>Ga0265337_1001145_pt1 | contig 13542 bp, 35 predicted proteins | sample 42122metaG_FD_192441 | JGI IMG/M metagenome (GOLD analysis project Ga0265337, IMG submission 192441) | Rhizosphere microbial communities from Carex aquatilis grown in University of Washington, Seatle, WA, United States - 4-21-22 metaG | ecosystem: Host-associated > Plants > Roots > Rhizosphere >... | reverse complement strand
CCGTTTACTACATTGGGCAAGCTCACGCAGACCTGCTAGATGGCAGCAAGGTAGTGCTATCGATACTGGAAGCTGAAGGCACTATAACTGGAGGCACTGTTGTCACGTTTACACCGTCTGACCCTACTCTTGATTTGTCTGATATTGCTGTGGGCGACAGGTTTGTTCTGCGTTCTACATTGGCTACGTCAGAGCTCAACGCCGAAGGCTCCGTTACTTCTACCGGCGCAACCATCGGCATTACCTTCGCATTCTCCATCACGGCTGGGGCCGTTGGTATCGAAGTTGGACCCAATGTCTCGTTTGTATTTGGTTCAATCCTCAACATTGCGACAGGCAACAATCAAGGGCGCTATGTTGTTAGAGAGAGCCAAGGCGTAGGAACTACATGCTCATTCGAGCTTTTGCTCGAGTCTGGCCTGCCCGTGCCCAAGAATGGGGCACTCGCTGATGTCTTCGAAGTCAGCTTTGGCCGTGACTATCTGCAGTTCAACAGTCTACTCACTAGAACTACAAGCAGCGTGCAGCTCAACAATGGAGCCACGGGCATAGGTGCTGAGTACTTCTTTCCAGCCTTGGCCCTGCCAGCACATGACATTGGCTCTACGCCATACTTGAAGTTTGGCACATTCCCCGCAGGTGCTGAGCTAGGCGACTTCATTCTGCTCTATGAGACTGACTACTCGCAGGTAAGTCGTCAGTTCACCATCATGGGTGTAGACCAAGCCTTTAGCGTATTGAAGATAGCCAATGAGATTGAGTCGTCAGCGAACATCAACTTCAACCCCAACGTTGTAGCGCCCTTCGGCAAGATACGTGTGGCTCAAGTGGCTGACTTTGCCTCACTCAAGGCAAACCTCATTGCATGGTTACAAGCTGCAGAGCAGCAAACGCAGTTCTTCAGGAACCTCGCACGCGTGCTCAACCCTGTGCTTCTCAACACCCGCCCTACAACGGCCGAGGTCAACACAGCGGCAAATGAGCTGCGCATGCTGCTAGCGAAGCTCACCAAGAATGGCGCCACGTTCTACGGAAGCCTCTCAAGCCCAGTGGTTGTGCCTGCGAATACATTGGAGTTTGCACTGAGCAACTACTCATCCCCCGTTGAACCCTCAGTTGATGCATTATTGGTAAGTTTCAGGGATAAGGGAAGTGATAGAGCAATCGATTTGTTGCTCGAGGGTCAGTTCGCCGAGTTCTTTGGTCTCGATGTCACAGGCACCAGTTACTCAGGTGCTTTGATGCAGAAGGCCAGCGCCTTGGCAATGAATGACCTGCCCATTCGAAAGTCCAATAGGACTAACGTCACTGGACAGACCACCATTGGGACCATCCCGAACCAACCCGATTTCGAATACAACTCAGATGATGCGGACTCGCCCAATACGCCTGACATCCCAGTGGGCGCTGATGTGCCGAGTCCAGGAGCTAACTTCTGATGAAATTCACCCTATACACAAGCGTAAGTAAACACTCAAGAAGTGGAAACAGGCGATACATAACGTACTGCCAGCCTGCCCTTATTTCACCATTAGAGGGGCATATGTTTCCACCAGTTACCTATGGCGCTACTCGGGAAGAGTCTGCAGCCAACATGAAGCAAAGACTGCAAAAGCTTGTCGATTCAATGACAAATGGCTCTGGACTTTACGTTGAAGAAGTGGAGATAACACCTAAAAGCGGCGAAGGTGGCTCATCGTTTCATACCGTGGATGACATGTAATGGTCTGTCCAAACTGTAAGCATGAGCCATGTGATTGCCTAATGCTTGATACGCAAGGCCCGCCTTATGCACCACCGCGTCTGAAAGAGAGGGAACTTCTAGTCAATGGGAGGCTCTACGAAAGACGAACGCTAATTGTTCACGAATCCGTGTTCAACCACAAAGGAGAACTGCATGGATGAAATCGAAGACAAGGCTGCCCAAGAGGAGGCTGGGAGGCGAATACGTCTTGCCCTTATGGAAGTACTTGGGGCAGCTGACAACTACATAGCAGCTAAAAGGGAGCACTCACGCACTAGACGTAGAGGCAGCTCAACTGTCAACGACATTGCGGCGGCACAAGATGATGAAGAGACTGCCTACGATGACTTGAAGCGTGCAAATACAAATGCCAAGGCAGCCATAATTGGGCCTACTACTGAGGATACATGTCAATTACATTGCGACGATTGACTAAGGACGACGTAGTGTTCACTCTCAAAGTAGAACCTGAAGACTTACCTCCTGAAGGAAATGTGCTTGTATCTGGTGATGATGAGCAGGACGCAGAAGCCGTGAAAGATGTAACGGATAGGCTCAACGCAGGTAATATCTGGGCTTGGTGCCAAGTAACTATTCTTGCGAACTGGAGTGGCTTTTGCGGAAAGGAAGTACTCGGGTGTTGCTCGTACACCAATCAAGAAGAGTTCATTCAAGGAGATTATTACGCTCCAATGTTGGATGAAGCATTGGCTGATTTGAATCGAACGCTGGCATCGACACTAAAGACGTTGAGCGCTCTCATTGTAGTGGCACATGGAGCAAGATGATTGAACTGGCTGGTTTGCTGCTAGGAGTATGCCTATCGGATGGGCCTTGTGACGAATACACTCAGCATTTACTCCTGAACGCTGACACCAACTCATTCCTAGCAGCGGCTGACATAGGGCTATGGCCACGTTGTAGTTACATATGCGGCGGTGAAGAAGCCACCTGTGTGCTCTATGACACCGTAAGCTACAGGCTCCCAAGGCCTCTGTGCTTCGATAATGATTCTGGTATGGGCTGCCAGATAGAAGAGACCGCAGAGGTGCCCGTAGCTGTCATTCATTGCACGAATACTTATAGTTGCTGGCCCGTGAACGCATGGGAATACTTCTCAGAGACACCTGACCCATGGAGCTGCTGCAGAATGGAGGTTTCTTGACCAGTTTGGATTCTGACGAAGACTTCCTCGGCTACGTAGAGATGCATTCATGCACGGAACTTGGTCTCTTTCACAGGGACCAAGTTCTTCGTCTATTGAGGCTGGCCAACGTAGAGGGCAGCTACTTCATGCCAGAGCGCACCTTCATCGGTTTATCCAATGGGTTCGCCCAGCCTTTGGTAGACCGAGCGCGCAGGCAGCTGAAGCGCACTCGTAACCCCCAACGAGAACTTCCATTCACCGAGGACGGCGCAGCGCCATATCTACTATGAAAGAGCAAAGATATGCCGAAGATTCATCCACGTGAAAGGCTATGCATGAAGGCTGAAAGCCGCCTTCGCATGGCAATACTGAAGCTTGATGAAGAGTTTGAGCTTACTAGGCTTGAGCATCTGCAAGTGCTACAGACTGTATTAGGTGATGTCATCCTAAACGCGTGTAAGTACGGCATACGCCAAGAGCGCCATGGCAATACCGATACCCCTGGAGGATGGGAGTCTGACAACGATGGCTGAAGGTAAAGAACTCATCATTGACCACGTGATTATCGTCTGTAAGGGTTGTCATAGTGAACGTACTATTTGGCCAGATGCGCCTATCATCGGCGCCGAGCAAATCAGGAAGTTCATTGATTCAGGCATTCCGCCATGTGGTTGCGGTGCTACGCACTGTGACCTGAAACTACATCTCAAAGGAGTGCCCAATGTCCTCACGACCTAGTGAGCTTCCTGAGAAGGTCATGCGCGCCATTGTTGACTACAACCTGCAGCACCCAACGGCCAACATCAGTCTCGATGAGTTGGTATGGGATGGGCTCAATTGTTGTTACTTCTTTGTGCGTGCAGAGATGTACCATGGAGTGGAATTAGATGGATACATACACACCTAACCACCACGACTGTCCTGATTGCAAGTGCCCACGTGATTGGCATCATCACTACAACGGCCATTGCTATGGCTGCAACAAAGATTGTCCCACACAGAAGCAGGTGGAAGGCCTGCCTTTTGAGATTGCCCAAGATAGGGAGCTACCACATGACGAAACCAGAAGAAACGAGCGAGCCTAGAGTAACGCTGCAGGCAGATGAAATCATGGCAACGATGGGCCCTGCGCTGGAAGAGATTGCAGGCGTCTGGCTACGCAGCAATACCAGAAAGAAGCATGCAGCCATACTCATAGAGGTAGAAGGCGAAGGCTTCTTCAACTTCGTAGATGAGGTCGAGAAGGTCATCAATGAACTGGAGAACATTGCACCCGGCATGCCTGAGCAGTTGAAAGCAGCCTTGAGGGACGACATCCCAGGTGGCGGCCCTCATAGACTCTCGGTGTACGTGAATACCCCCAAAGGCATGGGTGTTGCTCAGCTGAATGCAGCTATCATCTCGGTGCGGCCAAGGGTCGCCAATCCTGTTCTGAACTAGGAGAATCACATATATGGCTGTGGCACGACAAGGAGTCGATGTGGCGCACAACGTAAGAATGGAGTTTTGATGTCATCAGCTAAAGCGAACGACGAACTGAACCAGCTACAGCAAAGGCTTGAAGCAAACCCTGAAGACTCAGGGGCTCGCCATGCCATGGCTGAAATCATTACGGGACAGGCTGCCCGATGGTGCGGCAACATCCTTGCCGAAGTACAAATGAACTATGGTCGCTTTCTACCAGAAGGGGCCAAGAAGGAGCTGCATACAGCTGTTGTGGCATTGGCCAAGTTCGATGCTGAGCTAATCATTGGTGTTCAGAGGGCTGGTACAAAAACCAAGAAGAAGACTACATGACAGAGCCGCACTGGATTGACCGTATGGTTGAGGATGTTACATCAACCATTCTCACGGGTCTTGACCATACGCTATCGCATGCGCCTGCACGTATACTGCTAGCTAAAGGGGCGCTCGAGCGTCTCACTGCAGCTGTACGACGTTGGGCTGTGCCGAAGGCGCAATTGCTAGAACAGCTACGGTCTGAACTGGATGCAGAGCTGTGCAGGAAGCAGCTGGCAGCTCAGAATGAGCGAGAACTGGCAATAGCTGAACTTCGCGGTGAGTTCTCAAACGCTCAACGTGAGATGTACAAGGACCAAGCCTCCGCCTATGCAGAACAGGCCGCTGTTTGGTCAGAAGCACGCATGATTGTCCGTAAGATAGTAACCAAGGCCAACAGCGAATGAACGTTTGGATTACCAAGTATGCATTGACGCAGGGCATCTACAAAATCGATGGAGAGCGCAGCGAAAGTCAACCAAATATGTTCGTTCGCATAAAACCCAGTGGAGGCCCACATGAGTACTACCATAAACCCTACTGGCATGAGCGTAAGGCGGATGCTCTACGACATGCCGACTCCTTTCGACTCAAGAAGATTGCCTCGTTGAAGCGGGTTATTGCTAAGCTCGAAGGATTGAAGTTCCGATGACGGATGACTTGGACCTCAGAGTCAAGATGGCCGAAGTAGCTAGGAAGGTGCTCAAGCTCGCCACGTTTCAAGCCAGTATCCCTGATGGTGGTCACGTTGTAGTAGTAGTTACTGACGCCAGCGGAAAGTTCGTTGGCGTCGCTGGCACTGGCGGTGAAACTTACACAGATGCCATGCTCAAGTGTGCCCTCGGTGTCATGCATGGAGACGAGAAGGTTTGGATTGCTGATGACCCTGAAGTAGCGGAGGTAATGGATGATGAAATTCAAAGTTGATGACCCAATTTGGTCCGAAAACTACCCCGGGGACATTGGGTTCATCGTGCGGTTGTTCCCCTATTCGGGGATTGCCTATGTACGGTTTTCACGCGGTCCCCTTGTGTTGGAGCGTATCCCAATTGACGACCTACGTGTTCCCGTCAGGCTCGGGAATATAATACCCATGGACCAGCAGGAGTTAGGGCCTGAGTTCTTCATGAACCCCATCCTGACTCGACCAGGTGAGAGCATTATTGACATAGTGGAGCGAGAGCGAGGCATGTGCACGGAACCTTTGAACCCAAATCTTCCACACTGGCGGCGCGCTGCACCATTGGTTGGCGAAGAGCGTAAGGCAGCTCAACGCATACTGGCTATACCAAATTTAGGCATAGTGAATACAATGACGTCGGACTGGGAAGTCTACGCCACCTATTACGCTAAAGTGTACGCTGAGCTGAAGAAGGGTAATCCTGACATCAAGCCGCATGAAGTTTCAGAAGAGGTGCGTAAGCGCTTGAAGGACCCAGAAGATGGCAACGAAGAAGGCTAAGCCCACTGCAGCTGAAATAGCTCAAGAGCGCAATCGAGTACGAGCCGTAGCGCAACGAGCCGTAGAGGGTTCATCGTTCCTTCCCATCCATGGATTCTTGTCAGATAAAGAAGCCGATAGGGTAGCGAGACGGGTTGTGAAGTACATCCTCAAGAACAAACTCATCCTCGTGGACAAGGGCTTCAAGGATTACTTGGTGTTGTTCCCAGAGGCGCGGGTGTATCCCAAATGGAGACTACTCTGCGGCATAAGAACTAAGTAATGGCAGGTATACCAATATCGAAAGAGATGCTCGAGGGCTTCCAGAAGTTGTACGAGCACATGCTCAGTTCAGCTGAGAAGCAATCCATCGACTTTCGTAAAGAGGGCCTGTTCGACCATGCGAATTTCATGGAAGAGCGGGCCCACCAACTACACAACTATCGCTGGATAACGTTGGGAGATTTTCCAGGCATGGAATCAGCCATGCTTGATGAGACCGTAAGGAAGTACTCACGTAATGACCCGCAGCAAGAAGACGCCTAAGCGCACTCTTATGGACCAATTTGAAGCTCCCAGAATCAGGCCAATGCCGCCACTTCCTCACCAGGGAGCTGACTACTGCAGGCCAGCTGTGGACGCCAATGGCGACAGGAAGCTTTCACAACGCAAACCCTTCAAGTCTATTCGGACATTCCAAGGCTAGGTAATACATGGTTGAACGATACAAGCATGGCGACCCAATGCCAAAAGACCCGTGGATTATTAGGCAGATTGTCAAGCACCCGAGGTGGTTGGGCATAGCGCTTTTGACATTCGCTGGTGCTGTTGTATTCACTGTTGCTACCTCGGCGCAGCTCATAGTGAACCACAACAAGGCCGCGTTGAACGCCAAGTTCAGGGAGTGCCTTCATAACGAAGGGGCCAAGCTCAATGTGCAGATGCTGAAGGCGAATTGGCCTGTGGACACGGCCAAAGAGCAGTCAGTCTACGAGGCTGCTCCTGACTGTTGCCGCAAACTTGGTAGAGTGCCTTTGTTCTCTGAGGTCAATGTCATTTGCCTCAGCCCAGAATTCGTGGACATCCAGTACTCAAGGTGGTGATACATGCCTAATAAGTACTTTTGGCTGGCGCCAAGTATCGTAATTTGTGTTTTGTGCTTTTTCTTTCTATCGCGCATCAGAACATTGCGTACAGACTTCGATGCATACGTAAGAGCGCATCCAGAAAAGCGAGAGGTGCCGCCGCCTGTAGCTACAGTAAAGAAGCTACCCAAGGAAGTCATTGACGACGACCCAGCTCTTCGCAATCATTGGGATGCTATCAACCGGTGCAAGCACGAAGGTAACGTGCCAGTGATGGGCTACAACTACGCTGTGGTTTGCCTGCACAAGCCCGTTGTGGCGTGGACTCAGGTAGATTCAATTCCATTCTAAAGGAGGTACTACATGGCGGATAAGCCATACCGTTACGTGGGCAAGGCCTAGTCTGTGCGTGACGCCGGTGATAACACAATGGAGTTACGCGTTGCTCAGATGAAGGACAACGGTAGGATTTTCATTGAATGGTCTGCAGTGGGCTTCTCTAAGGCGTTGGAGCGTTGGAGAAGATTCAAAAGTAATGGGCCATATCCTGCTACCGTGGCGGAGGCGCGTGCTCTCATCAAAGACTTTCAAAAGAAGGAGGCAAAGCGCAGTGAACCTACCAACACTGGAAGAGTTCCTGGCTAGTGCGATGAAGCGTGGCGCATGGCCAGCCCGTGGCTACGTGAAGGAGGCTGGCTTCAGCGATTTGTACGTTCGATACACCACGCACTACATAGGCAGAGGCAAGCGCAAAGTCTTGGACATTGCCAACGTAAACGCCGCTCGTCCAGGCAACGGCGCTTTCACCGCATTGATGCGCAAGCTGGCCCTTCTATATCCTCATCTTCATCTTCGCGTTGAATGCGTTCTCACTGAGCGCTTTGCCAAGACGTTGGTTGAGAAGTACGGATTTCATCCAGACGCTAATGACATGAACAGCTACTACTTGCTAAGATAGGAGAACACATGCTTGTAACATTTGATACTGAAGACCCAGAAGTAACTGGGTTGGTTTCACAATTCCTGCAGGAGCACATTCAACAGCGAATGATGGCTGTGCTATCCACCGCCGAAGCCATAGTGGTTCACACACCGCGTGAGCTTTCCCCCAAGAGCGGGTACTTCATGACTGATGCTCAAGTGGCGCTCGCACGAAGGGTTGCAGAGGATGTTGGCTGCATGAAAGGGTGCCAGTGCACCTACTCCCAAATGCTTACCAGGAAGCTCATGGAGAAGCTGCTCGCATACGCGAAGGATAACTACGAGGTTACTCCTGCTGAGCAATGCGCTTACATGAACTCGCTCATTGCCTGGATTACGGAAACCATCAAGACTGGCGACCCAAACGCCATTGACTCCATTCGAAGTCTCTGGAATGACGAATCTTGGGAGAGCATCCAAGCAAAGCTACTAGAGGAAGCCAGCACTTGGCGCGTCTGGTGGATGGACGGGGTTCGCCGCTATATCGCCATTGACCGCGGCTGGCTTCCAAATGGGGATTCTCCTGGTATAAGTAAGCCGGAGGAAGCGCATGGCCCGCACAATCATCAGCAAGAATGAGGTAATTGAGGAGGAAATCTGCGAAGACCTTCGGGGGGAAATGGCGGCAATGCCTCCCGAAGACCGTTTGGATTACATGTGCGCCTACGCCGACAACATGGACCTCGATGCCATCGATGCGCGAACACGTGGTTGGCACGAACAAGCGAACTTCATGGCAGAGTTGGCTCACCAGTTTCGCTCAGGTCACGTTGTAATGCCTGGGGAATTTAGAGGCATGGAGTCTCTGCTAGACGATGAACGGCGTGACCTGGAAGAGACGTTGAACACTGGGCAAAAGCCGAAGATGCCCGCCCACTTGAACTGATGACCACCTTCACATTTCATGTGACAGCGAAGCGTATGCGGCAGTTTTTACTTGGCCTCAATGGCAGCCGCACGTTTCTAATTACAAAACGAGACGACACCGGTCGCATCTACATTGAAAGCATTGACATCATGAAGTTGCCGCCCGGGCGTTGGGATTTCCCTGGAACTCCTGAGGCTGTGGGGCACTTCAGCCTATTGCGTGATTTGAAGAGGATAAACTGTATGAAAGAATGTTGTCCAGCAATGGAGCTTGCACTGTCTAGAGTACATGAGAAGGACAGCGTTGGGCTCATGCGCGAGCAGATGCTCATATTCAAGACGGGTAGATTCACGTCTAAGCTGGTGCTTCGTGTACGAAAAGACCCGAAGAGCAAGACGCCCGGGTCTTGGATTGAACTGAACTTCTGCCCCCTCTGTGGAAAGCGAGTGAATGGTGATGGCCGAAAGAAACCAGCAACAACCCGATTGGCAGGAAGCCCCGCTACCCAACCCAAAGGAGATAATACAACTTACCGAGCTGGCCGTAAGGGGAAAGCTACCGTCAAACGTGACGGAGGAGGACATGTACCTGGCACTCGACAAGTGCGGGATGACGGTTGAGGAAATCTTCGATGAACTTGACCGGCGTTGCCCCACTACGTTCAGGGGCGACAACACTGTGGAGAACGTCAAAGAGGGTGCATTCTTCATTGAATTGATTTTGTTCGAACGCTTTGGGAGACGCCTACGCGAGGTCACCGCCCACAAGAGGCCAATATGAGCTGCTATACAAGTGCTAAGAAACTAGTTCAATCGTGTGCCGATAAGCTTGAGAAGGTAGGAAAGACATACGGCATACTGCGCTCCGTTGATGCTACGGAGAGCAGTCACTGGCTGATAGATATGGCCATCGAGATGCGTAAGGCCTGCGAGGAGGATGTTGGAATCCCAGGATGGCACGATTGGTTGAAGACACTGCTGCTCAAGTACGGCTATGCGGTGTCTGATGAGAATACAACAGAGTCAGACCTTCGGATGCGCCGTTTCGTTGAGCTTGCCTATGGAGATTTGGATGATGAGCTCGACGCTATTCCGACAGCGGTTTGTTGGGAGCAATGGGCGTTAGAGCTCATGGACCAGTACAGCATCTGTGAGAAGGAGGCACTGAAAGAACCTTTCGATATCGATGAGGCACAGGAGGCTTTGGCTACTTGCTTCAAGGACTATGAAGTTCAAATTGAGCAACTGCAGCAGCGCGTCAAAGAGCTAGAGCTGCAGTTATCCAAGGACAATGCGGCTGGGCCAGTCTTCACTGAAGACAAGGAGTAACAAAATGGAAGTTTTATCATATTCACAAGCAGTTGGTTTCGCCCTCGTGCCGGAATTTATTGAATGGGAGGTAGGCGAAGAGCCGATAGCATTTGCGGACAGAGCTGGCTTCTTTATGTATGATGCAGATGCAGCCTATGTCGGCGGTGAGTCTGAGAATGTATTGACCTATTATTACAAGAAGGATGGCCCTTGGCGGTACATGGCCATATTGGATAGCATTTCAATATCAAGAGTTATACTTACCGAGAATCAAGCCGAGGAGATTGCCCTGCGGTTGAAATTGATGGCTTTTGTAGCTACGCCGTCAGACTCTCTGAATAGAATCAACACAGTGTTGGATAGGCTTTTTAGGGCTTATCATGGACATGACCCGTTGACCGCCTGCAATGAGTGTGACCCAGCTCAAGCCAGAGAAGACCGCGAGTTCAGTAACCGCTTACAGCAAAGGTAATCATGCGCAAGATTCGCTTGGTTCGAAAAAGCTCTGCATGCCCTGAGAGCTATGAAGCCTACGAGGGTGAAGTCCATGTGGCCTACCTGAAGCTTCGCTATGGGCACTTCAGCGTAAGTTGCCCAGACTATGGAGGAGATGTCATATACTCGGCGAGCCCACGTGGCGATGGAATTTTTGAAAATGAGGCTGAGCGCGCGTTACATCTGCAGCGTGCTGTCAACGCTATCGTGTTGCATCTGGACCGAAATCTCGAGTCAAAGCTAGCAGAATACGAGGTAGAGCCAGGATGAGCCCGTGGCTGCACCTCATTCTCAATGTGACTAAGTTCATATTGGGCGTGGGGTGCACTACTTTGCTCATTGTATTTCTTCTCAACAGATGGAGACCCTATAAAGGTGGCAAGAACGATTGACGTGAAAAGGGCAGAGCTTAGCAAGCCCTGCGTGTTGATACGAGACGACATGTCCGTGTGGGTTGTGGCTGCCATTCGTTGGTGGGACCTGGCCACTCTAATCTGGTGGTGGCTTTGTCCATCAGACAAGCGCGCTATCATCTGCATGCGGCTAGGCGCCGACCTTGAGCTACGCGTACCCGCAAAGAGGCTTGCCCCAAAGTACTTCACACCAAGGATGTTGTAATGCCTAAGAAACTGGTACAGGTTACGGTCAAGCACAACTACATGTTCACGGTGCCCGATGAGCCAAAGACGCATACTGTCGAGATTCATGAGGGCAGCAGGTACATTGGCTGGGTTGGTGACTTCGGCTCCGGAGGTGATGTTCCGCGTGAGACTGAGGATGCAGCCCGAGCCTACCTGTTTGACCTCAAACCTGAATTGAAGGTAAAGGCGGAGCTAGGAAAAAAGGACCCCGCTCCGGTCCCTGCTTCCCCCTCAGTTCACGACTGAGGCCTGAGCTTGGCTAATAGCGCTGCATACTCCAGGTGAGCACGCGCTATTTTTAGCTCCTCGATTAGTTGGTCGATGCCGTCGATGTCAAGCTTCACCTGTACTGTGCGTAATGCCCAGTCTCGTACGGTGAGGCCCGCCATGGCTCCATCGATTGTAGTTTTGTAATTGACAGCCGCCGTGTTGCGCTGGCTCTCAATTGTTTGTGTTTTCGATTCTCGTTCTTCAACGGCTGCTTGGTGTAATACTTCCTGATACGACATGACTTCCCCCTAAAGGCTTGTACGTAACGTTGAACATCATTGAGTTGTATGCTTCGATGACATGCTCTTTGGCTGGCTCACTGAGAGCTCTCCAACCTTCGATTGCCATCTCAAGGCTCGTGTCGATGCCAGCTATGCTTTGCAGCACAATGAGCATATCGACCCTCTCGAGTTCATCTGGTGTGATGTGATTGACCACGTGTTTCTCCTTCTATTGTTCTTATCCCCGATTTTCGAGGCAGTTTGCTCGAGTTCCGGGGGAAGGCCTCTCCGTGGTAGTATTAGGCCAGGAGTTCAGGCATGCCTTTACATCGCGGAAGTTTATCGGTACTTGGTAACCTGGGAGTCGCTGGAGCATCGAATCTGCTCGGCAGCTCAAACCAGATTGGGTTCAGTTCAAGCGACCATTTGACTATCGCTGCTACTGAAGATGCCGTTGGCCCCCGTGGTGTGATTTATCATGAGTCTCAGCGAGCTCACGATATTGCGCCGCTCAATGCCACGTACACCCAACCGGGGAATCCCCTTTACGATGTGTACTACATTGGGGATACCAATGATGGCTCGACGACATTCAAGGCAGGCGTGGGTCCAAATCTTGTGGACCACATGTACCTTGTAGTGAACTTCAGCGCGAATATAGTGCACATGCTGAGCTCCGCTGGCGACCCTCTAGGAAGTTTACCGGCGCATTCAACTGCTATTTGCATCAATGGCACTCCCATCATGATTGCCGGTAACGCACTGTCATAAAGGACTCATTCACCATGCCCGACCACCTAGAACTCGCCGAACTAGTAGCCACAAAGACCGCTGACAGACTGAAGGAGAATTTCAATGAAATTCTCGGCTCTTTCCGTGAGCAATGGCTGGCTGACATGTCGAAACTGCGCGATGACCTTACCGCAAAGAACCTGTTGAACTCAGAAGCATGCGGGTTGGACTGCCCATTGAAGGAGACGCTATTGGCTGGAGTAACCAAAGCTAAGGTTCTGGTGGTGGATGACTACCCAGAGGTGCGTAAGGTCCTGGCACGCCTACTGACAGAGGTGGGTATTGTCGCGCTCGAGGCCGTTGACGCGCCCTCTGCGGTGGAGATTCTCGACAGAGAGCAAGGCATTGAAGTTGTACTGGCTGACATCTCTATGCCCAAGAACGGTTACACGTTGCTTGAGTACGTACGTGAGCACTACCCGACAATAGAAGTCGTGATGACCAGTGGCTACGATACCGAGGTAGAGAAAGCGCGAGTTATGGGCGCGTTTGGTTTCCTATCGAAGCCATTCACTGCAGCGCAGGCTGTGCTCTTGGTTGAGAAAGCTGTTGAGATGAGACGTTTGAAAGTAGCTGGTAACTAGGGAGAACAAAGTAATGCAACTTGCAATCACAAACCTGTCCACTGTCAATACTCTTGAACTTCCTTATCTGGAGTTGAGCATTCGACCAAGCGCCACTGTTACACTCAGCTGCACTCAATCTGAGCTTAGCAGGATGGTGGACTTACAAGCTGCAGTGGCTAATGGATCAGCCTCCTATCAAGTA
>Ga0265337_1001142_pt1 | contig 13567 bp, 14 predicted proteins | sample 42122metaG_FD_192441 | JGI IMG/M metagenome (GOLD analysis project Ga0265337, IMG submission 192441) | Rhizosphere microbial communities from Carex aquatilis grown in University of Washington, Seatle, WA, United States - 4-21-22 metaG | ecosystem: Host-associated > Plants > Roots > Rhizosphere >... | reverse complement strand
CGCCGCGCATGACGCACGGTCCGCGCGGTTTTGTCGATGCGCCGGCCGGCATTCACCCCGTCGGTCACGAAGGGGAGGGGTTCTGCTTCGATAACGAGACGCCGCGGCATGACGAACTCATTCCCGATGTGCGGATCGCGCGTCATCTCACCAGCAATGCCGAATGGCTCGCGTTCATCGAGGCCGGCGGCTATGCGACGCCCGCGCTCTGGCTGTCGGACGGCTGGGCGGCGGTGCAGGCGCAAAACTTGAACGGACAAGCCTGGCAGGCGCCCGGCTATTGGCGGCAGACGGACGGCGCCTGGTTCGCGATGACGCTTGCAGGCTTGCAGCCGGTCGATCCGGCGGCGCCCGTCACCCACATCAGCTATTACGAGGCCGACGCCTTCGCCCGCTTTGCCGGCAAGCACTTGCCGAGCGAGGCGGAATGGGAAGTGGCAGCGCGCGCCGGCCTGCTCGCCGATGCCTTCGGGATCGCCTGGCAATGGACGCGCAGCGCCTATCTGCCTTATCCGGGGTACCGCGCCGCCGAAGGGGCGCTCGGCGAATACAACGGCAAGTTCATGGTCAGCCAGATGGTGTTGCGCGGCTCCTCGCTGGCGACGCCGGAAGGCCACGCGCGCGTCAGCTATCGCAATTTCTTCTATCCGGGCGCGCGCTGGCAGTTCAGCGGGCTGCGGCTGGCTGAGTTCATTTGAGGTAATGATGGTCGCGCTCGCACGCTCCCGCCGCATCCTGCCGCAAGCCGAGGAAGCGTCGGCCTTCGAGACCGACGTACTCGGCGGCTTGCGCGCGATGCCGAAATCGCTGCCGCCGAAATATTTCTACGACGGCAAGGGCTCGCTGTTGTTTGAGCGCATCACCGAGCTGCCGGAATATTACCCGACGCGCTGCGAGATGCGCATCTTGCGCGACCGCGCGGGCGACATCGCCAAGCTCATACCGCAAGGCGCCGCGCTGGTCGAGTTCGGCAGCGGCTCGAGCAAGAAGGCGCGCATTGTACTGCGCGCGGCGCGCAAGCTGGCGGCCTATGTGCCGGTCGACATTTGCGGCGAGATGATCGAACAGGAGGCCATCGAGCTGCGGCCGGATTTCCCCGGGCTCAAGGTGCTGCCGGTTCGGGCCGATATCACGCATAAGTTCGCATTGCCCCCGGAAGCCATGGCGGCGCCGGTGCGCGTCGGATTTTTCCCGGGCTCGACCATCGGCAATTTCGAGCCGCGCGAGGCGGCGGCGTTCCTGCGCAACGCCGCGCATATTCTTGGGCCGGGCGCGACGCTGATCATCGGCGCCGATCTGATCAAATCGGTGGACGTGCTCAACGCCGCCTATAACGACGCCGAGGGCGTCACCGCCAAGTTCAATCTCAATCTGCTGGTGCGCATCAATCGCGAACTGCGCGGTACCTTCAAGCTCGATACGTTCGAGCACCGCGCCTTCTACAACCGCGAGCGTCATCGCATCGAAATGCACCTCGCCAGCCTGAAGCGGCAGAAGGTGAAGGTGGCTGGTGAGACTATCGACTTCCGCGCCGGTGAGACGATCCACACCGAGAACAGCTACAAATACAGCATCGCGTCGCTCGGCGCGCTGGCGCGCGGCGCCGGTTGGCAGCCGGCCGGCGTGTGGACCGACGCGCGCCAATATTTCTCGATCCAGGCCTTCACGCTGGCCTGACCCTTTGCGCATGATCTTTTCCGAAAACCGGTTCCCACTTTTCGGGATCATGCGCTGGTGACCTTCCCGAATTGAGCTGCTTGCGCTAAGCCTTTCGCCGCAGCAAAAGGTCAGGGCAGGGACACGATGAAGATTGTCGGTTTTGAAGCGAATAATGGCTTGCGGCTCGGCGTGGTCGAGGGCGACGCCGTCATCGATCTGCAGGCGGCGGACGCCGCTACGCCCAGCGATCTCGGCGAAGCCTTGCGGGCGAGCAACGGCGATCTCAAAGCTTTGGCCGATCTCGCCCGACGCGCGCCGGCCTCCGCCCGCCGTCCGCTCGCCGGATTGAAATACGGCTTCCCGGTAGCAAAGCCCGGCAAGATCATCTGCCTCGGCCTCAATTATCTCGACCACGTCAAAGAAGGACCGCAGCGCGACAATATTCCGAAATTCCCCTCGATCTTCTTCCGCGTGCTGACGTCGATGGTGCCGCATCTGCAGCCGATCATCCGCCCGCGCGTATCGACCCAGCTCGATTACGAGGCCGAAATGGTCGCGCTCGTGGGCAAGCCTGCCAAGCATCTGACGCTTGCCAATGCGCTCGCCTGCATCGCCGGCTATTCCTGCTCGAACGAAGGCTCGGTGCGCGAATTCCAGCGCCACACCACGCAATGGGGCATGGGCAAGAATTTCGACCGCACCGGCGGCTTCGGCCCTTGGATGGTCTCCGCCGACGAGCTGCCGCCGGGCGGCAAGGGCCTCAAGATCATGAGCCGGCTCAACGGCAATACCATGCAATCGGACAACACGTCGAATATGATGTTCCCGCTGGCCGAGACTTTGGTCTATCTCACGAAGGGCATGACGCTGGAGCCCGGCGACATCATTCTCACCGGTACGCCGTCCGGCGTCGGTCACGCACGCAAGCCGGAGCCGGTCTGGATGAAGCCGGGCGACACGATTGAGATCGAGGTCGAGGGCATCGGCGTGCTAAGCAATCCAATCGAAGACGAGAAAGCCTGAACGGAGCGCGCAAAGCGCCGATAACAAAAGGGGGAGGTTCATGAAACGCGCATCCATCCTGGCGGCCATCGCCGCCGTCGTCATCACGGCCGCCGCCGCACCGGCTATGGCCGAGTGGCCGGCGGACCGGCCGATCCGTGTGATCGTCGGCTTCGGCGCCGGCGGAGGCACCGACATGGTCTCGCGTATCATTGCGCAGCCGCTGTCCGAGTTGCTCAAACAGTCGGTCATAGTCGAGAACAAGGTGGGCGCCGGCGGAACGCTCGCGGCCGAGTATGTCGCGCGGGCGGACAAGGATGGTTACACCGCTCTCATGACCAGTCCCGCCCACACCGTGTCGGCGACGATGCTCAAGGCGATCCGCTACGACGCGGTCAAGGACTATGCGCCGGTCTCGTGGGTCGCCGACTCAGCCTTCGTCTTCGTCGCGCGCAAGGATTTTCCGGCCAACGATATCAAGGGGCTGATAGCGCTGGCCAAGGCCTCGCCCGGCAAGCTCAACTTTGCCGACGTCGGCGTCGGCTCGACCCAGAACTTTGCCGGCGAACTGATGCGCCAGATGGCCGGCATCGACGTCAAGCATATTCCTTATCGCAACACGCCGGGCGTGGTCGCAGCCTTGCTCGCACAGGAGGTGGACTACGGGGTCGAGCTGGCGCATGCGGTGCGCGGCCAGGTGGACGCCGGCCAATTGAAGCTGCTCGCGGTCGGCTCACCCGCGCGCTGGCCGACTATTCCCAATGTGCCCACGGTCGCCGAATCCGGCGTGCCGGGCTATGCGGTGGTCGGCTGGTATGGCTGGCTCTATCCCGCCGGCACGCCGCAGGCGATCGTCGACAAGACCAACGCCGCGCTGAAAGAGGTGCTGTCGCGCCCCGCGATTCGAGAACAGCTGGAGAAGGTTGGCGCCGTGGTGCATGTCTCGACGCCGGCCGAGTTCGGCCAGCACATCGCCAACGAAGTCGACAAATGGAAAGCGGTGCGCGAGAAGGCCGGGATTGAACAGCAATAGCCGGACGTCGTTGTCGCTTAACAGGTGAATGAGGAAAAAATGGCCGACAAGTACAATGTTCTCGTGATCTGCGGCTCCCTGCGCAAAGGTTCGTTCAACGCATCGGTCGCGCGCGCACTGCCGGGGCTGGCGCCGCCGGAATTGGCGCTCACGCCGGCGGCTTCGTTCGGCAAATTCCCGATCTACAATGCCGACGATCAGACCGCGACCGGCATTCCCGCCGACGTGAAGGCCTGGTGCGACGCCATTCGCGCCGCCGACGGTGTCATCGTCGTCTCGCCGGAATACAATTGGTCGATTCCCGGCGGGTTGAAGAACGCCATCGACTGGGCCTCGCGCGAGAAGGAAGTTTGTTTCAAGGATAAACCGGTCGCGCTGCAGTCGGCCGCGCCAGGCGCGCTGGGGGGCGGCCGCATGCAGTATCACCTGCGCATGGCGCTGACCGCGATCGAAGCCCAGATGTTCGGCAAGCCGGAAGTGTTCGTGAACTACGCCGCCAAGAAGATCGACGAGAAGACCGGCGAGCTGACCGATGAGCCGACCAAGGACATCATCAAGCAGCAGCTCGCCGCCTTCGCGAAGTTCATCAAGCGCGTGAAGGTGTAATTTGTCTCACCCCGCCGGCTGTGCCCGCTTCGGGAACAGTTGCGGCCGCAGCTTGGGATGGCAGGCCATCATCTTCGGCGCATAGGGCGTCTCGGCACCCAGTTCCTCGGCGGCATGCCAGGCCCAGCGCGGATCCCACAGCGCGGCGCGGCCGATGCAGATCAGGTCGGCCTTGCCTTGCGCGAGGATGTCCTCGGCCTGCTGGAAGCCGGCGATCAGCCCGACCGTCATGGTGGCAATGCCGCTTTCCTTCTTCACCTTCTCGGCGAATGGCACCTGGTAGCCGGGTGAAAGCGGAATCTTCTGCGCTGGCGAGAGACCGCCGCTCGACACGTCCATGTAGTCCAGGCCGCGCTTCTTGAGCTCCTTGGCCAGGACAACGGTTTCCTCCGGCGTCCAGCCGCCGTCGACCCAGTCGGTGGCGGAGACGCGCATGCCGATCGGCTTCTCCTTCGGCCACGCCGCGCGCACCGCCTCGTACATCTCGATCGCAAAGCGCATGCGATTTTCGAGCGAACCGCCATATTCGTCGGTGCGCTTGTTGGAGAGCGGCGACAAAAACTGATGCGCCAGATAGCCGTGCGCGGCGTGCAGCTCGATCACGTCATAGCCGATGCGGTCGACGCGTTTGGTGGCGGCGGCGAATTCAGCCAGGCAGCGCTTGATGTCGTCCTTGGTCATGGCGTGCGGCACCGCCCAGCCGGTGTCGTACGGGATGGCCGACGGCGCCTCCGGCGTCCACGCGTCCGGTCCCTCGAGGATCGGCTTGCCGCCGGCGCCCGGCGGCGTGGTCGGGGCTTTACGTCCGGCATGCGCGAGCTGCACGCCGAGCTTGGCGACGCCATACTGCCGGCAGAAATCATGCACGCGCTTGAGCGCGGCTTCGTTTTCGTCGGAATACATGCCGGCGCATTTCGGCGAGATGCGGCCTTGGCGGTTGACGTTGGTCATCTCGCACATCACCAGCCCGGCGGCGCCGAGCGACATATTGCCGAGATGCATCAGGTGCCAGTCGTTGGCCGAGCCGTCGTTGGAATTGTACTGGCACATCGGCGAGACCACGACGCGGTTCGGCAGCGTGAGACCGCGCAGCGTGATGGGAGAAAACAGGACGCTAGCCATTTTTCGATTTTCCTTTCGAGGAACGGAGAATTCAGACGATGGATTTTGTTTCAGCCCCAGATGCCCCCGGCGTAATAGGAATGCATGGCGACAACGGCGCAACAAATCGCCCAGAACAGGCAAAATTCGGAGCCGCCGATGTTCCACAGCCATTTGCCGGTGACTTTATAGACACCAACCGTGGCGACCAGTAGGTGGACGGTCATGATCGCGGCGCAAATGGTGGTGTAGATGTTGAAAATCAAACCGGCGGCGAGCACGACCTCGATGGCGCCGGCCAGATACATCCAGAATTTCGGCGGCTTGAACCCGGCGGCGACGAAGAAGCCAAGCGCCGCCGGCACATAGAACTTGCCGTAAATATGCGGAATCATGAACAGCCCGCAGATCAGGCGCAGGATATTGAATTCGTTGAGCAGATTGAAGTTGGCGGTGAGTGAATACATCGAGCCCCCCGAATGGTTTGATCCCCTACCGTATTGGCCAAATTCGCACTTCTTGGCGCGCGCGCCAACCCCTTAGGGCGGTAGCAGCGTATAGCGGTTACAACTTGCGCCCCTTCAGCCAGGCGGCGCCCATGGCGTAGAGCGCATCCAGCTCCGGGCCGTCGAGCCCCGGCATGTCGGTCTTCACTTTATAGCCGACGCGCGTCTGCAAATAGGCGAGGTGACGGTAGCCCTCCGGAAAACTGTGTAGCAATTTCTGGTCGAGCTTGAGCGTCGCCGACGGATCGACGGGGTCGAGCCGGTCTTTTTCGTAGATCGTTTCCCGCCGCACGATCCCCCAGCGACCCCGTCGTTTCTCGACCAGGTTATAGAAGCGGCCGGTGCACAAGACATCGCACTCGACGCCGTCGACCGGCGCGCGCTGCGAGATCGTCATCTTGGTCTGCGCGATCGCCCGCTTGCCCTTCAACTCGATCGACGTGCCGCCGAGAAAATGCAGGAAACGCACGCCCTTTTCGTAGCCTTCCTTGCCGACTTTGATGAACTCCTCGAACGGTCCCTGGAACCAGGTCGCCATCATCCAGCCTTCCTTGTGCCAGACGGTGCGAAAACGGTCCCAGTCGCGGGCGTCGCGCCAGACGGCCCAGTTCTCGACCAGATCACGGATGGCCAGGCGGTCGGCGGTATCTCTCGGCATGGGAAGCCCCCTCGGTTTTGCGCTTCATAGCTGATAAGAATTTGCCAGTCACCTGCGGCCAGGAGAAGTGCATGGCAAGACTGGAAGGAAAAACCGCGATCGTCACCGGCGGCGCCAAGGGCATCGGCCGGCATTATTCGCAGGCACTCGCCGCCGAGGGCGCGCGCGTGATGATCGCCGACATCGCCGACGGCAAGGAGCTGGCCGCGGAAATCGCCGGCCGCCACGGTGCCGATGCGGTTGCCAGCGTCAAGTTCGACGTCAGCGACGAGAAGGCGGTCAAGAGCCTGATCGCGCAGACCATCGAACGCTTCGGCCAGATCGACATCCTGGTGAACAACGCGGCGCTCTACTCCACGCTCAAGCCCAGAAACTTCAACGAGTGGGACACGGAGTTGTGGGATCGGGTGATGGCGATCAACGTGCGCGGACCCTATCTGATGGTCCGCCACGTCGCGCCGCACATGATCGAGCGCCGTAGCGGCAAGATCATCAACATCGCCTCGGGCGCCGCCTACAAGGGCGTGCCGCGCATGCTGCCTTACGTCACCAGCAAGGGCGCCATGCTCGCCTTCACCCGTGCGCTGTCGCGCGAGCTCGGGCAACACGGCATCGCGGTCAATTCGCTCTCGCCGGGCTATATCCTGAGCGATACCGGCCTGGAGAACGCGACCCATGTGGAGGAGGAGCGGATCCCGGTCCGCAATTCCCGCGCTTTCAAGCGCGACGCCTATCCGGAAGATCTGCTCGGCGCACTGGTGTTCCTGGCCAGTAGCGACAGCGATTTCGTCACCGGCCAATCGCTGGTAGTGGACGGCGGCGCGGTCAATAACTGATATGCGCCCGGCCCCTGTCGCTCGCCACCGGTAGCCATTATTGTAGGGTGCAAGAGAACGAAGAATACGGAGGACGCCATGGACGCCGCCACTGCTCCGGCCGCCAAGAACGTAAGCAAGAAGGCCGAGAAATACGAGGGCAGCGCCAATCCGGTGCGCGCGGAATATTACGAGCGCATTTCCCAGCGCGACATGACGCCGCTATGGGAGGTGCTGAAATATCTCGTCACCAAGCAGCCGGTCACCCAATGCGTGCCGGCGATCTGGCGTTTCGACGAGGTCAAGCCGCTGGTCGAGGAGGCCGGCCGGCTGCTCACCACCGAGGAGGCCGAGCGGCGCGTGCTGGTGCTGGAGAATCCGGCGCTGCGCGGCCAGTCGCGCATCACCAACTCGCTCTACGCCGGCCTGCAACTGATCCTGCCGGGCGAAGTCGCCGGCGCGCACCGCCATACGGCGTCCGCCATCCGGCTCATCCTCGACGGCGACGGCGCCTATACCCAGGTGGATGGCGAAAAGACCATCATGAAATACGGCGACTTCATTTTGACGCCGACCTGGACCGCGCACGACCACGGCAACGAATCCAAGCAGGCGATGATCTGGCTCGACGTGCTCGACGTGCCGACCGTGAACTTTTTTGAGACGGCGTTTGCCGAACACCTCGACTCGGCCGTGCAGAACACCGCGCGCGTCGATAACGATTCGCTCTGGCGCTATGGTTCCGGCGTGCTGCCGGACGGCACCGATACCTCGATGATCCGCTCGCCGGTCATCAACTACGCCTATGAGCGCGTGCGGCCGATTTTGGATCGTATGAAGAACACCGGCGATGCCGACAAGCATCACGGCCACCGCCTGCGCTACGCCAACCCGTTCAACGGCGGCTGGTCGTTGCCGACCATGGGCGCGAATCTCTCACTGCTGCCCAAGGGCTTCAAGGGCGAGAGCTACCGCTCGACCGACAGCACCATCTTCGCGTGCCTGGAAGGCAAGGGCACGACCAAGGTGGATGGGCAGACCATCGAATGGGGCCCGCGCGATGTGTTCGTGGTGCCGACCTGGAAGTCTTATTCGCACCGCGTCGATCAGCAGGCCGTGCTGTTCTCGATCTCCGACCGGCCGGCGCAGGAAGCGCTCGGCCTCTGGCGGGAAGGGAACTGACTGCGAAGGGCTAGTGCCGATGCAATTTGAACAACTGACCGCCGGCCATGGCTTGCTCACGGCGGTGCGCACCGGTGAGGGCCGCGATCTGGTGGTGCTGCATTCGCTTCTCGCCGACCGCCACGCCTTCGATCCGGTGCTGCCGGCGCTGGCCGCCAAGCATCGCGTCACGCTGATCAATTTGCCGGGCTTCCACGGCTCGCAGCCCTGCATGCTGCCGGTGATGGATGCCTATGTGGCCGCGATCGAAGACGGCTTCCAGGAATTTAATATCGCCAACGACTCCATCCTGATAGGCAACGGCTTCGGCGGCACGGTCGCGCTCGCCTTCGCGCTGGCGCATCCCGAACGCGTCGCCAAGCTGCTGCTCAGCGATGCCGCTGCTTGTTTTCCGGATGAAGGGCGCAAGCAGTTTGAGGCGATGGCGGCGAAAGTGTCGGAAGGCGGGCTTGGCGCCATCGCCGAGATCGCGGCCAAGCGGGTGTTCTCGCCGGCCTATCTCGCTGCCCATCCGGAGTTGATCGACGAGCGCAAGCGCGTGCTGATGGGGATCGACCCGAAGGCGTTCCAGGCCGCCTGCAAGATTTTGCAAGAGGCCGATCTGGAGCCGATGTTGCATCGCATGCGCGTGCCGACGCTGGTGGTGTGCGGCGAGTTCGACCAGGCCACGCCGCCGGCGCTCAACAAGTCGATCGCGGACAAAGTGCCGGGCGCTGCTTACGTGGAATTGCCGGGTTGCGGCCATTGCCCGCCGCTGGAGCAGCCGGAGCAGTTCCTCGCGGCGATCAAGGAGTTTGTGGGCTTGTGACTCAAGAGCCGTCACCCTGAGGTGCGAGGCCGAAGGCCGAGCCTCGAAGGGTGCCGGCCCGCGCATTGCCCGTCATCCTTCGAGGGCGCTTCGCGCCACCTCAGGATGACGGATTAACCCAGCGCCTTCATCACGGCGCTCGCAATCGCATTGGTGCCGTCCTTGCCGCCGTATTCCATCGGCTTGATGCCGCCGGCATAGGCCTGGTCGACCGCGCGCTCGATGCGCAGCGCGGCTTCGGCGGCAGGCGGATGGTCGTGCTTGTCGGCCAGCCAGTCGAGCATCATCGCAGCTGATAAAATCATCGCGGTCGGATTGGCTTTGCCCTGGCCCATGATGTCGGGCGCGGTGCCGTGGCACGGCTGGAACACCGCGTGCTTGTCGCCGATGTCCGCCGAGGGCGCGATGCCGAGCCCGCCGATCAGCCCGGCGGCGAGATCGGACAGAATGTCGCCGAACATATTTTCCATCACCATCACGTCGAAGTCCCAGGGGCGGCGCACCATCATGGCGGCGCAGGCGTCGACGTAAAGCAGGTCGGTTTTGACGTCGGGGAATTTCGCTTTGCGTTCGGCGAATATATCGCGCTGCCAGTTGAAGGCCTTGAACACATTGGCCTTGTCGACCAGCGTGAGACGGCCGGGACGGCCGCGCTTTTTGCGCCGCTCGGTGAGTCGCAGCGAAAAATCGAACAGGCGCTCGGTGGTCTTGCGCGTCACGACAAGCGTCTCGCGCGCCTCGTCATGGGTGGTTACGCCCTTGCCCATGGAGGCGAACAGGCCTTCGGTCGATTCGCGGATCAGCACGAAATCGATGCCATGTTCGGCAGCGCCGACGATCGGGCTCGGCACGCCGGGCACCAGCCGCGCCGGCCGCACGCCGGCATAGAGGTCGAAGATGAAGCGCAGCTCGACCTGCGGCATGATCTCGGTATTGTCGGGGTAGCGCACGCTCGGCAGCCCGCAGGCGCCGAGCAATATGGCGTCGGCCTCCTCGCACAGCTTGATCGTCGTCTCCGGCATCGACTTGCCGGTCTCGCGATAGTGGTTGGCGCCGGCGGCGCCTTCGGTGAAGCGGAACTTTAGACTCGGCGTGGTCGCCTCAATCCGGCGCAGCACGTCGAGCGCGGGCGCCATCACTTCCGGCCCGATGCCGTCTCCGGGCAGCACGGCGATATGGAAGGCGGTGTTGGCGGACATGAGGCGTTTCCGGGATGGCGTTGTGCTCGGAGGATCGCTAATGAATACGGCGGCGCGTGCTTGCGCAAGGGATGATGACTGAGGTCCGCATATGCCCCGTTTTGCCGCCAATCTGGGTTATCTGTTCACCGACCGGGCGCTGCTCGAACGCATCGACGCCGCGGCGGCCTGCGGTTTCAAGGCCATCGAGCTGCAATTCCCCTATGACATGCCGGCTTCCGCGCTGAAGGCGGCGATCGCCAAGAACAAGCTCACCGTGCTGGGCATCAACACGCCGCCCGGGGAGCGCGACGGCGAGTTCGGTCTGGCGGCGGTGCCCGGCCGCGAAAAGGAGTTTCAGGTTCTGTTCGCCCGCGCGCTCGACTACATCGCGGCCATCGGCGGCAGCGCGGTGCATTGCCTGGCCGGCAAGGTCGAACCCGAGCAGCGGCCGGCGGCCGAGCGCGTGTTCATCGACAATCTTAAAGTTGCCGCCGATCTCGCCACCGCCAAGAATATCGGCCTGCTGATCGAGCCGATCAATGCGCGCGACCGGCCGAATTATTTCCTCAACCGCGTGGAGCACGCCGCCGATATCATCGCCAAAGCCGGCAAACCGAACCTGCGCATGCAATTCGATTTCTACCATGTGCAGATCGTCGGCGGCGATCTGCTCCATCGCCTGGAGCAACACCTGTCCGTGATCGGCCATCTGCAATGCGCCGCGGTGCCAAGCCGCCACGAGCCGGATGAGGGCGAGGTCAATTACCGCTATGTATTCGAGGCGGTGGACCGGCTCGGTTACCGCGGCTGGATCGGCGCCGAATACCGGCCGCGCGGGCGCACCGAGGATGGCTTGGGCTGGGCCCAGCCCTACGGCGTGGTTCCCGCCCGTTAACGCTTGATAAATCATCAAACATCTTGAAAACCTTCACTTTTCCGCTTTGCGCCGGACGCTGGCGTTGCTAAATTGCGCGCATGTGGGGACGTGGCAAGAAAACCGAATCGCAAACGGGCGGGCCGCCCAAGGTGCTCAAGGACGCCGTGCGCGAGGCGCGCATCGAGGCGGCCGAACGCTCGGCCGTGGTGGTCGACCTGCGCGACGCCGATGTGGCGCGGCTCGAACTGCTCAACGACGCGCTCGATCCGACGTTCAAGGATATCCCTCAGGACGTCGACCTGTTCGACCGCGGCGTCAGCCGGGGCGACGTGCCGCGGCTGTGGGTCGACGTCATCGCCCATGTCGAGATGGGCCATGACAAGCGGCAATACCGTTTCGTGCAGGACACCCGCTACGGCCGCGCGGTGCTGGCGGAATCTTATGACGTTGCCGAGATGGTGCAGGCGGTCACGCGTTACGTGGCGCGCCGGCTGGTCGAGCGCGAGCGCGCGCTTGGCGACGACACGCCGTTCGGGCAGGGCACGTCGCTGAAGATGGTCGAACACGAGCAGCGGCGCGGCCGCCTGCGCGCGCTCCGTACCTTCGTCTACGGGTTGATCCTCGGCGTCGTTGCGCTGTTCGCGCTGGCGCTGCTCATCCCGCATCCCTAACCGAAGAGTTTTAATCGCCGCTGCTGCATCACCGCGCCGGCGGCGCCGATGCCGCGCGAGATCATCTCGCAGGTCCAGGCGCCGGGCGCGCCGCCGATGGCGTAGAGATTATAGGCGGCGGCGTCTTTGCTCATGCCCCAGGCGGCCGAGGCCGACGGCACGCCCACTGCCGGCACGCGGGTGCCGTTCGGACCGTCCAGCCAGTTGATCATGTGCAGATGGTCGTGGCCGTGCAGCACCAGCTCGGCGCCATGCTCGGCAATGACGTGCAGCAGGATGTGTGCGTCGATCAGTCTCTTGTGGCGCGCCGCTGCGCTGACCGGCGGGTGATGGATCAGCACCACACGGAATAATTTTTCGGCTTTGAGTTCGTCGAGCGTGAGAGCAAGGGCGGCCAGCTGCTCGTTGCCGATCAAGCCGGTCGCAAAAAATGGCGGGCTCGGCACGCCGGTCGAAACGCCGATCAGCCCCAGCGGTCCGCGCCGGCGCGCATACGGAAATCCCGCGGTCTCGTTATCCTCGCTCATAAACGGACGCCACGCGCGATCCGCCAGGACGCCGGCTTCCGGCACATAGGCATCGTGGTTGCCGGGAACGAAGCTCACGTCCGTCGGATTTCCGAGGCTCTCCAGCCAAGCGCGGCCGCGCGTGAACTCCTCGGGCAGTGCGATATTGGCGATATCGCCGGTGACGGCGATGTGGCCGGGCGCCTGCGCTTTCAGGTCGGCGACGATTTTCGCCAGCACTGCCGGGTCGTGGATGAAGCGCCGCCGGCGCTGCCAGTTGATATAGCCGGTCGCCCGCTTGCCGATCAGTTCGCGCCAGCGCGGCGCGGGCAGCGGCGCCAGATGCGGGTCGGAGAGATGGGCGAGGGTGAACACTTATTTGTCATGGCCGGGCTTGTCCCGGCCATCCCGCTTATGAGGGCACAGTGCTTACCTTATCGGGATCACCGGGTCTCGCGCTACGCGCGGCCCGGTGATGACAAGAATCACGAACTCCCGATCAATATGCCGGCGAGGAACACCAGCACGCCGCCGACCACGATCTGGAAGGTGGCGGCGAGGAACGGCGTGTCCATGTAGCGGTAACGGATATAGGAGATGGCGGCGAGTTCCACCGCGACCACCATGACCGAGACGATGGTCGCGGTCACGAAATCGGGGATGAGATAGGGCAGGGTATGGCCGAGCCCGCCGATCGTGGTCATCAGTCCGCACACGGCGCCGCGCAGCCAGGGCGTGCCGCGTCCGCTGAGCGAACCGTCGTCGGACAGCGCCTCGGCGAAACCCATGGAAATGCCGGCGCCGACCGACGCCGCCATGCCGACCAGGAAGGTCTCCCAGGTGTGGTGGGTGGCAAAGGCCGCCGCGAACAGCGGCGCCAGCGTCGAGACCGAGCCGTCCATCAGCCCGACCAGGCCCGGCTGCACGAATTGCAGCACGAACACGCGCCGCGCGGTTTCGTC
>Ga0265337_1001141_pt1 | contig 13571 bp, 13 predicted proteins | sample 42122metaG_FD_192441 | JGI IMG/M metagenome (GOLD analysis project Ga0265337, IMG submission 192441) | Rhizosphere microbial communities from Carex aquatilis grown in University of Washington, Seatle, WA, United States - 4-21-22 metaG | ecosystem: Host-associated > Plants > Roots > Rhizosphere >... | reverse complement strand
CCGGTGCCGAGCGTCGAGCCAGAATGCCAGAGCGCCGGCCGCGCGTCCGAGCCGGGCGACCCGTTTCAGCGGCAGCGCCTGAATGAACGCGACGAGCGCGCGGGCGGGCCAGTAGAGCAGGGTATCCATCAGCGGAAACAGATTTTGCGGACGCAATCCTGGAAGTCATTGGCGCCGCTGATGATCTGGATTTCGACCCGCATGAAATAAATCGGCAGGTCGCGCCGGTCAATTTTCGGGAAGCGCACGGCGTCCTTCTGCGTGGTGATGATGACCTCGGCCTGGCGTTTCTTGCCGCGGTTGATGGCGTTGAGAATTTCCTGCTGCGTGAAGCGGTGATGGTCCACGAAACGCTTGGAATAGACGAGTTCGCCGCCGAGTTTCACAAGGCTTTGCTCGAAGCTTTCCGGCTGCGCGATGCCGCTCAACGACGCGACTTTCTTTCCGGTGAGAAAATCGAGCCCTTTCCGTTCACCGCTGAACACGTCTTCGAGATAAAGCGGATGGTGGACGCACTCGATGACGGCAGCTTCGGGATTCAGTTTTGAAATGCGTTCGCACAGTTCGGCCGTTTTGCCGTCGCTCTTGGTGATGAATATCGTGTGGGCGCGGGCAAGGTGCGATGGCGGCTCGCGCAGCGTGCCGCGCGGTATCAAATATTCGTTGCCGAAGGGCTGCTGGCGGTCAATTAAAACGACATCGTGACGGCGCCCGCGCAATTCCCAGTATTGGAAGCCGTCATCGAGCAGCAGCGTGTCACAGCCGAATTTTTCAATCGCGTATCGGCCGCTCTTCACCCGGTCCTTGTCCACGAGCACGACGACGTCCTTCAGATTCGACGCGAGCATGTAGGGTTCGTCGCCGGCCATCTCGGAATCGAGCAGCAGCGATTTGCCGTCGGAGACGATGCGCGGCGGCGTCTGATCTTCGCGCAGGAGAATTTTATCAAGTATCTGGCGGTGCAGGGGCGCGGGCTTGGAACGGTAGCCGCGAGAGAGAATGGCGACGTTGCGCCCGGCGTCGCGAAGTTCGCGCGCGAACTTTTCGACGACGGGTGTTTTGCCGGTGCCGCCGAGCGTAAGGTTGCCAATGGCGATGACTTGAACGCCAAGGGTCTTGTCGCGGAAAATGCGGACGTTGTAGAGCCAGCGGCGCAGTTTGATGCCGACCTGGAAAACTTTTGAGCCGCCAAACAAAAATGTGCGCGCCAGCTTCGCGCGAAAGTCATGACGCTCCTCGAAGATGACCACTTCAAGGAAGAAAGTTTCAAGGATTTCAGCCCAGGCACGGAATGTTTCACGCATCGCGGCTCAATGTGCCAAATCCGGAAGGAGTTTTGAATTTTTAATTTTGAGTTTTTAGTTTCGCGATCGTGGAACTTCACCCATTTTTTCAATCAAGAATTCAAAACTTAACACTCAAAATTTAATATCCCAGCTTGGCGACTTCCTGCTGCAAGGCGAGTTGAAAATCCTGCACGTCGGCAGCAGATGGTTTGTAGCCCTGTTGCTTTGGCACCACGCCGAGCCGTCCGGTCTGGTCCAGATACCAGTCGGCGGTCTGGCCGTCGCTGAACGCGACCTTGCCGCTGACGATTGCGCCCGGCTTGGTGATTTGATCCACGCTGACTGAAACCTTGCCGCCGGAAGCCGGAAGCGTTCCTTCCGGCGCGGGATTTTTTTCAGCCGTGAGTTTGGCTGGAGTTGCGGCGGGCGGTGAAACGGGCGGCGCGACGACTTTCGGCGGCTCCGGGTCTTTCAACTTCAGCTTCAAATCGTCCACGAGGAAGCGGACTTCCATGTAGGTGAGCTTGAGGCTGAATTCCTCCGCCAGCCGGTTTTGGATTTCCGAAAGTTTCGCGCCCTGCAACACCCAGGCGGTGACTCGCTGCCGTTGTGCTTCGTCCAGATTCATTTGCTCAAACCTTAACTGCTTCGCCCTTCAGAATCCAATCGTAACCTTTGGCTTCCAGTTCGAATGCAAGTTCCTTGCCGCCCGTTTTCACGATGTGGCCGTCCACCAGCACATGGACGAAATCAGGAACGATGAAGTTCAACAGCCGTTGATAGTGCGTGATGACGAGCTGGGCGTTGTCGGCGCGCTTGAGTTTGTTCACGCCGTTGCTGACGACCTTGAGCGCGTCAATGTCGAGGCCGGAATCCGTTTCGTCGAGGATGGCGAGCTTTGGCTCCAGCACGGCCATCTGAAAAATCTCGGCGCGCTTCTTTTCGCCGCCGGAGAAACCTTCGTTCACCGAGCGCTTGAGCAAGTCATCCTTCAATTCCAGCAGCTTCATCCTTTCCTTCACTAGGGCGAGAAATTCTATCGCGTCGAGTTCCGTTTCGCCTTTGGCCTTGCGGATTTCATTGAGCGCGGCCTTCAAAAAGTAGGTGCTGTTCACGCCGGGAATCTCGACCGGATACTGGAACGCCAGGAACAGCCCTTCGCGGGCGCGCTCCTCGGGATCGAGTTCGAGCAGGTCGTGGCCGAGGTAATTGACCGAGCCGCCGGTCACGTCATAGCCGTCACGCCCGGCCAGCACCGCGGCGAGCGTGCTTTTGCCGGAGCCGTTCGGCCCCATGACGGCATGGACTTCGCCCTCGCCGATGGTGAGGCTGACGCCTTTGAGGATTTGTTTGCCCTCGACGCCCGCCGAGAGATTTTTGATTTCAAGAATTGGTTTGCTCATTTTCTAAAATTCATTTTTACCACGGATGGACACGGATTAACACGGATAAAATCATAAGACAACCTGCTTAAATTCAAGCCCAGTGTTTTTGAAAATCAAATCCAAACTGACCTGCAGCCTTGTGTTGCGGAGATAATTCACAGCCGTGTCCATCCGTGGTTAAATTTCAGCCGACACTGCCTTCCAAACTCACACCTAAAAGTTTCTGCGCTTCGACGGCAAATTCCATCGGCAGTTCCTTGAAGACCTCCTTGCAGAAACCGTTCACGATCATGTTCACAGCGTCCTGCGTCGAAAGCCCGCGCTGGTTGCAGTAAAAAATCTGGTCCTCGCCGATTTTCGAAGTCGAGGCTTCGTGCTCGACGGAGGATGAGGTGTTTTTCACCTCGATATACGGAAACGTGTGCGCGCCGCACTTCGAGCCGATGAGCATCGAGTCGCACTGCGAGAAGTTGCGCGCGTTGGTGGCGCTCTTCTGGATTTTCACCAGGCCGCGATAGCTGTTCTGGCCGCGTCCCGCCGAGATGCCTTTCGAGACAATGGTGCTTTTCGTGTTCTTGCCGATGTGGACCATCTTCGTGCCGGTGTCGGCCTGCTGGTAATTGTTGACGACGGCGACGGAATAAAATTCTCCCTTGGAATTGTCGCCGAGCAGAACGCAGCTTGGATATTTCCAGGTGATGGCCGAGCCGGTTTCCACCTGTGTCCAGGTGATGCGCGAGTTTTTGCCTTTGCACAGGCCGCGTTTGGTGACGAAATTGTAGATGCCGCCCTTGCCGTTCTCATCGCCGGGATACCAATTTTGCACCGTGCTGTATTTGATTTCCGCATTGTCGTGCGCGATGAGTTCCACGACGGCGGCGTGCAACTGATTTTCATCGCGCATCGGCGCGGTGCAACCTTCGAGGTAGCTCACCTGCGCGCCGTCATCGGCCACGATGAGTGTGCGCTCGAACTGGCCGGATTTCGCGGCGTTGATGCGGAAGTAGGTCGAAAGTTCCATCGGACAACGCACGCCTTTCGGGATGTAGCAGAACGAGCCGTCGGTGAAGACGGCGGAGTTGAGCGTGGCGTAATAGTTGTCCGTGTATGGCACGACCGAGCCGAGATATTTTTTGACGAGGTCGGGATGCTCCTGCACCGCTTCGCTGAACGAGCAGAAAATGATTCCCTTCTCCGCGAGCTGCTCGCGATACGTTGTGCCGACGGAAACGGAATCAAACACCGCGTCCACGGCCACGCCCGCCAACCGACCACGTTCGCGCAACGGGATGCCGAGCTTCTCGTAAGTCTCCAGAAGTTTCGGGTCAACGTCATCCAGGCTTTTCGGCCCATCGCCTTTTGGCTTCGGCTGGGAAAAATAAGTGATGTCCTGAAAATCAATCTTCGGATATTTGACGAACTGCCAGGTCGGTTCGGGCATGGTCAGCCAATGGCGATACGCCTTGAGCCGCCAGTCGGTCAGCCACGCCGGCTCTTTTTTCTTCAGCGAAATCATGCGGATGGTGTCCTCGCTCAATCCCGGCGGCGCGGACTCGGATTCGACGTCGGTGACGAAGCCGTATTTATATTCCTGTTTGACCAGGCTCTCGATGGTTTCGGTGGCTGTGCTCATTGAAATTCGGAATGCGTTGAAGCGTCAAAGCGTTAAAGCGGGGCAATAGGGCCTTTCATTAACACCTCGCTTCAGCGAGGTGTTTGAAATCCGCAAACGCGAGGAAACTGTTTCAACAGTTTCTGCCACGCGCGGAAAACCGTTGAAACGGTTTTCGCATCCTCCGTTCGTCTGTCCACCCCGCTGAAGCGGGGTGTTAATAAAAATGGTCGTGTTCATTTTGTCTTCGCGCAACTGGCGCAGGTGCCGTGAATCGCGATTTCATAATGCTCGGCTTTGAAACCGCGCGGCAAGGCGAACCCGGCCTGCGGTTTTCCCGGCAGATCCACGTCGAAAACCGTGTCGCACTCGTCGCAGTAAAAATGGCAATGCTCGTGCATGTTCGGGCAAAAGCGCGTCGCGCCGCGGTCCAGCGTCACCTGCCGGGCCAGACCACACTTTACCAGCGCGTCGAGGCAGTTGTAAACCGTCGCGTGTGAAATCTCCGGCATCTGCCGCTTGGCGCGGATGAAGACCTCCTCGGCGGTCGGGTGATCGCGCTTTTGGAGGAGCACGTCATAGACCTGCTGCCGCTGCGGCGTGAAACGGAAGCCGCTCGTGTTCAGCCGCTCGGTCAGACCATCGTCCAGTTTTTTCTCGACCACGCTCATGGCAGGAGCAAAATAAACATGAATCCAAAGCATGTCAAGATTTAGAATAATTCTAAATTGGCTCTTTCCGCCGGCCGTGAACGGTGATGCATGGATTTATTATACAAATCCGGCGCGGGCGGTGTCTATCCAGTGGGAACGCAACAAGATAAATCCATGAAAGCGACCATTAAATTCTTTCGGGCAATGATTCTCGGCGCCGGATTGTTCGTCGGCGGCTGCTCTGAAAAACAATCCGCGTCGTCGTGGTCGTTCGACAAGTCGGGAGCTTCCGCGCAGTTGAAGCAATTCCTCGCGGCGCAGGAAGCCCAGGCGCGCACGCTGGCGAAACAGGACGGGAACAAGCTGCCTTCGGAATTCGATGCGTTTTACAAGGCCGCCGAAACGGGCGACTGGCAGGATGCGACCAACCTTTTCGGCCAGATGCGAAAGCGCCTCGACGGCGACAGCAGCTTGCGTGGAAGCTGGTGGTCGGCCACGGTGGATGCCAATGGCGTGTTTGAGGTGTTTCCGCCGGGGGACAAATATGCGATTGCTGTTGGCAACGACCTCATTCAATCAATTCCGGATGGGAGCATCTACTTCGGCGCATTTGCTCCGGGTAGATTTCTGGTCGCTGCCTTGTCGGAATCGTATGCAGACGGGAAACCGTTTTTCGCGGTCTCGCAAAATGCGATTACCGATGTAACATATTTACACTATCTGCGGGCGATGTATGGCGGGAAAATCTATACGCCCACGGACGAAGACTCGCAAAAGAGCTTTCAAGATTACAAGACGGATGCGCAGCGCCGTCTTTCTCACGACAAGCAATTTCCCAACGAGCCCAGACAACTCATGCCCGGCGAGGAAGTCAGGCAGGATTCAAACGGTTTAATCCAAGTGAGCGGGCAGATGTCTTGGATAGGAGTCAGAGAGCTTCTAACGAAAATCATTTTCGACAAAAATCCCGACCGCGAATTTTACGTCGAGGAAAGTTTTCCGTTCGACTGGATGTATCCGTATCTTGAACCGCACGGCTTGATCATGAAAATCAACCGGCAGCAATCGCCTGAATTGTCCGATGAAATCGTTCAGCGCGACCGTGATTACTGGACAAAATATCTGACGCCAATGATTGGCGGCTGGCTGAAACCAGACACGACAGTTGAAGAAGTCGCCGCGTTCGTGGAAAAAATCCATGTGAAAAAGGATTTGAGCGGATTTGCCGGCGACCCGCAGTTTGTCCAAAATGAATACTGGTGCAAAAATTTTTCCAAATTGCGGAGTTCCATCGGCGGTCTTTACGAGTGGCGCGCGCAGCACACCACTGACGCCGGTGAAAAAAAGCGCATGAATGAAGCGGCTGATTTTGCCTTCCGTCAGGCTTGGGTATTGTGCCCCTATTCGCCCGAAACCGTTGTCCGTTATGTGGATCTTTTAATAAGCCAGAACCGTCGGGCTGACGCGCTGCTGGTTGCGGAAACGGCGGCGAAAATGCCTGAAATGAAAGGCCGCGATGGCGTATTGCGCCAACTCGTGACTGAATTGGGGAATCCCAACACCCGGTTTAAATAATTTTGGCGGCGCGGTTTTTATACAAATTTGGCGGCGGCGGTGTCTATTGAATGGCAACAGCTGAAAATCAACTTATGAAAACAACCATCAGGTCGGCGGGTTTGATGATTCTGGGCGTCGGATTGGCCATCGGCGGCTGCGCCAAGAAGAGTTCCACGAGCTGGGAATCCATTAAAAATCCGGAAGTGGCGGCCCAGCTAAAATCGTTCGTGGCGGAAAAGGAAGCGCAGGCAAATGCGGCCACCAACGCGGCGGCACCCGGATATGCGGCGTTTTTTGCCGCGGCAGAACGGGGCGACTGGCTGGCGGTCAGCAACGCCTTCCAGGATTTCCGGAAGCACGCCGGGCAATACGACCACTCCGGCAAAACCGACGAGCGGTTGCGAGGTCCCAAGTGGCAGGCAATCATTGAAATCTGGGGCACGCTTTACTACTTCGGAGCGGGCGACGAAAAATATTCCGCAGCGTATGCCAACGACATCATCAATTCCATTCCGCCGGGCAGCATTTATTTTGGCGGCACCGATCCGGGCCGGTTCTTAATCACTGGAATGGAGAAATCACAGGTCAACGCCGATCCCTTCTTTCTGCTCACACAAAATGCGCTGGCGGACAGCACATATCTCGCCTACCTGCGTGGCATGTATGGGGGGAGAATCTACACGCCGACCGACGAAGACTCGCAAAAGTGTTTTCAGGATTACACGGAGGATGTGTCGCGACGGCAACAGAATCATCAACTCAAGCCGGGCGAGGATGTCCAAACCGACAAAAATACCGGACGTGTGCAAGTGAGCGGTCAGGTCGCCGTCATGGAAATCAACGGGCTGCTTGCCAAAGTCATTTTTGACAAAAACACCAATCAGGAATTTTACGTTGAGGAAAGTTTTCCGCTCGACTGGATGTATCCGTATCTTGAACCGCATGGCTTGGTCATGAAGATCAACCGGCAGCCGCTGTCTGAAATGTCCGAGGAAATCATCCAGCGCGACCACGATTACTGGACAAAATACATTGCTCCAATGGTTGGCGATTGGCTGAACACCGACACATCGGTTGAAGAAGTTGCTGCATTCGCGGAAAAGGTTTATATCAAAAAAGATTTCAACGGGTTCAAAGGTGACCCGCGTTTCATCCAAAGTTTGGACTCGCAAAAAATGTTTTCCAAGGAGCGCAATTCCATCGCCGGGCTTTACGCCTGGCGCGCGCAACACGCAACGGACGCGGCGGAAAAGCAACGCATGAACGACGCGGCGGATTTTGCCTTCCGCCAGTCCTGGGCATTGTGTCCCTATTCGCCGGAAGCTGTATTCCGTTATACGAATTTATTGATAAGCGAAAAAAGATTTTCCGATGCGCTCCTGGTTGCTGAAACGGCGGCGAAGATGCCTGAAATGAAAGGCCGTGACGGCGACCAAATGCGCGCTCTGGTCAAACAATTGCATCGGGCAGGAAAATGAAATTGACCGCGCGATATTACTTCTGAAACACGCTGACGCGGGCGGGCGGGAGATTGAACCAGACGATTTTGGAGGCGTGCAGCCGGAAACTGGACGAGCCGCGCGGGCGCAGTTTGTTGATCCGGTAGGTGAATTGCACCCAGTTGCCCTGCGGCTCCAGCACGGCGCGGATTTTTTGCGCCAGCGCTTCGGCCTTTTCCTCCGAAAAATTCAGCAGAGGCAGGCTGGAGATGACCGCGCCGACGGATTCAATCGGCTGGGGACGGTTGCGCAGCAAATCGTCCAGTTCCCACGCGTCGCCGACGATGATGTTGGCGCGGGGAAATCGTTCGTGGAGCAGGCTCGCCAGTTTCGGATTGTTTTCGATGGCGATGAGCTTTTCCTCGCGCATGCCGCGATTGAGGAGCGCCTGGGTGACGACGCCGGTGCCGGGGCCGAGTTCGAGCACAAAACTTTCGGGGTTGGCCGGCAGCCAGCGCGCCATCGCCGCCGCGAGCCGCTTGGAACTCGGCACGACCGAGCCGGTCCGCTTGGGATTCGCCAGCCATTCCTGCAGGAACAGCGTCGTGTCGCTCAAGGTTGCCATCAATCGTTTGGCCATGATGTCAGAAATTGGTCGCCCGGGTGTTTTTCAAACCGCAGGATAATTCACCGGCGTGGCGGCGGCCAATTTAATTTCCGATTAATTTACTCGCCGTTTCCCGGGGGTTTCGCGGGTGTGGAAACTTCATCCAATTTTTTGCGCGCGGCGCCGCGCCGCGTGGACCAGTCATCCCAGCTTTGCTCCCAATTTTCGCCGGTGAATTTCTTTTGCGCGTCCGGCCAGAGCGCATCGAGCGCTTTCAATTCACTATTCGCGTTGTCGCTTTCATGCCATTGCAAAAAGGACTCGGCGAGGTTCAGGTGATTTTCGGGATAACCCGGCGCGAGTTTCGCGGCCTGCTCCAGCCATTCGCGCGCCTTGCGGCGGCTGCCGATGCTGAAAGGCCAGCCGGGCGCGTCGCGATACAGCAAACCGAGGTTGCGCTCCGGGCCGGCGTAATCAAAAGATGGATCCAAATCCGCCGCCGTTTTGAATTCGCGTTCCATCTGTCTGACGAGCCGGTAGGCCTCGAGGGACGGCGCTTCGGCCTCGGCGAGTTGTCCTTCGTTCATGGCGAGATAATAATGCCCCGGCGCGGAGTTGGTTTCGCGCACCATCAATTCCCGGCACGCGGCGATGCCCTGTCTGGCAATCGTGGCGCGCTGGGTGTTGTTGGTGGCGAAATCGGCGAAATCATAACAGGCGCGGGCAAACTGCCAGGCGGCGGAATCATTTGTGCTCGAAGCAAATTGAATTTGTGCCAGCCGGAACGCCTTTTCGGCGCGGGCGGCAAAAACCGGATTGGTGGTTGATTGCGCGAACGCCATGGCGGCGAACGCGAAAAAGAAAAAAATCGCGGCGAATTTTCCACCGGCCTTGTGCGGGCGTTGTCTTTTCGGCTCCATTATGTGTTTAATTAGGAGTTGCCATCGTGGCGGAGTGATTTACACTCGGCAAGTGAGATTAAAATGGAGTTTTATGTGCTTGGCAATGCTGGCGGCGCTAGCGCTTTTCAGCGCGGGCTGCGCCGGCATCAATGCCAGCGAAAGCATTTCACCGGCCAGTTTCTTCCTGCCGGGATTGATGAAGGTCGATCCTCCGGCGGCGACCAACGGTCTGGTGGCGGTGTCCGATATGTCCAACCAACTCGCTCAAGCCCGATAATCCTATGCGATTCCCATTTGCGCTGACGAAGAAAATCGCCAGTCACATCATCAAGCACAAGCTGCGCAAGACGCCCAAGTTTGCGATGGTCTTGCAGCTCGAACCGCTGCACACGTGCAACCTCACCTGCACCGGCTGCGGCCGCATCCGCGAATATTCCACGAGCCTCAAGGACATGGTGCCGCTGGAGCAATGCCTTCAGGCGGCGGTGGAATGCGATGCGCCGATGGTTTCAATTTGTGGCGGCGAACCGCTGATTTACCCGAAAATCGAGGAGCTTGTCGCCGGCCTGCTGGAACAGGGCCGCGTTATTTACGTCTGCACGAACGGCATGTTCATGCGGAAAAAAATGAAGGATTACCTCGCGGCGATTTATGCGCCCGCCGTCGAGCCGAAGCTGAAAAAATTGCTCGACCAGAAATTGATTTCCGACAAGGACGCCGAGACGATCCGCAAATCCGACGCCGCGGCGAAAAAGAAAACCGTCATCCGCCCGACGAAATGGATGTATTGGAATGTCCACGTGGACGGTCTGGAATTCACGCACGACCTCATCGTCGAGCGTGAAGGCGTGTTTCAGGAATGCATCGAGGCCATCAAAATGGCGAAGATTCTCGGCTTTCAAGTCGCCACCAACACGACGGTTTATCGAGAGACCGAAGTTGCGGAAATCGAGGACATGTTCAAGTTCCTCTCGTCGCTCGAAGTGGACGGCCACACGATTTCACCCGGCTACGATTACGACGCTGCCAAGAAGGACATGGTGAAACGCCTTGGCCGCGACCCGAAGGAATTCTTCCTGACGCGAGACATGACGCGGCAGAAATTTGCGAAAATTCGGGATTGGGGCAAGGCGTTCACGATTTTCGGCACGCCGGTTTATCAGGAGTTTCTTGCCGGCAAACGCGAGCTGACCTGCACTGCGTGGGCGATTCCGACGTTCAACGTCAAGGGCTGGAAAGCGCCGTGCTACCTGATGACCGATGGCCATTACGGTGGCTATCAGGAAATGCTGTCGAAGGTGCAGTGGGAAAAATACGGCGTCGTGAACGGCATCGCGCGCGACCCGCGCTGCGAACATTGCATGGTGCATTGCGGCTACGACCCCAGCGGCGCGCTCGGCACAAATTATCAATCCGGCGACAACTGGAAAAATATCAAATACAACTTCGGGGCGAAACCGAAACCGTTTCCCGCGTCGCCAGAATTGGAAAGGCGCGCATACAATGGTGTTACCATCGGCAAAGGCCATCTGGCCGAGGCGAAGGCTGCCATCAATTCGCCCGCCGCCGGTGCGCGTGGCGCATTCTCGCGCAAGGAAGAAGAGCACGGCCAGAACGGAAACGGCCAGGTGGCGCACATCGGCACATTTTGCGGCGAAGGCGACAGCAACGAGCGGGATGATTTGCCGGCGAAAATCAAGGATGGGAAAAAGGCTGACGCGCGGGCGGAGTAAATATTTGAAATTCAAATGAGCAGAACCCTTTATCTTTCACCTCCGAGTTTCGATGGTTTTGACGGCGGCGCTGGCGCGCGGTATCAGGCGCGGCGCGAAGTCACCAGCTATTGGTATCCGACGTGGCTCGCGCAACCTGCCGCGCTCACGCCGAATTCCAAGTTGCTCGACTGTCCGCCGCACGACATTGACCTCGCCAAGTGCCTTGCCATCGCGAAGGATTTCGACCACGTCATCATCAACACGTCCACGCCATCGCTGAAGAACGATTGCAAGGTCGCCGAGGCCATCAAGGCGCAAAAGCCGGACACGAAAATCGGTTTCGTCGGCGCGCACACGATGGTGTTGCCAACGGAGACGCTGAAGGCATCGCCGGCGATTGACTGGGTCGGGCGCAAGGAATTTGATTTCACCTGCAAGGAAGTCGCCGAGGACCGCGACCTTCCGACCATTGCCGGCCTTTCCTACAAGGACAAGGACGGCAAGATCAAGCACAACCCCGAGCGAGAGATGATTCAGGACATGGACACACTGCCGTGGGTGGCGGACGTTTACAAACGCGATTTGCAGATTGAGAAGTATTTCATCGGCTACCTGTTGCATCCCTACATTTCGATGTATACCGGCCGCGGCTGCCCAGCCCAATGCACCTTCTGCCTCTGGCCGCAGACCATCGGCGGACACAAATACCGCGTCCGCTCGCCGCAGAATGTCGCCGACGAAATGACCTATATGAAGAAAATCTTCCCGCAGGTGCGTGAATTTTTCTTCGACGACGACACGTTCACCGCGAACCTCCCGCGCGCCCGTGAAATCGCCAAAAAACTCGGCCCGCTTGGCGTCCATTGGAGCTGCAACAGCCGCGCAAACCTCGATTACGACACGATAAAATTCTTCAAGGACAACGGCCTGCGCCTGTTCCTCGTCGGCTACGAAAGCGGCAACGACGACATTCTCACGCGCATCAAAAAGGGCGTGACGATGGACGAAATGCGCCGGTTCACGAAGGATTGTCACCGCGCCGGCGTCGTCATTCACGGCACGTTCATTTTGGGATTGCCGGTCGAGACGCAACAGTCCATCGAGAACACGATCAATTTCGCCAAGGAATTGGATGTTTTCAGCCTGCAAGTCTCGCTCGCCGCGCCGTATCCCGGCACCGAGCTTTACGAGATGGCCAAGCAAAACGGGTGGTTCGTCAAGAAGGACAAGACTGACCTCGTCGAGAGCGACGGCCTGCAACAAAGCACGCTCGAATATCCCGGCTTGAACAAGGACAAGATTTTCGAGGAAGTGGACCGCTTCTACCGCTCCTATTATCTGCGCCCGAAGCCGATTCTGCGCATCATCAAGACGATGCTGGAGGACAAGGACATTTTGGTCCGCCGGTGCCGCGAAGGCTATGAATTCTTCAAAAGCCTGCGCGAACGCAAGAGCGATCTTGCAGCCGCGAAAGCCGCTGCTGCAGCTTAATCAAATTTGACCGGACGCGCCTGACAACACAAAACCACCAACCGAAAGGAAATCCGTCATGGAAACCACGGAAGAAAAAAAGTGTTGTGAAACCCAAAAATGCGGCTGCTTCTGTCACAAGATGTGCGGCGTGTTCGTCATCCTGATTGGCGTGTTGGTGCTGCTGCGGGCTTTGGATGTATTGGCATCCAAACCCTTTTGGATCACCATTTCAATCCTCATCATTTTGGCGGGATTGAAAGCGATGTGCCGCGGCACGTGCAAATGCTGCGACCGGGCGTAGGCCGCAAGGCATTGCCATGATTAAACGTCTCTCGCTCCTGATCTTTTTGATCGGGGTTTTTGCGGCGAATGCTCAAACGCAATCCATAATTGTCACCATTGACGCCGGCAAAACTTACGCGCCAATTTCCAAATACGTCTACGGCCAGTTCATCGAACACATCGGTGGCATTATCAACAACGGCATCTGGGCGGAAATGCTGGACGACCGGAAGTTCTATTATCCGATCCCATCGCCCGCGCCAGCGGTGACTCCGGGCGGGCCGCGTGGACGCGGAGCGTTGCGCCGCTGGGCGGTCATCGGTCCTGCCGAATCCATCGTCATGGACACGAATCGTCCTTACGTCGGCGAGCACTCACCGCTCGTGAAACTGGACGGCTCTGAAGCGCGCGGCATCCGGCAGTCGGGATTGGCAGTCATCAAAAACAAATCCTACTCCGGTCGCATCGTGCTTGCCGGTGATTCGGGCGCGCACGTGGCCGTCAGTTTGGTTTGGGGAACGAACGCAAACGGCCGCCAGACCGTCGCCGTTGGAAAACTTTCCACGACCTACAAAAAATTTCCGTTGAGTTTCAAATCGCAGGCGGGCAGCGACAACGCGCGTCTGGAAATTTCTGGAACTGGCAAAGGCTCATTTCACA
>Ga0265337_1001140_pt1 | contig 13587 bp, 14 predicted proteins | sample 42122metaG_FD_192441 | JGI IMG/M metagenome (GOLD analysis project Ga0265337, IMG submission 192441) | Rhizosphere microbial communities from Carex aquatilis grown in University of Washington, Seatle, WA, United States - 4-21-22 metaG | ecosystem: Host-associated > Plants > Roots > Rhizosphere >... | reverse complement strand
GCCATGCGGGCGGGGGCGAACGATTTCCTCGTGAAGCCGGCGAGCCCCGAACGTATCCGGGTCTCGATCCAGAATGCGCTGAAGCTCGGCGTGCTTTCGGGCGAGGTTTCGCGGCTCAAAAAGAAGCAGCAGAACCGGCTCGTGTTCGGCGATCTGATTGCGAACAGCCCCGCCATGCAGCAGGTGATCCGGCTCGGCGTGCGCGCCGCGCAATCGACCATCCCGATCCTCATCGAGGGCGAATCCGGAGTCGGCAAGGAACTGATCGCGCGCGCCATCCAGGGCGGCTCCGAGCGCGCCGGTAAACCCTTTATCGCGGTCAATTGCGGCGCCATTCCCGACAATCTGATCGAGAGCATCCTGTTCGGTCACGAACGGGGCGCATTCACCGGCGCCACCGACAAGCACCTGGGAAAATTCCAGGAAGCCGACGGCGGAACTCTCTTCCTGGACGAGATCGGCGAACTCAGGCTCGACATGCAGGTCAAGCTGCTGCGTGCGCTCCAGGAAGGCGAGATCGATCCGGTCGGCGCCAAGCGCCCGGTCAAGGTCGATGTCCGCATCATCTCGGCCACCAACCGCGATCTTGCCGAATTGACGCGGGAGGGCCGCTTCCGCGAGGACCTCTATTACCGCCTGAACGTGTTTCCCATATCCATTCCGCCCTTGCGGGAGCGCCGCGAGGACATCGTCGCGCTGGCGCAATATTTCCTCGCCCGCTTCGCCGCGGAAGAGAGCAAACCCGTGACGGGCTTCCACCCGGAAGTGCTCGATCTGCTCGGGTCTTATTCCTGGCCGGGCAATGTGCGCCAGCTCGAGAACACGGTGTTCCGCGCGGTCGTGCTTTGCGATTCCGACAGGCTCGACATCGCCGACTTTCCCCAGATTGCGAGCGCCATGGGAGTGGTTGCGCGCGAACGCCCGGCGGCGCCGGCCATGTCCAGCGACAACACGGCCTCCGTCCGCACGCTCGCTGCGCCTCAGCGTTCGGAATCGTCCTACACCATCGATGCGGCGAACGAATCGGGCCACATGCGCAAATTCGAAGAGCTGGAGCTGATGATCATCCGCATGGCGATCTCGCGCTATAACGGACGCATGACCGAGGTTGCGCGCCGGCTCGGCATCGGGCGCTCGACGCTCTACCGCAAGCTGAAGGATCTGGGGCTGGCCACCAGCGAAGATGCGCCGGAGGACGAAGACGATATCGCGCGCGCCGCTGCCGGTTAGGCGCCAGGGGGCGGGCCGGATCGCTTGTCGTCGTTCTTCGGCGGCGGAGGGGGATCGGGCCAAGGCGGGATCGGCTTGCTTTCGCCAGGCTTCAGTCCGCCGACATGGTCGAGCAGCGGCTGATAGGTCGAATCGCCCGGCGATATTTCAAGCACCGCCTGTGCCCGGTCGTCATCGCCGGGGCCCGGCACGCCGACCAGAATGGTGCCGTTCTCCAGCATCTTGGCGACACCGACCGATTTTTGCGGCGGACTGTCCGGCGGCGCATTTTCCGCGGCCCAAGCCGCACCCGAAACCATCAGGATGAGACCAACGATAGCCGCGCGCAGGACCATCGCTCAGCTTCGCATACCCAGCGCGGAAAGATAGAGATCGAGGATGGCTTCCTGCTCCTGACGGTCGGCCTTGTCGAGTTTTCGCATCCGGACCACTTGGCGCATGATCTTGGTGTCGAAGCCGGTGCCCTTCGCCTCGGCGTAGATTTCACGGATGTCGGCGCCGAGGGCGGCTTTCTCTTCTTCCAGCCGCTCGATGCGCTCGACCAGCGACTTCAATTGTCCCGCCGCAAAGCCCGATTTTGCCATGGTCTGCTCCCGCAACCGAAAAGGCCTCGCGAAAGCGGGCCGCTCGGGTCATGAAAATCACGGAACGATTTCAATTGGCAATGCAGGGAGCATCGCTTAGCTGTGAGTCTTCTGTTCCACGGCCTTGGCGAATTGGGTCTGCTGCTCGGGCGAGGCCTCCCGCTGATAGCGCTTCTTCCATTCGCCCGGCGGCATTCCGTAGACGATTTCGCGCGCCTGATCCTTCTCGAGCGCGATGCCCTTCTCGGCGGCGGCTTCGCGATACCAGTCGCCCAGGCAATTGCGGCAGAAGCCAGCCAAATTCATCATGTCAATGTTCTGCACGTCGGTGCGTTTCCTTAAATGCGCGACGAGGCGGCGGAAGACCGCGGCCTCCAGTTCCGTGCGGGTCGCTTCGTCCATGGCTGGTCCTCCTGAAACCGGCTGCAAGGGCCGGGTGAACGCGATTTCGGCTGGGCCCATGGTTTCTATAGCGTCGCGCAGGATCGGTTCCAAACGCGCTGCCCAATGGGCGATGCCGGCATCGTCGGAGATCAGGTCCTGACGCACCTCGATGAGAACGTGGGGCAATCCGTTCATGGTTCCATGGCGGTAAAGGCAGTCGTTTTCGAGCTCGCCCGAATAGGGCTCGTTGTCCCCCACCACGATGTCGCCTTCACGGACGAGCCGGTCCATCAAGGGTTTCGCGAGCCGTCCGTCTCTGTCCCACAGCACGCCGATATGCCAGGGACGCGGCGTCCCTCGCCAGATCGGCGTGAAGCTGTGCATCGACACGAGCACCGGCACGATCCCGCGCGCCCGCACCAATTCGACATGGGCTGCGATTGCTGCGTGATAGGGCGCGTGATAGCGCGAGATGCGTTCCGCGAGGGCACTCTCGTCAAGCGCAATGTTTCCCGGAATGACGCGGCCGTCGGACAGCTTCATCACCGCGGTCGGATCGTCATCGCCACGATTGAGGTCGATAACGAGTCGCGACCAGCGCGCGAGAATGGCGGGCGCAGCAAAGCGATCTGCCAAAGCGTGCGTCAGCGCTCTTGCGCCAATGTCATAGGCGATATGGGCGGAGAAATCCGACGCCGGAAGTCCCAGGGTTCCCAACCCTTCCGGCACCGCATTGGACGCATGGTCGCAGAGGAAGATGACGGTTCCCGCAGCATCTTCATTGTGGACTTCATAAGCGTCTGATGAGTTCCTCATGAGCGGACTATAGCGTTTGGGGCCCCTCAGCGATCCGATAAATGCTCATTGACGCAAACCTGAATATGGGGATTCTCCGTTACCGATGCGTCGCAGCCGCAAAACCAAGATCGTCGCCACGCTGGGGCCGTCGAGCCACACACGGGAACACATCCACACGCTCTTCATAGCGGGTGCGGACGTCTTCCGCATCAATATGAGCCATACCAATCACGCGAACCTGACGAACCTCGTCAATACGGTGCGCGCGGTGGAGGCCGATGTTGGACGCCCGATCGCAATCCTCGTCGATCTGCAAGGTCCCAAGCTCCGGCTGGGCAAGATTGATGGCGGCGAGAAACGGCTCGAAAGCGGCCAGCACATCGCGGTGGTGCGTGCGGAAACGGCGCCGGACCCTGCCGACCTTCCGATGCCGCATCCGGAAATCTTCGCGGCCCTGAAAGTGGGCTCGAATCTCCTCATCGATGACGGCAAGGTGCGCCTCGTGGCCGACTCGGTTGCCGAGGCGCGTATCGAAGCCACTGTGCTGCAGGGCGGCATCGTCAAGAACCACAAGGGCGTCAACCTTCCCGACACGCTGCTTCCTATTCCGGCGATGACGCCCAAGGACCGTAGCGATCTCGATTACGCGCTGTCGCTGAACATCGATTGGCTCGCGCTTTCGTTCGTGCAGCGCCCCGACGACGTGGCCGAGTTGCGCAAGGCGGCCGCGGGGCGCGCGGGTGTCATGACCAAGCTGGAAAAGCCGGCGGCTTTTCATGCGCTCGACGAGATCATCAATCTTTCCGATTCGGTAATGGTGGCGCGCGGCGATCTGGGCGTGGAGCTCCCGCTCGAAGCCGTGCCGGGACGCCAGAAGCAGATCATCCAGGCTGCGCGCCAGGCCGGAAAGCCGGTGGTGGTTGCCACCCAGATGCTGGAATCGATGATCCTGTCGCCCGTGCCGACGCGTGCAGAAGTCTCCGACGTCGCGAACGCGATTTTCGAAGGTGCGGACGCAGTGATGCTGTCTGCGGAATCGGCGTCGGGGTCTTATCCGGCCGAGGCCGTCGCCATGATGGACAGCATTGCGCAAGCCGTGGAGAACGATCCTCAATATCGCGCCATCATCGATGCGCAACGCCAGATGCCCGAAGCCACGCTGCCCGACGCGATACTTGCCGCGGTCCACGACGTGACTCGGACAATCAATGCTTCCGCCATCGTCTGCTGGACCAAGTCCGGCTCGACCGGTTTGCGAGCCGCGCGCGAGCGTCCAAATGCTCCGATTCTCGCGCTGACGCCGATTCGCGAGATGGCGCGGCGCCTGACGCTCGCCTGGGGTCTGCACTGCGTCGAGACGGAAGACGCCCACGACCTTGACGATGTGGCGCAGCGCGCCTGCAACATCGCGTTTGCCCAGGGTTTTGCCAAGCCGGGAGAGCGCGTGGTGATTACGGCGGGCTTGCCGTTGGGAACGCCTGGCGCCACCAATATGCTCCGCGTCGCCTTTGTCACGCGAAAGAACGCGTGATCTAGGCGCCGACGTAGCAGGGTGGGAATTCGAACTTGTCGATCCGCTTCTCGATGAACAGAAAATCGGGGTTCTGTAGCCGCGCGTGGAATTCGATCGGCGTCGATTGTTCGATAGTGTAGAAATTGTCGAAATGATCGGGCTTGCCGTCGATCGTGTCGGACGTCATCCGCAAGACACCGTTCGCCACCGACCATTTCCCGGTCTCGGTTTGGCTCCAGACGACCCTGGTACCCTCGCATTTGCGAAATTCCGAATGAAAGGTCCCGTCGGCATTGTAGGCGTCGATATAGGAAATGCTCATGTCGTCGGGCTCGCCCACGCCGTACCAATTGCCGACGAAACTATCTGGAACGCCGGCGGGTGCGGCCTGGGCCGAAGGAACAACTACCGCATGAGCGCCCAGAAAGAGAACCGCGAGCACGGTCCGCGATGTGCGGCCTAGGTCGAATTGGCGCATTTTGGAAACTCGAAGCGCGTGACGCGATGACCGACGAACACGAGCCCTTCGGGGTCCATGCGGATGCGCCGTTCCGTGTCGGTGAGAAGAACGATCCTATATTTCGCTTCTGCCGTGGCAGGATCGCCATTGATGCTGTCGGCGCTGATATGCTCGACGTCGCCATCAACCGACCAGGTGCCCGATTCGGTCTGGTAGCCGATGTAATCGCCATCCTGGCATTTGCGGAATTCTTCGTTGAAGGTCCCGTCGGATCTGAATTCGATCAACGACATGACATTGGGCTCATCCGGCTGGTATGGGCTGTACCAGATGCCAATCAGAGTGGGTTCCGCTGAAATGGGCGCGGCAATGCCGGTGCAGAATGCAGCGGCAAGCAGAAGAGTTCTCCTGACCGGCATCGGGCCCCGCCTGACCTCAGATTCCTTGGCCCTCGACCGTCTTGGTCAGGTCGCGGATACGGTCGGTGAGCCCGTCAATGAAGGGATCGATCGCCTTCGCCTGGCGATAGGCATCGAGCGCATGCGGCTTGTCGTTATATTCCTCGAGAATTTCGCCGAGCTCCGCCAGTGCAGCGAAGTTCTTCGGCTGCAGCGCCAGCGTATGGCGCAGCGAATTCAGCGCGTCGTCATAATCGTCCTTCTGTGTCGCCAGAGTTGCCCTGCGATGCCAGGCTTCGGCAAAGCCGGGGGCGATGACGGTCAGCTTCTGGGCAATCTCCCGCGCCGTGTCGAAGTTGTGGGCTTCTATCGCCTGATCGGCGCGCTTCAGTAAAAGGTCCGCGCTTGGGCTTCCCGAATGCGCCCAGCGGGCCTTCAACTCGCGCTCGATCGGGCGCGCAGCGCGCTGATCGGGCGCCTTTGCAAGCTTGGCCAACAGCTGGTCCTCGGTTTCGGGCGCTTTGGGAACCGGGCGCGAAGGCCGCGCGGCTTGATTTGGTGGAGGCTGCGGACCGGCCTGCGCATCCGGCGCTCCAGCCTGCGGCGCGTCACCTTTTGGTTGCAACAGCTGCAGGTCGGGGACTTGATCCTGCTGATGCGGATCGGGGGCTTGCGAAGGCTGCGCCACGGCCGCGCTGGCCATGGGCAGGACGAGCATCAAGCTCAGAAGCATCTGGCGCATGGTGCCATGCTAGCCAAAAAACATTTCCGACGCGATAGGGGCAAAAGGTCCAAGAACATCTTAAACGGGAAACGGGCGGATCAGCCCTGGCGCGCCTTGAAGCGGGGGTTCTTCTTGTTGATGACGTAAACGCGGCCCTTGCGCCGGATGACGCGGCAGTCCTTATCGCGCTTTTTAAGGGAGCGCAGGGAATTGCGCACTTTCATCGTTGTCTCCGGTGGTAAGATGCCGCCAAATCTGCCGAAAGGCGCGGGAACCTAAGAAGGCAGGCGGGCGCTGTCAACAGCCTTTGCCAAAGGAGCCTTGCGTCCAAAGAGTACTTTAGGAGAGGGGCATGAATTTGAATTTAACGGCCACGCTCGCCGTCGTGGTGCTGACGCTTGCGGTTTTCGGCTTCGCCAACTGGCGGGCCCGTCTCCCGGCGGAGCCTTTGAAGGTCAGGATGATCAATTATCATGTGGTCCAGATGGTCTGTATTGTCGTTATCCTGTTGATGGCGGCACATCTGGTGACCCTCTTCGCAGGCCGTCCCGTGACAGGCCAGCAACCGGGCGGGAGACCGTTTTGAGGCATGAGGCCTAGGAATCTCTGTGCAATAATGCTCCTCTGCGCGGCATCCAGCGCGCCCGCCGCGGCAGCAACCGCGCCCGAAAATGTCCCTCTCCCGCAGGCAATGCCCGAGCGGCCGGCGCGCTTTTACGAATTCCTGCGAGACTTCAAGGGTGATGCGCTCAAGGCCGGGGTCATGAGCGCCACCTATGATCGGGCGGTCGCCGGCATCAGCCTCAACCCCCGGGTGGAGGAGCTGAACGAAAAACAACCCGAATTCGTACGGCCCATATGGGAGTATCTCGCGGGCATCCTGACCGAAGCCCGGATCGCCCGAGGCCGACAACTCATCGCCGCCAATCACGACCTCTTTTTCCGGCTGGAGGCGAACTATGGCGTGCCGGGGGAGGTCCTCACTGCGATCTGGGCGGTGGAGACCGGCTACGGCCAGAACGAGGGCACCTACAATATGTTCGAGGCCCTGGCGACGCTCGCCTATGACGGCCCGCGCATGGTGTATGCCCGCCGGCAATTCATCGCGGGTCTGAAGATTGCTGAGATCGAAGGCAAGGACCCCGTGACCATGAAAAGCTCCTGGGCGGGGGCTTTCGGACACACCCAATTCGTGCCGACCACATTCCTGGAAGCGGCGGTGGACGGCGACGGCGACGGAAAACGCGACGTGTGGAATTCGCCCGCCGATGCGCTCGCATCGGCGGCGAATTACCTCAAACAGTCGGGATGGCGAGCGGGCGAGTCCTGGGGCGAGGAAGTGCAGCTGCCCGAGGTTTTCGCCTACGACATGGCCGACGTGGATGTGAAGAAACCGATTGCCGAGTGGGCGAGTCTGGGCGTGCGGCGGATTTCCGGTGCGCCACTGGAAGACAGCAGCGACGAGGTGGCGATCTACCTTCCGGCTGGTTATCGAGGGCCAGCATTCCTTGTACGGAGCAATTTCGACTCGATTCTGAAATACAACGCCGCGGGCGCCTATGCGCTCGCCATCGGGCTGTTGTCGGACCGCTACAAGGACTTGACCGGTGTTCAGGCAAGCTGGCCCTTGGACGAAGCGCCGCTCGATGAGGCGAGCCGGACCGCGTTGCAGGACGGCTTGACCGCGCTCGGATTCTCGACCGGAGGGACTGACGGCGTGTTGGGCCGTCAATCGCGGGCGGCTATTCGCGCCTATCAGAAGTCGCGCGGGATGCCGGCTGACGGGTTCGCCACGGCGTCGCTTCTCACGCGCGTGCTGAACGAACGCTACGTTCCGCGCTGAATCACCGGCTGAGGCGTAGAAGCAGCGACGTGTGCGCCGTCAGGAACACCACGTAGCGCCCGTTTGCCGCCCCTATGTTCTCGTGCCACCAGACATCGCGCACGCGCCGGGGCCCATCAATGCCAAGCTGCTGCCATGACACCGCCACCGGCGCGCTCTGATCGCCATGATTGAATAAAGCAAGCGCGACAGAACCGTCCGCCAGCGGACGCGCCCAGGCTTCCGTCTGTCCATTCTGGGCGACGCGCTTACCCTGGCGGCCGAGCGAATCCTGATCGATGGCCAACAGCTCCTGATTGGTAAGTGTGGCGACGGTGTCCTTGGTCATGATGCGCACTTCGTTGCCCAGCATCATGGGTGCGGCCAGCACCGCCCATAAATTAAGCTGACTGCGATATTCGTCCGGTGTCATACCGCCATTGCCGACCTGGATCAGACCGGGATCGTTCCATTTGCCCGGACCGGCGAAAGCTTCGGTCCCGTTCTCGGCGAAGCCTGCTTGCATCGCCGATTGAAAATCGTCCTTCACGTCTGGGCCGGTGCGCCACAGATTGGCGCCGGTCTTCGAGCCCCAACTCGCGACGGCAAAAGCGCCGTTCTGGCTGATGCCGAAGGCGATGTCGCGGCCCGACGCACGCAGCGCTTCGCTCATTTTCTGATAGGCGGCCTGCTGTTCTGCTTGCGTCGGATAAAGCATCTCCGTTCCGCACCAGTCATAGACCACGTAATCGACGCCCCAGGAGGCGAAGGTCTTCGCATCGTCGGTCTCATGGCCGTAGCTGCCTTCGAAGCCGCTGCAGCTCTTGGGCGCGGCCGATACTTCCAGACCGAATTTCAGCCCCTTGGAGTGAATCGTGTCGCCGAGCGCCCTCATGTCCGGGAATTTGGCGCTCGCCTGCATCGCGCCATTCGCGTCGCGCCGGCCTTGCCAGCCCTCGTCGACCTCAACATACGTGTATCCGGCAGCGCGCAAGCCGGTTTCGTCGAGGCTCTCCGCGGCGTCGCGGATCGCGTTCTGATCGATGTCGGTGCCCAGTTTGCCGCGGCTCGCCCAGCCCATCGGGGGCATTTTGACGAGAGCATTGGGCAGTACGTCGTGCAGCGCTGGCAAAGGCAGCTTCAGCGGCGGGCCCGCAGGAGCCGCTGCAACCCGTGGCGGAGCTGCCGGAGGGGGGGCCGGAGACGGCGGCGATACCCGTGGCGCGGGCGCGGCGATAGGGGGCTGTATGATCGCCGGCGCCGGTGGCGGCGGGTTCAGCAGCGCCAGATTCGGCTGAGGCGCCGCGATGGCAGGTTGAGGCGGACGTGACGCCGGAGCTTGCGAAGGCGCCGGTCTAGGTGCCGGTGGCGGGGCGGATGCAACCGCGTCTGCAATGGCGGCACGTCTCGCGTTCAGCGTGAACGCGCCTTGGCCCTCATCGAGGCTCACGAGCCTCAGTCCATCGCCCCCGATCATGCCGCCATAATGGATGGTAATGTAGGGCGCACCGGGGATCACCAACGTGAACGCGACCTCGGTCGCCGTGTCGCGCACATCGAACAGCGGCCAATCGTCCGCCCCGACATGCATGGTGCCGTGATTGCCGGCGAACACCAGCGCTGCCCTGATGGGCGCGGCCGAGCCGGGGCTCGATTGGTCGGCGATCCAATTGCCGTCGAGCCGGCCGGAAGCGGTTGCGTTCGGGATCGCCAGGTGCGGTGCCGGTGATTGCGAAGTCGGGGCTTGTGGGGGGGGCGGCGGAGTTGCCGCCACTTGCGCAGGAGGCGGGGGAGACGCTGCCGGCGGCGGGATTGCCGGAGCCGGTGGAGCGGGTCTCGCCGGCGCCGGCGTGGGGACGGCAGGCGCTCCTCGTTGGGCTGGCGGCGGGGTTAGGAGGAGGGCCACCTGCGGCGGTTCCGTGCCGGCGCGGCGGGCGGTGACTTTATAGGCGCCGTCCTGGCTCGACAACTGAAGCCCATCGCTTTTCAGCGTGCCACTGTAATTCACCGTGACGTAAGGCGCGCCCGGAATGACGCGCGCGAATGAAATTGTCTCGCCGGATTGGCGTATGTCGAACAGCGGCGTCTCGTCGCCGCCGGCCCGCATCGTGCCCGAGAGAAGCCGTCCGTTGCGGGTGAAGCGGATGGTCGCCTCCGAAGAACCGCCTGGATTCGATTGCTCGGCGGTCCACTCTCCTTCGAGGGTTTCACTGACCGCGGCTGGGGGGCGGGGCGTGGGCGCAGCAGCACGAGCTGGCGCCGGTGGCGGCGCGGGTGGAACGGCCGGCAGTACGGCAGGGGCGGCACGCTGAGGCGGCGCCGCCGCTGCGGCCACCGGAGGTGGAGCGGCTTGCGGCGGTGGGGCAGGTGCCGGGGCTTGCGGAAGCGGCGGAGCCGGCAGCGCAATGCGATGCGCCGTTAGAGTGTAGACAGCATGGTTCTCGTCCGAACCGACCAGGCGGATTTCATCACCGGTCAGCGCGCCCACATAACGAATCGAGACATAAGGCGTGCCGGGGACAACGACGGTGAACGACACCGTCGTTCCCATTTCGCGAATATCGAAGAGCGTCAGATCGTCCATTCCTTCGCGCATTGTGCCGCTCACGCCCGCCAATGCACGCGTAAAGCTGATCGTTGCCGTCTTGGGAACGCTACCGTCTGCGGCTGTCTGTTCTGCCGTCCAGCGCCCTTCGAGGCCGCTGGCCGGGGAAGCCGCCGACGCTAAAGACCCGATTGCGGCCGCGCTGGCCAAACTTAAGCCAAAAAGGCGAAAAGCGGATCTCATTGTCACACCATTCCCGCACGCATCTCAAAGAGACTTAACCATACGCGACAAAGCTAGTTAGAGTGACGAGATTCCTCTACCCCTTTTTCTAAGGAGCCTCTCCATGACGATCTCCATGTACCGCGCCTCGGTGCCAGTCTTTCTCCAGATCCTGCCCGCCCTGTCCGCCTGCCTCGACAAGGCCGCGTCCTATGCGGCGGCAAAGAAGATCGACTCTTCAGTGCTGCTGCAGTCCAGGCTCTTTCCGGACATGTTCCCGCTGGTCCGTCAGGTGCAGATCGCGACCGACTTCGCCAAAGGCACGGTGGCGCGTCTGGCTGGCGTCGAGCCGCCCAAATACGAGGATAACGAAGCCACCATCGACGATCTCAAGGCGCGCATCGCCAAGACTCTCGACTTTGTGAAGGAGTTCAAGCCCGCGCAGATCGACGGCTCGGAAGACCGCGACATCACACTTCAGCTTGGCGGTCAGTCACGCCAGTTCAAGGGTGAGAACTATCTTGTGAATTTTGCGCTGCCAAATCTCTTTTTCCACGTCACGACGGCCTATGCGATCCTGCGCCACAACGGCGTGGAACTTGGGAAGGGCGATTTCATGCGAGCGCCCGGCTAGGCGTCACAATCCCGAATTCATCTGCGGTTCAGCTTGGTTGTGCGAGAAGCCCTGCAATATCTAGGTAAAATTGCGGGCTGGTACGGCAGGCGCGTGCGTGGTTGCCTGGATTGGTCCGCGACGCAGGAGCAATGGATGCATAAGATTGTCACGACGATTTCCGGCCTGAGCGGTTTGGCGCTGTTGGCCGGCTGTGCCATGCAGCCGACGGGACCGAGCATCAGCGTGTTCCCTGCACCCTATAAGCCGTTCGAAGTCTTCCAGCAGGACCAATATGCCTGCGAGGACTATGCGGCGAATCAGGTGCGTGGAGGCGCGGAAGCCGCCAACAACCGGGCGGTTGGTGCGGCCGCGGTCGGTACAGCGCTGGGGTTGGCACTTGGCGCAGCTACCGGCGAGGGACGTGCGGCGAGCTTCGGTGCCGCGGCCGGCGGGGCAGTGGGCAGCACCATTGGAGCCAACGAATCGCAGCGCGCCAATTTCAGCCTCCAGCGCCGGTACGATAATGCGTATGCGGAATGCATGTACGCCAAAGGCAATCAGGTGGCGGGCTACCGCGGATATGGTCCGCCGCCTCCACCTCCCCCAGGCGGGCGTTATGGTCCTCCGCCTCCGGATGATCGCTACGGTCCGCCGCCGCCCCCGCCCCCCCGCGGCAACTGAGACTTATAGCGGACGTCCCCGGGTGAGCGGCCCCATGGTCGCGACGATCGCCGCCACCACCATCCAGCACGCGGCGATGTAAACGAACACGCTTAAATAACCATAGGTCGTGAACAGAAACGCGATCACGAGCGGTCCCGCCGCATTGGAGAGCCGCCCGATTCCATACGTGAATCCGGTGCCGGAGCTTCGAATCTCTGTCGGGAAGCATTCGGCGGTGTAGGCATACAGCAGCGGCGCGAAAGCCTGGATGAACATTGTCATCAGTCCGCCGAAAATCACGATGAAGAGCGTGTTGAAGGTCAGCCCGTAGAGGATTCCGCAGGTTGCGATCAATATAGCGAAGATGACGATCCAGTATTTGCGCTGCCAGCGGTCCGACAAATATGCGGCGATGAATGCACCGGGCACCCCGCCGATCTGAATGGCAGATGCCCAGGCAAGCGAATCCACCAGCTTGAATCCGTGCTCGACCAGAAGCGTCGGCACCCAGGCGGAAAATCCATAAAAGCCAAGCGTCTGGAAAATCCAGGCCGACATCAGCATCGCCGTGCGCGGGAGAACATGCGGCGCGAACAACTCGGTGAAGCGGCCGTCGCGCGGCGTGACAATCGCCGTATTGGGCGGCGGTAACGGCCCAACTGCCTCGGCAGCAGCGTTCTCGATGCGCTCCAGCGTCTCGTCTGCGGCGGCGAATTGGCCGCGCTTCTCGTACCAGCGCGGCGATTCTTCGAGGTTGCGCGCGAGCAGCGGAAAGATCAGCGCGGTCGCGCCCCAGAGGAACACCAGCCGCCAACCGAAGGGAAACGCCGGCACCAGAAAGCGCGCCACCAAAGCGGCTGCCGGAATCCCGCAAAGCCCGATCCCCATCACCCAGCCTTGGAACGTGCCGCGTGCCCGGGCCGGATACATCTCTGCAATGTAAGTGATTCCGATGGCCGTCATCGCCGAAAGCCCAACGCCCGTGAGAAGGCGCGCCCCAAACAGGCTGTAAGGCTCCAACGCGAACGCATTCAAAAGCGAGAACAACGAAAACCAAGTGACCGAGAGAATGAGCCCGCGCTTTCTCCCCACACGGTCGGAAAGCCAGCCGCCGGCGGCCGCACCCAAGAACATCCCGAAGAACGTGCCCGAGGTGATGAGGCCAACGGTGGGGATGGACAAACCCCATTGGGCGCGGATGGCGGGCGCGGAAAACGCAAACGTGTTGATGTCGCCGAGCTCGAAGAAGAAGCAGAAGCTCAAGAGCCACATGATTTTGCGATGGAATGCGAAGATCGGCAGCCGGTCCAGCCTTGCGGCAGCGGACACACGCTGGATGTCATGCACGTTCATCGGCCCTCCCGGCGTCGTCGCTGCATTCCGCAACTCACGGATGCAATTCTCAGTCTTCGCGTTCTCGCTTATAAGGCTTTGCCCGGCAAACTGCGTTTGCAGCGCAAAGAAAATCGATACTGCGACACGGATCGAACTTGCCCATTGTGCAGAGTTGCGGAGATAAAGCGCTGCCGCAACCGCTTTTCGAATGGCTTCGCCGCGTCTCCTGAATGATGTTCCTGAAGGTATACAGCGTATTATGCGTGAATTGGTCAGTGAGCAAATTACGCATA
>Ga0265337_1001139_pt1 | contig 13592 bp, 9 predicted proteins | sample 42122metaG_FD_192441 | JGI IMG/M metagenome (GOLD analysis project Ga0265337, IMG submission 192441) | Rhizosphere microbial communities from Carex aquatilis grown in University of Washington, Seatle, WA, United States - 4-21-22 metaG | ecosystem: Host-associated > Plants > Roots > Rhizosphere >... | reverse complement strand
GTAGACGGCCAGCGCGTTCGTTGTGTCGCCGGTCTGGAAGAACTCGTTCGCGAGCTGGTTGCCGGTGCGGCGCTGCCAGTAGGACCAGCGCTTGGGGTCGGCGGCGGAATTGGCCTGCTCCCCGCGAAGGAGCGCCATCGTGGCAGAGAGGGACTCGTCGGGGCGCTTCAACTGAAGGAGCGTCGTGGCGAGCAGGTGGCGGGCCTCGGGCACGTTCTCGTCCTTGGGCCACTGCTCGAGGTAGGCGCGAAGGGTGGTGACGGCGCCCTCCAGGTCGCCCGCCAGCTGCAACGCGTACGCCGACTTGAAGTGGGCGCGTGCGCGGTCGGCCGGGGCCAGGTCGAGCAGGCGCAGGCGCCCGAAGAACTTGCCGGCCTCCACGAAGTTGCCCGAGGCGAAGTGGGTTTCCGCGATCTCAAACTGCGCCGTCTTCGCAAGGAGCTGGTAGTGGTCGAAGTTCTCGGACTGAAGCTTGAGCGTGGAATCAATGACGCTATAGAACCGGTTTATGGCGAGCCGGTACGCGCCCATGGAGCGCAGCACCCGGCCGAGGTCGAGCAGCACGTCGGGCACGCGGCCATCGTCGGGGAACTCCTTCAGGTATTTTTCGTAGATGGCCGCCGACTTTGTGAAGCTGCCCGCCCGGCGGTACATCTTGGCGATGCCTATAAGAGCGTCCTTTTGGTCCGAAACCCTGAAGTCGCGCGAGCTGAGAATCTGCCGGTAGGCAATCTCCGCCGCCGCGTAGTCGGAGCGCTCGGTCAGGCTCGCCCCGAGGATGAGGAGGCCCTTGGCCTCGGCGACCTTGTCGGCCGCAATGACGCTGGCCACGCTCTTGGGAGCGGGCTCGGGCGCGGCGCCAGCCGGGGGCACATCCGCCCCGATAGCCGCCGGACCGCACAGGAGAATCAGGGCTAGGATGATTCCGCTGGTGGGACGCTGGTACAAATTTGGGCGGGTCATTGCTGTCGGTAGGTCGCGGTGCTCGGGGGAAGCTTTCCCGGCTCAGGAGGCGTGGGGGCTGAGGAGACATCCTCCGGATTGGGCCCCGCTCCCGGAAACTGGAAATAGGGGAGAAAGTCCTCGGGACGGACCTTGGACTTGGCATCGTCGGGAAGGATGGGAGCCGCGGTCGAGGCCGGCTCGGGCGCGGCGGCCGGCTTGGACGACGGCGCGGCCTGGGACGGGGCGGCCGCGGCCGGCTCCTCCTGCCTCGGCTCCAGCCTTGCGGCGGAGATTTCCGGCTTTGCGAAGGGATGCGGAGGCGCACCGGCTGGCGGGCGGGTGCTCACATCGGGCAGCGGCACCAGCGCGTCCTGGAAGCGGAGCGCGGGCGGCCCGGCGACCACGAGGTAGGGCCTTGAGCGGCTGGTCGGCTTCGGCTCGCTGAAGGAGAGGGGCATGCAGAGCACGGTCCCGGGTATCAGGAACATCGAGAGATAAAGCCCGTAACCCCGGATCCCCACGTGGCGCCCGGGCAGGGAGGTTGAATGCATGTGCTTTGCAGCGGTCCATGAGTTCTGATCACGCAGGAATACCTCCCGGCAATATCGGCACATGCGGGGCGTTCCTGAATGCCCCTCTGCGATATTGTTTTCCTGCGGTTTCATGGTTAAATACTTTATCGAGCAACAGGTTGCGCCGAATGTTGGGCCTCTTCCAGCAGCTCCCGCAGCATGCGGCCGAGGTGCTCGATCGTATAGGGTTTGCGTACGCTATGGCGCTGGCCGAGCCATTCGAACTCGGAGCGCATGCTCGGGGGCAGCTCGCCGGTGAGGATCACGGCCCTAAGGCCCGGACGCGCGGACTCGACGGCCCTAAGGACCTCGACCGCGCTTGCCGAAGGCAGATCCATGTCGAGCAGGACGCCGTCAAGGTTCTGGGTCAGGTCGGTGATCCTCGACACGGCAGACGCGGCGTCCGTGGCGGTGATGACGTGGTAGCCCTTGCTGGTAAGGGTCGCCTCAAGCAGCAGGCGAAGCGGAGCGTCACCGTCGACGATCAGAAGCGTCTCGGCGCCCCCGGGAAAGTCCGCCGACTTTGCCGCCTGGGGCGCAGGCGTGGCGTTATCGGCAACGGGCAGGTAGATCTTGAACGTGCTCCCGGAGCCCGGCTCGCTCTCGACCTCGATCGTGCCCTCGTGGCTGGCGACGATGCCGTAAACCACGGCAAGGCCGAGGCCCGTGCCCTGGTCGGAGGACTTCGTCGTGAAGAAGGGCTCGAAGATGCGCGCGCGCACCTCGGGCGACATGCCCGTCCCGGTGTCGGTCGCCGAAAGGCACGCATAGGCCCGGTTGCCGGCGAGCGAGGGGGGAAGTGCGGAGCCCTCGACGCGTGCCGTGGAAAGCGTGATGGACCCGCCCGAGGGCATGGCGTCGCGTGCGTTGACGCAGAGGTTCAGGACAATCTGCTGCACCTGGTTCTGGTCCGCCATGAGCGGGGGCAGGTCCTCGTCCAGGGCGAAGTTGAACGAGATGTTCCTGGGGAACGTCGCGGCGAGCAGGGCCACGAGGTCCCGGCAGAGCTGGTTGAAGTCGACGGGCGCGAAGCTGACCTCGGCCTTCCGGCTGAAGGTCATGATCTGGCGGACCAGCCCGGTGGCGCGCTCGGACGCGCGGCGGATCTCCCTGACGCACTTCTGGAGCGTGGCCGGGTCGCCCGGCTTGAGCAGCAGGAGCTCGGCGAAGCCGTTGATGACCGCGATCAGGTTGTTGAAGTCGTGCGCGATCCCGCCGGCGAGGGTACCGAGGCTCTCCATCTTCTGCGCCTGCCTGAGCTGGTCCTCGAGGGTCCTGCGCTCCGTGACGTCCTCCCTCAGGCAAAGGAGGTTGGTGACCTCGCCCGCGGCATTGCGCAGGCACGACACCTGCACGGACTCCCAGGTGCGCTTGCCGTCCGGGCGCTCCCTTGAGAGCTCTCCGCGCCACTCACGCCCGCTCCTTACGGTCTCCCAGAATTTCCTGTACGAGGCCTCGTTCGGGTGACCCTCCCGCAGGACGGCCACGTTGTTGTCGAGGATATGCTCGAGGGTGTAGCCGGACGCGTCCGTGAACTTGGCGTTCACGTACTGCACCTGGCCCTCGGCGTCGGTGATCACCATGGCGACGGGCGACTGCTCGACCGCGCACGAGAGCTTGTAGAACTGCTCCTCCGCCACCCTCTGGCGGGTGATGTCGTGGCCCATGGCGCGCGCGCCGATGGCATTGCCGCTTTCGTTGAGGAGCGCGGTCTCCTCCCACGCAATCCAGCGCCAACCCTGCGGCGTGAGCCAGCGGGTGTCGCGGCTCGTGCGGTGGGGCGCCTGCTGCAGCTCCGAGTCGGAGACGGCCATGGCCCGCACGTCGTCGACGTGCACGAAGGTGGACACGGGGCGGCCGGGCAAATCGGCCACGTTGCAGCCAAACTTGCGCGCAAAGGCCTGGTTTGCTGCGAGCACGTGCCCCTGCCAGTCACGGCAATACACCAACGCCGAACTGCCGGCGGACGCGCCAAGCAATACCTCAGGGTGCGGGAACGTGGAGGTTCCCGCGAATGATTCGCAGCTCACGACAGACATGCACCCATGAACATCGGCGCAGGGCCCCGCGACTTGAGCTAACTGGGCGGCGTCTTAGTAGAATCCGCAGCGCCGGTCAGCCGGGCTTACAACAGCCCGCTAAGCATGGCGGGAAGCTGCTGCAGCGCATTGGCGATGTGGGCCCTGGCCAGGGACGATTCCTCGCCCTCGGCGCCGTAGAGTATCGTCCAGCCGTCCAGCTCCATCCAAGAGTCGGTCTTCACGGGGTCCACGAGCTCGAAGCCCCCGGAGATGCCCGCGTGGCGCACGAGGTTATCCGCCACCTGAACCGCCGCAGCGAACAGCCGCTGGCGGGGGGCCATGTTGGGGTCGTTGTGGAACTTGACGGCGAGAGTGATCTCCTCGGAGAGCTGGTGGCGCTCGAGGTAGTAGGCGCCTATCTGCCCATGGTCCCAGCCGATGAGCCGGCGCTCGTGCGCGCAGACGTCGGAGGTCGAGCTGTGCGGCGTGCGGGTGACCTCATGCAGCTCATCGGGGAACGCCGAGGCCATCACGACCTTGCCCACGTTGTGGAGGAGTCCGGCGAGGTAATCGGTCTCGTCATCGATCGCCAGGGGGGTCGCCCGGAGGATCTCTCGGGTGAGGACGGCGGTCCCGATGCTGTGCGCCCAGAGGTCCCTCCAGGGCAGCGGGACCGCGGAGCTGTTCTGCAGCCCCTCGAGCTCCTCGATGACGGGGGTCGCCATGGACAGCTCGCGTATCTGGCGCAGCCCCAGGAAAAACACGGCCTCCTCGATGTTGTTCACGCGCGCCGAAAGGCCGAAATACACCGAATTGACCATCCTGAGCAGGCGCGCGGAGAGCGAGGGGTCCCGGCGGATGATCTCGGCAATCTGGGAGGTAAGGCTCAGTTCGGACTTCACTAGATCGCTCAGCGCCCGGTTGTTGCACTGGAGCGACGCAAGCTTTGGACAGGCGTCAATGCGCCGTCGTATGGCGTGGTCGGTGGGCGACAAAACGAGTGAATTCATTAGGAAATATAACGGATCTCACGTCTGCGCCGGCTCAGGGCACAATCAACGGGATGGTGGTTCTATCGGCAGGACGGGAGGCCCCTTTAGGCATATGTATGCCCCGGTGCCGGTAATTTCAGGGCGGCGGCTCCGCCTGCGGACTTATCGGCCGAATTGGGCTCAAGTTCATCCGCCTGCGTGACGAAGCATCTTCCAACGGATGGATCCGGGAGGCTTTGCCATGCGCGGACTGCGCGCCGCGTTGGATCGGTTGCCGACCAGGCCCTTTGCCTCGCTCTCAAAAGTAGCTTCACCGATGGGCCCCGTCGGGGGCTTCCGGTCGCAGGGGGGGCCAAGACGATGCCCGAAGGCGATGCTAGGCACTTTTTTCCTTTGCGTCGGGCACGCTCGAGAGGCTGGAAACCCAGGGGTCTTATCTGAATCTAACTAATTATATAAGAACCGGTTACAATAACATTTGGCGGGTTGGTATGTTCTTTGCTGATTGCAGCGCAGCCCGGACTCAATCGCCCGCGCGCCCTCCCATCACCGGTATTCCCAACTCCTCCATGTCAAAAAAGCTCGGCTTGATCCAGTCGCGGGGAATCGGCGACATCATCATAGGACTGCCCATCGCGAAGTATTACCACGATCGCGGCGTGGAGGTCTATTGGCCGATCGACGGACGGTTCCTGAGCTCGTTTAGCCATGCCGTTACCTACGTCCGGTTCATCCCGTTCCCTTTCAATCCGAATGCGGACGGCTTCCTGAACGATCCCAAGAGGCTGCTCAAGGCGATGGGCTGCGAGCGCGTGGTCACGCTCTACAGCTACTTCACGGACACGCCGTCGGAACACCCGGCCTATTTCGGGAGCCTGAAGTTCGACGAGTACAAGTATGCTGCCGCCGGGGTTCCGTTCTCTGAGAAATGGAACCTCTCGATCCGGCGCCATGCGGAGCGCGAGAAGCTTCTCTTCAAGAGGCTCGTGAAGAAGGACGATTACATCGTCGTGCATCGCCAGGGATCCAATGCCAAGGCCGACGTAAAGATTCCATCCCAGTATGCGGGCCACCAGGTCATCGAGATAAGCGAGCAGACCGAGTGCATCTTTGACTGGCTGCTCATCCTTGAGCGCGCGAGGTTCCTGCTCCTGATCGACAGCTGCTTCTCGAACCTGGTGGACCAACTCTGCCTGCCCAACGAAAAGATGTTCGTCTTCCGGTCCGAGGCGCGGTTCACCCCGGTCTTGAGATCGAACTGGCAGTACTACGGCGAGGCCAACCCCCTTTCGAATTGGCACCTCGCACAAACGCCGTCTCTTGCGACTGCCTGATGCTCTCCCTGCCGAGAGTCACCCTGGTCTGCGTCGACTGCGTCAACCCTGCAGCCGCGGTCATTGCCATGCGCCGTAGCATGGAGCACTGCACCTTCGCTCGGGCGGTGCTGCTGACGCACCAATCCCCAACTGCGTCCACCCCGGGCATAGACGTGCTCCCGATCTCGAGGATCTCCTCCCGGGAGGAATATTCGCATTTCATGCTGAACGAGCTCGGGCGGTTCGTGGCCTCGGACTATGCGCTTGTGATCCAGTGGGACGGGTACGTCGTGAACTCCGGCGCGTGGAGAGAGCAGTTCCTCGACTACGATTACATCGGGGCCAAATGGTGGCATAAGGACGGGTGCAACGTGGGCAACGGGGGCTTTTCCCTGCGTTCAAAAAAGCTTCTCGACGCGGTTCAATCCCTCGGGGTCAGGGGCAGCATTCTCAACGAGGACGACGTCATTTGCCGGATAGGCCGCCCGGCGCTCGAGGCGCGGCATGGCATCCGCTTTGCGCCGGAGTCCGTCGCCGACCAGTTCGCATTCGAACGCATTGCCCCCCTGGAACAGGCGCTCCCCTTTGGGTTCCACGGTCTTTTCAACATGGGGCGCTTTCTAAGCGCCACCGATCTTCAGGACCTGTTCCTTCTGCTGGATCCGCGGACCATTGCCTACGTGGAGACGCTCGAGCTCGTCCAAAAGTACATCCAGGAGAAACGTTGGCAGGAGGCCGTCTGGCTTGCATCGCGTGTTCTGGACTTTAACCGGGACAATGTTGCGGCGCTCAGGCTGCTGTCCGTTGCAGCCTATCATGCGGGCCGCATGAGTCTCGTGGTCCGGGCGCTGCAGAATCTTCATAGGATCGAACCGCTCAACACCGAGTACCTGGCCGACCTGGGAGATCTGGCCTTGGCGGCCAAACAGGCCTTCGAGGCTTCGAACTACTATAGGAAGCTCCTTGAGATAAAGCCCAACGACGGACCCACGCTCGAGAAGCTCCGCCGCCTCGACGGCGCCGCGGCTCAGATGGAGGAAGCCTCCGCAAATGCCGGCTGACGGACTGAATCAAGGCGCGATGACGAAGCAATCCAGGGTCCTTGTCACGGGAGCAGCCGGCTTCATCGGCAGCCACACATGCGACTCCCTGCTCGCCGCGGGCCACGCGGTGTGCGGGGTGGACAATTTCCGAACGGGAAGGCTGGAAAACCTTTGGTCCTGCTCAGCCCACCCGGAATTCGTGCTTCGCGAAGGGGACGTCGCCGAGGCCGGGGAATTGGATGAGATCGTCGCGCAGTTCGCGCCCTCAGCCATCATCCATCTGGCAGGGCTCGTGAGTGTCCAAGAGAGCATCGCAACTCCTGCCCTCAACTTCCGTTTGAACGTGCAGGCAACCCACGCGATTGCCGAAGCCGCGCGCAAGCGCAGCGTCGGCCGCGTCGTCTTCGCGTCATCGGCGGCCGTCTATGGGGAGTCATCCAGACAGGCCCTGAACGAGGCCGCCGCCCCCTGCATGCCCGTGAGCCCCTATGGGGCCGCGAAGTTGGCCTCGGAGAACCTCCTGCTGGGTTATGCGAGGGCCTACGGCTTCACGGCAATCTGCCTTCGGTACTTCAACGTGTTCGGCCCCAGACAGGACCCGGGATCGCAGTATTCCGGGGTCATCACGGCCTTCAGCCGATGCTTTATGGAGGGCAGGAGCGCCACGATCTTCGGCGATGGCAATCAGAGCCGGGATTTCATCTCGGTTCGCGATATCGCCCGGGCAAACCTTCTTGGGGCAACGCTTCCGAGCCTCCCGTCGTCCACTCTGAATGTCTGCTCGGGCCGGGGCACGTCGCTATTGGAACTCGTCGGTTGCCTTTCGGCGCATTTCGGGGGCTCGGCAAAGGCGGAACACGCCCCGGAGAGGCCGGGCGACATTCGGCATTCCCTGGGAGATCCGAGCGCCGCCAAGCGCATCTTGGGTTTCCAAACCGCCTGGACCGTAGACGACGGGCTGGGGGAACTTGCGCAGCCTGCAGAGACCTTAATCTCACCCCTGTAACGCTAGGAATCAGGACCATTGGGCCGCGCGAAGCCCTCCTGGGGGTGCGCCGGCCCAGCAACGGGTTTGGTGAATCAGGCTTTTACGAGGAACACCTGGCCGCCCGAGATCTGGAGTTTCTTGATACTTGACCGGGTGGGGGGCGGAGTGCCGCGGCCCGCCTTTGTGGCGTCCTCTATTCCGCATTCGTCGACAAGCGTCTTTATGAATCCGACCATGCCGTAGTCGTGGCTGATGAATCGGTGCTGCTGCATGTCGTAGACGGGCTTTTGATACGCCTTGCCATCCGACCAGGAATCCCAGTATCCGCAACCCCAGTCCTCTATGCAGTAGATGCCGCCCGGCTTGAGGTGCTTGTCGAACAGATGGCCCAGCGTTATCGCGGTCAGGTATCCCACATGGGAGCAATCGTCGATGATGATGTCGAAGCCGTCGGGAGCCACCTCCCGGGCGATCCGGTCGAGAAGGGCGGTGTCCTGCTGCATCCCCTGATACACGCGCACCCTCCCAGTGGGGTCGTCCACGGTGACCGGTGTCAGGTCGAGTCCCGCACAGACGCCCTTGGGGAAATAGTCCCTCCACATCTGCAGGGAGCCGCCGTAGTTGATGCCCAGTTCGAGAAGCCTTACGTCCTGGTCGCGCAGCGACCCGAAGAACTCCTCATAATTGTCCAGGTAGCCCTGGGATTTGTCCGTGGGGTATGCGCTTGCTGCGAGGATTTGTTGGAGGCTCATTTGTCGATCGTTTCAATTTGGTTCGCACCGGTCTCAATCATCGTCGTGTAGGCCTCCTCCAGCTTGCGCACGAATTGCGCGGCGTTGCACAGCGGGCTCTTTCGCATCCTGTCGCGCAGCTCAATGCGCAGGGCCGCAAGGTACGGTATATCGGCGGCCAAACGCTTGCATGCCCCGAGATAGTCGGCGGCGCAGGAGGCAACGCAGGATTGCAGCTCCAACAGGGAAAGAAGACTTGCCCCAACGCGGGACGCGTGGGTCCTGCCGGCCATGGTCACGACGGGTACCCCCATCCAAAGCGCTTCGCAGGTCGTCGTCGTCCCATTATAGGGGTAGGGGTCCAGCGCAATATCCACGCGATCAAAGAGTTGGAGATGCCCGTTGAGGGGCCGCTTCATGCCATCGAACAGGATTCGGGTGGGACTTACCCCTTCGGATTGGAACCGGCGAGCAACCAGGTCGCAGGTGTGCGCGTCGGCAAAGCCACTGGACTTTAGGAGCAGGTTTGATCCGGGTAACTCGGATAGGATCTGGGCCCAAAGGCTTATCATCTCCGGGCGGACCTTTGCGAAGTTGTTGAAGCAGCCAAACGTCACGGCTCCTGTCCTCGCGGCGGGAAGCGGGCCCACAGCGGGGCTGTCCTGGCTTGGCTCGTAGCACGAAAAGGTATCCGGAAGGCGAACGAGTTTCTCCGTGTAGTGGGCCTCGGTCATTCCGATCGGATCGCTGACAGAATCTGTCAGGCGGTAGTCCATGGCCCTGAGTCCGGTCGTGTTGGGATACCCTATCCACGTGGCTTGAACGGGCGCCGGCTTGCGGGCGAAGACCGTCAGGCGGTTGTCCCCCGTATGGCCTGAAAGGTCCACCAGCAGGTCAATCTCGTCACTGGCGATCGTCGCCGCCGCGTCGTCGTCACTAAGCTTTGCGATATCGCGCCAGTGCTCCGTTCTTTCGAGCAGCCTCTGGGTGACGCCGTCAGGCACCGCGGTGCTTGAATAGCAAAACACCTCCACCTTTGTGCGGTCATGGTTCGCCAGGACCGGGGCGATGAAGAATGCAACGGGGTGATCGATGAAATCGGGGGAGACGTATCCCACCCTCAATCGGCGCCCGGTGAGAGGCCGCGCACGTGGCTGGAACCCGCATGACGGCGCCGGGCGGCCATATAGGCGGTCCCAGTTCTCGTGCTCGGCGCGAACAATCGCCGGGTCGAGATCCATGAAGTTCATGGAATAGAGGAGATTGCTGTGGATCGAGGGGCTTGGGGCTAGCGAGAGCGCCTCGCGGTAGCGTGAAATGGCCTCGTCCGCGCGACCCTGCGCGGCAAGGGCGCATCCCAGGTTGTCGAGGGGCTCGGCGTAGGCCGGCCGTAGCCGCAGGGCGGTCTCCAGCGACGAGATGGCCTCCGTGCAACGCCCCAGGCGATTCAGCGCGTTTCCGAGGATATTGTGCCCTTCCGGACGTCCTGGCTCCAGTTTGACCGCATGCCCGAGGCACTCTGCGGCCTCTGGATAGGCCTTAATCTTGAGCAGGGCCGCACCGAGGTTGAAGAGAATCACCGCATTCCTGGGTGCAAGCAGGTGGGCTTTCCCAAGCGAAACAGCGGCTTCGCGGCAGCGCCCAAGGCTCTTGAGCAGGTTGCCAAGCTGGTGGTGCCCTTCGGCAAACGAAGGGGCTAGCCGGGTGACATGGACCAGTTCTTGCAAGGCCTGCTCTGCGTGGCCGTCTCGCCTGAGTTTGAGAGCCCTGTTCAGGTGCCGCGTCGCCTCCGCATCGGTACGTGTTGCGGCCCTCTTCTTAGCTGCGGTTTGGCTTTCCATTTTTCCTGGTTCTTAGGTCGGCCCCGGGATCCGCATGATTTTCTGGAAATCTTTCCTCTTCATCGGCATGCAACGACTGGTTTATGCGGCCGCCGCGGGCGCGGCGCTCGCAGCCTGCTGCGAAGTGGCGTCGTCCTGGAGGATGGATTGGCGCCTTCGCTCCAGCACCCTCTCCAAGGCGTGCGCGGCAAGCGCAATACGGGAATTGCCCTGAATACGGGCATACGCCGACTTGACCTGGTTCAAGGCCAACAGGAGACCGGCGAGGTATTCGTCGACCTTCAGCGGAAGCTCTTTCTCGCCGAATACCTGCGTCTGCAGAATCGAGTCGTGGATCTGCGAGGCCTTGACCAAGATGGCGGGTGCAAGGGGCTCTGTCATGCCCAGCTTTCGTCCCATCCAGGCGATCAAAGCCTCGGAATCGGGTGCCCGGTGGATGAACGAATCGTTCGCCATGGACGATAGGAACAGAAGGTCCAGGCTGCTCCTGCCAAGGAGCTCGGCGCGCACTGCATTTCCGTCGTACGCCACGAGTGTAGAGGGATCGTGCAAGAAGGTGTTCTTGCCGTCGGCATAGTCGTTGTATTGCACATGCCATCCGGCCGCACGCTCCTGTTGGTTGAAGCGGGGGATACGGTCCTTGAATACCTTCGTCCTGCCGTGCCCTTCGCTGCGGATCGGGTAGTGCCTCAGTATGAAATTGACCGGGAAAACCTTGCGGTCCTTGAAGGCGACCGAGTGTCCGCCCGTGCTGACAAGGTCCACTCGGCACCCCGTGTTCTTCCAGGCCTTGATCTGGACCGAGTCGAACCAGTCGCCGGGTTCAAAGGCCGTCAAGTGCCGTCGGACATCCGAGCCCGGAACATAGGCGTTGTCGGTCGGGCGGAAATTGAAGAGGGCGAAGTTGAGGGCGTTGTATCCCAGCAGGTCCACCTCGCGAATGGCCTCGGCCAGGGTCTTGCCGGGCCATGGGGACTCGCGGAATTCGTCGGCGTCGGCGTGCAGGTACCAATCCGCTCCAAGTTGGGTCGCCAGCTCCTCCTTGCGCCGCAGCACCTCCCTCCAAACGTACTCCTTTCCGCAGCTGGCCGCATAGCCGGCATCCTCCGGAAAGCGCTCCACCTTGATCAGGCCCTTGCCAAGCCACTTGCTGGCTTCGGAGATCGTGTTGTCGGTCGAATTGTTATCCAGGAAGTACACTTCGACGCCGTTGGAGATCAGGTCGCCGATCACGTGGTAGATCACGTCACCCTCATTGTACGCCGAGATCAATGCGACGATCCTCCCCGTGGGTGGAGGTACGGGATTTGAAGGTGGGGTGGGGGCAGCGGCGCCGACGGTTCCTCCCAGGCTGGAGAAGAGCAGCGAATACTGTTCTTCGCCCGGCTTTAGCCGCGTCAGATGAGATGCCACCTTTAGCGCATCCTCCCTTAGCCCCATATGGACCAAGGACTTCGCCAGAATATGGAGAATCTCCTCGTCGTCCGGGGTTTTTGAGATGAGCAGGGCGCACGCCTGGGCAGCCTCGTTCCACTGGGACGCGGAATAGTGCTCCCGGGCCCGCTGCCTAAGATCAGGGGCTACCTCGGTGACCGCGACCTTACCCGTTTCCGGTTTGGCGCGGCGGAGCAGCTCCACGCTGAATTCGCCAAGCGTCTGCCGGGCCAGCGAGTCCTCGGGATATTCCGAAATCAATGTGTTGAGCGAGGCCACGGCATCGCTTGCGGACCCGTCCCGGAACTGTGCGATTGCCAGGAAATACAGCAGGTGCCGGTTCTGGGGATGATCCGCGAGGAGCCTCTGGATCCGGGGCACATCCCTCATGGGCGGCTTTGCATGCCACCCGGGCGGCATCTCCGCCAAGATTGCATGGGCCCCGGCGAGTGTCGCCGGAGCGTAAAGCTCGCCGTGCCTTGTGATGACGAAGGCCTTGTAGATGGGATCCAGTCGCCGGGAATAGGAGCTCAGCGACGTTCCAAAGTGCTGGTGATAGAGAAACAGCGCTTCGGCGACATGACGGCCCTTCCATCCGGCTCGGCCCAGGCGGATCCACAGGTCCCAGTCCTCGTAGTAGCCCCAATTCTCCCGATCGTATCCGTCGACGGCATCAAAGGCCGTTCTCCGAAGCAGCGAGCAGTAGCTTATGAAGTTCGAGGCGCAGAGGCGGGCAAAGTCGTAGTCCGGGTGCTCACAGAGGTGGCTCTTGTCCCCAAAATAGATGGAGTCGGTGTAGGCGAAGCCGATCGTGGGATCCTGCTCGAGGACGGGAACAGTTCGCTCGAGGAAGGTGGATGCGATCCTGTCGTCCGCGTCGAGAAACACGAGGTACCGGCCGAGGGACTGTTCCACGCCGTGGCGCCGGGATGCCGACGGTCCGACATCCTCAAGCCGAAGGAGGCGGATAGGAAGGTCCTTGCCGAAGCGATCGCACAGCTGCCTTGCGACCGCTTTGGAATCGTCGGTGCTGCCGTCATCCAGGATCAGTAGCTCGAAATCCCTGAAGGTCTGGGCGACGACGCTTTCGACGGCTGCCTCCAGGAATCGTGCGTAATTATGGCAGAGTAGTACCACGGAGACCATCGGAGCCTGCCCTTTCGGGGTGGTTCCCACCGAATGGGGAGGGGTTCCCGCCAAAGGAGCGGCCAGGGACCCAGCGACGCCCGGTGGGGTCGCGATGGGTCCATGAACTGCCCTGCCATTTGCGGATCGTGACATGCGCCGTCTATCGCAACTTCTGAGCCAGAAGGGGCATCAGTGGCGTTAGGTATTATCCATTAACGCTATAGGGTATTCAAAACCGAGTTTTTTGGGGTGCTGTCCTGAGCCCTCTTCAACCCCTGAACCGAACGGCAACTTTTGCCCATGCCCGTCGCCTTAATGGGCGCCGGTTCGGTCGTTAGCCACGTTCCCGTTGGATGGTATCGGGGGATGGCCGCGCCAGGACGCAAAAAAGCCCCGGTGTAATCCGGGGCTTTTTGAAGCAACAAATGCCGCCTGAGATTCCCAGGCTGGCACTCGTCCCTAACAGCAACCGCAAACTGGACTGAGGCCAACGGCCCGCCTGGACTTTCCGGGGAAACCCCCGAAATGCGGCCCAACCGGAGCTATCGTTGCAGACAGGGGTCTATACCCGACTGTCCGGA
>Ga0265337_1001137_pt1 | contig 13600 bp, 10 predicted proteins | sample 42122metaG_FD_192441 | JGI IMG/M metagenome (GOLD analysis project Ga0265337, IMG submission 192441) | Rhizosphere microbial communities from Carex aquatilis grown in University of Washington, Seatle, WA, United States - 4-21-22 metaG | ecosystem: Host-associated > Plants > Roots > Rhizosphere >... | reverse complement strand
GATTGACTTCGATATGCAGGCGCAGGGCGCTGACTTCCTTGTCCTTCTTGTCCGTCTGGCAGCCGCAAAGCACGGCCAGCGCCATCAACGCCAGAAAAAGATTGAATCGCCGCGTGTTCGCTTTCATATTGCACACCACAAAACCGCAACAAGCGAACAAAGTAAAGAATTATGGGCAGACAATACAACAAAGTTGAAAACCGAAAACGCCGGAACAGCTACATCAAGCGCAAAAAAATCGCGGCCAAGGTCAGAAAACCCGCCGCAAAAAAACCGGCCTGACCGGGCGTTTTGAAGTAATTGAAAAGGCCGCTCATCCGGGCGGCCTTTTTTCATTGGTTCGGACGCCGCGCCGCGGCGTCCGGACAGCGCGGCGCGCTGTCCCTACCTTTTCGGCAGCGCAAAGATGCAAGGCACGTCCACCGGCGGCGAACTGGCGATGAGGTGCATGGCCATGATTTCCGAATTCGTGACGAGCGCAACGACTGCCAGCGCGATGATGGCCCAGCTTCCGGCGTTGAAAACGAGCAAGGCGATGAGGCAGCCGAGCAGGCACAGGCCGTAAAATTTTGCCAGAAACGAATGCGTTGCCGGAAATTTCCCGAACCGGGCGAGGCAGATGAGAATGCAAGCCGCTTCCGACAGCAGCATCAACGCAATCAACCAAAGATTTCCGGCGATGACCGGCTTGCACAAGAGCCACGCGGCGGCGAGGATGAACAGGTAATAAATCATGTCGGTGATGCTGTCGTAGCGGCGCAGGGCAGGGGTTGCGACGCCGAATTTGCGGGCGAGGATGCCGTCAAAAATATCCGAGAGCGTGGCGGCGATTAAAATGGGCAGATAAACAAATCGCGTGACGCCCGCGAGCGCGCACGCCAAGGCGATTGGGCCGAGCAACAGCCGCAAGGTGGTGAGCGCGAATGGAAGGTGGCGGTTCATGCAAACAAGGAAAAGTCTGCGCCCGGAGAAAATTTCTGTCGAGCGTGATTTGTTTTGAAGACGCGCATCAGCGAGCGCGGTGCAGAAGCGTGCGATCTGGGCCGCGCCAGGCGACAGTCGGTAAAAAATATTCAAGCGAAGACAAAATCCGTCCTGAATCAAAACAGGACAGTGCGCCTTAAAATTGAATAATTTTTCTCTCCCCAGCCTGCCATGAACAACCAATACGCTTGCCACTTGCTACCAATTCGCAAATCTGATTTCTTAACCTCATGGAAAAGTTAAATTCAAATGACCTATTATCAACCTTCTCTCATGAAGCCATATCTCGTGTCATACCAGGTCTCGTTGTGCTAACGCTCTACTTCCACAAGTATGTGGTTGCAGCTCTTAAGCTCGCACACGATTCTTCGATCCTCAGCATTTTGAGCATACTCATCGCAGCTTGGCTCATCGGAGCAGTAATCGAGAAGTTGGTCAATTTTGTTATCATTCCGGTGGCGAAAAAGTGTGGTTGCTCCTACCTCGGAGACAATGTTCCTGAAGATGGAAGCCAGCTTATGATTTATTATCTTAAATACATTGCTGAAACGGCGATGTTTCGTGCGTTTTGGATGATTTCCATCGTCACTGTTATTGTTACGCCGAATATAGCTTTTTTCACAGAACGAGAATGGAATAAGTGGTATGGAATTATCGCCTTCGCGGTTAATTTTTATGTTTATTACAGGTTGAAATTCAAAAGTCCTTATAAAAAATAAGGCCGAGATGATTCGTCCCCATTCGAGACGTCTAAGGAAACGCTGATTAAAGGCAGTTTTACAATTTTCAATTTTTGATGGTTGGGAATGTGCCCGCAGCGGCGGAAAATTGCGGCGTGCGGCTTGGGTTCGCAGGCCAGTTCCGGATGGGTCGAGGTGGTTGGCCGCCTTTTTTCACCTTCGCAGCAGGCTTGACGCGCGGACTTTCACGCTGTGGCCTGCCGCGCGCCGATGACCACGTTGGCCAAGCCGAAGAGGGTGTGGAGTTGATGACCGTTTTTGGCCAGCCCTCGATAGCGCACCTTCCGGTGTCGAAAAATGTTTTTGATGATGTGGAAGGGATGTTCGACGAAGGCTCTCACAGAGGCTTTGGCTTTCTCTGTCGCTTTGAGCGTTTCTTTCTCGGGACCTGCTTCCAGCTTTTTAATCTGCCCGCGTTTGCGGGCGATCTGCCAATCAATCGGCCTGACCAGCACCGTGATTTCCTCTCGCTTCTCCACGCCGGTGTAGCCAGCGTCGGCGTGAACCTGCCGCTCTTGGCCGTGCAGCAGTTCCGCCGTTTTCGCGATGTCCGCGACGTTGGCCGCTGTAACGACCACGGTATGCACCAGCTTGCTGTCGCGATCCGCGCCGATGTGCGCTTTCATTCCGAAATACCATTGGTTGCCTTTGCGGGCCTGGTGCATTTCCGGGTCGCGTTTCCTTTCCTTGTTCTTGGTGGAGGGCGAGGCCGCGATGAGCGTGGCGTCCACCAAGGTGCCTTCGCGCATCATCAGGCCACGTGCGCTCAGATCGGCGTTGATCGCGCTGAAGAGGCCTTTGCACAGGTCGTGGGTTTCGAGCAGACGCCGGAATTTCAAGAGCGTGGTGGCATCGGGCACCCCATCGGCGGCCAGATCAATGCGGGCGAATCCCCTCATCGCCTGGCTGTCGTAGATGGCGTCTTCAAGGGCTTCGTCGGCCAAGCCATACCATTGCTGGAGGAAATACATCCGCAACATGCGCTCCAGGCCGATGGGCGGACGCCCGCGTTCGCCCTTCGGGTAGAAAGGTTCAATGACCGCCAGCAGGCTCAACCACGGGATGATGGCTTCCATGCGCGCGAGGAATCGCTCGCGGCGGGTGATCTTCTTTTTATCGGCGAACTCGGCTTGAGAAAAACTTGTCGGGTGGGTCATGTGCCCTTGAGTTTAGGAAACTATGGAGAGGCCGTCAGTAATCAATTGGAAGCAGAGGGATTAAATCAGCGTTTCCCTAACTGTCATGACAACTTGTTCACCGCGGACGTTTTTAACCTGGAAATGCTGTGAATAATTCATTTTGGTGAAATGAGAATCGCTTGATTTGACGGGCTGATTTGCGTTGTTCACAGGTTCTTCACACACGCTTTTTGGTGAACAAGCTGTGGATATCAAATCGTTGTAGGAAAAAAGAAATCTGTTAGAGTGTTCCCAGTTCATTGAAAGAACGGAGCGGGCGGCGGCGGTTGAAAGATTGACGTTGAACGTTCCAGGATAATCCCGGGTGACCGGGGAAAAGCCGGGTCAGGCTGGTTGACACGGCTCCTCTGAAACCGGAGCGCAAGTTCCGGCGAGGCAGAATTCACCAGTTCCTCTGGCATGTTCGCACATGCCAAATGCGAATGAGGGACTTGGCGGCGAGGGGCGATTAGAAGCTGCTCCGAACCGAGTCAAGTAGTTCAGGCTGGTTTCGAGCCTGGGCGAATCGCAGTTACCCAGAGGGTAATCAGTTGCTACTGCGCATCAGCACGGTGCGGGCGACTCTGGCGGTTCCGCAACAAAAGCGGGATCAGCCAAACGAAAGACGCCGAAAGGCGGACAAAAAGAGCGCGCGCAACGGGAAGGACACGACGGCTGGGCAGGCCGCGTGAAAAACTTCCAAGCGCCGGCGATGTTAAAAATGACACCGCTGGGCTGTGAGCGAAAGGCAACTTGAGAGAGAAGAGGCGAGACCCGTGGCACGGGGCGAACGCGCCGTCAAAAGCGGCGGCTGACCTTGTGCTAATGGTTGAGACGCGAGAGAAAAAATCGCAGGCGTGTCTTGACCTGGTTCGCAGGCCGGTGGCGCAACCACCAGTTGAAGCGAGCTGAAAAGCCTCACTCGAAATCCAGCGACCGCAAGGCGCTGGACGGCCCTGCTACGAGGCCGAAAACTCCGCTTGCCGTGGAGAATGGCGTCGGGAATCCGGCAGCCTTCGAGAGAAGGCGCCTAATGCCGGTCGGGAAAGAGAGAGTGGCGAACTCCCATCCCCCATTTGTCCCTGCTCGACCGAAAGGTCGGGCAGGGACTTATTGTTTTTACGGGCAGGAAACATCCAACAACGAACATCCAACGCCCAACATCAAATTGAAAACAGGCTGCTGAACCTGCGCATCATTGGGTGTTCGGAGTTCGATGTTGGATGTTCGATGTTATCACCCGTCCTCCTCGTTCTCCCGCTCGTCCTCGTAATCGAAAAGCAAAAAGAATCGAGGACGAGTTCGTATCGCAAGGCCAGTCCTTTTTTGTTATGCCAAAGCAATTTCTGTGGATTGACGGTTCTGATACAATGTGGATGTTGAATTGAGAATGCTTTTGTCGCGGCGCATCGTTTCAATCAATTCCAACAAATGAACATGAAACGTAAAATCAGCGAAATCCTAACGCTCTCATCACTGCTGGCCGTGTTTGTGATTAGCTTGACAATCATTCAACCGGCGCAAGCTGCTTCGTGGGTCACTAACAGCCCGATGACAGTCGCGAGATATGGTCACACCGCCACCATGTTGCCGAGTGGCAAGGTATTAGTCACAGGTGGAATTGGCACCAATAGCGTTCTGAACAGCGCCGAATTATATGATTCAGCCAATGGAACGTGGATCAATACCGGCTCGCTCAACGAGGCGCGCTACGCCCACACGGCGACATTGCTTCCCAATGGCAAGGTGCTCGTCATTGGTGGAATCAGTGCTTCATTCTTTCCCTCACCCATTGCAAGCGCAGAATTATATGATCCGGGCACGGGAATATGGACTCCAACAAGCCCAGATCCCGTTGGACGTTATGCGCACACGGCGACACTGTTGCCCAATGGCAAGGTGCTTGTTGTTGGCGGGTCTAGTTCTTCCCTTCCGGGTGACGCTGGTTTATCCAGTGCAATGTTATATGATCCGAGCACCGAAACATGGACAGACGCCGGCACCATGAACGCCGGCCACACGGGTCACACAGCCACCTTGCTTCCCAATGGGAAAGTGCTTATCACGGGCGGAACATTGGTGGGTTCGGGCTTGGCGGCAACAGTTGCCAACACCGTGGAATTGTATAATCCGACAGATGGAACATGGACTATGACCGGCCCTCTAAACACCGCACGTTATGTTCACACAGCCACCCTGCTTCCGAATGGGCAGGTCTTGGTGGCAGGCGGTTATGGCACCAATGGCACCCTTGGCAGCGCGGAGTTGTATAATCCATCCAACGAAACATGGACAATGACGGGTGCGCTAAACACGGCGCGTTACGACCATTCGGCAACCCTGTCGCCCGACGGGAAAGTTCTTGTCGCAGGAGGCGATTATAGCGACTTGAATACCAATGTTATTATCTCCACGGCGGAGCTTTATTCACCAAGCGACGGAACCTGGACGCCAGTGGCTTCGTTGAACAATGCGCGCTACGCTCATTCGGCGACGCTGCTGCCGGGTGGGAATGTGCTGATCACCGGCGGGCTGGGATATAATGGCATTGGTTTTTTCGGCTTTCCAGCTACGGCCCCTCTTTCCAGCACGGAGGTATATGATCCGGGCATCAGTCCGGCAACGGGGACCTCGTCTGAAACCGGCAAGCTGAACATCTTGCATCGCATATCTTCCACGGCGAGCCTGTTGACAAATGGACAGGTGCTCGTGGCCGGCGGCTGGATGAGTTCGGGCGATGTTTCCGGCGCAGAGCTATATGATCCACTCGCCGGAAGTTGGTTAACAACCGCGTCAATGGCAACCGCACGCGATAGCCATACGGCGACGCTTTTACCGGATGGGCGGGTTCTAGTCGCAGGGGGATACAACTACGACATTAGGAACATCCTTTCCAGTGCCGAGCTGTATGATCCAGTCGCCAAGACGTGGAAGGGGGCACTTCCAATGAATTCCTTCCGAGAAAATCACACGGCGACACTGTTGCCCAATGGGAAAGTGCTGGTCGCGGGAGGCCTTTTCAACAACAGCGCAGAGATTTACGACCCTGCAACAGGAACATGGACCCTGACAGGGTCAATGAATGTCCAACGTTACTTTCAGACGGCCACCTTGCTACCGAATAGAAAAGTGTTAGTGACGGGAGGATATTATCCGATTCATTCGAGTGCCGAACTATATGATCCAGAAAGCGGAACATGGAGCATGACCGGAGCGATGAACACTGCTCGCAGGAATCACTCGGCTACATTATTACCCAACGGGAAGGTGCTCGTGGCAGGCGGTTTCGGAAGCGGCGACGTCTACCTCGCGAGTGCCGAGATATATGATCCCGCAATCGGGGCGTGGACAACGACAGGGACTATGACAGTTGCACGCAACAGTCACACGGCAATCTTACTTTCCAATAGCAAAGTGCTGGTTCAAGGTGGTTTTACGAGCAATGGGGTCACGGACAGTTCAGAATTATATGATCCAGCTTCCGGCGTGTGGACAACGGCTGGACCGATGGTTTACGCACGCTTCAGCCAAACGGCAACCCTGCTGGCCAACGGAAAAGTGCTCGTTGCGGTGGGGGGAGGCAGCAGCAGCGGGGACAGTTCGGAACTATATGATATGGGCATTGGCTACAGCAACGCGTGGCAACCGCAAATCACAGCAGTCACGTCTCCGCTTAATCTCGGCAGCAGCCTGGTAGTGACGGGCGCAAAGTTCCAGGGCATCGCTGAAGGTTCAAGCGGCAATACGCAGGATTCGTCCGCCGATTATCCGCTGGTGCAATTGCGCAGCATCGAGAGCGGGCAGACGGTGTTCCTGTCTTCCACCAATTGGGGAACCAATTCATTCACTTCTTTGCCCGTCTGGAATTTTCCGCCCGGCCATGCGCTGGCTACGGTGTTCGTCAACGGCATCCAAAGCACCAGCAGCGTCGTCAACATCAGCGTTTCCATGCCCACCGCCACGACGTTGACTGGTGCGCAGCAGGTGAATGGCGCCTTCCAGTTCAGCTTCACCAACAATCCGGGCGCATTGCTCGGCGTCCTGGTGACGACGAATCTGTCGCTGCCATTGACCAATTGGACGCAATTGGGAGGTGTTGTGGAAATCGCACCCGGCCAGTTCCAGTTCAACGACCCGCAGGCGACGAACGGCGGCCAGCGGTTTTACAGTCTTTTCGCGCCGTAGTTTGCGAAGGCGCAGGGAACACGGATTTTATTGATGTAGCAGCGGACGTGAGTCCGCTCATTCTTCTCTGGCGGGAAATTAGAGCCGACTCACGTCGGCTGCTACAGCGGAGGTCGCGGTGCTGGTTTTGGTTTATTGAGTGGGCGTAGCGGCGTCTCGGCAGAGCGCCGCAAACCTGATTTCCATTCGGCGGCGTTCTTCCGAATCGCCGCTACGGAGCAAATCCTCATGCCAAAAAAATACTTGCTCTCTTTCCAAACTCGTCACAATCTTGGCTAACAAGATCAATTAACCGAGCGCTGAAAGGATTTTTATGGGACGCATCTACAACAACATCGTCGAGACCGTCGGTCACACGCCGCTGGTCAAATTGAACAAGGTCACCGCCGGCCTGCCCGCCACGATTCTGCTCAAGTGCGAGTTTTTCAATCCGCTCGGCAGCGTCAAGGACCGCATCGGCATGTCCATGATTGAGGACGCCGAGAAGCGCGGCATTCTCAAAAAAGACACCATCATCATCGAGCCGACCAGCGGCAACACCGGCATCGCTCTCGCGTTCGTCGCGGCGGCAAAGGGCTACAAGCTGATTCTCACGATGCCCGAAACGATGTCGCTCGAACGCCGCACGTTGCTGGCGATGCTTGGAGCAAAACTGGTTTTGACGCCGGGCGCCGAGGGCATGAAAGGCGCGATTGCGCGCGCCGAGGCGCTGGCGAAGGAGACGCCGAATTCCTGGATTCCCCAGCAGTTCAACAATCCGGCCAATCCGGAAATCCACAAGAAGACGACGGCGGAGGAAATCTGGGCCGACACCGACGGCAAGGTGGACATTTTGGTCGCGGGCGTCGGGACGGGCGGCACCATCACCGGTTGCGTGGAGGTGATCAAGCCGCGCAAGCCATCGTTCCAGGCCATTGCGGTGGACCCCAAGGATTCGCCGGTCATTTCCCAAACCCTGGCCGGACAGCCAGTCAAGCCCGGCCCGCACAAAATTCAGGGCTTGGGCGCGGGCTTCATCCCCCAAAATCTTCATTTGAAGGACGCCAGCGGCAATCCCCTGATCACGGAATCCATTCAAGTCTCGAACGACGACGCCTTTGCGATGGCGCGGCGGCTGGCGAAGGAGGAGGGGATTTTGTGCGGCATTTCATCGGGCGCAAATGTTGTGGCCGCGATTGAAGTGGCGAAGCGTCCCGAAAACAAGGGCAAGCTCATCGTTACGATTGCCCCCTCCACGGGCGAGCGTTATTTGAGCACGGCGCTGGCCGCCGAAGCCCGCGCGGAAGTGGGCAGTTAAAGGCGGAACGGAGTGTTGGAGCGATGGGGAAATGCCCGGCCAGTCCATGATTCCAATGCAGCACCGCTCCAACTTTTGTAAAATAGTTGTTGCGTTCGATGAGTTTTAATCGTAGTTAGAAGGCTGTCGAAGGTTTTGAGAGTCCCGTTTGGCGGGACGGCTTCCCAAGTTCATACATTCAAAATTATTTCGGGATAATTACAGCCTTCGAGCACACAAATTATGAGCAGTTCAGACAACAACGGCGAAAAGACGCCGAATTTTGGTTCCGGCTATCTGGAGATTTCCGAGAAGGGTTTCGGCTTTTTGCGGACGGCGCAAAATCATTATCATCCGAAGCCGACCGACATCTTCGTGACGCCCGACACCATCCGGCGCAATTTCCTGCGCGAGGGCAGCCACATCGAAGGCACGACACAGCCGCCGCATCGCGGCACCAGCCCGCAGCTCAAGACCGTCGAGAAGGTCAATGAAATGCCGTTTGAGGAATACACGAAGGCCGTCCGCTTCGAGAACCTCACGACGATTGACCCGATTGAAAAGTTCAAGCTCGAAACCAGCCCCGACGCGCTCGAGACGCGCGTGATTGATCTCGTCACGCCGATTGGCAGGGGCACGCGCGGCATCATCGTCGCGTCGCCGCGCACGGGCAAGACCACCATCCTCAAGCAAATCTGCAACGCCATCACGACGAACCACCCCGAGGTTCATGCCCTTGTGCTGCTCATTGACGAGCGGCCGGAGGAGGTCACGGACTTCCAGCGCTCGGTGAAGGCCGAGGTCGTCGCGTCGTCGAACGACATGGATTTGGAAACGCATGTGCGGCTTTCCCGCTTCACCATCGAGCGCTGCCGGCGCATGGTGGAATCCGGCAAGGATGTTTTCGTGCTGATGGATTCGCTCACGCGCATCGCCCGCGCCTACAACAGCGTTCATGGCGGCAGCGGGCGCACGATGACCGGTGGCGTGGACGCCCGCGCGCTGGAAATCCCGCGCAAGATGTTCGCCTCGGCCCGAAAGATCGAGAACGGCGGCTCGCTCACGATTCTCGCGACGGCGCTTGTGGACACCGGCTCGCGCATGGACGAGCTGATTTTCCAGGAATTCAAAGGAACGGGCAACATGGAGCTGATCCTCGACCGGAAGCTTTCCGACCGCCGGCTGTTTCCGGCGATTGACATCCCGAAATCCGGCACGCGCAAGGAGGAGAAACTTTTCCCGGCGAAGAATCTCGAAGCCATCCGCAAGCTGCGCCGCACGATGGTGGACTTGAACCCCATCGAGGCGATGGAAACGCTCACCGCCGCGCTCAAGAAATTCAAGACCAACGACGAGTTTCTGGCGAAGATGTCAACCGGCGCGTAGTCATTTTTCTCATCAACACCCGGCTTTAGCCGGGTGACAAAAACCATCGAGATAAAACTGTTTTAACAGTTTTCTTCATGCAAAAACCGCTGAAGCGGTTAAAGTTTCTAGCGTCAAAAGCACCCGGCTGAAGCCGGGTGTTAATGAAAAGCAAATGAAGCATGAATCTGCCATTCAACGTTCCCGCCCTCCGCTGGAGCGGATGTTGCGCATCCATCAGGCGCTCCAGTCCGGCGGTTTTCCCAACGCCGGCAAGCTTGCCCGCGAAATCGAGGTCGCCACCAAGACGATTCACCGCGACATCGAGTTCATGCGCGACCGGCTCAATCTTCCGATTGAATTTGATTCGAGCAGGAACGGCTATCATTACATTGGGGAAGTCAGGGCGTTTCCGACGATGCAAATCACCGAGGGCGAAATTTTCGCGCTCGTGGTTGCAGAAAAGGCGCTCCAGCAATATCGCGGCACGAGCTTCGAAAAGCCGCTGTTGAGCGCCATCCGCAAAATGGAGCAGGCGCTGCCCGACACCATCTCGCTGAATCTTGCCGACATCGAACAAACGATTTCCTTCCGCACCCGGGCTGAACCAATTCTGGATTTAAAAATCTTCGACGCCCTGGCCAAGGCGGTTGCGCAACGCCAGCAGCTTGAATTGAATTACCGCAAGCCCGGCCAGGCAAAGACCGAGCCGCGAATCGTTGACCCGTATCATCTGGCGAACATCAACGGCGAATGGTTCCTGTTCGCCCACGACCATGCGCGCAAGGACATCCGCACGTTTGTTCCGGCCAGGATTCAATCGGTGAAGCCGACCGGCAAGACTTTTGAGCGTTCGCAAAAATTCTCGCTGGAGAAACGGTTGCGCGACAGTTTCGGCGTCCATTCCGGCGAGGGCGAATATGAAGTCGTCATCCGCTTCAACCCGCGCGCCGCCGATTACGTCCGTGAAAAGAAATGGCACCAGTCGCAACAACTGCGCGACCTGAAGGGCGGGGGAGTGGAATTGAAATTGAAGCTTTCCAGCCTCGCCGAAATCGAGCGTTGGGTCTTGAGCTGGGGCGGAGACGCACAAGTTTTGAAGCCGCGCGAACTGGCCGAAGCGGTCAGACTGTCCGCCCGAAGAATTCTCGCAGCGTGAATCATGATCGTTTCAAGACGTTTACCAGACAATGCAGGCAGCCGAAATGGAGGTAAGTGGTGGTGCAATCCACAGGACAGACTTCATAACCGAGGTCTTCCCAGATTTTACGGGCGCTGGCGTTCAACGATGCGGCTCCGCGGTAAAACGGGAGGTAAACAATCCGTCGTGAACCTTGCTGATCAATCAGCACATTCACGTAGGTCATAAAACTCCTTCCATCAGAAGCGGGTATTGTCGGGATGCGAATGACCTTGTAGCCCGCGGCGGCACATTGTCCGGCAACGGCGTCAAACAGACGTTGTGTTTGTTCTGAAAAATCCGGGCCGCCGGGCAGTGCGAGGGAAGCATTTGTGCCGGACGCAATCAATTGCCTTCCCAATCGCGGGTCGCCCACGAGCACGGTTTTGTTTCCGGCGGACGCCATGAACATTGCCGCGTGATGTTCGGGGGCTTCGTCGAGCAAAACCACGTGTCGCTTGAGTTCCGCGGCAAGATCAAGAATGAACTCTTTCCTGGTCGCAACCGTGAGCTGAATATTCCGCTGCAAAACTCGTGGCATGACAAAGACCGTGTCGTCATCGGCAAGAAAATCGCCGCCATCAAAAAAGAGGGGGCCGCGGCGCGCAAAAACCGAAGAGCCGAGCGTCCTCGCAATATCCACGCCAATCCGTTCATCGCCCGCGCGCGCTGGCCAAAGTTCCGCCGACGCCTCGCCGGGCTGGCTCCATAGAGTTGTGGGGCTGGTTGGCGAGGCAGGCGCAAGCGCCACCCAACGGTCGCGTGCCCAGGTTGTCATCGGATGATTGACGATAATAGGCCGCAGCGTGCAATTAACATGCCCGGCAAAAGCAACAAGTTCATCGAACGCGGCATGGCTCGGACAGACGATATCAACGGTGATGTCGCCTCCGAGCGCGCCGAGGAAATCCCGATACGGCGTGGCTACAATTTCCCTGGCGGAAGGCTCGTATTGAATCACCAACTCGCGGAGATGCCCGTCACATTCGGACAGGATCGCTCCCGACGGCGGCGCCGGCTGCCGCACGCGGCTGCCGGCAAGGTTCAGGATGGCGATTCCTATCACCAGACCAAGAACGATGCCCGTCAATGTTTGCCAGCGCAGCACAATCGCTTCCCTGTTTGACTACGGTTGTGTTGAACCTGTCAGCGGTGCTGGGGGCGTTGAAACCAGGGTCGAATAACTCAAGGCCACGATCGCCGATGAGTCGTTTGCGGAAAGAATTCCGCCGGCCGTGCGGCCTTGGGCAACCGGCTCGGCTGACACATTTTCGTCAACCGGCGCCAACAGGACCTTGATCGTGCTGTTTGCGGGAGGTATGGCAACTGTATTGAGCACGACGTCTTTGATTTCATTCGGACTGAGTGTGAGCGAACACGTCTTCTCCCAAAGTTTCGAAGGAAACGAGGGCATCCTCGACAACCGATTTTGCGGCGAGGTCGCAGTCATGAAAATCCGAACCGACACGTCTGTTGCCTGGCTGGTGGTATTGGTCGCCGTCAATTCAAACACGGGCTTGTCACCCGCCTTGAAAACCTGGTTCCCAACGGCCGTGAGTGTGAACTGCACGCCGTGAGCAACCAATTTGGGTTGCGCGATTTTTGCGGTCGCGCTGTCGCTGTCATTTCCCGCGCTCACAAAACCCGGCAGAAACAGTCCCACTGTCAACGTTGCCGTGACCAGCGCTGCCGAGCCAATGGCTGTAAAGTTGTTTGTCTTCATCTTGATCGCCTTTCGTTAATTTTTCACTGTTCGTTTCAACGCTGAATGGTTCAACGTCAGCGCCATGTTCAACCCAAAGGCGGCCAAAGTTGTCTCGTCGGCGTAAGAAGTTTGTAAAAGATTTGTAAGAGTGAGGCTGGCAGCGTAAGTGAATACGCTCATCATTTCGCGGGAGAAGTTAGAGCCGGTTCACGCCGGCTGCTACGGTCCGTTCATCCATTCCAGCACCTGCCTTGCCGCCCGCTTGGGCGCGGTGCCGAGGACGTTGTGGTCGGCGCTTTTGATGATTTTGAAATCGCGCAGCGCCGGACAATTCCGCTTCAGCCACCGCCGGACAAATGGCCACGGCACGATGGGGTCGAGAATTCCACTCAAGCCGAAGACCGGCAGCTTGGTCTGGCGGGCGACCTGGCGCGGGTCAAATCCGGCAATCAAATGCAAACGATGCTGCGCGGCGCGGCGGTCCAAGTCCGTCCGGCGCGCAACAAATTCGTCAATCCGCACCAGCACCTCCGGCGAATTCCGATACCGGAACCGGGCAATCTTCGCGTAGCTGAAGATGATCCAGACGAACAGCGCGTTCGACATCCTGCCGGTCATCCGTTCCGCCAGCCAGATTGTCCAGCGCATGGGATGTTTCACGAAGCCGCCCGCCAGAATCACGCCTTCGATTTGGAAGTGGCACGGGCGTCCCGCCCGTGAGTCCATGATTCCAACTTTTTCATTTTCCTTGAAACACACAGGCGAGACGCCTGTGCCACTATTCCGCCCCACCAACGCCCACAGCGGTTGCGAACCGAACGATTCGCCAAGCAGCCAGCCCGAAGTGATTCCCTTTTGCGCCAGCGCGGCTTCGATGGCTGCCGCATAATCATCCAGCGACCAGACGAGCGTGCGCGGGTAAGTGATTTCGACGAAACGCAGCCGGCCATCGAGCGCCTGAAGGAACCCGCCCACCAGCGTCCAATC
>Ga0265337_1001135_pt1 | contig 13611 bp, 9 predicted proteins | sample 42122metaG_FD_192441 | JGI IMG/M metagenome (GOLD analysis project Ga0265337, IMG submission 192441) | Rhizosphere microbial communities from Carex aquatilis grown in University of Washington, Seatle, WA, United States - 4-21-22 metaG | ecosystem: Host-associated > Plants > Roots > Rhizosphere >... | reverse complement strand
GTCCTCGCACTCGCCCCTCGACACCAGTGCCACGTCACATTACCCTTTATCCCGATGGTTCTTGATTTCACCAAGATGAACGGCGCGGGCAATGATTTTGTGCTTATCGATAACCGGGCACAAAAGATCAAGCTGTCCCGCGACCAAGTCGTGCGCCTCTGCGACCGGCATCGCGGCGTCGGAGCGGATGGCGTCGTGCTGCTGGCACTGTCTGGTTCGGGGAAAGCGGATTGGGCCTGGGAATTCTATAACAGCGACGGCAGCCCCGGCGAGATGTGCGGCAACGGCGCGCGCTGCTTCGCGCGCTTTGTGCAACGGCTGACCGGCATCAGCCAGGGTCTTTCGTTCGAAACCGAAGCGGGCATCATCACGGCGAGTTTTCAAGGCGACCGGGTCACGGTCAGCCTGACCCCGCCGAAGGATTTGCGGCTCAACCAGGATGTGCCGTTCTCGGTGGGCGGCCAGGCGATTCATTCGATCAACACGGGCGTGCCGCACGCGGTGTTGTTCGTGCCCGACGCCGACCGGGCGATGGTGCAGCAGCTCGGCCCTGAAATCCGCCGCCACCCGCACTTCGGCCCAAAAGGCACCAACGTGAATTTCGTGCAGCGGCTCGGGCCGAGCCACATCCGGGTGCGGACGTTCGAGCGCGGGGTGGAAGGCGAAACGCTGGCCTGCGGCACCGGTGTGACCGCCTCAGCGTTGATCGCGGCGCGCCTGCACGGCTTCACTTCTCCCGTAAAAGTTCAGGTCCAGGGCGGCGACCAGCTTGAGGTCAGCTTCAAGGAAAGCCATGGTGAGTTTGCGGACGTGCGGCTGAGCGGCCCCGCCGAGTTCGTATTCGAAGGAAGGATTGAGATTTAACATGTTTACTGGAACTTACACAGCGATTGTGACGCCCTTTAAGAAGGGCAAGATTGACGAGGCTACGCTTGAGCGCTTGATCCGCATTCAGGTCAGGGCCGGGGTGGACGGGATCGTGCCGGTCGGCACCACGGGTGAATCGCCGACGGTTGATTACGAAGAGCACATCCAGATCATTGCATTGTCGGTGAAGTTTGCTGCTGGCAAGACCAAGGTGATCGCCGGCACGGGCGGCAATTCCACCAGCGAAGCGATCTACTTGACCGAACACGCCGAGAAGGTTGGGGCCGACGGCTCGCTCCAGGTGGCGCCGTATTACAACAAGCCGACCCAGGAAGGCTTGTTCCAGCATTTCCGCGAGGTGGCGCGCGGCACGCGCTTGCCGATTCTGCTCTACAGCATTCCCGGCCGCTGCGGCGTCGAGATAGGCGTGGACACGGTCAAGCGCCTGGCGCAGGAGTGCAAGAACATCGTCGGCATCAAGGAAGCGGGCGGCAACGCGGACCGCGTGAGCCAGTTACGCGCGGCGCTTGGCCCTCGCTTCGTGATCCTGAGCGGCGACGATTCGCTGACCTTGCCATTCATGGCGGTCGGCGCGCAAGGAGTCATCAGCGTGGCTACGAACGTCATCCCGCGCCAGGTCGTGCAGATGGTCCAAGCCTATGCCGCCGGCAAAACCGGGGCGGCGTTGCGGCTCCATCAGAAGTATTATCCGCTGTTCAAGGACCTGTTCATCGAGACCAACCCGGTGCCGGTGAAAGCCGCGCTGGCAATGATGGGTCAAATCGAAGAAGAGTATCGCCTGCCACTGGTACCGATGAGCGCGAAGAACCGCGAGGTCTTGCGGGCGACCATGAAGGCAGTCGGCATACTGAAATGAAACGTGATGCGTGATGCGTGATCCCGAACTCACGAACTCACGAACCACGCATCACGCATCACGCATCGCCTATGACCAAACTCATTATCACCGGTTCCAATGGCCGCTTGGGGCACGCGCTTGTCGCTTGCGCCGCCCATCATCCCGAAGTGCAAATCGTCGGACAGATTGACCAGGGCGACGACCTGGAGTCAGTCATCGGGCTGGGAGATGTGGTCATCGACTTCAGCTCACACAGCGCTACGCCGGGCATCGCGACACTCTGCGCGGCGCACAAGAAGGCGATGGTCGTCGGGACGACCGGCCATTCGGATGAGGGGAAAAGGCAGATTGCAAATTGCCAATCGCAAATACCCATCATCCTCTCTTCGAACTTCTCCACCGGCGTCAACACGCTATTCTGGCTGACCCGCAAGGCGGCGGAGATTTTGGGGCCGGGCTTTGATTTGGAAATCGTCGAGATGCACCACCGCCTGAAACGCGATGCCCCGAGCGGGACCGCCAGGACGCTGGCCGAAATCCTGGCCGAGGTCCGCCAGCAGCAGCTCGACCAGGTCGTGCGTCATGGCCGCGCCGGCATTGTGGGCGAGCGCACCGCGGAGGAGATTGGCGTGCATTCGCTGCGCGGCGGCGATGTGGTGGGGGATCACACGGTGATTTTTGCGGGGGTGGGCGAGCGCCTTGAACTCACGCACCGGGCCTCGACTCGCGAAACTTTCGCCAATGGAGCGTTGCGGGCCGCGCAATGGGTGGTGCCGCAAAAGCCCGGTCTCTACGACATGCAGGACGTGCTCGGACTTAAGTGAAGTTTAAAGTCCAAAGTCTGAAGTCTAAAGTCGGGGAGTTGGCCATCGTAGCACTGGGATCCAATTGGGGTGATTCCCGGCTGAACATTCTGCGGGGGATGGAGCGCTTGGAGGAATTATCTGACAGGCCCTTGCTGCGGTCTTCGCTTTGGCAGACCACGCCGGTGGATTGTCCGCCCGGCTCGCCGCCTTTTGTGAACGCGGTTGTCGGGCTCGTGCCGCGGCCAAGGGAAACGCCGGAGTCGTTGCTCGCCAAACTACAGGCGCTCGAAAGAGAATTCGGCCGCCAGCCCAAGAAGGTCTTGAACGAGCCGCGCCCGCTGGACCTCGACCTGATCGCTTTCGGCAGCGAGACGCGCGCCGCCGGCAAGCTCGCCCTGCCCCATCCCCGTGCCCACCAACGTGGTTTCGTGCTGCAACCGCTCAGCGAAATTGCGCCGGATTTAGTCCTGCCCGGCCAAGCAAAGGCCGTGGAGCAGATGCTCCGGGAGTTGCCGTCAAACGAGAGCGTGCGGAAGCTTGCGGACGCAGCGTAGCGCTGGACACAGCCGCGCCAGCGTCCTGAGACACCCTTCAACCTAAACGGAGCAGTTTAACCGCAGAGAGCGCAGAGAACTCAAAGAGAGACAGGCGGTTGGGCAAACGGACACGCTCACCTCTCGGGTGACGCCCAACGCTTTCCCAAGTTCCCTTCCTTGCGTTCTTTGTGCTCTTTGCGGTTGGTCAACTGCTCTTTTTAGGTTCAACTGCCCAGTCCAGAGCGCCGGACGGAAAAGGAACACAGCCTCTCCCTAACCGGATTAGTTTATACCTCGCACAATTCAGCAACAACCTGTAGCCGCCGACGTCAGTCGGCGCCATTTTCAGTGCCGAGAGAATGCGCCGACTGATGTCGGCGGCTACGCAGGTGTGGAATGCTCGGGCTACGCTACCACCGCGGCATCCTTCACCGGCGCAGATTGCATCTTTGCCGGCGGGCGAAAGAACAAGGCCAGCGCGATGGCGCCCAAGGTTGCCGCCGCCATTGGCACGAGGAACAGGCCTCGGTAGTTAGTGATGCCGTCGTGCGTGAAGAGCCGCTGCATCAGGAAAGGGCAGACGGTATTTGCGACCAACGCGCCAATCCCCAAGATTACGGCGTTGAACAACCCTTGCGCGCTGGCCCGCACATCTTTCGGGAAATACTCGTCCACGAAGATGTAAACCGTCGCGAAGAAGAACGCGTAGCAAATGCCATGGAGTAACTGGATCACAATGACCGCCGGTGCATTCGGAAAGAAGGCATACACCGCGAAGCGCGCCGAATGGCCGAGAATGCCGATAACCATCGTCCAGCGCCAGCCAAGCCGCTTAAGGGTCGCGCCCAGGACAAGCATGGTGAGCATCTCCGCCACCTGGCCAAGGCTCATCACCGGCATGATCCAGTTGCCCGGAACGCCCACTCCGCCCGCGCCAGCGCTGGTCCCCAAAAACACGCCGGTCCAGTTGAAATAACTGTAAAGCACGAATGAGTCCACAAACGTCACGATCAAAAGCAGCAACACAAACGGGTGCTTGAGGAGTTTAACCGCTTCCAGCCAGGCAAAGCGGTCGGCCCCGCTCTCCACCTTCTTTGGCGGCGTGTGCGGCAAGGTCAGGCTGTAGGCTGCCAGCACGAGCGACACGATCCCAGCCACAATGAAAGTCCAGCGCGTGGCCGACTGCAGCGCTGCGCCAGTCAGGCCCGAGCTAAGGACGACCCCGAGCCAATGCCCCAGTCCCTGCGGGTTGGCGGCGTGGACCTTGTCCCAATCCACCAGGATGAAGGTGAACGGCCAGGCCGCGAGAATCCACCCGATCGAACCGCCTACGCGCACCAGGCCAAACTCCTTTTTCGGGTCCTTCATGTTAGCGAACGCCACCGAGTTCGCGATGGAAAGCGTTGGCACGTAAAGCAGGCAGTGCAGGAACATCAGCCCAAAGAAGGGCCAGAAAGACCGCGTGAAGGCCAGCAGCAGAATCGCCAGGCCGCCGACGAGATGGCTGAACCCGAGGAACTTCTCGGCGGCGAAATGGCGGTCGGCAAATTGGTTGCTGAAGAACATGCCAACGATCGCCGCTATCGGGAAGGTATTCAGAATCCACGACTGTTCCCCCGGAGTAAACTGGAGACTGGGCAGGTAGCCATAAATCAGCGGCAGCCAACACCCCCAAATGAAGAACTCCAGCACCATCATCAGGAACAATTTGAAGCGGATTGGATTATTCATAGCACAACTGCCGCCGAGCATAGGAGAGGCCCGAGGCCAAGGCAAGCGAGGAGGAGACGGCAGAGCTGCTGCGCACGCGCCCGCTCAACGGGCAGCGCATCCAGAGCCTCAAGGCCGAACTGCCCAAGGCACGCGCCGAATACGAAAAGGCCAAAGCCGCCGGCAAGTAGCCGACCGCTCAGGCGCGAGCGGCGGGCTTGCCTTTGGCGTTGTCCAGGATGCCAGCGACGATGCTGTTGGGCACCGGCTCGAAGCGGAAGGGCTCCATCGAGTACGCGGCGCGGCCTTTGGATAGCGAACGGATCGCCGTCGCGTAACCGAACATCTCGGCCAGCGGCACTTCCGCCGTCAGAATCGTCGATGAGTCTTTGGCCTCGATCTGGGTGATCTTGCCGCGGCGCCGGTTCAGGTCACCCAGCAAATCGCCCTGGTACTCGTCGGGCGTGGTGACCTCCACCTTCATGATGGGCTCGAGCAGGATCGGGCTGGCCTTCTTGGCCGCTTCTTTGAAAGCGAATATGCCGGCCATCTTGAAGGCCAGCTCGCTGGAATCGACTTCGTGGTATGTGCCATCGACGATCGCCACCTTGACGTCCACCACCGGGTAGCCCGCCAGCACGCCGCCCTTGATGGCCTCCTCAATGCCGTCGATCACCGGCGAGATGTATTCCTTGGGAATAGCGCCGCCGACGATCTTGTTCTCAATCTCGACACCCTTGCCGCGCGCATTGGGCGCCAGCGTGATACAGGCATGGCCGTATTGGCCTTTACCGCCAGACTGGCGAATAAACTTGCCTTCGCCTTCGGCGGACTTAGTGACTGTTTCACGATATGCGATCTGCGGCGCGCCCGCATTGGCGCTCACTTTGAATTCGCGGAACAAACGGTCGCGGATAATCTCCAGATGCAGTTCGCCCATGCCCGCAATAATAAGCTGCCCGGTGTCCTCGTTGGTGAAACAACGGAAAGTCGGGTCTTCTTCCGCCAGGCGCTGCAGGCCCTCGCCCATCTTCTCCCGGTCGGCTTTGGTCTTCGGCTCGACCGCCATCGAGATAACGGGCTCCGGGAAGGTCGGGGGCTCGAGCATGACATCGAAGTCCTCGTCGCAAAGCGTGTCGCCGGTGGTAATGTTTCTCAAGCCCACCAGCGCGGCGATATCGCCGGCAAAAGTTGTCTCCACATCGATCCGTTTGTCGGCCTGGATCATCATGACGCGGCTGACGCGCTCGCGTTTGCGCGTGCGCGGATTGTAAATGACATCGCCCTTGCTCAGCCGGCCGCTATACACGCGGAAGAACACCAGCTTGCCCACGTAAGGGTCAGTCCACAGTTTGAACGCCAGGGAACAGAACTTCGCGTTGTCATCGGAAGGAACTTCAACCTTCTCCTCGGTGCCCGGGACGATGCCGACGGCAGCCGGCACATCGAGCGGGGATGGCAGGTAATCGACGACCGCATCGACCAGCGGCTGGACGGCGCGCTTCTTGAAAGCCGAGCCGCACAACACGGGAACCAACTCGATTTTGCAGGTCAAACGCCGGATGGCCGCTTTCAGCACTTCCGGGGCAATCGGCTTGTTCTCGATGACCAGCTCGGCAATCTTGTCGTCTTTGTTGGAAACCGCGTCGATCAGCTCCGCGAGCGCCGCCTTGGCAGAATCTTTGAGCTCCGCGGGGATGTCGGTGACCTCGTATTTCAGGCCGGTATCGTCGCTCGGGTCATAGGCAATCGCCTTTTGGTTCACGACGTCAACGACGCCGGTGAAGTAATCTTCTTTGCCGATAGGCAGGAAGATCGGGTAAGCGTAGGCGCCGAGCTTCTTGCGCATGTCGTTGAGCGCATTCTCGAAGTTGGCCCCGGTACGGTCCATCTTGTTGATGAAGGCGATGCGGGGGACTTTGTACTTGGTCGCCTGCCGCCACACTGTCTCCGATTGCGGTTGCACGCCGGCCACGCCGCAGAACACCGCCACCGCGCCGTCCAACACGCGCATGGAGCGCTCGACTTCGGCGGTAAAATCCACGTGCCCTGGGGTATCAATGATATTAATCCGGTGCGGCTGGCCGAGGAATGCCTTATAGCTGCCGTCGTCCTTCTGGGTCCAATAGCAGGTGGTTGCCGCGGAGGTAATCGTAATGCCGCGCTCGCGCTCCTGCTCCATCCAGTCGGTCACTGTGTTGCCGTCGTCCACGTCGCCCATCTTGTGAATGAGCCCCGTGTAAAAGAGGATGCGCTCAGTTGTAGTGGTCTTGCCGGCATCTATATGCGCGGCGATGCCGATGTTGCGCGTGCGCTCCATCGGATATTGGCGGTGGGGCAGGTTCGCCCCTTTGGCCTTCGCCGATTTCTTTGTTTCCAGTACTGTTTCCATGTAGGGATCTTCGGTTGAAAATAAAAACGCCCCGGGTCGCTTCGGCCCTCGGGGCGTTAGGCTAAAAATGATTACCAGCGGAAATGGGCAAAGGCCTTGTTGGCCTGCGCCATCTTGTGAACCTCGTCGCGCTTGCGGATCGCGTTGCCCTGGCCCTGGTAGGCCTCCAGAATCTCCGTCGCCAAGGCTTCCTTCATCGGAACCCCTTTGCGCGCATCCGCGAAATCCACCACCCAGCGCAGCGCCAGCGAGAATTGGCGGTCCGTCGGCACTTCCAGCGGCACCTGATAGGTCGCGCCCCCTACCCGCCGAGCCTTGACCTCGAGGCGAGGCTTGGCGTTATCGACCGCCCGCTGCAGGACTTCCAGCGGGTTGGTGGCTGGGTTCTTGGCAATGAGCTGATCGAAGGCGCCATAGACAATCCGCTGCGCCACACTCTTGTTGCCACCTTGCATGACCGTGTTGACCAGGCGCGTAACCAACGTGCTGTTGAATTTCGCGTCTTTGATGATGGGCCGACTGACTGCTCGACGACGTCGTGACATGTGTTCCTTAAAGCGTTAAATGAGTTAAATCGTTAAGAGGTTATTGAAGCGCGTCACGCGGCTGGCGCAGGGGCAGCGGCGGCGGCAGCAGCGGGGGCAGCGGGCTTGGAGCCTGGCTTGGGCCGCTTCACGCCGTACTTCGAACGGCTGACGCGGCGTTTCTCCACGCCGGCGGCGTCCAGCGTCCCGCGCACGATGTGGTATCGGACACCAGGTAAATCCTTCACGCGACCGCCGCGCACCAGCACGATTGAGTGCTCCTGTAAATTGTGGCCCTCATCCGGGATGTAGGCAATGACCTCATGGCCGTTGGTCAGGCGCACCTTGGCCACCTTGCGCATCGCGGAATTCGGCTTCTTGGGCGTGCGCGTCATCACCTGGATACAGACGCCCCGACGAAAGGGCGAGTTCTCCAAGGCGGGTGACTTGGACTTATGCTTGAGTTTGCTACGGCCCTTACGGACCAATTGATTAATTGTCGGCATTCGCTTTTAAATTCCCGTGCCCTCCACTGCCGCGAAAGCGCGGCCAGGTTTTCCGGGCAAACGGAACGTGGAATATATCAGACAGCTTTTCAGTTGCAACAACTATTTCCGTCTGTTTACGCACCAAGAATAGCCGGAAACGGTCCCCCATTCAAGGGCCGGAACAAGGAATAGCGGAAAAAGGCTTTCCAATCCCATAGGCCTTCTTACCGCCCTCCCGCCGGCCATATAATCAACGCCAGTCCAAAGCCACCTACGACGCCGGTTACGAGGTAAATCAGGGCCACCCGATCGAGCGCGGAGCGCGACACCAGGGCGACGCCACTCAACTTAACGGCCGCCGGATACGCGGCGGGCAGGCGCGCCCAGGCAAAGTAAGCCGCCCCACCGAACAGCAGCACCCCAAGGATTCGCGTCAGCATCGTTTTCATTCTACACACGCACAATTCTAGCGAGATTCAAATTCCTATTGATCTGATGTGCTTTAGAACCAAAAGGGCATCCGGTTCCCCGGATGCCCTTCCTTTAATCAATGTGATGGCGGGTCAGGCCAGCAGCGGATTCTCGCTGGCAGTCAGAGCCTTCGGCTCTTCGGGCTCTTCTTCGCTAATTTCGACCAGCGGCTTGAGCCGCGCCTTACGGTGATAGTCAAAGCCAGTCCCCGCTGGGATGATGTGGCCCATGATAACGTTCTCCTTGAACCCACGCAGGTAATCGACCTTGGCGCGGGTCGCTGCTTCGGTCAGCACCCGGGTGGTGTCCTGGAAGGAAGCTGCGCTCAGGAAGCTCTCGGTTTCCAATGAGGCCTTGGTGATGCCAAGCAGCACTGGTTGGGCCTCGGCTGGCTTGCCGCCCATCTTCTCAACGCGCTGGTTCTCCTCTTCGAAGTCTAGCTTGTCGATCTGCTCGCCCCAGAGGAACCCGGTGTCGCCCGGCTCGGTGATGCGAACCTTGCGCAGCATCTGGCGCACGATGGTCTCGACGTGCTTGTCATTGATGGTGACGCCTTGCAGCCGATAGACTTCCTGGACTTCGTTTACAAGGTGCTCCTGCAACTCCTGCGGGCCGCAGATGTCGAGGATTTCGTGCGGGTCGATCGGGCCTTCAGTGAGTTGCTGGCCTTTCTTGACGTAGTCGCCCTTAAAGACGATGACGTGTTTGCCGATGGGAATGAGATGCTCCTCTTCCACGCCGGTCTGCTGATCTTTGATGACGATACAGCGTTTGCCACGCACGCTGGCGCCGAAGTCCACGATACCCTCGATCTTGGAGATTTCCGCGGCGTCTTTGGGCCGGCGGGCCTCAAAAAGCTCGGCCACACGCGGCAGACCACCGGTGATGTCCTTCGTCTTCGAGGTCTTGCGCGGCGTCTTCGCCATCAGGGTGCCCGCGACAATCTTGTCGCCTTCCGCCACAACGATGTGCGCACCGGAAGGAATCGGATAGTTCGCCGAAGGCTCGCCTTTATCGTCGCAGATGATGATCTGCGGGTGCAAATCCTCCTTGTGTTCGATGACGACCATGGCTTCCTGGCCGGTGGTTTCGTCCGTCTCCTGCTTCATAGTGACGCCTTCGATGATGTCGAGGAACTTCACTTTGCCGGCTTTCTCAGAGAGGATCGGCACGTTATAAGGGTCCCACTGAACGAAGATGTCGCCCTTCTTAACCTTGGCCCCATCGGCGATGGAAATGACCGCCCCGATGACGACTGTGTGTTGCTCCAGCTCACGCCCGTCGTCCGCGAGAATGGAAACGCTGCCGTTCTTGTTGAGGACGATGTGGTTCTTGCCGTCTTCCAGCGCAACCAGGCGCAAATCGTTGTAGCGCATGGTGCCGTCGTGCTTGGCCTTGACCTGCGGCACCTTGAACACCGCCGACGCAGTGCCGCCGATGTGGAACGTGCGCATGGTAAGCTGCGTGCCCGGCTCGCCGATGGATTGGGCAGCGATGATACCGGTGGCTTCGCCCAATTTCACCCGGGAGCCCGTGGCCAGGTTGCGGCCGTAGCAATAGACGCACACCCCGTGCTTGCTTTCGCAGGTCAGCACCGAACGGATTTTGACCTTTTCGATGTCCGCGTTGTCGATAAGCCGGGCCTTGACCTCGTCAATCTCTTCGTTCGCCTTAACAAGCAACTCCTTCGGCTTCTGCGGGTTCGGGACGTCGTCGCATGAAAAGCGGCCCACGAGGCGGTCACTCAGCTTGACCACCTTGTCTTCGCCTTCGTAGATAGCCTGAACCCAGATGCCGTTAGTCGTGCCGCAATCATCCTCGCGAATAATCACGTCTTGCGCCACGTCCACCAGCTTGCGGGTCATGTAACCCGAGTCGGCGGTCTTGAGCGCGGTGTCGGCCAAACCCTTGCGGGCGCCGTGGGTCGAAATGAAGTACTCGAGCACCGTGAGCCCCTCGCGGAAGTTGGAGAGAATCGGCTTCTCGATGATGTCGCCGGATGGCTTGGCCATAAGGCCGCGCACGCCGGCGAGCTGGCGGACCTGCTGCCGGTTGCCGCGCGCGCCCGAATCGACCATGAGCGAGACGGGGTTATACTCCTTCTTGCCGTGGTTGTAGTCGAGCGTCTTCAACATGACGTTGGCAATCTGATCGGTGCAGTGCGTCCAGATGTCGATGATCTTGTTGTAGCGTTCGCCGGGGGTAATAACGCCTTTGCGATACTGCTTCTCGACTTCTCTGATTTGTTTCTGGGCGGCGTCGATTTCCTGATCCTTTTCCTTGGGAATAATCATGTCATCGATGCCGATGGACACACCGGCGCGCGTGGCCTCGCGGAAGCCAAGCTCCTTGAGCTTGTCGAGCATGGCCACGGTCTTGTCGTGGCCGCAAATCTTGTAACACCTCCAGATGAGGTCGCCGAGCTCGCTCTTTTTGACGGACTTGTTGGGGAAACCCAGTTCTTCCGGCCAGATTTCGCTGAAGAACACCCGGCCCACCGTGGTTTCAATAACCTTTTTGTTGGGATCACCGAACTCAGTCTTCTTGCCGAAATCAGGATTCGCGAGGCGAATCCGCTCATGGGTCTTCGCTGCGCCATCCATGAAAGCGAACACGACTTCGGTCTTCGAGCCGAACAGTTTCAATTGCCTCGGATCAGCCGGCGCCGGCGTCCGCGGCTCGGCCGTCAAGTAGAAACAGCCCAGCGTGATATCCTGCGTCGGCGTAATAATCGGTCGGCCGCTGGACGGGCTGAAGATGTTGTTGGGCGCCATCATGAGCAGGCGCGCTTCCAATTGCGCTTCGACGGACAGCGGCACGTGGACGGCCATTTGGTCTCCATCAAAGTCGGCGTTATACGCGGTGCAGACCAGCGGGTGGATGCGAATGGCCTCGCCCTCGATAAGCTGCGGCTCGAACGCCTGCACCGACAAGCGGTGCAAAGTGGGGGCGCGGTTGAGCATCACGGGATGGCCACGGGTCACTTCCTCAAGAATGTCCCATACCTCGGTGGTCTGGCGCTCGATGAGCTTCTTGGCGGACCGCACGGTGTGGACATAGCCCAATTCTTTAAGGCGGCGGATGATGAAGGGCTCGAACAAGACGAGCGCCATTTTCTTGGGCAAACCACATTGGTGGAGCTTGAGTTCGGGGCCAATGACGATGACCGAACGGCCCGAATAGTCCACGCGCTTGCCTAGGAGGTTCTGGCGGAAGCGCCCGCTCTTTCCTTTGAGCATGTCGCTGAGCGATTTCAAGGCACGATTGCCGGCCCCGGTCACTGCGCGGCCATGACGACCGTTGTCGAACAGCGCGTCAACGGCTTCCTGCAGCATGCGCTTTTCGTTGCGGATGATGACTTCCGGCGTCTTGAGCTGGAGCAGGTTTTTCAACCGGTTATTCCGGTTGATGACTCGGCGATAAAGGTCGTTGAGATCGGAAGTGGCAAAGCGACCGCCTTCCAGCGGCACCAGCGGGCGCAGGTCCGGCGGGATGACCGGAAGCACCGTAAGGATCATCCATTCGGGACGGCCCTTGGAAGACTGCAGACCCTGGAGCAACTTGATGCGCTTGGCGATCTTCTTGCGGATTTGCTTGCTCTTGGTTTCGGTCATGGCCGTCTGCAAGTAGTCGATCTGCTTGCCGAGGTCCACTTTCGCCAGGCCTTCGCGCACCGCTTCGGCGCCCATCTTGGCGAGAAACGCGTCGGGGCCGTAGGTTTCCCGGGCCTCGCGATACTCATGCTCGCTCAAGAGCTGATTCTGTTTGAGCGGGGTCGAGCCGGGATCGATGACCATGTAGTCTTCGTAGTAAATCACCCGTTCGAGATTGCGGGCGGTCATGTCGAGCACCAGTCCGATGCGCGAGGGCATGCACTTAAAGAACCAGATATGGCAAACCGGCACGGCCAGTTCGATGTGCCCCATCCGCTCGCGGCGAACGCGGGCCAGCGTCACTTCCACCCCGCAGCGGTCGCAGATGACCCCGCGATGCTTAATGCGCTTGAACTTGCCACACGAGCATTCCCAGTCCTTGACCGGACCGAAAATGCGTTCGCAAAACAGGCCGCCCTTTTCCGGTTTGAACGTGCGGTAGTTGATGGTTTCGGGGTTTTTGACTTCCCCTTTGGACCAGGACCGGATGGCGTCAGGCGACGCGACGCAAATCGCGACGTACTCCACCTGGTTGACCTTTTCCAAACCGAGCAACTCTCGGGCGCTTTCTTTAGAGCTAATCATACAATGGATCGTTGGAGCGAATTGTCTCGCACTAAAACTACTATCTCAGTTAAACGGCGGTTAAGGCCTGAATGGGTTCAGCAGGCTGGTCCACCGGATTGGAGTAACCCACCCTCACATCAAGTCCCAGCGACTGCATTTCCTTCACAAGCACGTTGAACGACTCCGGAATGCCGGCCTCCAGACTGTTGTCGCCTTTCACGATGCTCTCGTATATCCGGGTGCGCCCCTGGACGTCGTCGGATTTGACCGTCAACAACTCCTGGAGCGTGTAGGCAGCCCCGTAAGCTTCCATGGCCCAAACCTCCATTTCGCCGAATCGCTGGCCGCCATATTGCGCCTTGCCGCCCAGCGGTTGCTGGGTAACCAGGGAATAAGGCCCGACTGCCCGGGCATGAATCTTGTCCGCCACCAAGTGGCCGAGCTTCATCATGTAAATGAACCCAACGACGATCTCCTGATCAAACGGCTCACCCGTGCGGCCGTCGAAAAGCCGAATCTTGGCATGCTCCGGCAATTTGGCTTCTTTCAGGTAACCACGAATGTCCTTTTCCTTGATGCCGTCGAATACCGGCGTAGCGAACTTCAAGCCGAGCAGTTTCGCCGCCCAGCCCAAGTGCGTTTCCAATACCTGGCCAACGTTCATGCGCGAGGGCACGCCCAGCGGGTTCAACACGATGTCCACTGGCGTTCCATCCGCCAGGAAGGGCATGTCCTCCT
>Ga0265337_1001133_pt1 | contig 13619 bp, 10 predicted proteins | sample 42122metaG_FD_192441 | JGI IMG/M metagenome (GOLD analysis project Ga0265337, IMG submission 192441) | Rhizosphere microbial communities from Carex aquatilis grown in University of Washington, Seatle, WA, United States - 4-21-22 metaG | ecosystem: Host-associated > Plants > Roots > Rhizosphere >... | reverse complement strand
AGGTGGCGTCGGCGCTGGGCGGCTGGGAGCCTGACCTGGTGACCGCGCAGGCCATGTCGCTGACGGCGCTGAACGAGGCCGAGGGACCCTACAAGCAGCTGCAGCTGCTGAACGGCCCCACGATCAGCGCGCCGCCGACGTCGCCGCCCACCCCGCAGCAGCAGCAGGCGGCCGCCGACCACAAGGCGGCGGTGAGCAAGGCGCAGGGGCAGCTGAACGACGCCATCAGCGACCTGCACAAGGCGGTCCAGTTCCGGGACGACCGGGCCAATTACTGGGCCGGCCAGATCAACTCCGCCAGCCACGACAGCCTCAAGGACAGCTGGTGGGACAGCTTCAAGGACTTCATCGGCCACTGGGCGTGGCTGATCAAGGACATCTGCACGGCTCTGGAGGTCATCGGCGCGGTCCTCGCGATCATCGCCCTGTTCGCGACCGGGGTCGGCTGGCTCCTTATGGTGGCATTCATCGTGACCGCGGTGGCCTTGCTCGGCCGGACACTGCTCGCCGCGACCGGGAACGGCTCGTGGCTCGACGTGGCCCTCGACGCGGTCGCGCTGCTCACGCTAGGCCTCAGCGGCGGCATCTCCGGGGTCGGCGGCCTGGTGGGACGGGCCGGAGCGACGCTGGAAGACGCGATCAAGGTCGGCGACTCGATCGTGGAAACGGCGCGCGACGCCACCCTCAGCGGAAAGGTAATGAGCATCCTCGGCAAGGGGACGGAAATCGTCAACAACATCGCCGAGTCGATGAGCAAGATCCCCGGCCTGTCCATGCTGTCGCGGGTGTTCGGTAAGGCCGGGGACATGCTTGAGGGAGGAGCGGACTTCCTGGCCGACTACCAGGACGCCGCCTACCCCCTCGCCAAGGACATGGTCGAGGGCCTGGAAGAGAAGTCCGCGGCGATGCGCGCGGTCCACGCCGGCGAGGAACTGGCCAACGACGTCGTCAAGATGAACGTCCTCACCAAGGCGTTCGCCGACTCACCGGAGATCACGGCGCTGGCCGGCAAGTTCGCCACCCAGTACAACACCGCGCGCGGCCTCATCCTCGGCGGCGCGACGGTCAGCCTCGGCGGCGTCGCGCTGTCCGGCGTTCCGGTCTACGGCCCCGGTGACTTCGGGGCCGAGGACCCCGTGCTGCAGCCCTGGGATCTCAAGTTCTTCGACAGCGCGGATGAGGCGCTGACCGCCGCCATCCCCAACCCGGTCATGAACGCGGTCGGCCACGTGGTAACGAGCCCGGCGTTCACCTATGCCCTGTCGGCGCTCCCGTGAGTGGCTACTCGATCGTGCTGCCGCCGGGCTGGCGCCGCATCCCGGTGCGCTGGGGGTCGAAGAAGGCCATCAGGGAGGCCGTCGACGAGGCCTTCTCCGTGCTGCCGAAGGACGCGCCGCCGGACAAAGTCGGCCCCTACCGCAAGGAACTCGAACGGTACCTCACCGAGCTGGTCCGGGAGGCCAGGACCAAGGGAGGCATTGACCTGTACCTGCCCGTGCTGCCGGTCTACGGCGCGCCGATGCCCGCGTCGTTCGTCGTCGCCGATATCTCGGAGGCGCTGCGCCCGGCCGGCGAGGCGCCGGACCCGGCGCAGGCGATCGCGATGTTCGCCGCTGGCAATGACGACGCGCACCCGGTGACGGTGGACGGTGCGATGGGACTGCGCATCGAGAAGATGGGCAAGGCGTCCCTGGAGAAGGGTGATGAATTCGGTACGTATCAGGTAGATTACGTACTGTCAGTTCCAGGGACCCGCGATCGGTGGCTCGCGGTCTACTTCGCAACCCTCGGCGGTGGCAATGGCGACGACCAGGTCGCCGCGCTGCTGACCAGCCTGTTCGCCGCGATGATGACCACGTTTCGCTGGGAGCAGGAAGCGCAGGTTGAACCAGCATGAGGCTAGGCCGAAGCCGTGACGAGCAGCCGGAGCTCAGCGACGATCCCGCCAATGTGACGGTGACCAGCGAGATGGGCTGGGTCAAGGTCGACTTCGAAATGGGACGGTGGATACCGTGCCCGGCCGCTTTCCCTGACGGCTACGACCTGGACTCGTGGGCGACGGCGATGGCCGCCGCCTGGTGGGAGCAATCGGGCCTGAGCTACACCGATGACATGACCGCCAGGCTGGCCGCGATGCTCCGGATGGTCCACGGGGCCTACGAGCGAGTCCGGTGCCACCAGATCTGGATCTACCTTCGCGATCCGGGCACCCCCCCGCACCCGGTGTTCCTCGGGATCTGGAAGCAGGCCGGAGACCGCGACCGGCGGCTGCGCCTGCTTGCCGGCGCGGACGACAAGTCGAGCGTGCGCAAGCCCGAGGTGGCCGAGGTCACCACCGGGCAGCTGGGCACCGGGCTGCGCGTCCTGCGCCAGCAGACCCGGGACAAAGGACGCCTCATGGCCCTGCTGAGCTATTCGTTCCGCGTCGAGGAGCACGAAACCGACCTCCAGGTGTTCACCAGCTCGTCGGACCTGCGCGCGCTGACGCTGGCCAGCGACGACATCGAGCGCCTCGTCCAGGGCATCACCGTGTACCGCAACCCGGACGAGCCGAGGGTGGCCGAGCCGTGAGGGACAGCTCCCGGGTCCTGAGGCCCGCGAAGACCCGCAGTCTCCCCAGGCGTGCGGCGGGCGCCATGAGAGCCTGGCCGCGTCCGGCGCGCTGGCTGGCCGCGGTGCTTGTCCCGTTCGGCTCGCTGTTCATCGGCATGCTCGTGGCCTGGGCCGGGGCGCCACCCGTCGGCTTCATCCTGGCCCTCATCGGCGGCACCGTGGTGACGTGCTGGTACCTCAACTGGGTGCAGGACACCCACGCGGCCTGGGCCGTCCCGCTGATCCTGCTCATGCTCCCGGCCACGGTCGTCGGCGACTGCATCTTCGGCCACCCCGTCAGCCATGGCCGGCCGCTCGTCGTCACCCCCGCCTACTGGCAGGCGTTCGGCGCCCTGCTCGCCGCCCTGGCGGTCACGGTGGCGCTGGCCGTCGCGAACGGTGAGCGCCACCACGGCCGCTACAGCGGCGTGATCATGCGCTAACGGGCACGGTGACGGTGATCAGCTTCCCGTCCCCGACGTTGAGCAGGCACCGCCCGGGCCGCGCCTGCTGCCCGATCAGGCTGTGCGTCAGCCGCACGCCGACCAGGTCGCCTTCCGGCAGGGCCCGCGGGCCGGTCAGGCACCCGCGCCGCGCCCGCTTGGCGTCCACCTGCCAGCCGGAGAAGCCCAGGCAGACGCTGTCGGCATCCCCGCCGAACGCCAGCGCCCGGCCCGAGTCCGCCCCGAGCGCGATGAGCTTGCTGAGCTCACCGCCCGCGTCGCAGTTCCGCAGCATCTCCGCGTCGTCGATCACCACGGCGCAGCGGTCGCCGGCCGTCGCGAGGACAGCGGCGAACTCCTCCTCATCGAGGTCGTCGCCCGTGAACACCCGGAGCACGCCGCCGCGTCCGTCGAGGGCCCGCAGCGGGGACGGCCGGGGCGCGGCCAGCACCACGGGCGTCCCGGCGGCAAGGAACGACCTGGCCATGTTCTCCAGGATGGTGGACCGGCCGGACCGGGACGGCCCGGCCACGATGAACGCCGGCACGCCGCTGGCGAGGTCGGCCCCGTACGCGGTGAGATCGTCACCGCCCACGCCCACCAGGCCCCACAGCGGGCCGGTACCCTGGCGCGGCCGCATCTCCCACGCCTCGCCGAAGGTGATCCGTGACGGCAGCACGTCCACCCGGAACGGCCGTCGCGCCGTCGCCACCGCGGCGTCCCGCGACGTGCACGAGGCGGCGATGGCCCGCAGTGCCGCCGCCTGGCCCTGACCGGTCGCGTCCGGGGCGAGCAGCGCCACCTGGAGCTCGATGCCGGTCCCGGTACGGAACGCCCGCCCCGGCGGTATCTCGTCGGGCATGTCCCGCGGCCGCAGCCCGGCGAGGGCGTAGTCGTCCTTCTCCGCCAGCTTGAACACCAGCTTCTCCTCGCACAGGGCGGAGATCCGCCCGGCCAGGAGCGACCGGTCGCCGGTCATCACCAGGTGAACCCCGGCGCTCGCGCCTTCGCCCAGGATCCGGGTCACCGTATCGGTGAGGCGTCCCGCGTCCAGCTCGCCGAGAGTCGCGGTGAATCCCTCCCAGCGGTCGAGGAACACCATGATGTGCGGCAGCCGGTCATCGGGCCTGGCGGCGGCGCGCTGCTCGGTGATGTCGGCGAACCCGCCGTCGGCGAGCAGCTCCTGCCGCCGGCTGAGCTCGTCGCCCAGCCGGCCGAGCAGCCGGACCGCGCGCTCCGTCTGGGTGCGGGCGACGACGGCGCCGCAGTGCGGCAGGTCGGCGAGCGGCAGCAGCGCGCCGTTGCCGCAGTCGATCCCGTACATGTGCACGTCGGTGCAGGAGTGGCTCGCCGCGAGCGCGCCGGCGATCGTGCGCAGCAGCTGGGACCGGCCGCTGCGCGGTGCCCCGGCGGCCATCAGGTGGCTGAAGGCTTCCAGCCTGACGACCGCGGGCCGCTGCAGCTGGCGGTCTGGCAGGTCTTCCATACCGAACGGGGCGGTATTTTCACCCGCCCGCCCCCCCTCACCCGCCCGCCCCCCCTCACCCGGTCCCCACTGCTCGCGGCCGGCGGCCGGGCTGAGGTCGGCGAGCTGCACGGACTCCGCGAGGGCCGGCAGCCACGGGCTGTGCTGCGCGGGAATGCGCAGCCGCCGTACGCCGTGCCTGATCTGCTCGACCAGCACCTTGAGATCGGTGATCTCCTCTTCCTCGCGCTGCCTGGTAACCGGCCTGGCCGGCTCGGGGCGACCAAGGCCTGCCCAGTCCATCCGGGCCAGCCACGGCCGGTCCGTGGTCAGCGCGCCAGTGCTAGCCAGCCCTGTGTTTGCTTGCCCGGCCCGTCCGGGCCTGCGCCCGCCGACCCGTCCCGCCTGGAACGGGATCAGCGAGGCGTGCCCGAGCCTGACGTAGGCCCGCCCCGGCGTTGACTTGGCGATATGGGCCGCGTCCGGCGCGTCGATTACGTCGGTGCTCTCGGCGGGATCGGTGACCCGCAGCGCGATCCGCAGGTTGGTGTTGGCCCGGATGTCGGCGGACACCACCCCGGAGGGGCGCTGGGTGGCAAGTAGCAGGTGGATGCCGAGCGAACGGCCCCGCTGGGCGATGTTCACCAGGCCGGTCACGAAGTCGGGCAGGTCGCGCACCATCGAGGCGAACTCGTCGATGACGATGAGCAGCCGCGGTAGTGGTGGTGCCAGTGCTAGTCCGGAGGGGCGACTCCCCGGCTCCATCCGGCCTGCCCGCCGCTCCCGGTCGAGCAGGAGCTGGTAGTCCTCGATGTCCTTGGCGCCCGCCGCCGCCAGGATGTGCTCGCGCCGGGTCAGTTCCGCCGACAGCGACACCAGGGCCCGCTCCACCTGGTGAGTGTCCAGGTCGGTGACCATGCCGACGGTGTGCGGTAGCTGCACGCAGTCCCTGAACGCGCTGCCGCCCTTGTAATCGACGAGCACGAAGGTCATCTCGTCCGGCCGGTTGGCGACCGCGAGTGAGGCGACGATCGTCTGCAGCAGCTCGGACTTCCCGGAACCGGTCGTGCCGGCGATCAGCCCGTGCGGGCCGTCCTTGCGCACGTCGATACCGAACGGGCCGTCGTACGACTCGCCGATCAGGGCGAGCGTGGACCGGCCGCCCGCGTTCCACCGCCCGACGATCGCCTCCGCCGTCGGCGGCTCGAGGCGGAGCACGTCGAGTAGCCGGCTCGCCTCCGGCAGCCCGGCGGCATCGTCGTTGTCGCTGACGTCCCTGATCGGGGCCATCGCCCTGGCGAGCCGGGCGCACCAGCCGGGACTGACGTGGTCTGGCCGGACCTCACTGATGGCGGCCGCCATCATCTGCTGCACGCGCAGCCCGTCCGGCGCCACGACGGCCACCGCCTGGCACTCGGCGGGCAGCAGCCGCTCGTCAGCGTCCAGGCAGATCGCGAACACGCCCACCGGTGGTCCCTCGCGGAGTACCTGGATGACGCCGGGCAGCGAGCGCAGCTTGCGCGAGCCGTCGAGCACCACCACGATGTCGGTCCGGAACCGTGCCTGGCTGGCGTTCATCGCTTGCTGTGCCTTCTGCCGGTCGGCGACGATCGCGAGCAGCTCGGCGATCCGCGTGGCCACCGATTCCGCGTCGTTACCGATGAGCGCGAAGCAGTTCTGACCCGTCTTCGCCGGCCCCGTGCCTGGCCGGCAGTGCGGCAGCCAGCGCGCCCACTCCCAGCTCGCCCGGCCCGCCGAGTCGGTGAGCACATAGATCTGCAGGTCGTTGGGGCTGTGCATGGTGGCCGTCTGCGCCACGAGCCAGCGGCCGATCGCGCGCGGCGCGTCGCCCGGGCCCGCGACGCCCATCACGCCGCGCTCTCGCAGCGGCACCGTTACCGGCACGTCGGGGATCTGCCAGAAGACCTGCCTGCGGTGTGCGTCTTGCTCGGGGTCGGTCAGTTCGACCGCGGACGGCAGCTCGGCGGTGCCCAGGCGCAGCAGCAGGTAGTCGGGATCGGTGCGGCGGCGCTCCCACAGGCGGCGCCGCGGGCCCGAGGCGATCGAGAGCGCGGTGCCCGGGTCGGGGCTGTCCGCGCGCCGGGCGACCCGCTCCGCGTCGAGCGCGTCCCGGGCGTCACGCTCGATGCGCTCCTTGTGCGCGCGGTACTCGGCCATCCGCTGGGCGTGGGACTTGCGGCCGTGCTTGCGCTCGTTCATGTGGTTGCCGATCAGCATGACCGGGCTCAGCACGGACATGGCGAGCATGTAGACCTCGCGCATGAAGAAGGCCATCGCCACGCCCAGGAGCACGGGGACAATGGCCATCAGCACCGGGAGCGGCCTGCGCTCGCTAGCGGACGGCGGCGTCGGTAGCGAAAACCTGGTGACCCGCTCCGGGGGGAGCAGCCGCGGCGGGCGGTTGAAGTCGATGCCCGTGCCGTCCTCGGACGGGTGCAGCGCCGCGTCCGGCGGCTCGTAGGGCGCCAGCCCGAGCAGGGTGGCGCCGACGGCGATCTGCTGGCCCGGCTGCCACTGCACGGGCGCGCTCAACGGCTCGCCCTCGAGCGCCGCCCGCACCTCCTGGTAGGCGGCGACTTCGCAGCCGCCGCGCTGGTCGACGGTGATGTGCAGGGCGAGCCCGGGAACCTGGGGATCATCCAGCCGGATGGCGGCCGACGGCCCGCTGCCGATGGTGGTCTCGCCGAGGCTCAGCCGGTGCACCGCGCCCGCACCGGGGCCGCCGGCCACCCTGATCTCCACCAGGCCGGACGGCTCGGGATACACGCAGCCCTCGGGGCTGCCGAGGCTGATCACCGACCCGTCGCGCAGCGGAGACTGCGCGAGGGAAAGGTCCGCGGGCACGAGCTGGCAGTTGACGTAGAGCGGCGTCGCCCGCGGCTGAGCCTGGGGGGCGGACGCGGACACGGCCAGCGAGCCGTACGGCCGGGGGCCGGGGAACTGGAAGATCCTCGCCCCGCCGTCGGCCGGGTAACCCGGCGCCGGGTAGTCCCGGGCCGGGGCGAAGCCGCCGGCGACGAACAGGTCAAGCTCGGCGGCTATCGCTGCGACCGCGGTCGCCGGGTCGGCGTCCAGCAGCACGTCGGCCAGCTGGCGGGTTGCCGGTGAAACTACGGTCAGCGCCAGCCGCATGATCGTCCCTTCCCTGTCGTGCGTACCACCCGCCAGGTGACACCGGCGGGCCGCCGACCACCTCCGCAGGGGTCAGCGGCCCGTCGGCGGGTGGCGCCTGGTCTAGCTCTTGAGCGCCGCGGCGAGCTGGGCGTCCGTCTCGTGGAACGCCTTGGCGGCGGAGTCCAGGTACTGGCCCATGCCGTTCAGTCCCTGGATCATCTTGGTGGCGCCGGTGTTGAACTCGGTGTAGGACGCCTCGAACTGCTTGCTGGAGGTGTCCGTCACGTAGCCGCTGGCCACCAGGTTGTCTATGAGCTTCTTCAGCGTGGCGAGGTCGCTCTCGATCTGGCTCTCGCCGTTGCGCAGCTGGGTGGCCGCCGACTGCATCTCGGCATACGTGACGTTAAGGTTTGGCATTGCCGGCTTCCCTTCTCGGTTTTTACTAGTTACTAGCTACCGCCGTTCCGCCTGCTGGCCTGGGAACCTCTGCCGCAGCCGATAGGGGCACGATCCGGTTGGTAGTCGTGGCCCCGCCCGCTGGCGGCTATTGCCCCGGATTCACCGCTGGCGCTGGCTTTGTCTTGCCATACCAGAACCGCAGGATTGCAGTGGGGACGATATCCTCGCAACCGATTCTGCATAGTAAGTCCGATAAATGAGGTGATTGCCGGGCCCGCAGCGCTCGGCGCGGTAAGGGGAACCATGACGTTGCCGTGGATCGTGGCGAGCGCCGCCGCTGGCCTCATCGCCGGCCCGCGGCTCCGGGGCAGTATCTTCTTCCGGTCCGTCGAACCAGGTGAACCACCGCGCCATGCCTGCCCGGCCGGTTTCCGCGCGATCGGGCCCGCTGGCCACCGCTGGCACGCGCTGCTGCCGGTGACCGGCCGCTGCCCCGCCTGCCGCGCCCGGATCGGCCCCGCCGCGCTGTCCGTCGAGCTGGCGTCCGGGCTGGCGCTCGCCGCCGTGGCGGCCCGCGTCTCATCGCCATGGGAACTGGCCGGGCTGGCCTGGCTGGTGCTCTTCGCCGTTCCGCTCGCGTTCATCGACATCGCCGTCCGCCGGCTGCCCGACGCGCTCACCGGGGCCGCCTTCGCCGGCACCGCGGCGTTCCTCGCGGTCGCCGCGCTCACCGGCGGCCACCCCGGCCAGCTCGTCAGGGCCGGGCTCGCCGCCGTCGCGCTCTGCGGCTTCTACCTGCTCTTGTTCCTCATCAGGCCGTCGGGCATGGGCCTCGGCGACGTCAAGCTCGCCGGATGCGTCGGCGCCGCCCTCGGCGGGCAGGGCTGGGGGCCGGTGGTTGCGGCCACGTTCCTCGCGTTCACCGCCGCCGCCCTCTACGCGGCGGGCCTCCTGGCCTTCCGTGGCGCCACGAGGACGACCCAGTTCCCCATGGGCCCCTTCATACTGCTCAGCGCGCTGGCGGTCATCCTCGCCTGACGTTTCATCGCGGCGCCGATGACCCTGAGTATCGAGTGATTAGTGGATGATTGGTAGATGATAGGCGATTGATCCCCTGTGTCCTTTATTCGGATATGTCAATAAAGCAAGCTAAAGCCAATTAAGAGAGCTGAGGATAATCGAGGCGAATAAATATTGACTGGTAACGCGGAGTGGTGATTCGTCAAAGCTTTTCAAAACCACACAGTAGGGTCGATGTGGCACGGTATCTTCCCATTTGCAGCGGGTTAAGGTGCGGCAACGTCGCGAGCATCGCCAGCACATGCAGCTTTGACGGGTCACGCAGGGAGATGCCAGTCCGATGGCAAGCGACAGGGGAACGCTAACGCGCTCGGGGCTGAGCGCGGATCAGCAGGGCGCCTGGGGAGAGCCGGGCGCCGCGTCCGGCCGGAGGATGCCGAGCGCGCAGCGGGAACGCAAGCCGGCCCTGTTCGCCCTCGCGATCCTGCTGGTCGCGCTGGGTGCCGGTGCCGCCGGGCTGCTGGTGATCAGGGCGGGCGCCCAGGTGCAGGCGATCGAGGTCGTCCAGCAGGTTAACGAGAACTCGCAGATACCCGCCGACGCGCTTGAAGAGGTCGCCGTCCCCTCGGGAAGCGCGCTCAACTACCTGTCGTGGAGCAGTGTCGCGGAGGTCGAACGGGACTTCGCGGCCATCAGGATCCCCGCGGGCACGCTGCTGACGAGGCAGATGGTCTCCGGGTCGAGCACCGGGGCGGCGGGCCAGGACCTGGTCGGGCTCTCGCTCAAGGCGGGCCAGGTGCCCAGCGGCCTGCAGCCGGGTGACAAGGTGGAGGCCGTCGCGGTCGGCACCGCCTGCGGCACGACCGCGGGTGCCGTGCTCGCGCAGCGGGCCCAGGTCACGGACGTCAGCGGGAGCGTGGCGGTGTCCGGCTCCACCGCCATGGTGACGCTCGCGGTCCAGCCGGCCGACGCGGAGGCGCTGACCTGCTCGGCCGCCAACGGAAACGTGGGCCTGGCGCTACTACCAACCAACGGCTAGCGGATGGCGTTGATCGTCATCGCGGCCGACAAGGGTGCGCCGGGGGTCACGACGACCGCGCTCGCGCTTGCCGCCGTGTGGCCGCGCCCGGTGCTGCTGGCCGAGTGCGACCCCTCCGGCGGTGACCTCGTGTACCGGTTCCCCGCCGCGGACGGCAGCGCGCTTGACCCGCGCCGCGGCCTGCTGACCCTCGCGGTGGCCGCGCGCCGCGGCCTGCAGCCGCGCCAGCTCTGGGAGCACACCCAGAAGCTGTCCGGTGGCCTTGACGTGCTCACCGGGGTCATCAACGCCGAGCAGGGGGCCAGCCTCGGTGCCCTCTGGGGTCCGCTCGGCGACCTGTTCGCCGCACTGCCCGGCGGCGACGTGATCGCGGACTGCGGCAGGCTCGGCGTCGACGGCCGGCCCTACGACCTCTTCCCCAGGGCCAGCGCCGTGCTGCTCGTGACGCGGCCCAACCCCGGCGACGTCATCAGGCTCAGGGACCGTGCCGCGGCCGTCACCGCCGCCGCGAACGCCAGGGGCAGGCGCGGCCTCACGCCTGCCGTCGTGGTCATCGCGGAACAGCGCACCTTGCGGGCCGCGGCCGCCGAGGTGGGACACGCGCTCGCGCAGGGCAACGTGCCGGCCACGGTCCTCGGCGGCATCGCCGCCGATGACAAGGGCGCGGAGCTCATGCTCGGCCAGTGGGCCGGCAAGCTCGACAAGACCATGCTCATCCGTACCGCCAGGGAGACGGCACAGCAACTGGCGGCCAGCCTGGCCGGCGCTCGCGACGACACCGGGCCCCAGCTGGCACCGCCGGGGCAGCAGAACCCGGCCACGACACAGCAGCACCAGGCGCCGCCGCGGCCCAAGCAGCAGGCGCCGACGTACCCGCCGGGGCAGCAGCGCGGCGGGAACGGCAGGCACGCGGCACCGATGCAGCCGGCCCCCGTGCCGGCCAGCCCCGTGCCGGCCCCCGTGCCGGCCAGCCCCGTGCCGGCCAGCCCCGGGCCGGCCAGCCCAGCGCAGCCCGCCCCCGCCGCCGGCCACGAGGCAGGTGACGGCCCGTGGACCACGGCCTAGTTAAGCGCCTGCGCGGCGAGGTCGGCGACCGGCTCGCGCGGCAGCGGCGGCAGGACGCCGCGAGCGGTGTCGCGGCCATGTCGCCGGAGGACGAGCGCCAGTTCGCCAGGGCGCTGATCTCCCAGGCGCTCGAGGAGCACGTGCGCACCGAGCTCATGACGGGGCACGCGCCGCTCAACGCCCAGCAGGAAGAGGACCTTGCCGAAGCGATCCACGCCGCCCTGTTCGGCGTGGGCCGGCTGCAGCCGCTGCTTGAGAACCAGCTGATCGAGAACATCGACATCAACGGCCACGACAAGGTTTTCCTCAGCTTCGCCGACGGCCGGGAGACGATGGGCGAGCCGGTCGCGGAAAGCGACGACGAGCTGATCGAGCTCATCCAGGTGCTTGCGGCCTACTCCGGTCTGGCGAGCCGCCCGTTCGACACCGCCAACCCGCAGCTTGACCTCCGGCTCCCCGACGGCTCGCGGCTCTCGGCGGTCATGGACGTCACCATGCGCCCCGCGATCTCGATCAGGCGGGCCCGGCTCGGCAAGGTGTTCCTCGCGGACCTCGTCGGCAACGGGACCATGTCCCCGGAGGTAGGCGCCTTCCTCGCGGCGGTGATCGGGGCGCGGAAGAACATCATGATCGCCGGGGCGACGAACGCGGGCAAGACCACGCTGCTGCGCGCGCTCGCCAACCAGATCCCGTCGCATGAGCGCCTCATCACCGTCGAGCGGGCGCTCGAACTCGGCCTCGACCAGTTCCCCGAGCTCCACCCGAACGTGGTCGCCTTCGAGGAACGGCTGCCCAACAGCGAGGGACAGGGCGCGATCAGCATGGCGGAACTCGTCCGCCGGTCCCTGCGCATGAACCCGAGCCGGGTCATCGTCGGTGAGGTGCTCGGCGACGAGATCGTCACCATGCTGAACGCGATGACCCAGGGGAACGACGGCTCGCTCTCCACCATCCACGCCAACTCCTCGCTCGAGGTCTTCAACCGCATCTCGACCTACGCCATCCAGTCGGCCGAGCGGCTACCGATCGACGCGACCCACATGCTGATCGCCGGCGCCATCGACTTCGTGGTCTTCCAGGAAAAGCGCAACGACTACGCAAGGGGCGGCACCATGCGCCGGTTCGTGAGCAGCATCCGCGAGGTGACCGGCGTGGACGGCCGCGTGCTGTCGAGCGAGGTGTTCGCGCCAGGCCGGGACGGGCGGGCGGTGACGCACGCGCCGGTCTCCTGCCTGGAGCAACTCACCCACTTCGGCTACGACCCGGCACGGGGGGGAGGCTGGCAGTGAGCGCGTCCGCGATCACCCCACTGCTCGCGATCGTCATCGGCGGGCTGACCGGCGGCGCCCTGTTCCTCGCCGTCGTCGCGCTCTACGGCCTGCCGGCCAAGCCCCCAGGCAGCGGCCCTAGCCGTCTGGAGCGGTTCCGCCGCGAGTTCTTCAGCCTGCGCGGCGGCATCGCCGTCGTCATCGGCATCCTCACCCTCCTCGCGACCCGCTGGGTGGCCGCAGGCATCGGGATCGCCCTGCTCGCCTACAACTGGCGCTCGCTCAGCGGCGCCAACTCCGAGCGCGCGGCGATCGCCCGGCTCGAGGGCCTCGCCACGTGGACCGAGTCGCTGCGCGACACGATCGCCGGCGCGGTGGGGCTCGAGCAGGCGATACCGTCCTCCACCCGCATCGCGGCCCCCGCGATCAGGGAGCCGCTCCTGCGGCTGGTCGACCGGCTGCACACCCGGATGCCGATGGCAGACGCGCTGCGCCTGTTCGCGGTCGACCTGGACGACGCCAGCGCCGACTTGATCATCGCCGCGCTGATCATCAACTCGCGACTGCGCGGTCCCGGCCTGCGCGACCTGCTTGGCGCGCTGTCGCGCTCAGTTCGCGAGGAACTCGACATGCGCCGCAAGGTCAGCGCCGAGCGCCGCTCCACCCGGCGCAGCGTCCAGATCGTCATCGGGGTCTCGGTGGGCATGGCACTCGTGCTCGCTCTCATCGACCGCTCGTTCCTCGCCCCCTACAGCTCGCCGTTCGGCCAGGTCGTGCTCGCCGGCATCGCAGGCCTGTACGGCGCGGGCATCGCCTGGCTGAGAAGGCTCGCCAGGTTCGAGTCGCCGCAGCGGATGCTCGGCGTAGCCGAATCACCGCCAGGAACGGCAGCAGGCCCAGCCGCGGCAGGTGCCGGGCCGCAGGCCAGCGTCGCGTCCGGAGCCAGTCCCGCAGGGAGCCGCGCATGACGACCGAGGCGCTGGTCATCGGCGGCCTGACCGGGCTCGCCCTGTTCCTTGCCATCTTCGCGCTGATCCCGCGGCGGGTCAGCCTGGCCGGGCGCATCGCGGCGTTCGACGCCAGCAGGGCGGCGCCCCTGCGCGCGCGCCCCGTCGCGGAAACGAAGGGTGACGAGACCGCGCTGACCCGCAGGCTCGGGGCCGCGGTCGACCGGTTCTGCGCCGAGCTTGGCT
>Ga0265337_1001127_pt1 | contig 13666 bp, 9 predicted proteins | sample 42122metaG_FD_192441 | JGI IMG/M metagenome (GOLD analysis project Ga0265337, IMG submission 192441) | Rhizosphere microbial communities from Carex aquatilis grown in University of Washington, Seatle, WA, United States - 4-21-22 metaG | ecosystem: Host-associated > Plants > Roots > Rhizosphere >... | reverse complement strand
CTCACTAAACAAGTTGTTCGAAGGGAACATCTTCTTAGCTTCTGCCACTGCCTCATCACTGATGGGGACAAAGACACTCATCGTGTCACCGTCAAAGTCCGCATTGTAGCCGCCAGTTACTAACGGGTGAATCTTGATGGCATTGCCTTCTACAACCCTAGGCCTAAACGCCTGCACGCTGTACTTGTGCAGAGCTGGGTCTCTCTTTAGCATCACAGGACGCTCAGAAAGAACCTGCTGCAGCGCGCGCTGTGCCTGCGGAGAATTCTTAGACACCAAGCGCTGGGCTTCAATAACTGTGCTCGCCACACCGGACTTCTTCAATTGTCCAACTACGAAGGGGGCGAACAACTTCATCGCGTGCTCGGCGGGAAGCCCTACCTCATCAAGCGACAATGAGGGCTCAGGGACGATGGTCGAGCGCATGCTCATATCCTGCTTACGACTGATGAGTGTGCTCTGGAAGTAACCCGTCTTTGGCTGGGCTCCTTGAATCTGATGAATCAAACCCTTGTGCTCGGCATCCGCATAAGGAATGCCAACGCCCATGATGGCCTTTACCCCATCGTATAGGTTCTTTCGAAGCTCAGTTTTATTCTCATCGGTCAAGTTGGCCGTGAGCACTGGGTCCTTCATCTGGTCATTGTTTTGGGCGAACTGAGAATACAGCTCATTGATATCCGCGTACTTGAAGTTCCCGTCGGGCATCGTTGTGATGGGGCGCATCGCAGGAGGTATCACCGGCAAGTTATGCAAAATGTAGGCGTCGGCCGGCGTCATACCGGCTTCCTTCAACGCCTGCAGGCGCTTCACTTTCTTCAGCACCTTGTCCACCTTCGTGGCTGAAGTCGAATTGAGCTCCTTCTTCGCAGCGGTCAGCTCTGCGGTTACATCGATTCGAGAAAGAAGCTGCTTGATGGCGGCACCACCAGTAACCCCTTTGCCCAACGGAACGTGCTGGTCATGCTTGTCCAAGGCACGGGTGCCCTGCACAAGTCCGTTGTAGTCATCAGCGCTCAACCCTGTGAGAGCGCGAATCGAACCCTCAAACACTGGATTAGGCACAGGCTCAGCCAATTCAATACGGCTCCACTTCTTTCCACCATGGCCGCCCGTCAACTTCTCGTCGAACAACCCACCTGGCTTTGGCCGCGGGTCTCCGCTCTTCGGGTCCGGCTTGGCATAAAGAAGCTCAGCCGGCTTCGGCAGCACCCGGTCCCCCGTCATCTCCTTGATTTTGGCGTCAGTCAACGGGCTCAAGATGAATTGATGCCCTTGCTTCTCTACGTTGATGCCAGCACCCTTGAGCATGTCTGTGAACTTCTTGAAGGCAAAGGTAGGCTTTGGCGTAGGTAATGCGTCACCCTGCTGGATGGCATCCCACACATCGTGATGCTGGCTCTGCCATTGCTTTTGGGGGCTGACGTTGGGGTCTGGTCCTTCACTCTTCCAGGTCTGCATCTCCCGGATATTCGCGCGTGCACCGTGCGCCAATAGGGCATAAAGCCCTAGGGGGTCCATGGACTGGCCTCCCGAATGCCCGCCTCCGGAGGGCTGCAGGTTGGTGTCGTACTTCACAGGCTCGCTACCAGGGAGGTTCAAGCCTGAGCGCACCGACACTTTCTTATCGACCTGATGATGCAGCTTTATCATGTGCTGGTACCCCACCAGGGCATCGCCAAGATGCTGCTTCGTTGTGGGGTCGTACAGCGCTTCAGTGTCGCTGATGCCGTGCTCTTTCAGCAGCCGCTGCACGTTAGCTAGCTGGTTGGTCCCATCGAAGTTACTAACGATGTAGGGCTTCCCAGTCTTCTTGGCAATCTTGCTGGCGGCTGTCTCAAGTACCTGCCCGACGTTCATACGCCCAGGAACCCCAGATGGATTCAACGCAACTTCAATGTGCTTACCATCGGGCGTGTGAGGCATATCATGGTCAGCCACAACTTTAGTAACAATGCCTTTGTTACCGTAGCGTCCAGCAATCTTGTCGCCCACCTGCATAGGCTCAACTGCTTTGACGTGAACTACAATCTCATTACCTTTCTTGAATGAGCTAACAACCTCGCCAGCTCCTTCACCTTCCCACGTCAACGATTGGTCAGCGTATTGCCCTCCCAGACTTTTTCGAATAGCGGACAAACCCACCCTATCGTGCACGTTGGACTTCTTCATAGCGAGTACAAGCGGGTCCCCAGGGAACACCTTTGTACCAACTCTTACTAAGCCATCGTCACCAATAGTACCTACCTGCTCCTTGTTGTAGCGACCTACGTGCTGTGTCAGGTAGCGGCCCTTGGCAAGCACGGTCTCTTCATCGACAGGAAGATTGTGCTTGTACAAATGAACGCTGCTCAATTTCTTGGCGGCACTCTCGCTAACTACTACGCCATCCTCGAAGTTGTAGCCCTTGTATGGAATGTAGCCAACTCGCAGGTTTGTACCGAGGGCGATGGTGCCATTCTTGGAGAAGTTCGTATCCGCGATAGTCTGCTCTCGACGTACCCTATCCCCCAGCTTCACTAATGCCGTTGAATCGAGCACCGACTTCGCATCATTGAGCGGATAGTTCCTGTAAATCTGAACCTCATGGTCTGCTCCATGCTTGTCAGTGATGATAATGGCGTCGTGCTTTACCGCCTTCACAGTCCCATCCACGGGGGATTGGTGCGACGCCTGAGAACCAATGACTTCTTCGAATGTCCTAGCCCCTACCCAGTCACGTCCAGTACCCACCTGAACTAACGGGGCTTCCCTGTGCTCCAATGAAATAGCCTGCTCCATGTGCCTAGTAGCCATGGAGGCACGCCCTCCTGACGTATTATTGATGAACGGAATGAGATTACTAGTTACATTGAAGAACTGGGACGGATGCCGCATCACATAGTCAGCATCCTTCAAATGCCCCTCGGTGATTTCATTCCCAGGTGCTGACCACTTCACAGCTGTGGTCTTCGCCGTAGGCTTGTCATCCTTCCACTCAACCTGGTCTGGCAGCACGACACGCGAACGCAAGAACTTGGCGGGCCCTATGTACTCCATCTGCCCGGTCTTCACATTGTACAAAGGAACCTGCGGCTCATTGCCGACTTTGCGCACACCAAGTGGCATGCGAAGCGTTACCCCAGTCTTACTCCCTTCAGGTGTATGAATCGGGTCTAGAAAGCACATGTGAGATGGATTGACGAACTTCACCTCATCGAGGATTGTATTCTCAGATTGAATCCCCCCGGGGCCCATCACCGTCGTTTGCTGTGCAGCGGATACCATCTCCACAGGGTTCACCTGCTTTGCCACCTGCGCCGCAGAGTTCTTGTGGAAGGTCTCACGTACTGGTTTATTGAAGAACTCAGGACGAACTATTTCGCGCGGGTTGCTTGAAGTGTTGACCTTACGCAGCATCTTCATTCGAATGGTAGGTGCGGCAGCTACAATCTTGTCGTGCGAGAAATCCCCTACGCTACGTAGGTCTTTGAACATCAAAGAATCACGGTCATCCATCGGGGCGCCACCATGCACATCCAACATGCGCTTAGTCGCGCGCACCAAGACGTCGCCGTCAACATGGTCTACAGCCCGGCCTAAGGTAACAACGGTTGACTCTGGCCGCATGTCGAACTGGTCAAAGTGCTGAGCTACGTTGGCCACTGCTGCCGCATGAGATGGTGCTTCAACTCGTCGTGTAGTTTTGTAAAACCTGGCTAAAGCGCCGGCCGTATCGCGGGCACCCTTGTTTGCAGCCAGTACATCCTTACCCCAGGTCTTTTCTAAATCCTCATCATGAACACCCAGTGTCGACAGCAGCGGGTACAACGGGATGCGCGCCTTTGTACCGAACTCAACCTTGAACTCCTTTGATACATCGTCAAATGTAACGTCGAAGTTAGGCTTCTTACTCGATTGAAAGGCAGTCTCAATCTCGCCTGTCTGCTTTCGTCGAGTATAGGCACCCGGTTTCAACTGCCACTGATTATCAACTTGATACTCCTGCCCGTTGACGATTTGGCTATGACGACGCGTGACTTTAGGCAGCTCAGCAATACGCGTCTTCGCGCGTATCTCACGGCCAGTCTGCTTGTCCCGTAAAACCAGGTGGGCAATCACCGGAACACCCCACGTTTGGCCGTTCACCTTGGCCTGATGCTGCCCGCGCAGGTCATCTGGGTTTAGGTTGTCCTGCACTTCCAAGTGCTCGAGCGAAAGGACCTGTGTCCTCCCATCCACTGGGAACTGTTTCCCAATGGCCTCCAGCGTCCGGTCTCGATAGTTGTTGAAGGCTTCAGCAGGGTCCAAGTACGACATGCGCTCTCCGAAGTATAACCGGCCTGGGGTACCAAGTGGCCTGGAATATCGCAACTACCACACTTTTGCCGAGATAAGAGCTTTGAACAAAGGAATCACGGCGTGCAAAGCAACGATACACCCTCTAAAGGCAATGAAACACCCAGCCCGCCTACAACAACGGGCAAAGCATACGAGCAGCTTGTAGAAAGCCTTTACCTAGGAAGAACACAACCGACCGAGGAGACGGGTCAATGCTCACATCCGACAAAGAAAAATTAGAAGATTATGGCAACCGTCTGCTGGCAGTAGGTGAGCCACAGCTGGAGTCAGCCGAGGCCAAGTTGGCACTCGAGAAATTCACTGACGACCTGGCAGAGATGGTGGTTGGTCAGTTACAACCGTTTGACCGCTGAAAAAAGCAAAGACACGGAATAAGAATTACGTGAAAGTACTAATCATCTGGGCGTTCATCGCGGGCCTTCTCAATGGAATCCTGATGAGACTACATGACTTCTGTCTGGAGATGGAGGCTATAGATGCTGGTCAATCCTTCGGCTGCTAGCAGTGAGCTACTAACTACACTGCCAGGAACGAACATCCTTGGAGAGACATTCGGAATAATCGGGGCCAGCTTTCGCGACCCTACAAACATCATTCGAGAATGGACAGTACAATCGTTGTACTCCCCAGTGCACGGACGAGCACTCGGGGGAATTAGAGCAAAGGTAGTAGACCAAAAAGACTTCATCAGTTTTGTAAACCAAAGGGATTTAGAGGTTCTGCTTGAGCTTGGCTACCCAGGAGCCTACTGCAAATGGCTAGACCAGGACTATGTAGAACCCGGGGAACCAGGCTGGTTCGGGCTTTGCGTAGACAGTAACGACCTAATCGATGACCTATACGACCGAGAGATGGAAGCCAGGGCACAATTCCCTGAAGACTATGTGCTTCCGGAAGGGTTGAACTTCGAGCGACGCGTCCACGATGGAGAAGACAACGACTACATAGAAACCATGCTGTTGCTGTGGGACTTTGACCCAGTGTCTGGGATGGGGCCCGATACACGACTAGAGACAGTCGGGCGTCGTTGGCAAAGCATTGAACGTACATCTGGAAGGGAGCGCGACAGATTATGGATACGTCTCTAGCTGACTTCCCTTTCGAAGAGGAAGAAGACACCGAAGAAGAAGAAGATGAGTCACTCGAGCCCACCGGTTGCTATTGCGGGCAATGCTCGAACGAATTGGAGATGGTGGAAGAAGTCTTCCTGCTGCGGGTAGTACAGCCCTACATGGTAGACGGGAAACTACAACATAACGATGTGCTCACTCATGAAGGTGAGTTCAAGTATGAACCATCCTTCTTCTGCTTTGACTGCTGCGAAGAAGTCCTAGAAGAACTGCGTGAGATGCAGGAAGACTCACCGCCAATATCGGACCCGCACGGCATCCTCCTATGCGACATCTGTGAAAGTGACATCCTCCAAGGAGAACTAGTAGGGCTCGCCCAGTTTGGTGAAATACATTGGTCGGAGCGTGCCCCTAATGGGCGGTACAGTCCGGTCTTTGTTGACATGAATGACGAGAAACACATCTGCATAAGTTGCCTCCACTTCATGGAGGGAGAACGCGACAAACCCCTATGGCCAGCTGGCGTTGAGCCTGTACCTGGCTTTGAAGCATGCGAAGACGGATTGTTCACGCGCTGCTGGCGCTACGGCAACTGTCAATGTAATACCTAAGGAACGAACTGAAGAGTATGGCAAAAACAACAACGACTGCGGCTAGGCTGGTTACGGAATCCCTAACAAGTACGGAGGTAAGCGAGCTAATAGAAGTGGCGCTTTCTACGCCAATGGACGGCTACCCAGGCCATGACGACTGCAAATGGGGGCTGCCGCTACTTATCGAAGGCAATCCTGGCACGGCTAAAACAGCGCGTGTCAAGCAAGTGGCCAAAGCGATGGGCGCCCATCTGGAAACTATCTTCTCCGCGCCTCATCCCCCGGAAGATTTCTCCGGCGCGTTGATTCCCGACGGTAAGGGCGATGCCAACCAAATCGCGGTACTGCCACAGATACGCAGGCTACTGAAGGCGAAAGAAGGCATTCTGTTCCTAGACGAGGTCAACGGTGCACCGCCTGCCACACAAGGCGCGCTGATGAGCCTCATCCATGAACGGCACACCGGCGACGCGGACATCCCCCCAAGAGTAAGAATTCTCGCGGCACAAAACCCTGAGGAGATAGCCACTGGTGGCAACCGCCTCGCCCCCGCATTGGCAAACCGATTCGTGCACATCACAGACCCGGGGCCAAATGCGCGCGAGTGGATTACATGGCTAATGGGCTCTGCACAGTCAAAGATGCAGCATTCGATGGCGGCCATCGAGAAGATAATCGTTGAAGACTGGCCCAATCAATATCCAATTACGCAGGGCATATTTGCAGGCTTCATGGAGAAGCTACCAGGGAACTTGTACATGCTGCCCTCCGTCAGTGACCCTCAGAGCGGAAAAGCCTGGGCTTCTCATAGAACTTGGGACTTTGCCACGCGGGGTTGGACCGCTGCTCGCATCCTGGAAAAAAGTGACTCCATCCGTGACGCCATGGTCGAAGCATGTGTTGGACCAGCTGCAGCCGAGCAGTTCTGCGTTTATCAAAAGGAGGCCAATATTCCGCAGCCTCTTGAGATGCTCAAAGGCAAGTGGAAGATTGACAAGAACCGATTGGACATTGTGCTCGCGGCCTACACGGGCATGGTGGCCTACGTACGTCAACGAATTACCCGTGCAGAAAAAGAAGAGTTGGCCCCCGCTGCCTGGACTATCATCGCAAAGTTGTTCGAGGCAGAACTTGCAGACATTATAGTTCCAGCTGCGGAAGGCCTGATTCAAGAACGACTCGGGCGTAACTCGAATAACAAGGACATCATGAAAGCGGCAAACTTGGTGCTAGTCCCACTAGCAAAAAGCGGCCTAGCAAAACATTTAGAGGAGCGCACGTGATATCACCGCCACTGAAGCGCGGGTGGCAAGCGCATAAGGATTCCAACCTTTCGCTCGCCCGCGCATACGTCAAGCAGTACGCGCCGTACCTGACCTCTACTCTCTACGGACTAATCCCAACGCCCGTGGAGAACATGGATAACATCTACGGCGGGCCCATGGGTGTATCAGAACGTCTCGTTCTCTACTATGACCCAGCCTGGGTTGACTCGGTATCCGTGGGTATACTGGCAACGGGTCTTGCCCACGAATGCTTCCATGACCAATTGAGACACGTGAAACGTGGCAAGGCCTACCCTAACCCCAAGCTGTTCAACATTGCTGCTGACCTGTTCATCAACGGGACAATGCTGACGCAAACTAGGCAGGTCAGGGTACAAGGCTCAGGAAGAATAAGCGCCACCACAACCACTATGCTCATGTGGGAGTTTCCAGAATGGGCAGTCATGCCTGAGAAGTTTGGCTTCAAGACTGGACTAACCGCGGATGAGTACTACGCCTTGCTGGAGGAACTTGAAAAAGAACAAGCTAAGAAAAAGCCGAAGCCAGGTAAAGGCGGTCAAGCCGGTCAAGCCGATGGCGATAGCAACGGAGCCGCAGGAGAATCACCCGACGGAGAACCACAACCTGGTCAAAATCAAAGTAACGGCAGTGGGAGTGGTGGACACAGCCACGGTCACGGTGACAACCAAATCATGTCAGGTTGTTGTGGTGGCGTAGCTGGCAACGCCCTGAGTCGAGAGTTCGAGAATACCAAAAACGAGGAGGTCGGTAGGTCAGAAGCTGACTGTAAGAGCATCGCTAGAGAAACTTCACGTGCAATCAAAAAGCACATGGAGGCCCAGAAGGGACGGGGAGACACCACTGGTAACTGGTCTGAGCTAGTTGAAATCAGTGACACAGTATTCGTCGTTCCATGGCGCTCTAAACTGGCAAACGTGACTAGAGACTACATTGGTCGCATTCGCTCAGGTGGCATGGACTACAGCATGCGCAGGCCATCAAAGCGGTCGTACCTACGTGGAATAATACTGCCTAGTCTCATCTCCTACGACCCAAACATTGCATTCATCATCGACAGCTCTGGTTCAATGGGCAGCAAAGAGTTGAGCGACGCCAAAAGAGTAGTCGCTGACGTAATGATGCAAACCGGTATCCAAAAAGTCTGGTACATGGAGGCAGATACAAAGCAGCAACGCGACCTAACCCAACTGTCCATCCACGAGCTACGTGACATTCCAATACTTGGCCGAGGTGGCACAGACTTCAGACCCGCCATCAAATACATAAATGAATTCAGGCCAAGGATGCACATCGTCATCTACGTGACAGACGGCGATGGTGCAGCTCCAGCAAATGCACCGGACCGAATGAAGTTCATATGGTGCATTGTACCGTCGTCGAAGACAGTGCCAGCTCCGTGGGGTGAGACCATCCTGCTGAGTGATGCCGTAGCCGCTTAGTGAAATTCTGTGTAAAAAGCGGGCATAAGATACGTAGAGAGAGGATAGCCATTTCGGTTACCCAGAAGGAAAGTCATGACCAGAACTATGAACATCATCCTAGTATCAGCCGGTAGTGTAGTCGCCACAGCAGTTGTTGGCGCAACTGGGTTCTTCCTCGGCAAACGCAACGTCATCAAGAGCATCGAGTCTGGAAAGATTCGAGTCTTGTCTGACGCTGGCAAAACCGAGGTGCGCCGCACGGATACACGAAGCGAAACTAGAGCGTCTTCGTAACGAAGGGGAAAAGCCGCACGCACGTGCGCGGCTTTTTCTTAGCCCCTTGTTAGACGATACCGGCAGCGCGACGAGGAGGGAGTTTCTCAGGAAGCGGCCTTGTATCTACCTTGGCTGCTGCCTCTCCATTGGCGCCCAACATGTTCTGGCCCCCGCCTTGCTGCTGCAGTTGGGGAGCTGCATTGGGATTAGACGCCAAGTATTGAAGCACCAAGTCCGCCAGTTCTGGAGACTGAGCTCGTAGCCTCTTGATAGTGAGCATCTGGGTTGCTGGGTCTTGAGCCGCCAATTGGGCGGCAATAGTTTGCGCCATCGTGATGATGTTGGTAGCGCCCAGCATTGCCCCTTGGGTACCGGGATTGCTAGTCCCCATTCCCATGTTCTGCCCTGCATTCAAAGGACTTTGAACCGCGGCCATCGGGTCCGCCCCTGCGCCTGGCTGGTCAGGAAGAACCTCGCCGCCACCTTGTCCGCCGGGAGGTGCAGCCCCTGTCTCAGGCCCGCCAGGCTCACCTGGAGCAGCCGGGGCTTGCATGGCCTGCTGCATCTCTTGCTGGGCTTTGGCCTGCTGCTTCATCATGATGACTTGCTGCTTACCCTGGAGCTCGGCCATCGCCAACTGCTGCTTCTCTGTCGCAGCCATGCGATTAGCCGTCTCACGCTCCATGATTTGGTCTTCCTTTTCCTGACTCAAATCGGAGTCTGCCAGCAATGTAGTGTCACTGACCTTCCCAGCTTGGTTGAGCTGGAACAAGTAGGCCTTGCGCTGAATGTCATCGGCCATCTTGAACGGCTTGAAGCGAATCTTCGCCATTGGCCAATCCATGTAGTCGGCGACCTGCCGCATTACCCAGTTGGCCATGCGCTGATGGCGCGCCAGATAAATGATGAACTGGTTCTCAAGCATGCGCATTGAGATGTTCGTACCGGCGTAGCTCAAACCACCCTTGATAAACTCGAGGGGTACCTGCATCCCATTGATGAGCTGCTCGCTCAAGGTCTGCATCTCTTGCACCATCAAGAGCGCGCGACCGTCTCCACCGATTGTTTGATTGCCAATCGGTAGAGGCAAAATAGGAATGTAGTTTTGGTCCATGCGCCAACGAGCTATCTCGGTTGCTACATGGTCACGCCAATCCACGAGATTTATCGTGGTGTAAGGGTCCGACGTGCCGCTTCCAGCCTGTGGGAAGAGCACCCTAAGCGGCACGATGTGCTCGAGGAGAATTGCCTCCTGAGCTTTCTTCATAATTTGAAGATAGAAAGTGTCCTTCAGGCAGGCTAATAGCAGCGGGATGCCCCACCCACGGTCCTGGTCAGCCAGTGTAGGTCGCCGTAGATGAAAGAACATATCTGGGTTGAAGATAACGCCTTTCTGCTGACGCAATGCCTGAATGAAAACTTCAGGTACCTTCTCAACCGCATCTTTCTTACCGATGATAACGTCGTTACGAACAGTCGGGGGTATGTTGTAGAAGTAAGTGTATTCGCCGGTGAGGTCGGAGTAACTAATCTCCACGTCCTCTGGCGACCAACGCATGACACGAACACCACTCTCGTTCTTGAAGTAAATGTCCTTGGCCTTTGCAGTACCGAGATGACCGCAGCGAGGGCAGCTAAGGCGGTACTCAAAGTTGGTGAAAACCCAATGTGGTCGGATGCGTTTAGCCTCCGCCTGGTGTCCACACCCAGAACACGTCAAGTACTTTTTGAACGGGAAACTCAAGCTCGAGAGACAGTTACCGTACGTGTTGTAATCGAGACCGCATTCAATTTGATACCCGCGATAATTCAGATGGTCTTCGAAGTACTCTTTCCACTTTTTCGCGACCCGAGTCTCGGGATGGTCAATCATCATCTCAGTGATGGGATATTCCGAGAGCTTGAAGACCGTGGCATTGATTATTGGGTTAGTAAGAAAGTAGTACCGGCACCATCGGAACATCGACTTGACGGTGGTGGGTAAATACGTGTGCGCGATATCGAAGAACGGACTCGGGTAGTTGACGCCCTGATTGAATCCGTTGTTGATTCGACCGCGAGTAGCTGCAAAGCGAAGACCTCCGCCAGCACCAACTCCACCCATACTCATTGCGCCGGGGATACTCATGAATTACTCCAAGCCCCCGGCACCGCCGCTGTATCCGGTGCCGAAGACTCTCTCTGTCGCCACTTGCCCGGTGTCACCGGGTTCGCTAGCTGGTGGTCGTGATGGCTCATGTGGAACCTGAGGTGGAACAAGCGGTTGCTTACGCCCGCGCAACTTGTCCACGCCTTTACCGGCAAGGCCACCCGCACGTTCGAGCGCTGTGCTAAGCGCCAAGCTGCCCGACAGTGAGATGGGAGCCGCCATGCTGCCCAATGTCCCACCAGCCAAACGGCCTATACGCTCACCCTTGCCCTGGCCTGGCTTGTTGGGGTCGTTCTGCGTGCGCATCGCGGACAACGCCTGCGATGCCGGCATCCCCACCATCAAGGCCTTCATCTTCGGAGACGCTCCTGCCCAACCCGCGTGCAAACCAGCCTTTGCCGTTGGAAGAAGGCCTTCTTTTCCAACCGACTTGACGATGCCGGGGAGGCTAGTTAGCCCCATTTTCTGTGCCTTCTCCGTGGCCTCCAAAGCTTGGGTTGCTCGAGCAACCGCCTTGGGGCTTCCACCTTTGGCCACTGTGTCTGCCAACGCTTTACGGGGACCAGCGGCTCCGGCGCCAATGCTCTCCACTGACTTGGCACTGCCGCCTGGCTTCCACCCCGTCAAACTGTGCACTTGCCGCTGACCGAAGCGGGAAAACGTGCCTAGCTGGTTGCTCTTGGTGGCCAGGTCCTTTGTGGCTCCAATAACAGCCTTGGGGGCCAAAAGTCCTGCACCCGTGCCTACTCCAGCGCCAATAACGGCGCCTTTGGCCGCCCCACGTAACGCTCCAGAAAGGCCGCCTCCAATAGCGGCACCCGCAGCCTGCGCGCGCCCTTGCCCACCCTCGCGTGCGGCGCGATAGGACTGAACTCCGCCCTTCGCACCTCCTGCAAGCAGCCCGGCGCCTAGCCCGAGGCCCAATCCACTGCCCGCACCAGCCTGTACTGCATTGCGCACACCACTTCTCTGCACATGGCGCAGCACATCCGCCATCGGGGCGGCTTCCTTCTCGAGCTGCGTGTAAAAGCCCTTCATAACGGGCTCAGTGAGTGTGATTTCAAACATACTGGAGTACTTGAAGTTGGGTGTTTAGCCGAGCGCGAGCCATTTCAAGGTATACCCATGAGCCCAGCATCCTACGTAGTTGCTCATCCTCGATGGTAGCACCCGTGGGAGCCTTGCCTGACGCACGAACCAGTGGCCACTTCGCCATAATGGAGGCGCAGTCGACAGGGAAGCCTTCGGTATCCACCTTCACAAAGTCCAATGGTGGTTGAGGGCACATAATGCCTTGGTGCCGATGCACTACACTCAAAAACGTATTGATTTCCTGACTCCATTGCATGTCGTCACGAATTCTGTTGGCGACATCAACGGCCACCATGCACTCGGCTACATCGGGCACCTGCATGCTGCGGAAATCGGCGAACATGCCGTTGAATGCCGCGCAACAAGGCAGAAAAACCTCCCATCGCAACCAAAAGTCATCAACTAGATGAAGCGCCTTACACGCTTGCACCTTCTCGAGGTTGATGTCGGAGACCGTCGGCGTACTAAAGTCGGCCGTAATCTTAGAAACAAGTGTCTCCAGCTCCCAGCTGAGCCATTCCGACTTGTATTTACGCAAAAGGGCCAAGTCCAGTATCAACGGGTGCGTATCAGGGCTCCGAAAAAGGTTCGCCACTGACACGTTGGATACTTTGGACTTAGCCTCCACAGCTACCGCTGGCACCGTAGGGTTTACGTCTTCATCACCCTGCGTTGTCTCAACGACGACCGTCGGGTCCTCTTCAACTATCGCGACTGGGTCGCGGACTTTGGAGAGAACCCGTTCGAAGATGTCGTTACTGAACGTCATGCAGACCCGTTGCCCCATTGTCGGAGGCAGCTCGAGCCATACGCCGCTTCTGCTCTAATGGCAACGAATTGAAGATGCCCCACGGGTCCTTCATGAACTCTTTCTTGAAGTCAGCGCCGTAATCATCGGCCAATGTAATCCCCGCGGTGACAGAGTAGTTCTCGATTTGGCGCTTTGTAACGTAGTCATTGCCGCTAATCCAGCTGTCTCCCTCATCGGCGGCGGTCTTTTGGACCCCGAAGGTTGAAGCAGCCGGGTCAACTACTGCGCTATCGTAGCGGTAGTCAATCTCTGCAACCTTGTCGAACTCGGATAGTACATCGCAGAACTGGTCTGGGCCAAGTTCTGCTCTGCGCTCATACAACGTGTCAAGCACGGCCACTTGGGCCTCTTTCAGGAAAGGCCGACGTGTGTCTAACGCAATACGAATGTGCTCATCTGGGGCAAACGTAGTTGAACCATAGTCGGCCGCCGTCTTGCTAAAGGGAATGCCCATTGCAGAGGCACGCTTCACCATGTTTACAGCAAACGTGTGTCGCATCTCAGGCTCCATGGCGCCAAAGTTGCTGTCGAAGTACTGCACAGCTGCCTGAACCTGAGCGTAGCTGTCGAGAGGATACGCATTACCGTAGGCGTAATTAGAAGCCT
>Ga0265337_1001126_pt1 | contig 13672 bp, 9 predicted proteins | sample 42122metaG_FD_192441 | JGI IMG/M metagenome (GOLD analysis project Ga0265337, IMG submission 192441) | Rhizosphere microbial communities from Carex aquatilis grown in University of Washington, Seatle, WA, United States - 4-21-22 metaG | ecosystem: Host-associated > Plants > Roots > Rhizosphere >... | reverse complement strand
CCGCTGACGCGCGAATTCGATGAGGGACTTGCGCGTTATGCGGGCCTGCATCTGATGGCGTTTTCGGTCGCCGATGCGCAGGGAGCATCGACACGGCTCACCGCCGCGGGTTTTCGCACCGCGCCTCTCGTCGCATTGCGCCGGCCGGTGGGCACGGAAACGGGAACGGCGGAAGCCGCCTTCACGGTCGCACGCATCGTGCCGGGCGAGATGGCCGAAGGGCGCATACAATACCTGACCCATCACACCGAAGACGCGGTGTGGCAAAAGCGCTGGCTCGCCCATCCGAACGGTGCCAAGCAACTCATCGATGCGGTGGCCGCGGTTGCCGATGTAGACGAGGCAGAAGCGCGGTATGCGCGCTTCCTCGGGCGGGCGGGCGTGGCGACCAATATGGGGCGCAGCTTCCTTCTCGACCGCGGCGGCGTGCAGCTCATGACCGCCGCCGCGTTCACGCGGCTGGTGCCCGGCGTGCCTGTGCCGGGCCTCCCCTTCATCGGGGCCTATGCGTTGCGCGTGGATTCGCTCATCGCCACTGCCAATGTGTTGCGCGCGCGCGCCGCTCGCTTCGAACAGCGCGACCGCATGCTGTTCGCGCCCTTTCCGCCCGCGCTCGGCACCGGCGCGTGGATTTTTGTGGAGAACGCAGCCGACTTGCCGTGGCGGGCGAAGTCGTGAATTGTGCCGGCCGTCACGCACATTGACGGTCCGAAATGCTCCCTCCCCTTCCTTTCACCACGCGGCCCGAGATCGAGGGCCTGTTCGGCGTTGTCGCCTCCACGCATTGGATCGCAACTGCCGTCGCCATGGGCATGCTCGAACGCGGCGGCAATGCGTTCGATGCAGGCGTCGCCGCCGCCTTCACGCTGCAGCTGGTCGAGCCGCATCTGAATGGCCCGGGCGGCGACGTTCCGGTCATCCTGTGGGATGCGCGCAGCGGGAAGCCGATTGTCATCTGCGGCCAGGGAACGGCGCCCAAGGCGGCAACCATCGCGCGGTATCGCGGGATGGGCCTGGACAAGGTGCCGGGCTCTGGCCTGCTCGCGGCTTGCGTGCCGGGCACGTTCGAAACCTGGATGATGCTGCTGCGCGATTTCGGCACGGTGACTTTGCGCGACGTGCTGGCGCCCGCGATCTTCTATGCCCGCGAGGGTCATCCGCTGGTCGACCGCGAAGTCGAAACCATCGCCAGCGTAGAGGCGCTGTTCCGCGATCATTGGCCGACGTCTGCCGCGGTGTTCATGCCGGGCGGCGCGGTGCCGGAGCGCGGGACGCTTCTGAAGAATCCGGTACTCGCGGCGACCTATGAGCGCATTCTGTCCGAGGCCGAACGCGCCGGCGGCGACCGTGTACGTCAGATCGAACGCGCACGCGAGGTGTGGTCGCGCGGTTTCGTCGCCGAGGCCATCGACAAATTCTGCCGCAACACCGAAGCCATGGACACCAGCGGCACGCCGCATCGGGGCCTCTTGACGGGCGAGGATATCGCCGCATGGACGCCGCATACCGAAGCCCCGGTCACCTATGATTACCGTGGTCATACCGTGTGCAAGGCCGGCTGGTGGAGTCAGGGGCCGGCGCTGCTGCAGCAGCTTGCGCTGTTGAAAGGGTTCGATCTCGACGGCCTCGATCCGGCGGGACCCGATTTCATCCACCTTCAGGTCGAATGCGCGAAGCTTGCCTTCGCCGACCGGGACGCGTTCTACGGCGATGCCAAATTCTCGCCCATTCCGGGCGATGTATTGTTGAGCGATCCGTACAATGACGAACGCCGCAGACTGATCGGCGAACGCGCCAGTATGGAACAGCGGCCCGGTTCGATTCCGGGCTTCGGCGGCAAGGTGCATATCGGCGAAGCCGTGGGCGCGGTCGCAGGTGCAGGCGAACCGACGGCGGGCCGTATGGCTCCGGTCGCGGCTGCGGGCGAACCGACCGCCGGACCGCTCGGAGGCACGCGCGGCGACACGGTGCATTTCGACATCGTCGACCGCTGGGGCAACATGATCTCCTCCACACCCTCCGGAGGCTGGCTGCAATCTTCTCCGGTGATTCCGGAATTGGGATTCTGCTTAGGGACCCGGGCGCAGATGTTCTGGCTGGACGAGGCGCATCCGGCAGCACTCGCACCCGGCAAACGGCCGCGCACGACCTTGTCGCCGACGCTCGCGTTGCGCGACGGCGCGCCTTATCTCGCCTGGGGCACACCCGGCGGCGATCAGCAGGACCAATGGTCGTGCCAGTTCCTGCTCCGCCACATCCACGCCAAGCACAATCTGCAACAGGCGATCGATGCGCCCGCGTGGCATACGGAGCATTTCCCAAGCTCGTTCTGGCCGCGCGTGGCGCGCCCCGGCGTGGTGGTGGTGGAGGGCCGCATCCCCGAAGCGACGGTGAAGGAACTGCGCCGCCGTGGCCACACGGTGGAAGTGGGGCCGCTCTGGTCGGAGGGGCGGCTGACCGCGGCTTCGCAAGATGGCATCCGCCGCCGCGCCGCCGCCAACCCCCGCGGCATGCAAGGCTACGCCGCGGGACGGTGATGTTTAATTCACCCTCCCCTCGACCCTTAAGGGGAGGGTTGAAGACCCGCGTGCTGCCTGAGCCAGGCGCGCAATGTGTTCGCATCCACCGCGCCAGCACGCTGCGCCACGACAGCGCCGCGGCGGAAAATCATCAGCGTCGGGATGCTGCGAATGCCGAACTGCGCGGCCAATGCCTGTTCCGCATCCGTGTCCACCTTGAGAAAGCGGAAATCGGGCTCGAATTCGGCGGCCGCTTTCTCGAACACAGGCGCCATCGCACGGCACGGCCCGCACCAGGTCGCCCAGAAATCGACCACGACGGGAATGTCGTTCTGCTGGACCTGCTGGGCAAAGGTCGCGGCGGTTGCGGGAAACGGATGGCCGCTGAACAGCAGCTTGTGGCATTTGCCGCATTTCGCCGCGCTCGCGTCCTTGGCCGCCGGCACGCGGTTCACGGCCGCGCAAAGCGGACAGACGATGTGGCGGGTTCCATCGGGCATGGGATCTCTCTATGTCAAAAGATAATTTAGGCGGCGGTCGCGGCCAATCAACCCTCCCGCGCGATTGAATGCTCCATTCCCGCTGTAGAAGGCCCGCTCCGAGTGCTATAAATTATGGTTCGCAGCGCACGAGGTCACCGATATGCGCCGGCTCGTCATTGCCGCCAGTCTTGCCACCATTTTGATACCCGCCGTATTCGCACAGGAAGCCCGGAAGGCATCGATCCCCGATCTCGCCTCCAAGGATTTCGGGTGGCAAACCAATTTCGAGGATTGGCAGGACCCTCCGCCCGGCAACGGCCACGGTCCGATGGCGAATGACCCGGCCTATCCCTTCGTCAACAATTCGGTCGTCGACGCGCCCGAAAACGATCTCGCCAAAAGCCAGGACACCGCTTTCGTCAAGATCAACGGCCGCCAGCCTACCGTTCGCATCGCCAACAGCAAGGACCCGATCCTCAAACCCTGGGTTGCCGCCGCGGTGCAAGCGACCAACGATGAGATTCTCCAGGGCAAACGGCAGGTGCCCTTTGTCGCGCAATCGCGCTGCTGGCCCGGCGGCGTTCCGGGCCAGCTCATCTATCCGTTCGAGCCGCTCTATTTCATTCAGAAGCTCGACGAAGTGTGGATGATCTGGCAGCGCGACCACATGGTGCGCCGCGTCTTCCTCAATCGCGAGCATTCGGCAAATCCGAAGCCATCCTGGTTCGGCGAATCCGTCGGTCATTACGAGGGCGGCGACACGCTGGTGGTGGATACCATCGGTCTCTCCGCGAACAAGTTCAGCTACATCGACAATTTCCGTACGCCGCATTCCGACAAGGAACATGTGGTCGAGCGGTTCACGATAAGCCCCGACGGCGGCAGCCTGACCGCGATTGCGCGGGTCGAAGACCCCAACGCCTATAACGCGCCCATCACCATGATGCGCACCTGGTTCAAGGCGGACCATGCGATGGAAGAAGTCGTCTGCTCCGAGAACAATGGCGACCGCTTCAACCAGGGCCTCGTTCCGATTCCCGAAGCCGGGAAGCCGGATTTTTGAAGACGCGAGTGGCGAATAGCGAATAGCGAGTAGCGAGCGGTTCCTTCGCCCCTTGAGGGGGAAGGTGTCCGGCGCAGCGCATAGCGCGAAGCCGGACGGAAGGGCGGACGCAGCCCTCTCCGGGTTATCCCGGCGGCTTTGCGGCGAATTTCGAGCCGCGCTCGCACATGCGCCCCTCCGGGTCCTGCCACAGCCGTCCGCTCGTGTGCAGAGACCCCAGCGCGCGCGCGACCGTCTGGAAATCGTGACTGCCGAACCGTTCGGCGATCTCTGTGTAATACAGCGGCTTCTCGCGGATGGCGGAGAGGATGTCTTCGGCCAGGGCCGCAACCGCGCCTTCATCGCCGGCCTCGCCCGCCGCATCGCTCTTGCCCTTCACGTAATCCGCGATCTTCGCCGTATCCGCATAGGCGTAGGCGATGCGTTCGTAGCGTTCCTTCGGGATTCCTTCACCGATGGTCGCGTCGATGCCGACCTTCGCTGTGGTCGGGACCTGGCCCGGCGGCGTCGGCGGCAGGCTCGGATCGAGCGGCTTCCCGCGCGCATTCGTCACGATCAGGATGTCCTTGTCGCCCTGCACGCGCGTGGCAATGGCCCATTCCACATCCATCGGATTGAACACGTCGATGTCGTCGTCGACCACCACCACATGTTTCAAATCCATCACCGAGAGCGCGGCAAGAATTGCGTTCTTGCCCTCGCCCGCCTGTTTCTTGATCGAGATCACCGCGTGCCAGAAGGCGCACCCCCCCAGCGTGACGTTGATGTCCTTCACCGTCACGCCCGCCGTCTTCAGCGCCTGACGGATGGCGGCATAGCGCGTGGGCGCAGCGAGCCAGGTGTTCTCCCACGGCATGTGCAGCGAATAATAGATCGCGTCCTTCCGGTGCGAGATCGCCTTGATCTTCACCAGCGGATTCCAGTGCAGGCCTCCCATCAGGCGCGTGAATTCGCCGAAGCGCCCTTCCGGCCACGTCCACCCCGTGGGCAGGATTTCGCCTTCGATGACGATTTCCGCATCCGCGATATAGGGCACATCGATGGTGCTGCAGGGCGCAAGCTCGATCGCCTGCCCGCGCAATCCGCCCGCGATGTGCATCTCGTCCACGCCCAAGGGCGCGCGATAACCCGACGCCATGATCTCCAAGGGATGCGTGCCGATGCTGATGGAAATCGGCAACGGCCGGCCCGCCTTGTAGGCGCGGTCCGCGAACAGCCGCATATTGTTGGGCGTCACGATGTCGATGCCGGTGAGCGCCTTCTCCTTGACGATGAAGCGGTAGATGCCGCTGTTCATGCCGAGTTCGGGGTCGCGCGCGATCACGACTCCCGCCGTGATCATCGGGCCGCCATCGTAGATCGACGACATTGGGATCGGCAGCTTGAACAGGTCCACATCGTCGCCCGTCATCGTCACCTCGCGGGTGGGCGAGGTGTTGACCATGATCGGCGGTATCGGGTTGTCGATGCCTTTCCTAAGCCTCGTCTCGATCTCGCCATAGGTCTTGGCGCCCATGGACATGATCGCGCGCTCGCGTGAGCGGATGATGCCCGAGACGACCGGCATGGCGTAACCGATGACATTGTGGAACAGCAGAGCCTTGTCCGACTGATCGACCAGGGTGGCGATGTGGCGGATGTCGACCGGCTGGCGAATATCGATCAGTTCGCCCGCGTCGCGCAGGCGGCCCAGAAACTGCCTGAAATTCTCCTGCATCGCGCTTCTCCGCGGGTCCACGCGCCCGCCCATATTTCACATCGGGAAATCCGTCCTTTTCCTAGCCAATCCGCACGCAGCGGGCTAGATAGGCGGCAGCTGAAAATGAGGTCCGGCGAATGAAGGCTTTGGTGCTCCGCCAGCATGGCGGCCTCGAAAATCTCGAGCTGGTGGACGATCATCCCAAGCCCAGCGCGAGCGAAGGCCATGTGGTGATCCGCGTGCGGGCGTCCTCCTTCAATTATCACGACGTGTTCACGGTGAAGGGGATGCCGGGGATCAAGGTGCCGCTGCCCGTGGTGATCGGGCTCGACATGGCGGGCGAGATCGCCGAACTGGGCCCCGGCGTCGAGGGCTGGCGCGTGGGCGAGCGCGTCCTGGTGAACCCGCTGAACAAGAAGAAAGGCCTGATGGGCGAAATGCTGGACGGCGGCATGGCGGAATATTGCCTGGTCGCGGCCGATCAGCTGATCCGGGTGCCCGATCGCGTGAGCTTCGAAGACGCGGCATCGCTGCCGGTGGCCTATGGCACGGCGCACCGCATGCTGATCACGCACAACACCGTGAAAGCGGGCGACAAGGTGGTGATCCTGGGCGCGTCGGGTGGTGTGGGCACAGGCTGCGTCGCGCTGTGCAAGCATATCGGTGCGCACGTGATCGCCTGTGCGTCGAGCGAAGAGAAGATGGCGAAACTGCGCGAGATGGGCGCCGACGAGACGCTCGATTACACGAAGACCGATTTCTCCAAATGGGCGGTCGAGAAATACGGCAAGCCGCAGCGGCGCACCTATGAGGGCGGCGTCGATGTGGTGATCAATTTCACCGGCGGCGACACCTGGCTGCCGTCGCTCCGCTGTCTGAAGCGCGGCGGCAAGGTGCTGGTGTGCGGGGCGACCGCCGGTTACGACCCGAAGGAAGATTTGCGCTACATCTGGAGCTTCGAGCTGCAGATCATCGGCTCGAATTCGTTCTACGACGAGAACCTGATCGCGCTGATGCAGATGATCGAGGCCGGCCACATGAAACCGATGATCGACAAGGTCGTGCCGCTGGAAGGCGCGGCTGAGGGTTTGCGCCTGATCCAGGACCGGCAGGTGATCGGCAAAGTCGTGGTGACGCCATGAGCGAAGACATCACGATCGAGAAAGTCCAGGGGCTGATCGCGCGCGGGGCGTTTCATCAGTGGCTGGGTCTGCAGGTGCTGGCGGTCTCCGACGACGGCATCGAGATCAAAGCCAAATGGCGCGAGGAATGGGTGGTGAATCCGGACCGCGGCTACACCCATGGCGGAATCCTGGCGGCGCTGGTCGATCTTGCGGCCGATTGGGCGCTGGTGAAAAAGACCGGCCGCGGCGTGCCGACCATCGACATGCGGGTGGATTATCACGCGCCCGCCATGCCGGGCGATCTCTATGTGAAGGGCCGCGTGGTGCGCGCAGGGGGACAATTCTCGACCGCCGAAGCCCATGTGTACGACGAGACCGGGAAATTGCTCGCGAGCGGCCGCGGCACCTATTTCACCGCGCCGCCGCCGCCACCCAAGGCCTAGTGCATGCGTGGCATATCGCACAGCCCCCGCCCCCTCCGGCGCGTTGCGCCACCTCCTCCGTAAACCGGGGAGACCGATGCCTGAATTCACCAATCTCGGCGATCTGATCCAGCGCGACCGCGATCTGGATAAAACTGCGATTGTCGATCTCGGCGGCGACGCGGGCCCACGGGAGTTCACGTTTCGTCAAGTCGACGAGATGGCGCGGGGTGTGGCGCGCGGGCTCCTCAAACGTGGGCTCTCGCGCGGCGACCGCGTCGCGATTCTTTCCGCCAATCGCGCCGAATATCTCGCGGCGGTACAAGGCATCATGCGAGCCGGACTCGTGGCCGTGCCCGTGAACTTCAAATTTCCGCGCGAGACCGTTCAGTTCATCCTGCGCGATTCCGGCGCCGATCTTGTGTTTTGCGACGCCCAGCGCCGCGCCGATTGCCCCGACGGATTTTCGGCCATTTCGTTTGGCGAAGAATTCGACGCGTTTCTCGACGCCGGGCCGTTCGACGCCGTGCGGCCGGTCACGCGCGAACCGGCGATGTTCCTCTACACCTCGGGCTCGACCGGCATTCCCAAAGGCGTGGTGCTGTCGCATCAGAGCCATTTGTGGGTAGTGAAAGCACGGTTGACGCAGGATATCTCGCGCCATCGTTTTCTGGTCGCGGCCCCGCTCTATCACATGAACGGGCTCGCCGTGTCGCAGCTCGTATGCGCCGGGCACGCCACCTTGGTGCTGCTGCCGCAATTCACGGCGGCCGCCTATATCGACGCGGCGGAGCATTACCGCTGCACCTGGCTCACCGCCGTGCCGCCGATGATCGCGATGATGCTGCGCGAAGGCGAACGTCTTGCGCGCGCCGATCTGTCGAGCGTCGAATTCGTGCGCATGGGGTCTGCGCCGGTGAGCGAAGCGCTGATGGCGGCGCTGAAGCGGACATTGCCCAAGGCGGCGATTACCAATGCCTACGGCACGACGGAGGGTGGGCCCGTGGTGTTCGGGCCGCATCCGGAGGGACTGCCGCAGCCGGAGTTGTCGGTCGGTTATCCGCATAAGGAGGTTCAGACCCGGCTGGTGGCGGACGGGCAGAGCGGCGCGGACCACGGCGAACTGGAAATGAAAAGCCCCGCGCTGATGAACGGCTATCACAACCGGCCCGACATCCCCTCGCCCATCACGGCGGACGGATTCTATCGGACCGGCGACGTGTTCCGCCGCGATGAGAACGGATTCCATTTCTTCGTGGGGCGCGTGGACGACATGTTCGTCTCCGGCGGCGAGAACATCTATCCGGGCGATGTGGAGCGCATGCTGGAACGCCACCCGAACATCGCGCAGGCCGCCGTGGTGCCGATTCCGGACGAGATCAAAGGCGAGAAGCCGGTGGCGTTCGTGGTGGCGCGGGCGGGCGCGCGATTGAGCGAAGACGATGTGAAACAATACGCGCTGGCGCATGCGCCGGCCTATCAGCATCCCAGGCACGTCTGGTTCGTCGAGCGCCTGCCGCTGTCGTCCACCAACAAGCTCGACCGCGCGGAGTTGAAGCGCGAAGCCGAAACGCGGCTGACAAACCGAGCCTAAACCGATACGTGCTCCGCGCCGGCCTTCGCGGCCAGCGCGTCGCCGACGGCTTCCGCGAAGGATTTCTCCGGCGGCAGCACGACCGCGGCCGAACGCACGCGCTGATGGGAAGGGTCCACGCCCGGCGGCGCCGTGCCCGATTCGATGAGCGCCTTGGCCGAACGCATCAGGCGGCGCCGCGCCATCACGATGCCCTTATCGGTGCCGACGAGATTTTCCCTGGAGCGGTCGACAATCGGCCCCATGCTCTCCTGGATCGAGGCGTCCTGCATCGCGAAACCCGAGATGCCGCCATAGGTCCGGCCGCGCTTCTGCGCGTCGCGGTCCATCAGATAGTCGTTCTCCTTGTTGGCGAAGGGGCGGAAATTCCGCGGGTCGACGGGCGTGTGGATGCCGGCGCCCTCGCGCATCTGCTGCACCAGCTCGGGCTCCAGCGGCGTCTTCACACGGTAGTCGAAGCTCCAGGCCATGCAGTTCTCGTCGTCCATCGGAATCCAGAAATGGCCGTGCACCGGGTGATCGCCGCGCGGCGGTATCATGGTGAAGGACGGCATCACCCATTGCGTGATGCGCCAGTAGTAATTGCCGTTCTCGGCGTTGCGGCGCGCGCCGATATAGAGGCCGCCCGGGCTTTCGACCACGTCGAACACGGGCATCAGATCGCCCATGTTGTATTTGTTGCCCTTCGCGCCCTTGAAGACCGGATCGGTTTCGAGATCGCCGCGATGAAGAAAGGACACATGGCTCGAATCGATGCCGCCTTCCAGCGCCTGGAGCCAGTTGCACTCCTGCCAGCGCTTCGAGACGTAACGGTGCGATTCCGGCACGCTGGTGAATTCCCAATCCGGCAGCGGCGGCGTGCGTTCGGCCGGGCCCATATAGGTCCAGAGAATTCCGCCCTTCTCGATCAGCGGATAATTCGTCATGCGGATGCGCTGGCAGTGCGTGCTGCCGGCCGGCTCCGAGGGGATATCGACGCATTGTCCGTGTACGTCGAATTTCCAGCCGTGATAGGGGCAGCGCAGACCGTTCTCTTCGTTGCGGCCGAACCACAGCGAGACGCGACGATGGGCGCAGAATTCCTCGATCAATCCGAGGCGGCCTTCGCTGTCGCGGAAGGCGATCAGTTTCTCCGACAGCAGCCGCACCCGCACCGGCGGACAATCGGGCTCGGCAAGTTCCGATGCCAGTAGCGCCGGTACCCAATAGCTGCGGAACAATTGGCCCATCGGCGTTCCGGGGCCGGTCTGCGTGACGTAATCGTTCTGTTCCTTGACCAGCATGGGGCCTCACTTTGTGCGCAATGCGCACATAATTTCTCTATAATGCACAAAGTAGTCCTCAGATCGACCAAGTCAAGGCAGGGCGGCGCCTGCGCGAATCCATGCCGCAGCGGCCCGGCCCGATCTCTGCGGACCAGCCGATCCGTCCCCTGCCCCAAAAGAAAACTCCCGCGAACCGGCGTGGCCCGCGGGAGTTTGGAAGGGTAACCGGAACGTCTAGAGGATGAAGTCTCCGACCACCGGCGTATCGCCGTGAATGATGATGCTGAAATCGGCCGTGCCATCGCCGTTGGTGTCGCCCTGAAGCGTGAGCACGCCGCCGATCAGGACCGTGTGCAGCTGGCCCTTGACCCCGGTAAACGCCCCCCCGTCGATGTAAGTGAACGCCTGATCGCCCGCCACGCTGGTATTGGCGTCGATCGCGGAGACATCGATCTTGTCGCCGTCCGCGTGGCTGAAGTCGGCGATATTGTCGCCTGCCACGATCTCGCCCGGCTTGAACACGAAGCGGTCCGCGCCGCCGCCGCCGGTCAGCGTATCGACACCGCCGGCGCCATTCAGCGTGTCGTTGCCGCTGCCGCCGGTGATGAGGTTGTCGAGACCGTTGCCGGTGGCACTTATCTTCGTCGCGCCGGTGTAGGTCAGGTTTTCCACATTGGCTGCCAACGTATACGCCGTCAGCGTCGTCTGCACCGTGTCGGTGCCTCCGCTGTCGGAGATCTGGTCGCCGAGATTGTCGACGACGTAGATGTCGTTGCCGCCGCCGCCGACCAGCGAATCCGCGCCGGCGCCGCCGTCGAGGGTGTTGGCGTCCGTGCTGCTGCCGATGATGGTGTTGGCCCCCGCATTGCCGGTGCCCGTAAAGCCGCCCGCTCCCGTGAAGGTGAGCGCCTCTACATTGGCCGCCAATGTGTAGGAATTGATCGACGCGTAGACCGTATCGGTGCCGCCGCCTACGCCTTCCACCACCACGTCGCCGGCATCGTTGACATGGTATTCGTCGTTGCCGGCGCCGCCGACGAGTCTGTCCGCACCGAGACCGCCGTCCAGCGTGTCGTTGCCTCCAGAGCCGGTGATGGTGTTGTTGCCGTCATTGCCGGTGCCGGCAAAATTGCCCGCGCCGGTGTAGGTGAGGTTCTCGACATTATCCAACCCGACCAGGCTGTAGCTGGTCAGCGCCGACGTCTTGATGGTGTCGGTGCCTTCGCCGGAATTCTCGATTACCTGATCGTTCAGCGTATCGACGACGTAGGTGTCGTTGCCGAGACCGCCCGTCAGGGTGTCGTCCCCGGTTCCGCCATCCAGCGTGTCGTTACCTGTGCCGCCGGTGATCGCATTGCCAGCACCATTGCCGGTGCCGGCAAAAGCAGCCGCGCCGGTGTAGACCAGATTCTCGATGTCCGGCAGCAAGGCCAGCGAGTAGGTGGCCAGAGCCGTCATGATGGTGTCGATGCCATTGCCGCCGGTCTCGTCCACCGTATCGCCTGCGTTGTCGACGATATAGGTGTCGTTGCCGATGCCGCCGGACAGGATGTCAGCGCCGCCGCCACCATTCAGCGTATCGTTGCCCGCGCCGCCCTCGATGAGATTGGCGCTTGCATTGCCGACCGCACTGAAATCACCAGCCCCCGTGAAGGTCAGGTTCTCGACGTTGGTCGGCAGCGTATAGACGTTCAGCGTCGTGTAGACCTGATCGGTGCCCGCAGACACGCCTTCCACCACCACGTCGCCTGCATCGTCGACATGGTATTCGTCGTCGCCGGCGCCGCCGACGAGTCTGTCCGCACCGAGACCGCCGTCCAGCGTGTCGTTGCCTCCAGCGCCGGTGATGGTGTTGTTGCCGTCATTGCCGGTGCCGGCAAAATTGCCCGCGCCGGTGTAGGTGAGGTTCTCGATATTATCCAACCCGACCAGGCTGTAGCTGGTCAGCGCCGACGTCTTGATGGTGTCGGTGCCTTCGCCGGAATTCTCGACCACCTGATCGTTCAGCGTATCGACGACGTAGGTGTCGTTGCCGAGACCGCCGGTGAGGGTGTCGTCCCCGGTTCCGCCATCCAGCGTGTCGGCGCCCGCGCCGCCCGTGATCGCATTGGCAGCACCATTGCCGGTGCCGGCAAACGTCATCGTGCCGGTGTAGACCAGATTCTCGATGTCCGGCAGCAAGGCCAGCGAGTAGGTGGCAAGAGCCGTCATGATGGTGTCGATGCCGTTGCCGCCGGTCTCATCCACCGTGTCGGACGCGCTGCCGACGATGTAGGTGTCGTTGCCGAAACCACCGGACAGGATGTCGGCACCGCCGCCGCCGTCCAGCGTGTCGTTGCCCGCGCCGCCCTCGATGAGGTTGGCGCTTGCATTGCCGACCGCGCTGAAATCGCCCACGCCGGTGAAGGTCAGGTTCTCGACGTTGGTGGGCAGCGTATAGACGTTCAGCGTCGTGTAGACGTGATCGGTGCCGCCGCCTACGCCTTCCGTCACCACATCGCCGGCATCGTCGACATGATATTCGTCGTCGCCGGCGCCGCCGACGAGTTTGTCCGCGCCAAGACCGCCGTCCAGGGTGTCGTTGCCTGCCGCGCCGGTGATGGTGTTGTTGCCGTCATTGCCGGTGCCGGCAAAATTGCCCACGCCGGTGTAGGTGAGCTTCTCGATGTTATCCAAGCCGACCAGGCTGTAGCTGCTTAGGACCGACGTCTTGATGGTGTCGGTGCCTTCGCCGGCATTCTCGACCACCTGATCGTTCAGCGAATCGACGATGTAGGTGTCGTTGCCGACACCGCCGGTGAGGGTATCGTCCCCGGCTCCGCCATCCAGCGTGTCGGCGCCCGCGCCGCCCGTGATCGCATTGGCGGCACCATTGCCGGTGCCGGCAAAAGCAGCCGCGCCGGTGTAGACCAGATTCTCGATGTCCGGCAGCAAGGCCAGCGAGTAGGTGGCAAGACCCGTCTTGATGGTGTCGTTGCCGCCGGTTTCATCCACCGTGTCGGCCGCGTTGTCGACGATATAAGTGTCGTTGCCGAGACCGCCGGACAGGATGTCGGCGCCGCCGCCGCCGTTCAGCGTATCGTTGCCCGCGCCGCCCTCGATGAGGTTGGCGCTTGCATTGCCGACCGCGCTGAAATCGCCCACGCCGGTGAAGGTCAGGTTCTCCACATTGATGGGCAGCGTATAGACGTTCAGCGTCGTGTAGACGTGATCGGTGCCCGCAGACACGCCTTCCGTCACCACGTCCCCGGCGTTGTCGACGTGGTATTCGTCGTCGCCTGCGCCGCCGACGAGTTTGTCCGCGCCGAGGCCGCCATCCAACGTATCGTTGCCTGCCGCGCCGGTGATGGTGTTGTTGCCGTCATTGCCGGTGCCGGCAAAATTGCCCGCGCCGGTGTAGGTGAGATTCTCGACATTGGCCAAAGCGGCCAGGCTGTAGCTGCTTAGGACCGACGTCTTGATGGTGTCGGTGCCTTCGCCGGCATTCTAGACCACCTGATCGTT
>Ga0265337_1001124_pt1 | contig 13682 bp, 11 predicted proteins | sample 42122metaG_FD_192441 | JGI IMG/M metagenome (GOLD analysis project Ga0265337, IMG submission 192441) | Rhizosphere microbial communities from Carex aquatilis grown in University of Washington, Seatle, WA, United States - 4-21-22 metaG | ecosystem: Host-associated > Plants > Roots > Rhizosphere >... | reverse complement strand
CACCGACATGACGTCGAGGAGCGTGCCGTCCTCGTACATGCGGTAGATCGCGTAGAGCGACAGCGCGACGTACGGCAATACCAAACCGAGCCACATCGCGCGCGATCCGGCGAGCGGATCGCGCAGAGCGAAGGCCATGGCGGCCGCGATGATCGCGGTCGCGAGGACGGCGATCTTCATCGTTCGTCTTTCACGCGCCGCGAGGGACGCTTTTTTCCGGTGCGAACGGGCGGACGAACGGGGGTCGACCCGTGGAATCGTCGGGCGAGCCAGTCGAGTACGCGATCGGCTGCGTCGCGCTTCGGGAGCGATTCGAGCGCCTCCGCGGTGTGGCGATCGATGACGAAGATTCGGTTCTCTTCGAGCCCGAGCGATTCTGCAGCGGGGTTCGCGACGACCGCGTCGACCCGCTTGTTGCCGAGCTTTTGCCGCGCATAGTCGACGATCTCGCGATCCGTCCCGGTCTCGACGGCGAACCCCACGAGGAGCGGCCGGGTCCCGCGGCGCTCGCGTCCGATCTCGGCGAGGATGTCGGGATTTTGCACGAGCTTGAGCTCGAGGACGTCGACGCCCTTTCGCTTGAGCTTCTTCGCGTGCGAGCGCTCGGGTCGAAAATCTCCGACGGCCGCGCACATGACGAGCGCGTCGGCACCGGCCAGTCCTGTGCCGAGCGCGGCGTGCACGGCTTCCCGCATCTCGAGGGCGCTGCGAACGTCGACGCGGACCGAGCCTGCGGGCGTCGGGAGCGAGACCGGGCCGGCGATGAGGGTGACCTTCGCGCCGCGCGCGGCAGCTCGCTCGGCGAGCGAGAACCCCATTTTGCCCGAGGAGCGGTTGCTGATGAAGCGAACCGGGTCGATGTCTTCGACGGTCGGCCCCGCCGTCACGACGACGTGACGGCCGTCGAGATCCCCCGCGTCGAAGAGCCGTGCGGCGAACTCGACGATGTCCTCGGGCTCCATCATCCGGCCGAGGCCCGAATCACCGGACGCGACCTCGCCGCTCACCGGGCCCGCAAAGCGAACCCTTCCGTCTCGATGCAGCGTCGCGGCGTTTCGTTCGGTCGCGGGATGCGTCCACATGGCGGGATGCATCGCCGGCGCGAGGACGACGGGGCACGCCGCCGACAGCGCCGTCGCGGCGAGCAGATCGTCGGCGCGGCCCGTGGCGAGTCGCGCGATGAAATCGGCCGTCGCCGGAACGACCAGGAGCAAGTCGCTTTCGCGCGCGAGCGTCACGTGGAGCTCGCCGCCGATGCTCGCGTCGAACATGTCGGTGAACACGGCGTTACCCGTGATGCCGCCAAATGTGCTCGCGCCGACGAACCGGCTCGCGGAGGCGCTCATGATGACGCGTACCGTCGCACCGGCTTTGACGAGCAACCGCGCGACTACGGCCGCCTTGTAGGCCGCGATCGAGCCGGTGATCCCGAGCGTCACTCGGCGATCGCGGAGCCGGTTCGTGCGCGGCTCGGTCACGCGAGCCTTTGAGCCGGCCGTGGTTTGGAAACGTAGCGGCTCGTCGGATCGAAGAACCGCCAGGGGCGTGCAGCCCATGAACCCGCATAGTCCACGCCGATTCGCGGGCTCCGCGCGATGCGCCGCGGCGCGGGCCCTTCGAGCAAATACAGCGGACCCCGCCGGCAGAGATCCGCTCCGTAGTCGTCGCCGGTGATCGCGAACGCAACGCAGAGCTTGCCGGGGCCGTTCGTCAGGGCGTCCCGCTTGGCGTCCATTTTTCGTCGCGCCGCCATCAGCTCGACGCCGACCAAGGGTTCGACGCCGCGGATGAGTACTGCGTGAGGTTCACCGACGTTTCCTGCGACGAGGTTCAAGTGCCAGTGCATTCCGTAGACAAAGAAGACGTACGCGACGCCGGCGCGACCGAACATCGCCTCGGTCCGGCGCGTGCGGCGTCCGCCGAAGCTGTGGGCGGCGCGATCTTCGGGGCCGCGATACGCTTCTGCCTCGACGATGCGCCCGGCCACGACTCCCTGTGGATTACTCCGAACGAGCACTTTTCCGATACATTGTCGCGCGACTTCCAGCACGGGACGCGAGTAGAACGTGCGCGTGACGAGCTTCCCCGCGAGCACGGACCGTTCGGCCCGGTTGGGTTCGAGCGGCAGGGCCTCGGACATGTGCGTCCTCGATTACCAGATGCGTCGGCCATCTGGTAGATTGACGCGGCGCGATGGTGGATGATGCCGGATCGGGGAAGGCCCCGATGGAGCCGAGGGTCATCGGGAGATATGCCCTCTTCGGCGAGATTGCCGCGGGCGGCATGGCCACCGTGCATTTCGGACGGCTCGTCGGGCCGGTGGGCTTCTCGCGCACCGTCGCGATCAAGCGACTGCATCCTCAATACGCGAAGGATCCCGACTTCGTCGCCATGTTCCTCGACGAAGCGCGCCTCGCCTCGCGCGTGCAGCACCCGAACGTCGTGACGACGCTCGACGTGGTCGCCACGTCGGACGAGGTGTTCCTCGTCATGGAGTACGTCCAGGGCGAGAGCCTCTCGCGCCTCGCTCGGAACGCGCGAAAAGACGGCACTCGGATGCCGTACGGTCATGTGGCCACCGTGATGGCCGGAGTGCTGCACGGTCTCCACGCCGCTCACGAAGCGAAGAGCGAGCGCCGCGAGCCGTTGAACATCGTGCACCGCGACGTATCGCCGCAAAACGTGCTCGTCGGCACCGACGGCGTGGCTCGGGTGCTCGACTTCGGCGTCGCGAAGGCCGCCATGCGGGCGGGCACCACGCGCGACAAGCAGATGAAGGGCAAGCTCAGCTACATGTCGCCGGAGCAGCTGAACGCGAAGCCCGTCGATCGACGAACGGACATTTTCGCGGCCGGCGTCGTGCTGTGGGAAATCCTCTGCGGCAAGCGGCTGTTCGACGGCTCGGACGCCGGAGAAATTTTCGCGAAGGTGCTCGCCGGGGAAATTCAGTCGCCGAAAAGCGTCGAGAGCGACGTTCCGGACTCGATGAACGACGTCGTCATGCGGGCGCTCGAGCGCAACGTCGACAAGCGCTACCAGACCGCGCGAGACTTCGCGATCGATCTCGAAAACTCGGTCCCGCTGGCGACGGGGCGCGCCGTCGGCGAATGGGTCGAGGTCTACGCGCGCGTCGAGCTCGAGCGGCGGGCTCAGGCGCTCGCGGAGATCGAGTCGTTTTCGGCGACGACCGGCGACCTCGCGAGGCTCACCGCGAGCGAATCCGTCCCGCACCGCGTCGACGAAGGCAACTCGATGCCGAGCATCAGCGGCGTCCAGACCACGGCGGGGTTTCGCCGTCCCTCGTCGGTGCCGGCACCCGACCTCGAGGTCGGAACCGACTCGGAACAGCGGCCTTCCGCGAGCGAAGCGTCGACCTCGGCCGTTGCGAGCCTGGCGATGCCGGGGCGGCAGGGCTCGAGTCGTCCTCCGCCGTCACGCCGCATGTGGGTCGGCGCGGCCCTGGCCTCGTTCGCCGGCGGAGTCTTGGCGTTCCTGCTCTTTCGCGGAGGGGAACAGAAACCCGCGACGGCCTCGTCCGAGTCGCCCGCTCCGAGTTCGGGCACTCAGGCGCCGGTCGCAACGAACGCGAAGTCCGAGAAAAACACGGCTCCCATCGAGACCGTGCGCGTCGAAGATTTGCCGCCCGCGTCACCCGATGTGGACGCCGCCCTTACCGAGGCTCCTCAGCTCGGTGCCGGAGCCGCGGCCGCGCCCAGAAAGTTCGTTTCGCGCCGGAACGCGCGGCCCGCAGCGACCGTCAGCGCCTCCGCGCCCTCGTGCAATCCGCCGTTCACCATCGACGACCATGGCATCAAGCGTCTAAAAGCGGGATGCTTTTAGGACTGGGGAACCCGGCGACGGGTCTTCTTTGCATCGCGAACCACGCTTGGCGTCATTGGCGGAACACATCGCGCTCTCGCTGTACAGCTCGGCTGACCCGGATCGTCCGGCGCTGCGAACGGCGGCATTCGCCGAGGCGCGGTCGTTGCGTCGTGGGTTCCTCGCGTTCGGCTTGGTCGCGTTCGTTTTCGCCCATGGCGCCGCGGCCCGCGCCGACGAGCCCGGCAAGGCCGAGTGCGCGGCGGCGTACGAGCAAGGGCAGGAAGATCGGTCCGAGGGGAAGCTCGGCGCCGCGCAGAGTCGATTCGTCGTGTGCGCACAAGCGACGTGTCCGGCCTTCATCCAGTCTGATTGCACGGTGTGGCTCGACGAGTTGCACACTGCCATGCCGACCGTCGTCATCGCTGCCAGAGACCCGAACGGCAACGACGCACTGAACGTCAAGGTGACGCTAGACGGAACACCGGTACTCAGCGTGCTCGACGGAAAGCCGCTCGCGATCGATCCGGGGCAGCATCGATTCCGCTTCGAGCTCGAAGGTGCCGAGCCCGTCGAGCAACAAGTCGTGGTCGAACAGGGCGAGAAGGACCGCGTGGTTCGCGTGAGCTTCGACACCGTGGGGCCCGGCGCGCCGATCGCCAACCCGTACGCGCAGCCGGCAGCGCCCGAATCGCAGAAGACGAAGGGGTCCGTCCGCCTTCGTCGATATTCCTATATCGCCGGCGGCGTGGCGGGCGCGGGCATCGTCGGCTTCGCCGTCCTCGGGCTCGTCGGAAAATCGGAAGAGAGCCACCTCGACAACCTGCGCTGCGCGCCGCACTGCTCGCAAGGTGACGTCGACGCCATCCGCACGAAGTACGTCCTCGCCGACGTCTCCTTGGGTGTAGGGCTCGCCGCGCTCGCCGCGGGAGTGACCTTGTTCGTCTTGTCGGAGCCCAAACACGACGACAAGCCGCCGGCGGCGACGAACCCGCCGAGCGCGACGACGTTCGACGTCCACGCCGCTCCCGGCGGCGCCTTCGCGACGGTCGCCGGACATTTCTGAGCTCGGCCGTGTCTTCGCTACTCACGAGGGGGACGTACCCGCCCCCCGCAGCTCGCTTCGCGACTGCTCCCCCCGGTACTCGCTACGCTCGGTAGTCCCGCACACTGACGACGAGGTCGTCCGTGCGGGACTACCGAAGGCCGAGCAGTTTGCCACCCTGATAAACGAGAAAGCTCGCTGACCAGGCGAGAACGCCGGTGTACGCGAAGAGAAAGACGGGCCATCTGAGGCTCTTGGTTTCGCGGCGCACGGTCGCCAGCGTGCTCACGCACTGACACGCGATCGCGAAGAAGACCATGAGGCTCAGACCAGTGAGCGGCGTGTACGCGGGCTTCCCGTCGATGCGGGTTTCGGCCCGCATACGATCGCGGAGGGGGGCGGGGTCGTCGGTTTCGCCGGTGCCATAGACCAGGCCCATGGTCGATACGAACACTTCGCGCGCGGTGAACGCGCCGAGAAGGCCGACGTCGATTTTCCAGTCGAAGCCGAGCGGTCGGAACACGGGCTCGAGCGCCTTGCCGAGTCGGCCGCCGTAGCTGCCGGCGATCGTCTGTTGAGCGGCGACCGCGGGCGACGTTCCGGGCGGCAGGTGATCCGGCTTCGGATGCGACAGGAGGATCCACAGCGCGATCGTGCACGCCAGGATCACCGTGCCCGCTTCGGTCAAGAACGACCGCGTGCGATCCCACATCATGCGGAGCGTCGTCCCGAGCTTCGGCAAGCGGTAGGGCGGAAGCTCGAGAATGAGCGGCACCTTGCGTCCCTTCACGACGACGCGGCCGAGGACGAACGCCGACAAGAGCGCGACCGTCGTCGCGAACAAGTACATGCCGACCATCAAGAGACCCTGAACCGGAATCCACCCGAACGCGCGCGTGGGTGGGAAGAGCGCGGCGATGATCAACGTGTAGACCGGTAAACGCGCCGAACAGGTCATCAGCGGGATGACCAGCATCGTGAGGAGGCGATCGCGTCGCCGCTCCATCGTTCGCGTCGCGAGGATCGCCGGGATGGCGCACGCGAAGCCGGAGAGCATCGGTACGAACGCACGCCCGTGGAGCCCGAGCGCGCGCATGACTCGATCCATCAGATACGCGACGCGGGCCATGTAGCCCGAGTCCTCGAGCAAGCCGATGAACAAGAAGAGGAGCAGGATCTGCGGAACGAACACGATGACGTTCCCGACCCCGCCGAGGACTCCTTCGACGACGAGATCGCGAAAGAAGCCGCCGGAGAGCTGGTCCGCGGCGAACACCTGGAGCGCGAGCACCGTTCGCTCCACGAATCGGATCCCCGGATCGGCCCACGTGAAGAGCGACTGGAAGAGCACCATCATCACGACGAGGAAGATCGCGAACCCGTACACGGGGTGAATCAGGACGCGATCGAGTTTTTCGCTGAACGCACGCGAGGGCGGTTCGTCCACGCCGCGGGCGAAGAGCGACGCGGCGTGCGCGTCGAGGAACGCATATCGGGCGCCGATGATCTCCTGGTCGATGTCGCGCCCCGCCCGGGCGCTCTCGCGCTGCACGTCGAGCGCACGCTCGCGGAGCTGTGGCGGAATGCCGTCGAGCTCGTCGTCGGCGTCGATGCTCACGAGTGCCCAGCGGGCGAGCGCACGGTCTCGCTCGACGTCGACGCGCCAGGCGGACGGCAGTGCATCGGCGACGCGATCGACGTCCGCGCGGAGCGGCGCCGGATACGGCACTTCGACGGAGCCGCGCGGCGGCGTTTCGAGGGCGCGTTCGATCGCGCGAACCAACTCGTCGACGCCGAGCCCGCTGCGGCCGTTGGTCGGCACCGCGACGACGCCGAAGAGACGGGCGACGGCGTCGGGCCGCGGCGCGTTGTCCGCGGCCTCGTCGATCATGTTGAGCGCGACGACGCACGGCACTTCGAGCTCGACGAGCTGAAGCACGAGATACAAATTGCGAACGAGCTGACCCGCGTCGACGACCACGACGGCCAGGTCCGGCTTCGGATTTTCGTCGAGGCCGAGCGCCGCGCTGATCGCGATTTGCTCTTCTGCCGAGCGCGCGCTGAGCGAGTACGCGCCCGGAACGTCCATCACGTCGACGTCGCGCGCGCCGTGGCCGCTCACGCCGTCGAGCCGGCCGACGCGCCGCTCGACCGTCACACCCGGGTAGTTGCCGACCTTCGCGTTCTCGTTGGTGAGCCGATTGAAGAGCGTCGTTTTACCGACGTTCGGGTTGCCGACGATGACGACGCGCCTCGGCGCGACGACTCCAGGGCGCTCGGCTTTCGGAGACGAGGCGGTCGCCGCGCTCGGGGTGCTCACGGGCGTGCCGGCAAGCTAGGACGCATGCCGACGTCGCGCGCAGCGCTCGCTCGGGCGTCCATCGCCGCGACGGGAAGCGCCGCGACGCCGATGTTGCGCGCTTCGACGCGACGGATCGAGAGCGCCGCACCGCGCACCCGGATTTCGACGGGATCGCCGAGCGGGGCGACGCGCCGGAGCTCGATCGTCGTCCCCGGAAGCAACCCGAACTCCATCATTCGACGTCGGAACGCGCGCTCGCCGCCGATCGACGTCACGGTTGCGCTGGCCCCGATGGGAAGGTCTGCGAGGGTCGCCATCTACCTAGGAGGATGTAGCGCCGTTGAAAACGGTTTTCAAATTCAACGGCAAGGCCCGGGCGCCCAATACGGGTCTGATCGTATCTAAGTACCGGAAGTTAGTTAGAAATGCGTTCGACCACAGGTTTGCCCGTCACGAGATCGACACCGTGCAGATCGATCCAACGGACGTGGGGGCCGAGGAAGGCCGGCTCTACTTGTACCCAGATCCGCTCGAGTCGGGCAGGGCGCCCCAAAATAGCGAGCTCGGCTCGGAACTTCCCGTCGACGCGCCGCACGTGGAGCACGCGCCGATCGAACGCGACCAGTTTGAGGCCGAGCCCTTGCGGCTCGCGCACCGTGGTGAAGCCGTAGGCGACCTTGCGCTCGATCCACGAAAGCCCCTCGCGACCGCCGTTGGTCGCCAGGAGGATCCAGTACGCAGAGACGGGCTCCCGCGGGTCGAGCGCGCCGTTGTCCAACGTCTTCGCATCGTAGCGAACGACGTTTCGATTCGTGCTCCGCTCGAGACGGAAGAGCTCTTGCTCGTCGGCGAACGCGGTGGTTGCAGCGACCACGGCGATGGCCGCAGCGGCCCAGCCCACGAGCGAAACCAGATGTCGGAAGATCCGTCGAACGGCAGGCTTCACGAGGCTAGAGAATGACGACCTCGTTGGGCGGCATGGAGGCGAACACGTGAAATTCTCGCGACCGCGCTCAGCGTCGCCGCCAGGCGCTGGCGATGACGTACACCGCCAGGCCCGAGCCGAAGATCAGGACCCACCGCCACGGCGAGTAGTGACCTCGCGTGAGATTCAAGACGAGAAACATGGCCACGATCGCCGCGACGTTCACGAGCTGACGCTCGCCGATTCCCATCCGGCGAGGCTACGTCATCGCCGTCGCGATTTCGAGGCTCAGGGGTGGAACACGAGCGTCGTCACGCTCATCGGCGGCATCGAATAGTCGAAGGCGTTGGTCGCCACCGAGGTGAGCGCCGTCCCCTTCGTGGGCGTCGCGCTCCCGCTGGTCATCGTGTACACGTCCGCGGCACTCAGCTTCGCGGGGTGCTTCAAGGTGATGCCGGCCTTGACGGCACTCGATTGCTTGTTGATCGCCACCACCACGACGTTCGTTCCGTTGCTCGACGAAATGCTCGCGTAGACCGAGCTCTGGTCGGTCGCGGACGTGGTCGCGCTCACCGACGTGTCGCCGAACGATCCGCCGTTGCCGTCGTAGTTTCGGTACATCGCGAAGCCGCCGAACAAGAACGTGTTCGCGGAGTCGAGCAGCCACGCCGTCGCGGCGAACAGGTCGTCGCGACCGAAGATGCCGAGCACGTCGGCCTCCGCGATCCCGCCCGAGATGTCGCCGCCTCCGCCGTAGTTGTATTCGCTGATGGATAGCTTCGTGCCCGGATAGTGATCGGCGATTTTCTTCATCATCCGCGGGATCAATTCGATCGGTCCGTTCAGGCTGCTCGTGATCCAGCTCGTCTCCGTATAGGAATCGTCCCAGAGCGAGCGCGGCGCTTGAAGTCGGGCTGCGACTTCGGCCGCGCCCGTGCCCTCGTCGATGATGCGCGTGCCGCCGCCGGTCGCTTCGGGGTACCAGTGGAGATCGAGCACGTCGACCAACCGCGCGCCGTTCTGCTGTTCCGCGGTCTTCATCGAGTCGAGGTAAAATTCGATGAAATCGCGGCCGTTCGCGTCGGGCGCGTTCTGCAACGTCACGTAACCCTCCCAGCCGTAACTCGCGGGGCCGAACACCAGCGTCTTCGGCGCGACTTTCTTGATCGCGGCGGCGAGCTCGGTCGATTTCTGGACGAGCTCCGCGTACGTGACGGCGTTCGGGTGGATCTCGCTGTGGGTGCTCGACCAGAGATCGGGCTCGTTATCGAGCATGTAGAAGATTCGCTTCGCCGGATCCGTCTGCGCCGTCGGAAATTGCGACTCGAGCCACGCCACGAATTCGTCGGCGTACACCTTGCCGTCCGTCGTGTCGGGTGGATACGAAAACGCGCTGCCCTTGGATGCGATGATGGGAAAAAAGTGCTGCGCGATGACCGAGTCGCTCGACGGATGCGCGTCGTCGGGCCCGCTCTCGTCCGCGGAGACCCACCCCGCCATCGGCACGGTCATGATGATGCTCGCGCTGGCGCTCGTCGCGGTGGTCACGGCTTGCTTCATCGGATCGCCGGCGGTCGAGCTCGAGCTGATGTAGTTGTCGTTTTCGTACTGGTAGTCCGAGCCGGCGTTCGACGCGTTCGTCTCCCAGTTGTACGCGGTCATCCGGTTTCCACCGACTCGCGTGAGCGTCAGGTTCTTCGCTTCTGCTTTCAGGTCACCCTGGTTCGTCCCGTACACGTACGGCGAGATCGGGTGCACGTTCGTCGTCGTGTCGATGGTGAAGAGCACGTCGTGCGCGCCGGGATCGCCCGGCGTGATCGGTGGACCGGAGGGTACGCCGCCCGAACCGTTCGAGCCGCCGCTCCCGCTCGCGCTTCCACCGCTTCCCGTCGCGCCACCGCCACCGGACGACGCGCCCGTGCCGCCGTCGTTCCCGCCGCCGGTCGCGACGGATCCGCCGTTATTCGCGCCGCTCGAGCCGCCTCCGTTCGTCGCGCCGCCGTTCGAGGAGGCACTTCCCCCGGTTTCCCCGGCGCCGATCGCGCCGCCGTCGTTCGAGCCGTTGCCAGTGCTCTTGCTTCCGCATCCGAGCAAGCCCGTCGAGACCGCGACGCACACGCCGCACGCCAACACGATTCCGTTGTTCATCGTCGCACTCTCCCCGCGCCTGAACGCAATCGCTCCACGCCGACCGCGAAGTGGGACCTGTAGACATTGTCGCTCGCGTTCGCTTGGACGTCCAACCAACGGCTCGTGCTCACGCTGTACATTTCTAGTCCCCTGAATCATTGATTCAGGGGACTAAGCGAGAAAGTCAGTACCCGGATCAGAATCGTGGCTGAGTGCTGAATTTTCGAGGCCCTTGCCCCGTCGGGGCCTCGAAAATTCTCCGACGAATCTTGGATCCGGGGAACTAGGGCACTCGATCTGGACGCGGGTCCCAGTGTGGGGACAGGGACCACACGACCCTTCGCGTCGCAGCGCGAAGGCGCCGTTCCCGTCGACGAAGCGGCGCCCGAGCCCGCCGCTCGATCGCACGGATCGCGAAGGTCGACCATTCATGTGTAGTCGCGCAAAGGCGCGGTCACGGCTCACCATCTTCGTCCGCGGACGCGAGGCTTACGTCGCAGCTATTTTCTGCGGCCTTGAAACTGCGTGCCGAGCTCTTCGGCGAGCCGGTGAAAGTCGCTGCCGCGTTCGACGAAGCGCACGTGCGTCGCGAGCGTGTTGGGGTCCACCAGATCGGCGAACGGCACGTACCGGAGATCGAGCTGCCCGGTGGCGCTCACCATGTGTCCGTCGAGGTGTTCCTCGGCGAGCGCGCGATACGCGCCGAGCCCGAGCTGGCTGCCGAGGAGCACGTCGAAGGCATGCGGCCGCGACGAGCGCGACTCGTAGCCGAGCTGAATGCCGGTCACTTTCTTCCGCTTGCCGGTGCGCTCGAGGTAGCGCGCCGCGACGCGTGCGCCGACCGTGCGCCCCAGATCGAAGCGGCCGAGCGACGCCGCTTCGAGCCCCTCCTCCGGCACCGGCGTGCCCGGGAGCATTTCGGCGAGCCCTTCGGCGAGGACGACGGTGCCGTACGCCTTTCCACGGCCCTCGCGGTGAATCATCAGATCGACGATCTTGTCGACCAACGCATCGACGTCGAGATAGGTGCGGGTGGTCTCTTCGCCGGTGTCCATGTCCGTGACGGTTTCTTGCTTCGCGAGCGGACCCACGACGTCTTCGCGCCCGACGACCCAGTGCGCTTCGCCGGCGACGGCCACGCCGTACGCGAGCCACCCCGCGCGTCGTCCCATCGTTTCGACGATGAAGTAGCTGCGCGTCGCGATCGCGTCGGCGCGAAGGTTGCGGAGTTCTTCGGCGATGACCCCGACGGCGGTGAAGAACCCGAACGTAAAATCGATGCCGCGGTAGTCGTTGTCGATGGTCTTCGGCACGTGCACGATCCGAAACCTCGGTTCGTCGGCGCCGAGCCTCCGCTGAAATTCGTACAAGAAGTTCGCGGTGCGCAAGGTGCCGTCCCCGCCGATGGAGACGAGCGCGTCGACCCCGAGGCGCACGAGCCCGCGGTACACGTTCGCGAGCGGTTCGACCTTCTGGGGGTCGTCGAGGTCGGCCGGGCAGGCAACCCTGTGGCCCGGATTGCTCCGTGCCGTCCCGATGATGACGCCGCGACTATTTCGGAGGCCCCAGAGGTCGCGATCCTCGAGCATGCGGTAGTGCTCGCCCAGGCGGAGCGGTTCGTCGCGATGCTCTTCGAGCGCCGAGTAGCCGTGCAAGATCCCGAGCACTTCCGCGCCGCGCCGGCGAAACGAGCTCGCCGCGACCGCGATGACGGCGTTCGCCGCGGGTGCCGGGCCGCCCGCAAACACGATGGCCACGCGCTTCGGTGTCGAGAGGGGAGCGTTCATCGCGTCGTCCCTACCACTCGGGTCGTTCTTCGAGGCAAGCGCCCACTTTCGCTCGCTTCGTGGCCGAAATCCACGCCGTGCTAGCCTCGGACGAGCCATGCAGCGATCGGCGAGCCTTCACGTTTCGGCGGCCTTGGCCGAGCGCGAACACCTGCTCATCCGGCGGACGCGGGGCTATTCTGCGGCCGTGTCGGAATTGCCGGACAAGCTCGGGGCGATCGCCGCGGCCGTGGCTGCTTTTTCCGAGTCGCGGGTGCATTTTGCGCTGATTGGCGGTCTCGCGGTCGGCATTCGCAGTGGGATTCCCCGAGCGACGCTCGACGTCGACTTCGCGATCACGACGTCCGCAGACCGGGCGAAGCTGGCTGCGCGACTGGCCGTGGGCGGCTTTCGGTTGACGGGCCAGTTCGCGCACAGTGTCAATTTTCTGCACGAGTCCGGGGAGCCGGTGCAGCTCGCGTTCGACGCCGGATTCGACCCGATGATCGAACGCGCGGAAATCGTACAGGTGGGCGAGCTCGAGTTGCCGGTCGTCACACGGGACGATCTCATTGCCATGAAGCGCCGCGCGGCTGCAGATCCCGCGCGTCCTCGCAGCAAAGCACTCCGCGATCAGGCGGACATTGCCCTGCTCGAAGGGGACGTTCCCGAGCGAGACGAGGGCTGGTAAGCCGCCGACACCTGGGTGCAAGCGCGCCGAAACAGTCGTGGGGCTTGGATGGGGTGGCGCATAGGGCGCGAACCCCATGCAGCTCGAAGCGCTCCAATCCCTGGCGCTGTCGGTAGCGGCAGCGCGATCTCCCGAAGCGGTGCTGAAGGAGATGGTGCAGGGCCTCGGCATGACCGAGGGCGTCGCGCTCGCACGCGTGTGGCTGCTCCGCGAAGAGGCGGGGCAGGAACCGTATCTCGAGCTCAAGGCGAGCATCGGCGAATCCGTCGTCAATCCGTCGGTGAGGTGGAACCGGACGGACGGCGCGCACTATCGAATTCCGATCACGTACGGCAAAGTCGGGCAGATCGCGTCGACCAATCGCCCGCTGCTCCTTCAAAAAGGCGGCGACGTGTGGCTCGTGCAGCGCGACTGGGCCGAAGCCGAAGGCATCGAGAGCTTCGCGGGTCAGCCTTTGTCGTTCCGCGGTCAGGTCCTCGGCGTCGTCGCGTTCTTCAGCCGAAAACGACTCGAGAAAAAGGATCTGAACTGGCTCCGCGTGTTCGCCGACCACGCGGCCGTCGCGACCGCCAATGCGCGCGCGTTCGAGGAGATCGCGGCGCTCAAAGAAAGCGCCGAACGCGAGCGCGACTACCTCCGCGAAGCGGTGCGGAGCGCGTTGCAACAGGGCGCGGTCGTCGCCGAGAGCCCGCAGATGAAACGCGTGCTCGAGCAAGTGCAGGCCGTGGCGCAGTCCGATTCGCCGGTGCTCATCCTGGGGGAAAGCGGTGTGGGAAAAGAGGTCATTGCGACGACGCTGCACGACCTGAGTCGTCGACGGAATGCGCCACTCGTGAAGGTGAACTGCGCGAGCATTCCGAGTGAACTCTTCGAGAGCGAGTTTTTCGGCCACGTGCGCGGCGCGTTCAGCGGCGCGCAGCGCGATCGTCAGGGACGGTTCTTGCTCGCCGACGGCGGCACTTTGTTTCTCGACGAGGTCGGCGAGATCCCGCTCGCCCTGCAGG
>Ga0265337_1001122_pt1 | contig 13688 bp, 12 predicted proteins | sample 42122metaG_FD_192441 | JGI IMG/M metagenome (GOLD analysis project Ga0265337, IMG submission 192441) | Rhizosphere microbial communities from Carex aquatilis grown in University of Washington, Seatle, WA, United States - 4-21-22 metaG | ecosystem: Host-associated > Plants > Roots > Rhizosphere >... | reverse complement strand
AGCGATCCAACCACCGTCATCGCCCTCGCTCCCGTTCAATTCTGGCGGCTGCAATGGTTCGGGACGACCGGCGACAGCGGCGCGGGAGCCGACACCGCCATCACGACCAGCGACGGCATGCCCAACCTGCTCAAATACGCCCTCGGCCTGAACCCGCTTGTCCCCGCCGCCAATCCTGTCGTTGGTGACATCAGCACTGGATACCTCCGGTTGACTGTGCCCAGGAACCCGGATGCAACCGATGTCACCTTCCTTGTCGAAGTGACCGCCGACCTGACAGCGCCGTTTACGACCAACGGAACCACCATTGATCAAAACACCCCGACCCTGCTTCAGGTTCACGACAACACGCCGGTCAGTTCGTCAACCGGCGGCTTCATGCGGCTGCGGGTCACCCGCCCGTAGAACGGTTTTCGACTGGTTCGGCAGGCAGGCTCAACCAGAACTCCGGAAATGGCCGCACGGGTGTGTTCCGGGAATCGCGCGCGTCCTGCGTGTGGTTTTCGGCGTCGCGACGAAAATCACGTCCCACAAACTATAGTAGTTCACATTGAGATTGACACATCGGCGCAGGTAGGGCGGGCAGTGGCACGGTCTCACCACATAGCTTACACTTTGTTCTCACGAGATCGCTGACAGTTTTCCGGGCATATGCCTTGAGCGCCGGACAATTATTTTGGCAGCGAAGGTTCAAGTTCGTTCAGCGCGCGCTCAGCCTCCGGGAAATCGCTCTTGAGCCGCAAAGCTTCACGAAATTCAGCGGCGGCTTCTGTTGGCTTGCCAAGCCGCGCCAGCGCTTCGCCCAGTTCCAAATGAACCTTGGGATTATCCGGGGAAAGAATTAAAACTTCTTTGAATTGCTGCGCCGCGTCATCCCACCGCCCCAAGGAGGAAAAAGCCTGTGCCAGAGAGAAATGGGTTTCCGGCCGGTTTGCCTCCCCCCGCAAAGCGGCTTCATAAGAGACAACGGCTTCATCATATTTTTTTTGAAGCATAAACACGCCCCCGAGATTGCACGAAGCCTCTGCAAAATCCGGTTTTAGCCGGAGAGCTTTGTGGAAAGCGGCGACGGCGTCGTCGGATTGTCCCTTCATGGCGAGGGCAATCCCCAGGTTGCTGTAAGTTGCGGCGTCGTCGGCTTTCAATTGTGCGGCGCGTTGGTAATGTTCGATGGCTTCATCCGTGCGCCCGCATTTGAGCAAGGCGTTGGCGAGTCCGTAGTGGGCTTCGAAAAAATTTGCGTTCGAAAGGAGCGCGGTATCAAAACATTCCACCGCAAGGGAACACTCCCCTTTCTTGCTGTAGGAATTGCCCAGTTCAACGAGGTTATACCGGCATTTCTTGAAGGCGGGGTTGAGCTGGAGCGCGCGGTGGTAATTTTCCAATGCCTCATCCAGACGACCGCATTGGAACAGGTAATAGCCGAGGTTGTTATAGGCGATATCGTTGTTGCCATTCACGGCAATCGCCCGCCTGAAAAGAGTTTCGCTGTTTTGCCAATACCGCAACTGGGCTTTTGTAATCAAGGCGCAAGTGATCAACACGACGATTCCCAAAAAGCAAAATGGGACGGCGGTCACGCGCCAGCGCCGGACGATTTCGCCAGCGCCCCAAACCAAAATCAAAAAAATCCCAACGAGAGGCAGGTAAGTGTAACGGTCGGCCATGAATTGCCAGCCCACCTGAACCAGGCCGATGACAGGAACAAACATGCCCAAAAACCAGAACCAACCCACAAAAACAAACGGCAACCTGCGCCAAAAACAAACGGCAAGCAGGGAAAATCCAATAATTATGAAGCCGGACAGAAGAACTGTTACCAAAGGCCAGTGGCCGGAGTGCAGATATAAACAACAGAGGTTGGCCGGCCAAAAAGTCTTTTCCAGATATTCAACAAAGGCAACAAAGACGGTCTCGATGCGCACCGTGAAAGGGAAAGCGGTCAAAGCCTGCGTTGCCCCGCCCCGATTTTGTGCGGCCACGGTAATGAGGCAAGAAAACGCGCTGAAAATCAGGAAAGGAGCTTTTTCACGGATCAGGTTTAAGCCGGCGGAAGATTCAAAGCGGCGCAAAGGCCAAATGTCCAGCAGCAGAAGAAGAAACGGCAGGGTCACCAGCATGGGTTTGCTCATCAAGGCCAAGGCAAAGAAAAAAAGAGCGGCCCAATATGAACGAGACGGCGTGAAGGCTGGGACCGTTTGGGATTTCTTTGCGTGAAGAACGTATGACCGCAGGGCCAGCAAACCAAAAAAAGAACTTAACACATCTTTTCGCTCCGAAACCCAGGCCACGGATTCCACATGCAGGGGATGCAGCGCAAAGAGGGCCGCGACGAACGCGCTTCGCCAGATTCCACCGGAAAGCCGCCTCAACACCAAAAACAACAGGAGAACATTGACCGTATGCAAAACCAAATTCACAAAATGTGCCGCGCCGGCGCTGGCGCCGAACAATTCCACATCAAGCATGTGTGACAGCCAGGTAAGGGGATGCCAATTATCGGCGAAACTTGAATGAAACGCCCACGCTACACCCCGCCAGGTGAGCCCGCCCAGCACATGAGAATTGGCGGAGACATAGTCAGGGTCGTCATAATTGACGAAATTAAAAGTCACGACCGGCCAATAGACGGCGATTGTGGCCGTTGCCAGAATCAAACAAATTATGAAAATCCTGTCAGCCTGCCGTGCCGCAGCGGAAACAAAGGAAGGCTTTTTTGATGGATGATTCATACGGACAGGTCTCAAAAGAGACAAACATAATCAGAATCCACTCCGTTGAAACAAAAAAAGAGCCGGAAAAATCCGGCTCTTTTGCTTAACAAAGAAGTTTCGAGAATGACAATCAACATCCCCAACGCCTGCGCCGCAATCCGGCGGCACAATTTCTCTGTTGGTTGAAGATTGAAAGTTGCGGTTCGACCAGCCCCTTTGCCGCCAGCGCGGCAGCGAGCGCCCGCCAATGATGGAAAACAAAAACCCGCTCCGGAACGCCGGAGCGGGGTGATTGAAAACAAGCTGACTTACTTCCGCTGGCGACGGAACAGCATCAGGGACAACCCAACCAAACCCGCCAAGGCCAGCGCGGTCGGTTCGGGCACACTTGACACAACGGTGAAGTTGTCAACGCGATCCGTGCCGCCCGTGGCAACGATGCCGCCACTTATTGAGTTGGTATTCAAATCAACAAGCTCGAAAGCGATTGTGTTGGCGTTGTCAAAAGCGCCGCCACCTGAAAAAATTAAGCTGGACGGCTGGGCCGTTGTCGTATTCCAAGCACTTAACACAACTGAGTAGGTTGCAAACGGAGTAAAGGCTCCGCCGTTGATGCTGTAACTCAAACCAAAGTTTGCCGGGCCGGTGCCGCTGCCTGCTTGATCCCATGCGACCGTGACGCCGGTATAACCGAGCGTGCTGGTGGTGAATGACCAGTAATCGTTAACTGACCAGTTATTGGCGCTGAATGAGTGAAGAGACGGTGACACATTGGCAGCACCGGAACCGGGTTGCCCGGGACCGATAGTGCCGGAAGCCAAAGCGGCAATGGTTGGATCCAGATCTCCCGCCGGGGAGCTATACACTCCCGCGAGTGCGTGAAGCCCGGTGGCCGTGCTAACACTATTATTCAAACCGTTATCGGCCAGAATGGTTCCAGGGGAAACATTAGCACCAGGATTAAGGTTCATTCCATTAGTGGCACCCGCAGTCTCAAAAGTCCACTGGGCGATTGTTTGGGCATTGACGGTTTGAACAGCCAGCAGCGTGGCGAACGAGCACAGAGACAGAATAACTGTTTTTTTCATACTTTGATTGCCTATTTGATTGGTGTTGCTAACCGCTTAACTTTTAGAACCGGTGAAGATATAACAGCAAACAAACCGGGAAGCAAGGAAAAAAACAAATAAAAAAACAGGCGGACTTGCACACGCACATCGATTTACAGGATTCACAAGACCGGTGCCGGACCGGCGCTGGCGCGACACATGGCTTGCGCCAAACGGGCTGAAAGCGCATTCTTTCCATGCAAAACAACAAAATGGCCATGAAAAATCTTTTTTGGATCCTGCCGTTCGCGTTCGCCACCAGCCTGTGCGCCGCGCCCAAAACCAATTCGGCCGCCGGCAGCACCAACACGCCGGCCGGCGAGAAAAATGAGGCCGCCACCATCCCCGACGCCACGCACAAGCCGGTTTTCACCACCAACACCATCTCCATCGCCGGCACCCTGCCGGGTGGCGTCACCACCGTCACCTATGTGGCCGAGACGGGCATGCTGCCGATTCTCGCGCCCACCGGTTCGGTGCGCGCGTCGGTCTTTTACGTCGCCTACACGCGCGCCGGCGAAACCAACAAGGCCGCCCGCCCGGTCACGTTTTGCTTCAACGGCGGCCCCGGTTCGTCGTCGGTATGGCTGCATCTCGGCGCACTCGGCCCGCGCCGCGTAAAGATGAACGAGGACGGCACGCTACCGCCGCCGCCATTCGGCCTGGCGGACAATGAATATTCCATCCTCGACGGGAGCGACCTGGTGTTCATTGATCCGGTGGCCACCGGGTTCAGCCGCCCGGCGAAGGACCAAAAAAACGATGAATTCTTTGGCAACTCCGCCGACCTCGATTCCATCGGCGAGTTCATCCGGCTCTGGACGACGCGGCACGACCGCTGGCTCTCGCCGAAATATCTCTGCGGCGAAAGCTACGGCGTCTTCCGCGCGGCGGGGCTGGCGCAGCATTTGAGCTCGCGCTACGGCATGTATTTGAACGGGCTGGTTCTCGTGTCCGGCGTGCTGGACTTCGCGACCCTCTACAACAATCCGGGCAACGATGTGCCGTATCCGCTGTATTTGCCGGCCTACACGGCGGCGGCGCACTTTCACAAAAAATTGCCGCCGGATTTGCAGGCGGATTTGCCGAAGGCGCTGGCCGAAGCGCGCGAATTCGCAAAGGGCGAATATGCCTCGGCATTGCAACGGGGCGATGCGCTCCCCGCCGATGAACATAAAAAAATCGCCGCCGCACTCGCCCGGCTCACCGGCCTGAAACCGCCGGTCATCGAGGACAACCACCTGCGGATTGACGAGGGCGTGTTTCGCAAGCAATTGCTGCACGACGAGGGCTTGATTCTCGGCGCCTACGACGCGCGCATCACCGGGCGCGATGACGATCCGGCGTCGCCGAATCCCGATTTCGATCCGGCGGACGCGGCGGTGCTCGGTCCATTTTCCGCCGCGATGAACGCCTATGTGCGCGGCGAGTTGAAGTTCGAGGACGATCTGCCCTACGAAATGCTCGCCGGGGTGCAGCCGTGGAACTACGGCACGCGCAACACCTACGCCAGCGCGGGCGGACAGCTCGCCGGAATCATGAACCAGAACCCCTACATGAAAATCCTCGTGCTCGGCGGGCGCTGCGACCTGGTCTGCCCGATTGACACGGTGCATTACGCGCTCGACCACATGCCACTCGACGCCGCCTACCGCACGAACATCACCTACGCGGAGTTCGACGCCGGCCACATGATGTATATCAATCTGCCGGATCTCAAGAAATTGCACACGACGGTGGAGAATTTCCTGAAACCGTGAACCCTCACCCGGCCTTCGGCCACCCTCTCCCATCCGATGGGAGAGGGACGGGGTGAGGATCATTCGTGGACTTTGATCAGCGTCTTGATGGCGTGGTTGCCGGCGGCCATTTTCTGAAATAGTTCCGGCAACTGGGTCAGCGGGCACTCGCCGTCCACAAAATCGCCCGCGTGGACGACGCCCGCCTCAATGTATTCGAACGCCTTCCGGAAAGTGTGCGGCGTGTGATGAAAACTCGCCAGCAGTGTGAGGTCGGAATAATGGATGAAGGTGGTGTCCAGCTCGACGGTCGTGCCCGCCGGGCAGCCGCCGAAAAAATTCACCGTGCCGCCCTTGCGCACCAGATGCACCCCCGCCTCCCATGTTTCAGGCCGGCCCACCGCTTCAATCACCGCGTCAAAATGCGTCTTCGTCGCCGCGCGGATTTTTGCGGGCAGGTTCCGACCGTCGCCGATGTCAATCGTTTGATTGGCGCCAAGCCGTTGCGCCGCCTCCAGCCGCGCCGCGCGACGCCCGGCCACCGTCACGTCGCAACCAAGATGCCGGGCCAGCGCGACAAACATCAGGCCAATCGGCCCCGCGCCGATGACGAGCACATGCTGGCCGGCGCGCAGTTTCGTGTCATCCACGCCCTGCACGACGCATGCGAGCGGCTCGGCGAGCGCGGCGTCGGCAAAATCCGTCCCCGGCTTGAGGCGCAGGAGGTTTTTCCGGACGACGCGCGCGGGCACGACGATGGATTCAGCATAGGCGCCATTGAGAAACTGCAAATCGTCGCAGATGTTTTCCTGTTTGACCCCGCAGTGAAAACAATTGCCGCAGGGCGCGGAATTGGCCGCGACCACGCGGTCGCCGATGTTCCATCCGGTGGGGAGCGCCACTCCGTGCGCGCCACCGGCGGGCAGAGGACCGTCCGCCCCATCGCCGGCGACTTCACTGATGACACCCGCCATCTCGTGGCCGAAGACGGCCGGCGGCACAATCATCTTCGCGTGATAACCGCGTTTGAAAACCTTCAAGTCCGTGCCGCAGGTCAACGCGGCCTCGATATGGACGCGGACTTCGCCCGGCTTCAGGGCAGGAGGTGAGACATCCTCGATCTGAATGTTTTCCTTCCCGTGGAGGATGGCGGCTTTCACGGGCACAGTTTAAGGACGTGCGTTGCCGCCGCAAAGCTTAGTTTGCACTTCAGCGCACGGCTGGAGGGGCGCCGGCTACAATTCAAAGTTCCTGCCAGGAGATGGGCACATAACCCCGTGTCGGGCCATAATGGGCCAGGGCTTCATCGTAATGGAAATTGTAATGACCGTTCAATGTCACGGATTTCACGATGGCCGCGCCTTCAAGGTCATTGGAATTGCCGCCGCCATTCAGCGTAAGGTCCGCCTCGGGAGCGTAGATGGCCCCAATATAGGTCGAGGTTCCGATCAAGGTCATGCTCGTGACACCGGGCAGGCCGTAGTATATGAAATTCTCCGGCCGGTTGCCGATTCCGCCTCCTTGGGAATTACCACCGAGAGTCACTGTCCCCGACTCCTGATACATCTTAAGTGTGCCGGAATTGGTCGTGCCGCCGCCAATGTCTATGGCCGAGGGATTGAAGCTGGTCACTTTGACGTCCAAAATGACACTGACACCCGGCGCAACCGAGATATTTCTCGTGTTGTTGACAACGTAATAGCCGCTGGTTGTAAAGGTGTAATTTCCGGCATTTACCGGCGCAAACAGCCAGGAAATCGAATTGCCGCTCGCGTCCTGGGTGGGCAGCACCGCGTCAGGAAATTGAACGTTATAATCATCATAAATCGTGCCTGTGACCTGATTGTTGCCGCTGGTGTAAGTGGCGTTCGGACCCAAATACAGATTGCCTTGAATGATATGGTTGCCAATATTTACAATTCCATTTTGGCTCGCCACGTTGCCATTGTAGCCGGAGTAGCCATTGTAGAGTCCATTGCTGCTTTCGGAGTTGGTATGCGAGTTCCAGCTGTCGGAGGCGACGCTATTGCCGTTCATGTTTATGTTGTTTACCGCGCCCAGGGCGACGTTGAATGCCGGCAGGTATTGGGCTTGGACCACCACGGTGCGGGACGCCTTGGAGCCGGTGCCCTGCACGGTGGCATAGCCCTTTGATTGGATCGTCGCAACATTGCCGGTGACGGCCAGGGTGACAGTGTAATTTCCGTTGGTCAGAGTCCGGGCCATCGGGCCGAATTTCCCGCCTGAACTTCCCCAGCCGTTGTCGGAAAAGTCGCTTTTGGGAGGAGTATTGTTCAATCCCGTGTTCAGTTGAGACATGGCTTCCTCCACTCCGGCTTCGGCCACGGTGAGCGCGCTGTTCCACGTTTGCGACCGGAGCACCACACTATGATCATCGCTGATCAACACGAGGTAGCTGGCCAGAAACGCGACGAGCGCGCCCGCAAAGATGAGTGTTATGAGCAAAACACTTCCGCCCTCCCTCTTTTGACATGAAATTTTCATGAGTTCATCCGCCCAGCCGCCCCCTTACCTTACTTTATTGCGAAGCACGACCTGTGCCGTTTGCACATCCTCCGTGTTGAGTTTCAGGCCAAGGATTTTCCGCGAACATTTCCATGTCATATTGACCACCTTGCAAAACGTGGGGTCCAATTGCCCCGAATAGTTCGTGGCTGAATAGAATGTGACGTTTGTGGAGGAAATGCAGGGCACACGATTATAAAGCGAAAAGGTCCACAGGTCGCATTGGATCAAATTTGTGCGCACGAAGGTTCCCGTAGCCGTGATGCGGGTGACGATGAGCGCGGACGCCTTTGAATCATATTTGATGATCGTCATTTTGCTCTGCGCAGAACTCGCGGGTGTGGCATTCGAGAAGGTCAGCGACATCGGCGCGTTGGTCTGAAAGGCAACGAGGCTGCTCGAATCGCGGATTTCGCGGCTCAAGATGTCCACGGCGTTGCGGCTCTGGCTGTTCAGGTCCATGTAGTTGTCAACCATCGCAAAGCTCCGCGCGGTGAAAACGGTGAGCGTGGCGATACTCATGCACAGGAAGGAGGAGAGGCCGGCCGCCACCAGGAATTCCACCAGCGAGTATCCGGAAGCAAGCTTTTGGCGCGGAAGGGGAGGGTGAGATTGGAGTTTCATGGGAGTCCGTAGATGTAATTCTGCATGCCGTTCATGGCCGACAGGGTCTGCATTTGCCGCTTGTGAACGACCGACACTTTCCCGCCGTTGTAGTTCGTCCAGAGAACGGTGACGGTAACAAGGCGGACCTGGTTTTGATAGGAGGGACTGCCAGTGATAATGCTTGAGGCGTCCCCGATGGAAATGGTCCCCCAATAAGTGGTCCCGGCGCCGCCGCTGCTCACGCTCGGCGGATAATAGTATTCTCGAAACGAGGAGGGCATGGTGGATAGATCAGACCATTTCACAAGCCGAATGGCCTCTGTTTTTTGCGTCAGAACCTGGGTTGCCCGCAGGTCCTCGCGGGTTGTATCAATGATTGCAAAGCCGTTGGAAAACCCGGCGAAGAGGGCAATAACCGCAATCAGCAAAATGGATGCGGATACCACCACCTCCACGTAGGTGAATGCACGCTCCACGACCGCGAGCCGGCTTTCCCTGGCCGACGCTGGTTCAATTGTAAATCGGAGTTTCATCTGCCTCGTTGTTCGTCGTGTTTGTAAATTATGCTGCGAGCGTCTTTCAAGGTTCAAGCACATCACATGCCATCTGAACGGGCACAAACGAAATGCCCCCCTCTTGGTAAAAATCTGCGAAATCGCCCCGCCTTCACCGCGCCTGTCCTGAATTAGGACATGGTCTGTCTAACAAACAGCGTCAGAATAAAATGCGGCGGATCGCGGAAGTTTTTACATAATTCGTCTCCCGCAGGTAGATTGGTTCCAACATTTCGCCCGGCGTGAAAACGCTCCGGCGCCCGGCCAGTTCCGCCAGCGCCGCAGCGCGCGGGAAAACCAGCCGGCCGCCGGGAAACCAACGCGTCACCTCCGGGCCGATCAAAATCCCGTCCGCCCCCGCCTGCGATTGGGCTTCCGCCGGCGACACAATTTTCAGCGGCACGGTTTCCCGCCAGCCGTCCGGGGCGATTTCATACGACGCCAGATAAAGTTCGTTCCGCTGGGCGTCAATCACCACGCTGACGCGGCCCAGGATTCTTTCCGTCCGCGCCTGCGCCGCGATGGCCTCCGCGCTGCTGATGCCGGCCAGTTTCATCCCGCGCGCCAGTTGCCAGCCCTGCGCCAGCGAAATGGCCGCGCGAATGCCGGTGTAGGAACCGGGGCCGAGGCCGACGGCCATCACGTCAATCTGCTCGCGCTCGATTCCCGCCCCGGCCAGGACCTGTTCAATCATCGCGAATGCGTTCGTCCCGGGCCCGCCGGTCTCGACGACTTCAAAAATCGCATCGGAGGGACGATTTACACGAGTCCCTTTCTCTGCTTTCGTCTGAAAAGTCAGGGACTCGTGTAACTCGTCCGTCCGGAAATTGGGACGCAAAACGGCCACGCTCCGTTGCCGCGAGGAAAATTCAAGCGCCAGAATCGTCATAAACAATTTCCCGTTCCGTTTCGTTCAGAATTTCAATTTTGGCGGAAATCCATTTTGTTTCCGCCTTCCGCCTTCCGCCTTCCGCCTTCAGCTTCTCCGCCCATTCAACCACCGCCACGCCGTCCGGCTGCAAAAATTCCTCCAGCCCGGCTGCCAGAATCTGTTCGCGCGATTCCAGCCGGTATAAATCCAGATGGAAAAGCTTCAGCCGCCCGCCGGTGTATTCATTGACCAGCGTGAACGTCGGCGAATGCACGCGCGCCGTGATGCCGAGCCCGCGCGCGAGGCCCTTCACCAGTTGCGTCTTGCCCGCGCCGAGTTCGCCGGACAGAGAGATGACCAATCCATGCTGTGCCTCGCGGCCAAACTTCTCGCCAAGCGATTCGGTTTCCGCCGGGCTATGTGAAACGAACGTAGACATGAATTAAAGTGGAACAGGCATCTTGCCTGTCGCTTCCGTCAAACAAGGCAGGCTGGAAGCCCGCCCCACTTTATTTTTCGAAATGAACGTAGCCATGGGTGTCCAGTTTCCGCGCGCCGGTCTTGTCGCGAAGGATGACGCCGTCACCCGCGACGATTTTGCCGATGCAGCTCAATTTCAATTTGGAAAATTGCTTCTTCCAGGCGTCGAGCAGCGGCACGGCATCACTGCCCGCGACCGTGAACAGCAGTTCAAAATCCTCGCCGTCGGTCAGCGCGGCGGCAAGTGGTGTTTTACGGGCAGGGACGGCGCGCTGCGCCGTCCGGTCGTCGCAGCGCGACGACCCTGCCTTGGCCGCGCGGGAAACCGGGATGGCGCCTTTCAACAATTCCGCGCCGACGCCGCTGGCCTTCAAAACATGGCGCAGGTCGCCGGCCAGCCCGTCGCTCAAATCAATCATCGCATGGATGGAAAAATGTTCCGCCAGCCAGCGCGCCTCTTCAAGCCGCGGCTCGAATTCCAGATGCTTTTCCGCCAGCGAACCGCCCAGTTCGCCGGTCACAAAAATCGCGTCGCCTGTCCTCGCCCCGGAACGCAGCACTTGTTTTCCGCGAGCAACGGTCCCGAGCAGCGCGATGGAAAGGAAAATGCGTCCGGGGTTTGTCGTCGTCTCGCCGCCAACGATGGCAACACTATGCTGTTTGGCCAGCATGTTCAGGCCATCGTAGATTTTGCCGATGAATTCCGGCTCGAACTTTTCCGGCAGGCCGAGGGTGACGAGCGCGGCGACCGGCGTGCCGGCCATCGCGGCGATGTCGCTCAAGCAACGCGCCAGCGCCTTGCGCCCGATCTTTTCCGGCGGGGTTGCCTTCGTGAAATGGACGCCTTCAACCACGGCGTCCGTCTTGAACAGCAGCAGATTTTCCGCCGCGCCCAAGTTCAGCACGGCGCAGTCGTCGCCCGCGCCGACGAGGACGTTTTTGTTCGCCGGCAGCGATTTTGTCAGTCGCGCGATGAGTTCGAATTCGTTCATTTCATTTTTGCGACAGCAAAATGACAAGGTTCGCCGTGTTGAACAAGCTGTGCGCCGCGATGGGCGCGAGCAGATTGTCGGTGAACTCGTAAAGCCAGGTCAACGCCAGCGCCAGCACGAACAGCGGCACAAAAATCGCCGCGTCCAGGTGGATGGCCGCGAACAGAAAGCTCGTGGCGAACAGCGCCAGCCGCGGCCAGCCGAGCTGTTTGACGAACGGATACAACATCCCGCGAAAAATGAATTCCTCCGCCACCGGCGCGAGCACGACGGTGAAAAATCCGAGATAGACGAGCAGCCCCGGCGACTGCGCGTCCGTGAGCAGACGCACGGCGGCCTGGTCTTCCGGCGGCCAGCCGATTTTTTCCATCAACGCCGCCGACCCGTTTTCCAGAAGCAACGCCACGGGCAGAATCACAATCGTGACGGCCAGCGCCGCCAGCAGCGCGCGCGGCAGATTTTTCCACCGCAGGCCAAAGGCGTCGCGCCAGTCCATTTGATACTGCCGCAGAAAAATCCAGATGAGCAGCCAGGCCGCGCCCTGAAAACTCAAGGTGACCAGCAGCACCGCGCCGAAGCCGTCCGGCGGCTTGAACGCGGCGAAACCGGCCTTTTGCAGCAGCCCGACGAGCGTCAGGCCGGCGGCAAGGCAGACGAATTGCGCCGCGCAAAACAGCATCACGGACTCGGCACGCCACGGTTTTTCCGACACCATGACGCCAGCCTAGCGCAGCCGCGCGCGGGTGACGACGCAAAATTAGCGCCAGCGTCTCGCCGGCGCTCCCAGTCGTTTCATTTGCCGCAATCGCCGTTGCGCTCCATCGTTTCCTGGTGGCTGCCGCTCACACCAACCGTGTGGCGCGCAATAAAAACAGCCTGCCGGACCAAGTTCGACAGGCTAATTCACAAGACCCCGGCTCGAACATCGAGTTCCGGGCGGTCTAAAATCTACTCCCGCGCGGAATCCAGAGCCGGTCGGACCTGGAACTTGCGGCCCATGCAACCCAGACCGGCCAAAGCGAGTCCGAGCAGCACGAGCGTCGAACCGTTGTCGGGAACTGAAGGGGGGGCAAACGGCACATTCTGGATGGTCGCCCCTGACATCAAAGTAATTTCGCCGTCGCCGGACCATATCGCGCCGTTCTCGCTGTGGAACGTGGCCGAGTCGTAGGGAACAAGGATGGTGCCGTTTAAGACGTCACCGACATGGGCCACAATGCCCAACACACCTGTATTGTCATAAAGGTTGACAAGGATATGAGACGCGTCCAGCCCACCGCTGCCGAGGATGCCGGCAGAGCCGGTGAACGATGCGTTTCCGGCGACATTCAGCACGAAATAGTCGCTCGCGCCGCCAACCAGATTGATGTTGCCTGAACCACCAATGCTCGCGATGTCTATCACCGTCACGGCTCCCGACCCCACCGCATTAAAATTCATCGAGGAATTCAAGGCTCCAACGGTATAATTCGCACTCAAGCCTTGGAGAGCAGTCGAGGCCGAAAACACCTGGCTCTGGGCCGACGATAGATTTTGGTTGTTGAAGATGGTCCCGCTGACGGTGCCGTGAATGTTGGCCTGACTGACGCCGCCGGCCAGATAGACATTCCCGTTCACCACGCTGGGCGCGGACTGTATAAAGGTTCCATTGGCGGAAATACCCACATTGCCATTCACCGTGACCAAGTTGTCGTTGTAAGAATTTCCAAAGGTGGCATAGGGAACCAAACCACTCACATCAGGAAGGAACGAAACAGGAACCGCCAGGCCCACACCCGGAATTAATAGTGCCACCGTTATGACAACCGCGCCTGCAAATTCAATCCATGTATATTTGTTCTTCATCAATTGCCTTTTATTACCTTCGATTACCTGGTTGGGGCCTGGCCTTCATTCCGGGGCTTACAGCTTCTGCGATTCCTTCGATCAAGGTCATCAAGCCAAACACAACCCTGCAGATTAAAGCATTACAAAGCAGCCATCATGCCACCGCTGGAATTGCAACACTTGAATCTGTTCAAGTAATTCGTGTTAAACAACTTATTTCATATTTCTGGATACCATGCGGCAGACAAACACTGGTTATGAGTGTAAGCC
>Ga0265337_1001120_pt1 | contig 13707 bp, 21 predicted proteins | sample 42122metaG_FD_192441 | JGI IMG/M metagenome (GOLD analysis project Ga0265337, IMG submission 192441) | Rhizosphere microbial communities from Carex aquatilis grown in University of Washington, Seatle, WA, United States - 4-21-22 metaG | ecosystem: Host-associated > Plants > Roots > Rhizosphere >... | reverse complement strand
CGCACGCGGCACATCATCCGCCGCAACGACGGCTCGTATCTGCGCTTTGACCGCAACGCCTGCGTCATCATTGACGCGGAGCAGAATCCGAAGGGCACGCGCATTTTCGGGCCGGTGGCGCGCGAACTGCGCGACAAGAAGTTCATGAAGATAATTTCGCTCGCGCCGGAAGTGATTTGAGAATTTTATGAAGTGTCATGTTAAAAAAGGCGACGAGGTCGTCGTGCTGGCCGGGAAGGAAAAGGGCAAGCGCGGCAAGATCATCGCCATGTCGCCGAAGAAACAGCGTGTCATCGTCGAGGGCGTGCAAATGATCAAGCGCCACACGCGCAAGAGCCAGGAGCATCCGCAGGGCGCGATTATCGAGCGCGAGGGGACGATTCACATCTCGAACGTGAAGAAAGCGGAACCGGCGCAAACGGCGGAGGCGGCAACCTGAAAATTTCGTCACGGCCAAATCCGCGACCTTGAAAAATGAAAGCCAGACTTTACGAAAAATACAAAAACGAAGTGGTGCCGGCGCTGAAGCAAAAGCACAACTACACGAACGTCCACCAGATCCCGTGCCTGGAGAAAATCGTGGTGAACATGGGCGTCGGCGCGTCGCTGGAAAAGAACGCGATCGAAGACGCGGCGAAGGATTTGTCCCTGATCACCGGCCGCAAGGCGGTCATCAGCAAGTCGCGCCACGACATTGCGAATTTCAAGCTGCGCGAGAACGTGCCCATCGGCTGCCGGGTGACGCTGCGGCGCGACGCGATGTATGAATTTTTCGACCGGCTGGTCGCCACGGCGCTGCCGCGCATCCGCGACTTCCGCGGATTGTCGCCGCGCAAGTTTGACGGCCGCGGCAATTACACATTCGGTGTCGCCGAACAGACGATTTTCCCGGAAATCGAGCTTGATAAAATCAAGCGGACGCAGGGCATGGACATCACGATTGTGACGAGCGCGCCGGACGACACTGCGGCGCTGGAGATGTTGAAGCTGATGGGCTTTCCGTTTGCCGAAGCGAAGGAAGCGCCGAAGACCGCAACCGAAATAAAACCAGAAGCAAAGCCGGAAGCAAAGCCGGAAGCCAAATAAAAATTTATGGCCAAGAAAGCATGGAAAGAGCGCAACAAGCGCAAGGCGGAAACGGTGAAGAAATACGCCGCGATCCGCGCCGAGTTGAAGGCGAAACGTGATTACGCCGGCCTCGCCAAGTTGCCGCGCGACGCCAGCCCGGTGCGCCTGGTGAACCGGTGCGCGATGAGCGGCCGCCGCCATGCTTTTTTGCGCAAGTTCGGCGTTTCACGTCTGACGTTCCGCGAGGCGGCGTTGAACGGCTTGATTCCCGGTGTGACGAAGGCCAGTTGGTAGAAGGATGAAAATTACGATTTTGATATGAGCGATCCGATTGCAGACATGTTGACCCGCATCCGCAATGCCGGCAGGGCGTTGCTGCCGGTGGTGGAATTGCCGCATTCGCGGATGAAGGAAAGCGTTGCGAAGATTTTGAGGAACGAAGGCTATGTCGCCGACGTGTCCGTCGAAGGCAACACGATCAAGAAACTCAAAATCCACCTCAAATACCAGGGCAAGAAGAACGTCATTGAAGGCCTCAAACGCGTGAGCCGGCCCGGCTTGCGCCGTTACGTCGGTTCCACGGAGATTCCGCGCGTGCTGAGCGGCATGGGCGTCTCGATTGTGTCAACGTCTGAAGGCGTGATGACGGGCGCGCAGGCGAAGAAGAAAAACCTCGGCGGCGAACTGCTCTGCTACATCTGGTAAAATTTTATGTCGCGAATTGGAAAACAACCGATTGCCATTCCGCCGAAGGTGAAGGTGGAGGTCAAAGGGCAGAAAGTTCTGGTCGAAGGGCCGAAAGGCAAACTCGATTGGGAATTGCCGAAGCGCACCAGCTTGAAGGTTTCCGACGGCAAAATCGTCGTGAGCCGCGACGGCGATGACGCGCAGGCCAAGGCGCTGCACGGCTTGAGCCGCGCGCTCGTCAACAACATGGTTCAGGGTGTGACCGAGGGTTTCGTCAAGAAGCTCGAAATCCAGGGCGTCGGCTTCAAGGCCGCTGTCCAGGGCAAGATCGTGAACCTCGCGCTCGGCTATTCGCACCCGATCAATTACAACATCCCCGACCAGATCAAAGTGACGGTCGAGGAAAACACCAAGCTGACAATTGAAGGCCCGGACAAGATGCTGGTGGGCAAGGTTGCCTCGGAACTGCGCGCCTTTTATCCGCCGGAACCTTACAAAGGCAAGGGTGTCCGATACGTTGGCGAACACGTCCAGCGCAAGGAAGGCAAGACGGTCCAGTAATGATTAATTTTCCACGGCCAAACCCGTGGGCATTGAGATGAGAACGCAAAAAAAACATCAGTTGAAGCAGCTCCGCCAGTGGCGCATCCGCAAAAAAGTGAGCGGCACGAAGAATCGTCCGCGCATGAGCGTCTGCTTCACGAACGAAAACATTAATGTGCAATTCATTGACGACGAGGCGCGCCAGACGCTGGCCGCAGCATCGACGACCAGCAAGAGCACGCCCGAGCGCGAAAAACTCGCGGCGAACGTGAACAGCGCGAAAGTCATCGGCAAGCTCGCAGCGGAAGCCGCGCTCGCCAAGGGCATCAAGGAAGTCGTGTTTGACCGCGCCGGCGCGCGCTATCACTGGTCGAAGAGCAAGGGCAAGGACGGCAAGCCCGTGACGGTGCTTGGCAAGCTGGCGACGCTGGCAACGGCCGCGCGCGAGGCTGGCCTGAAATTTTAACCTGAAACCAAAAAAACATCGTGGCAGAAATCACTAAACCCGGACAAGGCGGCGATCAACGCGGCCCGCGCGGTCGCGGTCGCCGCAAACCCGCCTCCGACACGCCGGAAGTAAATTTTGATGGCAGCCCTTCCGAAGAGCTGGTCGAGAAGGTCGTTTATATCAACCGCTCCGCAAAAGTCGTCAAGGGCGGGCGCCGTTTCAATTTCAGCGCGCTTGTCGTCGTCGGCGACAAACGGGGCCGTGTCGGCTACGCGCTCGGCAAGGCCGGTGAAGTCGCGGACGCAATTCGCCGTGGCGGCGAACTCGCCCGCAACCAGATGGTTTCCGTGTCGCTGAAGGACGCGACGATTCCGCACGAGATTTATTCGACTTACGGCGGCGCAAAAGTTTTGCTGCGCCCGGCTTCGCCCGGAACTGGAATCATTGCCGGCAAGACCGTCCGTTCCGTTTTGGAATCCGCCGGCGTGAAGGACATTTTGACCAAATCGCTCGGCTCGAAAAACGCGGCGAACGTCGTAAAGGCCACCCTCAAGGCGCTGTTGAGCCTGCGGCTGCGCGCGGACATTTACAAGGGCCGCGGCTTGGAGATCAGAAAGGTGGAAACGCCGAAAGCGCCTGAATTGGCCCCGGCGGCGATTTAATTTTATGCGACTACACGATTTGAAACCCCGTCCCGGCGCGAAGCACCGCCGCAAACGGCTTGGTCAGGGCGAATCCAGCGGCCACGGCAAAACCAGTGGCCGCGGCGGCAAGGGCCAGACCGCGCGTTCTGGCAGTTCGATCCGCATCGGCTTCGAAGGCGGCCAGATGCCGCTCATCCGCCGCATTCCCAAGCGCGGTTTCAACAACACCCGTTTCACGATCAGATATATCGGGGTGAACGTCGGCGAACTGAACAAGTTTGACGACGGCGCGAAAGTTGATGAAGCGGCGTTGCGCGCGGTTGGTCTGGCCAATGGCCGTGCCGCCGGCGTGAAAATTCTCGGCGACGGCGAACTGACCAAAAAGCTTACGGTCAGCGTGAGCGCGTTCAGCGCCTCGGCAAAGACCAAGATTGAAGCCAAGGGTGGCACCTGCGAAATCGTCAGCCGCAAACCCGCCGCGCCGGCCAAAGTCTGAAGCCGGGCTGACTTATGTTCCGCAACATCGCCAACACCTTCGCCAACTGCTTCAAAATTCCGGAGCTGAAGTCCCGGATTTTGTTCACGTTGGGAGTGCTGGCGATCTGCCGGTTGATGTCGTTCATCACCATCCCCGGCTTGAATGGCGCGGCGTTGGCAAAATTTTTCGACGAAAATTCACAGGGCGGCGGCGGATTGCTTGGCATCTACAACACGTTTGCCGGCGGTGGTTACGAGCGTTGTGCCATCGGCGCGCTGGGCATCATGCCCTACATCAGCGCGACCATCATCCTGCAATTGATGACGGCGGTCATCCCGCGTTTGAGCAAGCTGTCGCGCGAGGAAGGCGGCCGGGCCAAAATCATCCAGATTGGCCGGGTAATGACGGTCTTCCTGTGTTTGGGGCAGGGATTGTATTTTGCGATGGGCTGGGAAAATCCCGCCAAACAGTTTCCCGGACTGGTGGGTTCACTTGTCCTCAATCCGGATCACATCTGGTGGTATCGTTTCCAGACGGTGCTTGTAATGACGACGGGGACCATGCTGTTGATGTGGCTGGGCGAGCAAATCACCGAACGCGGCGTCGGCAACGGCGTGTCGCTGATCATCACCATCGGCATCGTGGCGCGTCTGCCCAACGCATTCACCGGTTTGCAGGACATGTTTTTCCCGGCCAGCGGCGAGGCCACTCACCATCTGATGGGCACGGGACTCCTGCTGTTGATTTTGTCGGCGGTGGTCATTGGCGGTGTCATCGCGGTCACGCAGGCGCAGCGGAAGATTCCGGTGCAATACGCCCAGCGCGCCATCGGGCGCAAAATGTATGCGGGCGGCACTTCGTTCATGCCGTTGCGTGTGAATTATTCCGGCGTCATGCCAATCATTTTTGCCCAGTCCATCCTGATGTTTCCGGGACCGATCTGCCAGTGGTTTGCCAACAACGTCAAAGTGCCGTTCCTGCAGGAATTTTTCCGCGGGTTGGGGATGCAGCTCAATTACGGCTCGTTCTTGTATGTCTCCATCTATGCGCTGATGATTTTGTTCTTCTCGTATTTCTGGGTGGCGACGCAGTTCAACGAAATCCAGATTGCCGACGATTTGAAGAAGAACGGCGGCTACATCCCCGGCGTGCGGCCAGGGCAGGGGACCAGCGATTATTTGCACAATGCCATGAGCCGCATCACGCTGGCGGGCGCGTTTTTCCTGATGGTCATCGCGACCATTCCCATCATCCTGTCCAAGAAGTTGAGCATTGACCAGAACGTGGCCAGCTTTTTCGGCGGCACGAGCATTTTGATCACGGTCGGCGTTTTGCTGGACACGATGCGCCAGGTCGAATCGCATTTGATGATGCGCCATTACGACGGCTTTTTGAAAAAAGGCCGGCTGCGCGGACGGTTCTGACATTTTGTGGCCGGAATAAAACTTAAGAGCGCGGACGATTTGAAGCTGATGCGTCCGGCGTGCGCGGTGGCGGGGACGGTTTTGGATGAAATTGCCGCGTTTATCCGTCCGGGCCTGACGACGCGGCAGGTGGATGAATTTGCGGCCAGATGCATTGAGGCGCACGGGGCGAAGAGCGCTTTTTTGGGCTATCGCAAATATCCGTGCCACACGTGCCTGTCGGTGAATGACGGGGTTGTTCACGGGCTGGCGACGGACCGCGAACTGCAATTTGGCGACATCGTCAGTGTGGACGTGGGCGTGTTTTACAGGGGTTTTGTGGGCGACACGGCGCGCACGGTGGCGGTGGGCGGGTGCGGCGTGCTGGCGCAGCGGTTGATGGACGTGACGGAACACGCGCTTTACGAGGGCATCGCGGCGGCGGTTCCAGGAAATCGCGTGACAAACATTTCGCGCGCGGTTCAAAATTATGTCGAAGGCAACGGGTTCGGCGTGGTGCGCGAATTTGTCGGCCACGGCGTCGGGCGCGCGATGCACGAAGAGCCGCAGGTGCCTAATTTTGTGGATCGGAAGATGAACGACAAGCTGCGCGCGGGCATGACGATTGCGATTGAGCCGATGGTGAACGCGGGCCGGGCCGCCGTAAAAATATTGAAAGACGGCTGGACAGTGGTCACGCAAGATGGTTCACTATCCGCTCATTTTGAGCATACCGTCCTGATAACCGACGGCGAGCCGGAGATTTTGACATGGCCGGAGAAGAAGCCTTCCGCGTTGAAGGTCGCGTGATGGAAGCGCTGCCGAACGGCACGTTCCGCGTGGAATTGAAAAATGGGCACTGCCTGACGGCGTTCGTGGCGGGCAGGGCGAAGAAGAATTTTGCCGGTTTGAATGCCGGCGACAGGGTGAAGTTGCAGTTGACGCCTTACGATTTGAGCGTCGGGCGGATTTTGGTTGAAACAAAAACGATTTTGAAATGAAAGTCAGAGCATCAGTAAAAAAACTGTGCGAGCATTGCAAAGTGGTGCGCCGTCGCGGCGTCATCCGCGTGATTTGCTCGAATAAACGGCACAAACAGCGGCAAGGTTGATTTAATTTTATGGCACGCATCATTGGTGTGGAAGTTCCGCCGAACAAGCGCATTGACATCGCGCTGCGTTATATCTACGGCGTCGGCCCGTCCAACGCGCTGGAGATCCTGGAGCGCGCAAACATTGACCGCTCGATCCGCGCAAAGGATTTGACCGAACAACAGCTCGCACAGATCGTCCACGCGATCCAGGAAGGCAAATACATCATCGAAGGCGATTTGCGCCGCGAAATCGGCATGGATCTCAAGCGGTTGCAGGGCATCAAGTGCTATCGCGGCATCCGCCATTTGCGCGGCCTGCCCGTGCGCGGCCAGCGCACGCAGACCAACGCCCGCACCCGCAAAGGCCCGCGCAAGACCGTCGGCGTCCAGCGCAACCCGAATGCCAAGACCGGCATCCATTGATTCACTTTTGATTTACGATTTGCGAATTACAATTGGAATTTAGTTATGGCCGACGAAACAAAAAAGAAACCCGCCGCTCCGAAAAAGGAAAAGGAAGCAAAACCCGCAACCGTTGCCGCGGACGAAGCCGGCGCCAAACCGGCTTCGGGCAAACCGGCACCGGACAAGGATAAGGATAAAGCGGCGAAAAAATCCGCGCCTGCCGGCGAAGCCCCGGCTGCGGCGACGGGCGAAACCGCCAAGCCCGCCGAGGCGCCGGTCGCATTGACCGCCGCCGAACTTTTGGGCGAAGACGCCGCCGGCAAGAAAATCGTCAAGGCCAAGCACGCCAAGAACATTGTTTCCGGCATTGCCAACATTCTGGCCACGTTCAACAACACGCAGGTCACCATCACCGACGCGCACGGCAACCTCATCGGCTGGTCCACCGCGGGGCGCGCGGGATTCAAAGGCTCGCGCAAGAGCACGGCTTATGCCGCGCAGCAGGTCGCGCAGGATGCCGCCCGCCAGGCGATGGCGCACGGCATGAAGGAAGTCGAAATCCGCGTCAAAGGGCCCGGCTCGGGTCGCGAGTCCGCCATCCGCGCGTTGCAAGCCATCGGCCTCGACATCAGCGCGATCAAGGACGTGACGCCGGTGCCGCACAACGGCTGTCGCCCGCGCAAGAAACGCCGCGTGTAACCCTCAACTCCCAACTTTCAACCATCTACTAAAACATGGCTCGTTACACAGGTCCCCGCGTTCGCATCAGCCGCCGTTTCGGAATTCCGATTTTCGGCCCGACGAAATATCTGGAGCGCCGCAACTACGGTCCGGGCGTTCACGGCCCGAAGTCGCGCCGCAAGCACACCGATTACGGCCTTGGTTTGATTGAAAAGCAGAAGCTCCGTTATTACTACGGCTTGATGGAAAAGCAGTTTCGCGGGGTTTATGAAAAGGCCCTGCGCCGCCGTGGCGTCACCGGCGAGCAGATGCTGCAGATTTTGGAAACGCGCCTGGACAACGTGGTTTTTCATCTCGGTTTTGCGAACACCCGCGCCGCCGCGCGCCAGATGGTTTCGCACGGCCACATCACGGTCAAGGGCCGCAAGGTCAGCATCCCGTCGTATGCCCTGAAGGTGAACGATGTGATTGTCGTCAAAAATAACAGCGTGTCGCGCCAGTTGGCGACCAAGAATCTCGAAGTCGCCACGAGCCGCGCGGTGCCGGACTGGTTGTCGTTGAGCAAGGAAGAGTTCAAGGGCACGGTCATGCGCATCCCGACACGCGATGAAATCCAGCCGATTGCCAACGAGCAGGCGGTGGTCGAATTTTATTCCCGATAAACAGCAAACAATAAAAACAATTATACGGATTTTCCCGGCGCGGGAATAAATCAGCCGGGGAAATCAGATTAAAGTTGTTGAAAGGAAAATATGCCAGTCAGACTCGGACGTTTTGAAATGCCCAAGCGGTTGCAGAAGGAAGAATCCACCGCCACGGAGACTTACACGAAATTCATCGCAGACCCGTTTGAAACCGGTTACGGCCACACCATCGGCAACTCGCTCCGCCGCGTGCTGCTCTCGTCGCTCGAAGGCGCGGCCATCACCTCGCTGAAGGTGGACGGCGCAATGCACGAGTTCGCCACGATTGACGGCGTGGTCGAGGACGTGACCGACATCGTTTTGAACCTGAAGAAAATCAAGTTCAAGGCGCACTCGCGCGACGAGCAGGTGCTGCTCCTGTCCGCGAACAAGGAAGGCGCCGTCACCGCCGCCGACATCCAGCTCAACCAGAACATCGAACTGGTCAATCCCGACCAGCACATCTGCACGCTCGACAAGAAAAAGAAGTTCGAGATGGAACTGACCGTGAAAATCGGCCGTGGTTTCTACCCCAGCGACGAAAACAAAAAGCCCGGCCAGGCCATCGGCGTCGTGGCGATTGACTCGATTTTCTCCCCGGTGACCCGCGTGCGTTACAGCGTCGAAGCTGCGCGCGTCGGCAACCGCACGGACTACGACAAGTTGATTCTGGAAATCTGGACGGACGGGCGCATCACGCCCGATGACGCGCTGACGCAGGCGTCGGTCGTCCTTCAGAAGCATCTCGACGTGTTTGCGCTTTACGACAAGAACGCCATTGAATTCGAGGAGGCCGTGGACAAGCAGGACGAGGAGAAGACGAAGATGAAGAAGCTCCTCAACATGAGCGTCAACGAAATCGAGTTGAGCGTCCGCGCGGCGAACTGCCTGAACAACGCGAACATCACCAGCGTCGGCCAGCTGGCGCAGAAGACCGAGCAGGAGATGCTCAAATATCGCAATTTCGGCAAGAAGTCGTTGAACGAAATCAAGGACAAGCTGACCGGCCTGGGCCTGTCGCTGGGGATGAATTTTGAGCCGGGACTGCTCGAAGCGCCGAAGGAAGAGCCGAAGGCAGAGTAAGGAATTGCCATGAGACATTTGAAGCGCACGGCCAAGCTGGGCCGCACATCGGAACATCGCAACGCGATGCTCGCCAACCTTGTTTGCAGTCTGATCGAACACAAGCGCGTCACGACGACTCTGGCCAAGGCCAAGGCCGCCCGTTCCGTCGCCGAAAAAATGGTCACGCTCGGCAAGAGCGGCACCATCCACGACCGCCGCCTCGCGGTGGCGCGGCTGCATCAGGAGGGCGCGGCGAAAATTCTGTTCAAGGAAATCGCACCCGCGTTCAAGGAACGCAACGGCGGCTACACGCGCATCATCAGAATGAACCAGCGCCAGGGCGACGCCGCAACGCGCGCGATTTTGGAATGGGTGGATTTCACTCCCGTTGCGCCGGAACCAGCCGAAGCCGCTACCGCAGGCGAAACGAAACCAGCGGAAGGCACTACGCCGCAAACCAAGGTGGAATCAAAGCCTGAATCAAAGTAAAGCGATTCACAACTTTCACAGCCCGCTCGCGAGAGCGGGCTTTTTTGTTTTTGCGGTTCAGATGGAACAGCTTTCAGGTGCGGACAAATTCGGCGAGTTACTCGTCACCACGCAACAAATAAACGCCCGGAGCGATGTTGGTGATATACGCATATTGTATCCATTCTGCACTTTCGAAATTGGTGATAGCCCAATCGTTAAAGGTCGTCTTGTAATCTTTCGAACCGACAAGCAAATCACAATGACCGAGAAAATAAAGGGACTCTGGCTTTCCCGTCGGTCCTCGCAGGACGTGGGCTTCCCAGAAGTGAAAATTGGTGTTGATTCGATCCGAAAAATGTGAGTATGGAATCTCATTCCATCGGTTGGTTTCGGCTTGTTGCAATATCTCCTGAGTCCACTCCTGAAGTTTGACGAGTTCGACGCTCCCACTCAAATTCCTTGCTAAATCTTGGGTCCAAGCTATTCGGGCGCTTTTGTCCGAATCCCATTTTTGATAGAACGCGTTCAGCACTCCAGAGTCATCGCGATAGGCTGGCTCCCCTTCGTCGGTCAAGAATAGGCCATGTTGGCATTGGATGACTCCCAACCAATTCGTTCCTTTGAAGAAATCAACGTGACAACCAAAAATGCAAGAGCAATACGCTCGTTCTCGTTTGGCTAAAGAAACCGCTTTGACGAGTTCGCCGACATTCTCATTGGTAAAGGACAATCGGTAACCGCGCATTTGATCTGAAACCATCACGCGGTCGGCACCAGCGATTTGGCTGGCAAGCATCACTGGCAGTTTTGGCCGCGAACATCCAAATAAAAAAGCAGCGAGTGCTAGCGGGACTAGACACATTTCTCACTTCATGCATTCGAATCTGCGCCTAGCCAAATGGGTTGTCGAGAAAATCTTCGTCCCTGCCGGTGTGCGATCATGACTAGCGCTGTTCTTTCGTCAGTGCAGAAATAAAAAGGCCAGAAGCGCAACCAGAAGTAGCGCGACGAACCACCAGAACCAATGAATACCGCGCGGCTTGGCGTGGGCAGTGCCGAATTCCTCCTTCACGAACTCGTTATAGTCAAATTCCTCGTCCGGCAATCCGAGGCCGCTGGTGTAGGCGGTTTCCGACCAACCGGTTTTCTCGTCGGAACCGCATTCGGGACAAGCTTTCGCGTTGCGCGGCACCTCCGCGCCGCAATTGGGACAAACTTCCGGGGACATTTTGAGAGTGCGAAATTCGGAGCGCGGAGTTTGCGAGCGGGCGCGTGTCTTTATTTCACACTCCGCACTCCGCACTCCGCAATTATTTTATCCTCCGGCGCTGGTGTATTCCTCGTCGGTTTTCAATTCCAGCCCCATCAAAATGTAATCGTGCGAAATCGCCTGCATGTCCTTGACGTAATCCTCCAGCCGGAGAAGCTCCCTGAAATCGAGCAGCGCGAACATCTTGCTGGCCGCCACCTGTTCGCCGATGAATTCCGCCTCGACCTTCTCCAGGCCGGCCAGCCGCGCGATGTCCACGATTTCGCTGACCAGCGTCCTCGCGAGGCCGCGCCCGCGGAATTGCGGATGCACCAGCACGCTCACGCGCCCGATGTGCCGCCGCCAGCCGCCCAGTTGCTGGTGCAGCGTGGCGACGCCGGTAATTTTGCCGCCGAGCAGCCCGACCAGCGGCAGGTTGCGCCCATAGTCAATGTTCTGGCACCAGTTGCGGATGACCGCGATGTCCTGCACGCGATGTTTGATGAACATCCGCTCCGGCTCGGGGATGCCGAGAAACAACTGGTGGAATTCCTTTTCATCGTCGCGGCGCAGCGGGCGCAGCGCCGCCTTGGTGCCGTCCTTGAGCTTGACGGTTTTCGGGAACTTCTGGAGTTCAAGTTCAATGCTGAATGACATAAGCTGCCTTGTTGGTTTTTCCGCACTCTGCGTCAAATCTTCTGTGACCGCAACTCAATAAACCCGCGAGGATTCTCCTGCGATGCCGTCGGCATGGTTCCGCGCGCGTTCATTGATGCGCGCCGGGTCAAGGCTCCAGCGCGTCGCCAGCAGCGGCACCTTGCCGACGTTGGCGGCCGTCCATTCCACCGCGGCCCACGAATCCGCGTTCGGGTCCTCGCCATAGCCGAAACACTTCATGCTCAACTCGATTTCCGCCGGGGTTTTCGCGCCCTGGTTCCAGATGGTCTCGCCCGCCCATGCATACGCGCGCGTGACGATGCCGTTTTCCGCGCGCGCCCAGGCGTGATGATGCAAAATCCGGTCGGCGTGGAACAACTGGACCTGGCCAAGCTGCCCGCTGATTCTGGCGAGGAAACGGAAACACTCGTCCACGTCGCAACTCGGATTCGGCAGGCCGGAACCGGTGACAATGATCCAGCCGTTCACCGGCGGGCCGATGAAAAAATTCCGCTCGCCGGTCATTCCTTCCCTCCACGAACACGGGGTCGGCTGATTCAGCCCCAGCGCTGCCTGCACTGGCTTGGGGTCAGTCGCGCGCACGGTCATCCAGAGCGGCGGGCGCGAGGCGAATGCTGATTCAAACGTGAGGGCCGGGGTCTGGCGCGGTGCCAATTGTTTCGCCCTTTGCGCCCGGCGATGCAGGACAATCATCCAGAGCAACAGCATGACCGCGACGACCAGCGCCAGCAAATGCGCCGCCAACAGCATCATCCTTTCCGCGTCCGTCGGATTCACAAGGCAAATCTACGCCCGCGTTCTGCCGGTTCAAACAAAAATCTTGGCAGGGTCGGCGCGCGGCGCCGATCGGACGCCGCAGCGCGGCGTCCCTACCTACATTTGAGCCAGCCAGTCGAGATATTTTTTACTGCCCGCGCTCACCGGCAAAACGAGAAATTCCGGGGTGTCGTAGGGGTGTTTGGCGAGAACCAGTTTTTCCAGTGCAGCCAGTTTTGACTTTTGCGTTTTCAAAATCAGCAGCACTTCCGCGCCGGATTCGATTTTTCCCCGCCACCGATAATGCGATTCGATCTTGGGAACAAGATTCGCGCAGGCAATCAGCCGCGCCGATAACGCGGCCTTGGCCAATTTGCGCGCCGTTTTCAAATCCGGCGCGGTGACCAGGACAATGGCAAACTTTGCGGCGGGTTTCATTTTGCTGAAATCATCAAATGGTGCCGCCGGCGTTGCATTGCGAGCGGCTACGTCCCTGCGCTCTGAAACGTTTCATGTTCGGTGCGCTCGATGATTTCTTCCTGGAGTTCCTTCGAGAGGTCGCAGAAGTAGTCGCTGTAGCCGGCCACGCGGACGATGAGATCGCGGTTTTCGTCTGGATGCGCCTGGGCCTGTCGCAGCGTGCTGGCGCGGACGACGTTGAACTGCACGTGATGGCCGTCCATCTTGAAATAGCTTCGCACCAGATGCGCCCATTTGTCGAGGCCATCGTCGGAGGCGACCAGGCCGGGTGTGAACTTCATGTTCAGCAGCGTGCCGCCGGCCTTGAGGTGGTCAATCTTTGACGCGCTCTTGATGACGGCGGTGGGGCCGTGGCGGTCGGCGCCTTGCACGGGGCTGATGCCTTCGCTCAACGGCCGGCGGGCGTGGCGTCCGTCGGGGGTCGCGCCGGTGATGCTGCCGAAATAGACGTGGCAGGTCGTGGGCAGCATTTCCACGCGGTAATGGCCGCTCTTGAGGTTGGGCCGGCCGTCAAGCTCGTCGAAGCAGACATCGAAGATGCGCACGGTGATGTCGTCGGCGCAATCGTCGTCGTTGCCGTATTTGTGCGTTTTGTGGAGGAGCCGCTGGCGGAGCGGCTCTTCCCCGGTGAAATCCTGGTCCAGAATGGAGACGAGCTTGATGAGCGGAAATTGATTCAGACTTTTCTCGTGATGCCTGACAGGCGTTCCATTTTCCCCGTTGCCGGCTTCAAAGCAAAACTGCTTCAACGCGCTGAAACTGTCGGTGAGGCTGCCGAGACCGACGAATTGGACGTAGGAATTATTGTAGCGTGCGCCGCCGGCATTGTAATCCCGGCCGCTGGCGATGCAGTCATCCGTCAACACGCTCAAGAA
>Ga0265337_1001117_pt1 | contig 13720 bp, 7 predicted proteins | sample 42122metaG_FD_192441 | JGI IMG/M metagenome (GOLD analysis project Ga0265337, IMG submission 192441) | Rhizosphere microbial communities from Carex aquatilis grown in University of Washington, Seatle, WA, United States - 4-21-22 metaG | ecosystem: Host-associated > Plants > Roots > Rhizosphere >... | reverse complement strand
CCAAGTCCTTCCACTCACCCTTCAAGGTTTGGAGGCCTCCAGACGCCGTCGCACCAGCCGTCGGCAGCTTCAGTTGGGGCGCATTCTTGAGCAGGGCCTGATGGTCGGTCATCGCCACCAGGCTGGTCTTGGAGAACGCCGACACCATCCAGCGCTTCCACTGCAGCATTTCTTTGGACGAGATGTTCGGCTTGGCGCGGCGGAACAGGTTCATCGTCATGTTCACGTTAAAGTTCCAGCGGCCGAGTATCTTCTGCGAGGCATACTTGGCGGACTTGTTGCTAACCAGGTAATCGGACAGGTCTTTGAGGTCGGGCACCACGGTGGACCAGATCAACCGCAGCATGTCGGGATTCTGGACGATCGCCTGGGCCTTGGGATGATCCAGCACGGTCAGGATTGGTTCGTGCCGCAGGAGCAGCTCGGTGAACTGCGTGTCATTGGCCATATCCTGAAATTCCGGCCGCTCGGCCAGGCCCAGCAAGGCTGGGTAACGGGCCAGCCGCGCTTCGCTCAGGGGGTTGTTATAAATCACGCCGGCCAGGTCCGCTGAGTCGTACCACACCTGCGGCATCCGATCCGTTGCCCGCGCCACCTTGGCGAAGCCCGTGCTCTGCAGGTCATGGCCCAGCCGGTTGAGAATCCTCATCATCCTCGGGTCTTTATCCTCCGTCGCCATTTGGACTGTCCAGTAGCTCAGCGGGTAGATCACGGACGAAAGCAGGATGAGATAAAGGGCGCCGTTAGCCAGGGCGAGACACAAGCCCAGCCGCCGGCTCAGCCGCTCCCAGAGGACCTGCCGCAGATCGCCGGTATGGTATCTGAAATAGACGTCCACCTTCTTGTGCACTCCCAGGGCGGCGATTTTGAAGATGATGGAGATCAATACGAAGGCGACCAGTGGCGCAAGCAACCACGCCAGCGGCGGGGTCTTCAACCCCAACACGACCAGCAACGGCTGGATCAGTTTCCCCAGAGGCCCCGCCAGAAGGGCACCCACTAGAATGCCGACAAAAGAAAACGCGACCCGGATCACGCCCTGCCGGTATCCAATACCAGCCAGCGACGCCAGCAGCACCAAAGCTAGAAGCCAAAACGTCATACGCTACAATTAAAAAGGTCCTCTCCCAAAAAGCACGCACAAAATGCGGCCCCGGGGCAGGGTTGAAGCTAGCCGCTCATTCCGCTCAGGAAAGTCACGACTCGCTTGTAAACCCTCGCAATGGCCGGCAGGTAGAGGGCCATCAGGATCAGGATGATGGCCATGACACACACCAGCTCCGTCAGGGTAAGTCCCGCCTGTTGTTTTCGCCTCTGGTCCATAGTTCGGGAGGTTAGACCGGGCTGCCCGGCGAGGCTCACGGAGCTTCACCGGGAGTTCGCCTGCCGTATTCGGACTTGAGACTTTGCCAGTTTCCCCTTATCATTAGCGTCTATGCAACAGGATCGGTTTACTATTAAGTCGCAGGAAGCATTGCAGGAGGCACAGCGCATCGCCCGGGAGCATTCGCACCAGGAGGTGGATGGAGAGCATCTGCTGCTGGCCATGATCGGCCAGACCGAGAGCCTTATCCCCGACCTGCTGGAGAAAATTGGCGTTCCTCCTGACCGGCTCAGGCCGGAGCTGGAGCAGGAACTCGCCCGCCGCCACAAAGTCCAGGGGATCAGCTCCACGGACTTGTTCCTCAGCCCACAGATGAAGAAGGCGCTGGATGCGGCCCAAACCGAAGCCGGCAAGCTGAAGGACGAGTACATCAGCACCGAGCATCTGCTGCTGGGGTTGCTGGATGAAGCCGGCCCCTCGCTCAAGAAGATCTTCCAGGCGCACGGCCTCAAGCGCGATCTGGTGCTGCGCGCCCTGGCGGAGTTGCGCGGGAACCAGCGGGTCACTGACGAGAATCCAGAGGGCAAGTTCCAGGCACTCGAAAAGTATGGCCGCGACCTGACCACGCTGGCGCGCCAGGGCAAGATCGACCCTGTGATTGGCCGCGACGACGAGATTCGCCGGGTGATGCAGGTGCTGACGCGCCGCACAAAGAATAACCCCGTGCTCATTGGCGAGCCAGGCGTAGGCAAGACCGCGATTGCGGAGGGGCTTGCCCGGCGCATGGTCAGCGGCGACGTGCCCGAGACCCTGAAGAACAAGCGGCTGGTAGCCATGGACTTGAGCGCGATGATTGCTGGGGCCAAGTATCGGGGTGAGTTTGAAGACCGGCTCAAGGCTTTCCTCAAGGAGATTGTTGCTAGCGAAGGGAAGATTGTCTTGTTCATTGATGAACTGCACACGATCGTCGGCGCGGGCGCCGCGGAAGGGGCGACGGATGCCGCGAACATCATGAAGCCGCAGCTTGCGCGGGGCGAACTGCGCGCCATCGGCGCCACTACACTCGACGAGTATCGGAAGCACATCGAGAAAGACCCCGCGCTGGAGCGGCGCTTCCAGCCGGTGTTCGTTTCCGAGCCGAGCGTCGAGGCGACAATCGCCATCCTGCGCGGGCTCAAGGAGCGCTACGAAGTTCACCACGGCGTGCGCATCCAGGACTCGGCGCTGGTCGCGGCGGCGACGCTCTCGCATCGCTACATCGCCGACCGCTTCCTGCCGGATAAGGCGATTGACCTGATTGACGAGGCGGCCTCGCGCCTGCGCATGGAGCTGGACTCCATGCCGACTGAGGTTGACCAGTTGGAGCGGCAGATCCAGCAACTGGAGATCGAGCAGAGCGCTCTCAAGAAGGAGAAGGACGAAGCCTCCCGCGAGCGGTTAAAGAAGCTGGAGAAGGACCTGGCCAACCTCAAAGAGAAATCCAAGCAGCTCAAAGCGCAGTGGCAGAACGAGAAAGCCGCCATCAACGCGGTCAGCATCGTCAACGGCCAGATCGAGCAGGCCAAGCTCGAGCTGGAACAGGCTCAACGCCGCAACGATTTGAACTTCGCCGCGCAGATCCAATACGGCCGCCTGCCAGAGCTGCAGAAGAAGCTCGCCGCGACGGAGAAAGCCTTGCACGAGAAGCCTGCGGGCCGCCGCCTGCTCAACCAGGAGGTTACCGAGGAAGACATCGCGAAGGTCGTAGCCGCCTGGACTGGCATTCCCGTCTCCCGCATGCTGGAGGGCGAGCGTGAGAAGCTGGTGAAGATGGAGGAGCGGCTCGAACAGCGTGTCGTCGGCCAGAAGGAGGCCCTTGAAGCAGTTGCCAATGCCGTGCGCCGTTCCCGCAGCGGCCTGCAGGAACCGAACCGGCCCATCGGCTCGTTCATTTTCCTCGGCCCCACAGGTGTCGGCAAGACCGAGACGGCCCGGGCGCTCGCTGAGTTTCTCTTCGATGACGAGAATGCCATGGTGCGCCTCGACATGAGCGAATACATGGAGAAGCATACCGTCGCGCGGCTCATCGGCGCGCCGCCCGGCTACGTCGGCTACGAGGAAGGCGGCCAGCTCAGCGAAGCCGTGCGGCGCCGGCCCTACTGCGTCGTGCTCTTCGATGAAATCGAGAAAGCCCACCACGACGTCTTCAACGTCCTGCTGCAAGTAATGGACGATGGCCGGCTTACTGATGGGCAGGGGCGGACCGTCGATTTCCGCAACGCCATTATCATCCTCACCAGCAACATCGGCTCGCCGGTGATCCAGGAGTTCTACAGCGGCGGCAAGGCTTCGGTGAAGGACGTTGCGGAGCTGGAGCGCCTGGTGAAGCTCGAATTGAAGGGGCACTTCCGGCCCGAATTCCTCAACCGCGTGGACGACATCATCATCTTTCACAACCTCGACGAGAAGGACCTGACGCGCATTGTCGATATCCAACTGCAGCGGCTGGAGAAACGTCTGACGCTGCAGCAGCTCACCTTGGAAGTGGACCGCTCCGCCAAGCAGTTGATCGCCAAAGAAGGCTACGACCCGCAATTCGGCGCCCGCCCGCTCAAGCGGGCCATCCAGGACCGCCTGCTAGACCCGCTGGCCACGAAGCTCCTCCTCGGCGAATTCAAACCTGGCGACCGCATCAAAGTGGTCGCCCGCGACGGCGAACTGGAGTTCGCGAGGAAGTAGCGCTATTAAGAGACTTCCGCCTCAGCCATATCGCAGGTTTCCCAAACCTGCTGAGGCTTGAAATACGAGTGGCTCCGGCGTTTCGGCAGCCTGGCCGACTTTGGAAGTCGGCGATACGGCGGGTTTGGAAACCTGCGCTACGCTCCTGCCGCACCCCTTTCTGCATTCTACTTCCTTCATGGAAGAATCACGCCCCTTCATCCTTGCCCCACGGCTCGTAGCCCCTATAATATATAATAGCCGCACCAACGGTGAGAAATGAGCGCGCCCAAAAACCAACTGCTTTGCCCGGTCAGTCCCGCTCCTGGCGACCGGGGCGTTCTGCGGCAGGCGAAGGCAGCGCGCTGGAAAGGACATCAGTGAATAAATCAACAACCGCAATGAAACTCAGCCTTTGCGCCCTGGCGCTCGGAGCAAATATGGCCGCGCACGCGGCGGCGCCGGTCATTACTTCCTTCAGTGGGAACGGGGTATTGGTGGCCAGCAACCTGGTGCCAGGCACTGTGGCGACGGTGGAATGGGCGTCGTCATTATCAGGCCCGTGGACCAACACCTGGGCCGGGTTGGACGCGGTGACAGTGGACTCGAACGGCATGATCTCGGTAAGCGTGCCGATGTTCTACCGCGTGCGTGGGATGGCCCAGGTAACAAACCCTGCCCCGGCTGGCATGGTCCTTATTCCGGCGGGTTCGTTCACAATGGGGAACTCCATCGGTGATAGTGATATCCTGGACGCAAACCCCACCGACATAACGGTGTCGGCGTTTTACATGGACACAAACCTGATGAACTACAGCCAATGGCAGACGGTCTTTAGTTGGGCCACGAGCCACGGGTATGGCTTTGACTTTGCCGGTACGGGGAAGGCCGCGAATCATCCCGTGCTGACGGTAGCTTGGTTTGATGTGGTGAAGTGGTGCAATGCACGGTCCCAGCAAGCGGGTCTGACGCCGGTGTATTACACAGATGCGGGATTGACGCAGATTTACACGAACGGGGACGTAACGGTTTATGTAAATTGGGCGACCAACGGGTATCGGTTGCCGACGGAAGCGGAATGGGAGAAGGCGGCGCGAGGAGGTTTGATTGGGCAACGGTTTCCGTGGGGCAATACGATTTCCGAAAGCCAGGCCAACTACTTTGGAAACACCAGCGGCTACAGCTACGACTTGGGGCCGTACAACGGATACAACACCAACTTCAATAAAGGAGGTTTACCCTATACGAGTCCGGTGGGGTTTTTTGCGCCGAACGGTTATGGTCTCTACGACATGGCTGGGAATGTATTTGAGTGGTGCTGGGATTGGTATGGGACGCCGTATGGCCAACCCACGACTACAAATCCAACCGGACCAGCCGGACCGGGGACCGATACCGCCCGTGTGTTGCGCGGCGGCGTTTGGAACTCTAATGCCAACAGCGCGCGATGCGCCTATCGCTACGTCTTCAACCCATTCAGCACCCCCAATGACTTCGGGTTTCATTGTGTGAGGGGGCTTTGATTTTAGTTCTTTCGCTCGCTAACCCCTTTGATTCAGGTTGCAGCCAGGTTCGCTGGTTCTAATCTGGCCGCGTGCCCTCCGGCAAGTCTGAAATGAGCAAGAATTCTCAATGCTGAGAAACGGTCTTGGAGTTTGGCCCCGTCCAGCCAAGGCAAAGGCCACCCAAAGCCACCTGAAAGCCACGACAAGGTCTGTTGATAGCCAGCTACTACCTTGGGGGAACCTTGGGGGAACCTTGGGGTAAGGCAACTGATAGGCACTCCCGAGCCAGCCCAAAGCGACCCCAATGCGACCTCAAAACCAGATATGAGCCATGCCAATGCCTGGGTAACACGACAATAATGCTCAGGTATTCGCAGGAATACGCGCATTGTCCGGGAAGGATCCGAAGGGCAAGAGAGGTAACGGATTGCCGCGCTTAAGGACGCTTACGCTTGTTCGCACTAGCGTGTTGGCACGTCGGCGAGGGCGGCTGCGCTACGTTCTGGCTTTACTAGGCCGCCGGGTTGGTTTCTGATGCGTCTATCAGCATGACGAACGCCACTTCCGATACCGGCCCGAAGGCTCTGGCCAAGACGACCGATACCGGTTTCCTGTCTAAGTTCACCGTGCTCAAGGGCGCGGCGCGGGAGTTGTGGATCACATTTGTGGTGAAGTTGCTGGTGATCGCGGCCTACGCGTTGTCCAACTCGACCCTCGTGCTCTGGCTCTCGTCCGACCTGGGCTACAGCGACCAGAGAGCGCTTGGCCTGGTGGCGGCCTGGTCGCTCCTGATGACGGCGATCACCTTGCTGGTCGGTTCACTGACGGATGCTATCGGGTTGCGCAAGACGTTCTTCCTGGGCGTCTGGATTTGCATCGTCGCTCGCGCGGTGATGGCATTCACGAGTCTCAAGTGGCTGGCGTTGACTGGCGGGCTGTTCCCTCTGGCGGTCGGTGAGGCGCTAAGCACGCCAGTGCTGGTCGCCGCCGTCCGCCACTACTCCAATACCCGCCAGCGCTCGATTTCCTTTTCCATCTTCTACGTGATGATGAACGTCGGATTCCTCGCCGCGGCTTTGCTCTTCGACTTTGTGCGGCAGGGCCTGGGGGAGCATGGCCAGCTTACGCTGCCGCTGCTTGGCATGAAGATCAGCACGTATAGGGCACTGTTCCTGGTGAGCCTGATCATCGAAATCTCAATATTGCCGGTCCTTTATTTTCTGCGCGTGGGCGTTGAGGTCACCGACGAGGGCGTGCGGATTACTCCTCGGCCAGCCCGCGCGCGACAGGTGAACCTGTGGAGCTCGATGTGGCAGGCGGTGCGTGACAGTGCGACGGAGTCTGCCCGGCTCTTCGCCGGCCTCTTACGGCAGGCGGGGGTTTACCGACTTCTGGCGTTCCTCATCTTGATTGCGTTTCTGAAGCTGATTCTAATGCAGATGTATTACGTGTACCCGAAGTTCGGCATCCGCGAATTGGGCGATGGCGCTCCCATCGGCCGACTCTGGGCGATCAATAGCATCCTGATTATCGTCCTCGTTCCGTTCGTTGGTGCGCTGACGCAGCGAGTGTCTGCCTACAGGATGGTGACTATGGGGGGCATTGTCTGCGCCGCGTCCGTGTTCATTATGGCACTGCCGACGGCGTGGTTCGCGCCGTTGGCGAGCGGTCTGCCGGGTCATTGGCTTGGTCATGGATATCTGGGCCTGAAGGGTAGCGTGCACCCCTATTATGTCATGATCGCGCTTTTTGTTATGCTCCTCTCGGTTGGCGAAGCTTTCTACTCGCCGCGCGTTTATGAGTATGCGGCAGCGATTGCGCCCAAGGGCCAGGAGGCCTCTTACGCGGCGCTCTCTTATGTGCCCTTCCTGCTGGCCAAACTGCTGATTGGAACTTTCTCAGGCTTCCTGCTGGCCCGGTACTGCCCGGAACATGGGGTGCGGCACTCGGAAACTATGTGGCTCTTCGTAGCCCTGACTGCCACGGTCGCTCCGGCCGGCTTGATTCTGCTGCGGCGCTATATCCGCGTGCATGAGGCGGGACGCGAGGATTGACGGGTAAGGCCGAATCCCGAATGTCGAAGGCCGAAGGAAGGCCGAAGCCCGAAACCTGAGACGATTCCTTGATGGGCTATCTTACAGCCGGCTCGTCGATGGTCAGGTCGCCTTTGACGGCGTCAAGCGTGACGCGCACGCCGACCGGGAGGGTGGCATTCAGTGGGATGTGGCCGAAGGGCAGGCCCGCGACAACCGGGACCTTGAGTGGGAGCAGTCTCTCCCTGAACACGTCTTCCAGGGTTTGCCGGTATTCCTTGGAGTTCTTCGCTTTGGGGTCGTGGCAGTTGGCGTTGATGCCTATGGCGATGCCGGCGACTTGCTGGAGCAGGCCCGCATTGAGCAACTGGGTCAGTATCCGGTCGAAGCGGTAGGGCACTTCGTCCAGGTCTTCGAAGAAGAGGATCTGGTTCTTGAACGCGGGCTGATAGGGAGTCCCGAGCGTGGCGCAGAGGAGGGTGATGTTTCCGCCCATCAGCGGCCCGGAGACGACGCCGCGGCGGAGAATGGTGACGGTCTTCTTCTTGTATCCGTCGGAGATGCTTCCCGGGGCCGAGGCCTGCATCAGGGTCTTGAGGAAGCTCTGCAGCGTGAAGTCAGGGAGATCCTTTTTGATGAAGTCCGAGTTGAGCATTGGGCCATGGAAGGAGACGAGGTTGGCTTTCACCAGGAAGGCGCAATGCAGCGACGTGATGTCACTGTAGCCGACGAAGATTTTTGGGTTGGCGCGGATGGTCCGGTAGTCCAGCCGTGGCAGGAGGCGCGCGGTTCCGTAGCCGCCGCGCATGCAGACAATCGCTTTCACCTTATGGTCCGCGAACATCTTCATGAGATCACTCGCGCGGTCGCGGTCGCTGCCCGCAAGGAAACCCCAGCGTTTGCGAACATTGGGAGCGAGCTTGGGTTTGAAGCCGAGGCGCTCGAGGACGGCGACGGAGCGGTCGATGTTCTTCGGATCAGGCGGCGCGCTGGCGGGCGCGATGATTCCGATGGTGTCGCCGTAGTCCAGGCGGACGGGTTTGGTTGGCATCAGGTGAGACCTTGAGCGGGCGGGTTATTGGTTGCGGAGCGTGAGGAGTTGGGCCTTGGTCTGGGTAAACGCAGTTTCGAGCTCCTGGAGCAGGGCGGGGGCGCCGTGCACGTTCCTGGCACGGCCAAGCTCTTCGAGTTTCTGCGACAATTGGACGACGCGTTTGACGCCCAGGTTGAGGCCCATGCTCTTGAGCGCATGCGCGTGGAACGCCAGCATGGGCCCGTCGTTAATCGACTGGCTGATCTGTGCGATGCGCTGAGGAGCTGCTTCGAGAAAGAGGTCCACGAGTTCCTGCAGCATGCTGATGCCGTTGGAAGGCGGCATTTTGCGCAACTCCGCAATGGTGGACTGGTCGAGCAGATTGTCCGCTGAGGTGGACTTGGGACGCGTTACGAAAGCAGTATCCGGTTTCCTGGTCTTTACGGGGCCCCAGCGTTGCAGCGCCGACTGCAAATCACCGATACGGACGGGCTTGGAAATGTAATCATCCATGCCGGCCTTCAAACACTTTTCGCGATCGCCCATGAGCGCGTTGCCGGTCATGGCGATGATGCACGGGCGTTTCCCGGCGGGCCAACGCTGACAAATCTGGCGGGCCGCTTCGAGGCCATCCATCTCCGGCATCTGCACGTCGAGAAACAGTATGTCGTAGGCCTTCCGCTCCAGCGCCTTGAGAACCTCCAGGCCGTTATTGGCGATGTCAGCGTGGTAACCCAGCTTGTTCAGCACAGTGAGGCCGACTTTTTGGTTGATCGGATTGTCATCCGCCAGGAGCAGACGCAGCGGCAGGCGGCGGGCGAGATCGGCGTCGAGCGTCGGCGCGACCGGCAATTTCTTCTCGCGTTGAACGTGGACGCTCAGGGCCCGGCACATGGCATCGAGCAATTGCGCCGGGTGGATCGGTTTATGGATGGAGACAGAAACACTGGCGGGCAGTGGACGCGCACCATCGCCGCTGGGGTGCCTCGACGACAGCAGGAGCAATGGCGCGTAACGCCCGGCAGGTTGCTTGCGGATTTCCTCGGCCAGCGCGAGACCATCTTTGTCCGGCAGTTCCAAATCGAGGATCACGGCATCAAACAAATCGCCTTGCGCCAGCAGCGCGAGCGCGTCGCGGCCGTTCGCAGCCGTTTCCACGGTCATGCCCCAATTCTCGCCGCGCTGCGTGATGATGCGCCGGTTGGTGGCGTTGTCTTCGATGACCAGCAGGCGCTTGCCCGCAAGCTGGGGTTGCGGGTTTTGCCAGGCCGGCGGCTTGCTGGAGGCGGGTGCCCGCGCCGTGATCGTAAAATGGAATGTGGACCCCTTGCCCGCATCGCTCTCGACCCAGATCTTCCCCCCAAGCAACTCCGCCAGGCGTTTGCAGATGGCCAGACCCAGCCCGGTGCCGCCATAGTGACGGGTGGTGGAGGCATCGACCTGCTGAAACGATTTGAAAAGGCGGCTCTGCCGGTCCAGGGGGATGCCGATACCCGTGTCACGCACCGAGATGTGGAGCAGCCACTCATCCGGGTGCCGGAGAAACTCGGTGTCGTGCTCGTGGCCGAACGGGATGCTGCGCACCGTGCGCCCGGACGAGGTGACTTCAATGACCACCTCGCCCTGGTTGGTAAACTTGACGGCGTTGCCGATAAGATTGACGAGAATCTGCCGCAGCCGGGTTACGTCGCTGACCAGGATCTTGGGAATGGCGTCGTCCACCAGGTACGCGAGGTCGAGGTTCTTTTCGGCTGCTTTGGACGCCAGCAAATCCATGACCTCCTCGATGCAGGCGTGGAGTTCGAAGGGATGATGGTCCAACTCGAGTTTGCCGGACTCGATTTTGGAGAAGTCAAGGATATCATTGATGATGGTCAGCAGGGCGTCGGCGCTGGTACGGGTGGACTCGACATAATCGCGCTGTTCATCCGTCAATTCGGTGTCCAGAAGCAACCCCGTCATGCCAACGACGCCGTTCATGGGCGTGCGAATCTCGTGGCTCATGTTGGCCAGGAACTGGGACTTGGCGAGCGTGGCCTCCTCGAGCCTCTGGTTGAGCGATATGAGGGCGGCGTTGCTTTCGATAAGCTGTTGCTGGCTTTCCCGGAGTGCCCGGTAGGCAGCATCGCGCTGCAAGAGGTTCAGGTAGGCCATCGAGTGATAGCGAATCCGGGCGATCAGTTCGATCTTGTCGGGCAGCTTAACCAGATAGTCATTGGCGCCGAGGGCAAAAGCATGGCCTTTGACCTGGGGGTTCTCGTTCGTAGAGAGGACGATGATGGGAGTGTCTTTGGTAGCCGGATTGGAGCGGAATTGCTTGACCAGCGTGAGGCCGTCCACGCCGGGCATCACCAAATCCTGCAGAATCACCGTGGGCTTGATCTGGTTCGCGATCGCGAGGGCTTCGCGGGCGTCGGCGCAGTAATGAAAATCAATGTCGGTTTGATTGGCCAAAGCGCGCCGGACCGCTTCGCAAACCATGGCCTGGTCGTCAACGACCAGGACCATCACATGGTACTCCGGCGGATGCGGCAGGCGCTCCTGGTCCGGATTCACCATCTGGTTGATTGGTTCGTCAGCCATGCGGTTTCATTCTCTATCCTACGATATTCGTGAGCCTGGGGCCGATTTTGTCAAGCGCTAGAATTTCCGTGGCGGCGTGCAGCTCCGCCGCGGCGCCGGGCATGCCGTAAACCGCGCTGGTGGGCCGATCCTGGGCGATCGTATGATGGCCCCTCGATCGCAAAGCGCGCAGCCCCTCGGCCCCATCGCGGCCCATGCCGGTGAGCAGCACGCCCACCACATCTCCCGGCCAGAATTGGTCCGCGCTCTTAAAAAAGAGGTCAATCGACGGCCGATAGGCAGAATCGACCGGGTGCCGTGTGTAAACAAGCCGTGTAGGACTTGCAAACACAAGGTGACTATCTTGCCCAGCCACCAGGACGGTGCCGGCTTGCGGACGATCGCCTTCACGGGCCAGGCGCACCTGGAGCGGGGTCTGGGCATTCAGCCAGTGCGCCAGGCCCGGCGCGAAGTGCGGATCCACGTGCTGGACGATGATCACCGGTGCGGGAAAGTCGGCTGGCAGGTGCGCCAGCAGCTTGGCCAGGGCCGTTGGCCCGCCGGCGGAGGCACCGATGCCGACCAAGTGGTTGCGGCCCTGGGCAGGATGCCGTTCCATCCATTGGGCGGGCGCCGAACGATTCCTGGTGGTATTGGCGCCGAGCAGCTTGCGGATGGTTTCGATTTTCCCCAGCAGGGGTCTGGCTCCCGCGCCCGCACCGGTGCGATCGAGGACCGGCGTATTGACCGCATCCAGGGCGCCGGCGCCCATAGCTTCAAAGACCTTCGCGGATTGGCTGGTGACGTTGGCGGTGACAACCACGATGGCGCAGGGCTTGCGGGCCATGATGCGGCGGGTAGCTTCGACGCCATCCATGCCCGGCATGATCAAGTCCATCAGGATGAGATCCGGGGCATCGCCGGCACAGAGAGCAACCGCCTCGGAGCCATCGCGCGCGACCCAGGCAACCTCATTCTCGGGCGCGCTGAGAATCACGCGGCGCATCGCTTCGACCGCTGCCAGCACGTCATTGACCACGGCGATTCTCATGCATCAGGAGCGCCAATCAAGTCCACGACGGCCTGCAAGAGTGTTTCATCGTTAAGGTTGTCCTTGGCGATGTAATAATCTGCGCCCGCTTCCAGGCCGCGCAGCCGGTCTTCCTCGCGGTCCTTGTAAGAAACGATCATGACTGGCAGGGACTTCAACTGAGGGTCCTTCTTAATCAGAGCTGCCAGCTCTATGCCATCCAGGCGTGGCATGTCCACGTCGGTAATCACTAGGTCGTAATGGTTGGCGCGCACCGCGTTCCAGCCAGCCATGCCGTTCACCGCGACATCGGCCAGATAACCGTGGTTGGCAAGGAGCTTCCGGAACAACTCGCGCACGGTAAGGGAATCGTCCACCGCCAGAACGCGTTTCTGCTTCCGGCCGGTCAGTTCGAGATCGCCGCGCTGGACTTGGGTGAGCAGGCCTTCCGAAAGCAGCTTCTCGATCGATCGTACCATGTCATCGACATCTACAATCAAGACCGGGGCGCCATCTTCCATGAGCGCCGCCGCGCTGATGTCTTTGACCTTGCCAAGCCGGCCATCGAGCGGCTGCACGACCAGTTCGCGTTCCCCCAGAAAGCGGTCCACGACCAGCCCGTAACGCGCATTGCGGTCGCCGAGCACGACGACCGGCAAGTCGTTGCCGGGCGGTTTGGGGGGGGCGCAATCGAAGACCTGGTGGGCCGCCAGCAAGCCAACCTGCTGGCCGTCGAAACGAAAGTGGGGACGGTTTTCGAGGGTTTCGATGCCCTCGCGCTGCAATCTCAAGGCTCGGGTAATCTGAGCCAGTGGAAAGGCGTACGGCTCGCCGGCCACTTCAACCAGCAATGCGCGGAGCACAGAGAGTGTGAGCGGCAACTGCAGTTGAACGCGCAGGCCGCGGCCGGGTTGTGCGCTGAGCCGAAGATTGCCACGCACGCTCCGCACCATATTCTGCACTACGTCGAGGCCGACGCCACGGCCGGAGATCTCGGTAACGGTATCCTTGAGCGTGAAGCCTGGCAGGAAAAGGAATTCGAGCAGTTCGGCCTCGGTAAGCTGTTCAGCGACAGCCGGCGACGCCAGATTCTGTTTTAGGACCCGCTCTCGCACCCGCTCCAGTTGGACGCCACCGCCGTCGTCCGTGACCGTGACCAGGAGCATTCCGGCGCTGTGGCGGGCTTCGAGGAGGATTCTGCCCTCCGGAGATTTGCCGGCGCGCTGGCGTTGCTCTGGCGTCTCGCAGCCGTGGTCCACGGCGTTGCGCAAGAGGTGGGCCAGCGGGCTCTCCAATCGCTCCAGGATGTCACGATCCACCTGGGTGTTCTCGCCCACGATTTCGAGCCGTACCTGCTTGCCGAGCGCTTGTGCCAGATCGCGCACCATGCGGGGAAAGTGGCGCACGCCATCGCGGAAGGGCCGCAGCCGGGTGCGCAGCACTTCGAGATACATGTGTTGCGAAAGATGCGCGGAGCGGCGATCGAACAGGTCCAACTCCCGCAGGCGGTCGCTCAGAAACTGCTGGCAGCCGGCC
>Ga0265337_1001115_pt1 | contig 13752 bp, 7 predicted proteins | sample 42122metaG_FD_192441 | JGI IMG/M metagenome (GOLD analysis project Ga0265337, IMG submission 192441) | Rhizosphere microbial communities from Carex aquatilis grown in University of Washington, Seatle, WA, United States - 4-21-22 metaG | ecosystem: Host-associated > Plants > Roots > Rhizosphere >... | reverse complement strand
GGCCGCATGGCCTCCGGCGCCGGCATCGGCACGATTTACTCGTCGTGGTCCCAGGTCATTGCCGGATGGGGCACCACCAACGAGATCACCCGGCACATCGGTTCGTTTGCCATACCGACCACCGGGGGCTACTCGGCCTATCTGTATACGCCTTTGATTGACCGGTTCGGCAATTATGCGCAGGTGACCCTGGGCGGCACGAATACTATCCGGTCGACTGAGTTGGTGGCTAATCAAACCGAGACGCCAAATGGGTCTTACGGACTCAACGTCAACTTTTACATGTTGGTCGCCCCCAGAACCGACTTGGCCCGCATTGATAATGTTTATCCGGACGGGACGGTGCTCATGCAGGGGACCAACACCCTTTCGTTCGTTGCCAGCAGCCCGACTTACGGCATCAATACCACCAATATCCATGTGACGTTGAACGGCGTCAACGTCTCTTCGAATCTGTTGTTCAGCGGCTCGCCGGCCAGTTGGAACGTAAGTTATCCGGGACTGCAGCCCAACCAAGGTTATACAGCCGTCATTACGATAACCGATAACAACAATCAAACCCATACCACAACGGTGAACTTTGACACCTTCAGCCCAAACAACTTCACTTGGGAAGCTGAAGACTTCGACTTTGGCCCCACGAACAGTCCCGCTCCAAACTACAGTGGCCTCCGTTACATTGATAATCCGGCGCCCACTTCCACTCCGGCGACCAACAGTTATTTCGGCCAAATCGGCGTTTCAGGGATTGATGAATCCCCACTTTTCCAAAACATCATCGGCACTTACGTCTATCGGTATAGTGATACTAATCAGACCGTCTTTGAATACGTCTCCACTGAAGTTACCAGTGATGCGGCCCGGGCGAAATACCAAAACGCCCAACTGCAAAGCGACAATCCTTACATCCGCGACTACGATGTTAATGATTTCACCAACTGGGTTGACTACACCCGCACATTCCCCAGTGGTAATTTCCTTGTGTATGCCCGGCTGTCTGCCGGCAATGGCGCTTTCAATATGCAGTGCGCCCAAGTGACCAACGGAGTCGGAACCTCATTGCAGCAAAGCAACGTTCTGGGCAATTTCATAGGTTCGGGCGCCAGCTTCGCCACCTGGCAATACGTGCCGCTCACCAACACCACTGCTGGCAAGCTGGTCATCCTTTCTCTCGGCGGAGTTGAGACGCTGCAAATGAAGGGTGACGGCAAAGAAAACGCGAACTACTTCGTGCTCGTGCCTGTTCTGCCCGTCATAACAGCATCAGTTAGTGGGGCAAACGTCATCCTTTCGTTCCAAACGGTATCTGGACTTACCTACACGGTCTCTTGGAAGAATGATCTGACCGATCCCACTTGGACACCGTTGGGGAGTCCAGTGCCGGGTAATAACACAGTCCAGTCGGTGACTGACAGCAATGCCCTTTTAAATCAACCCCACCGTTTCTACCAGTTGGCGGTTCAATAAACCGGACCATGAGATAGAAGCAGCGGACAGCTTTCATTGACAATGCTGGCAAAGCAATCGGGATTATCGTCGACCATGCAAAAGGCATTCGCAAACACAGCCGTGCTGGAAACACCAGACTTTGAACCAAGTCGGACTGGTGGAGGTGTTTCCAGGCGGGTCAGCGGCGCCGGTCAGGGTGGTTTCACATTGATCGAGTTGCTGGTGGTCATCGCCATCATTGCCATTCTTGCGGCCCTGTTGTTGCCGGCTTTGTCCAGCGCCAAGGAAAGGGCCAGACGCATCCAGTGCCTTGCTAATTTGAGGCAGATTGTCCTTGGGGACACTCTCTATGCCGGGGACAATGACGATGTGCTTGTGAAAGCGCGCTCGCAAGCTTCAGCGGGCAACCCCGGCCCCGCGTGGGTGCAACTGGCCTTGAATGTGCCGGACGCGAGAGGCTTGAAATCGGTAAATTTGACGGTGCAGTCGAACGCTCCTCCCATTTGGACGTGTCCCAGTCGTCCCACCCTTCCCACTTACAGCACTTCTCAAGGCCAATGGGATATCGGTTATCAATACTTCGGGGGCATCACGACTTGGGTGAATCCGGTCTATCCTAGCGGGACTCCAAGCTTCAGCCCTGTAAAACTCAGCACATCCAAACCGTATTGGGTGCTGGCGGCTGATGCCGTGGTTAATCCCGGCGGGGGTTGGGGACAGCCGCCGCCCAATGGCACCGAGCCCGCACTCTATTTGAACCTGCCTCCGCACAAGAAAGCATTAGTGAACTTTCCCGCCGGTGGCAACGAGGTGTTCTGCGATGGTTCGGCTCAATGGGAAATAATTGATGATATGCGCCTTCTCACGACTTGGAGCGTCGCCGACAGGCTTTGTTATTTTTATCAGGATAGTCGGGACTTTCCTGCCTTCTTTATTGCGCATATGAATTCGGGCACTATGGTTCCACAATGAATGAATCAACAACTTCTGTTGCACAAAAAGTCTGCACGCGATTGCACGAGGCGAAAACTCAAAATGACACTCTGGAGATTGTCGCTATTGAGCGCGTTTTTGCCTTCGAGATTGGTATTTAGCACTTGCGTTGTGCTGGGGGTTCTGATGTGTGACCTCGAAGTTGCTCATGGTGACTGGCAATTGGCGTGGAGTGATGAATTTAATGGCAGTTCCATCAATACAAATAATTGGACATTCGATATCGGCAACGGTTCCGGCGGTTGGGGCAACAATGAACTGGAATACTATACCAGCCGTCCACAAAATGTTTATGTAACCAATGGTCTTCTTCACATCGCAGCTCAAAAGGAGTCTTATTCGGGATACAACTACACATCGGCCAAGCTGAAAACCATTGGATTGTTCAGCCACAAATACGGACGTTTTGAGTTTTATGCCAGGCTGCCGAAAGGCCAGGGTTATTGGCCGGCACTTTGGATGATGCCTCAAGGCGCGGTCTATGGCGGCTGGGCCGCTTCGGGTGAAATTGACGTGATGGAAAACAAAGGCAGCAATCCGGCCAATGTGCTTGGCACCCTCCATTTTGGCGGCATGTATCCAAACCAGGCCCAATCTTACGGTCCATCCTACACATTTCCATCCGGAGACTCGGTGACAAACTTTCACCTTTACGCACTCGAGTGGACCAACGACGCGATTAGCTGGTATGTGGACAACCAGCTTTACGAAACGCAAACCAGTTGGTGGAGTTCAAGCAATCCAACCAACACCAGCATCCGCAATCCTTACCCTGCTCCATTCGACCAGCCATTCTATATCATTATGAACCTGGCCGTCGGTGGAAATTTCGGCGGCAACCCTGATGGCACTACGGTTTTTCCGGGCGAAATGCAGGTGGATTACGTGCGTGTTTACAATTGGGTTGGCGTCCCGCCGCCTCCGCCCGCGCTCAAATTGCGGGTTGCCTTCGATGACCCGCCGGGAACAACCACAACTTCGAGCGATACCAATGGCGGCGGCGCAACCCTCACCCTGCAAATGATGGATGGCTCCGGCAACCCCGGCGATTATCACGGCGCGTTGAATTCGGGAGTCGCTGGCGCGCTGACTGGCAATCGCGCATTGGATTTTTCTTCCAACGGCGCTAATCAACCGGGCAGGCCCGGACCTTTGGCAGCCACGACAAATGTGAATCTCGGTTTTGGAACAGTCAGTAATTTTGTCGTTTCCCTGTGGTTCGAACAAAATGCCATGATGGCTCCTCCCCCGGCAAACATCGGTCCGCGCCTCTTTGTTTTGGGCGCAGGGAATCCCGCCGATTCCGGAGCCACCAACAGCATCGGTTTAAAATTTCAAACCGCGAACCAGCTTTATTTCCAGCTTGGAGACATTACGGCATCCGCTGCTTTTCCCCAAAATCTGCCGACTAACGCCTGGCTGTTTGTCGCGGCCGTTTATGACGGGGGGAGCGTGATGATTTATCAAGGGACAGAAACCAACCCGGTTAGTTTGATCAGCACCACGCCGGCCGCCACAAATATCAATTTTGGTTCCAGCGACGCTCTGTATGTCGGCAATCGTCAGGACCGTCAGCGTTCATTCAATGGTTGGATTGATGACTTCCGCTTTTACTCAGGCGTTGGCGATTCAAATTTTGTCGAAAGCGTTCGATTGCTTGCCGTGAGTCCCTCAACCAACCTCCCGGTGACCTTAAATATACAAACCCGAGCCAATGGCATTGAGCTTGCTTGGCCAAATGGTGTTCTTCAATCGGCTACCAATTTATTCGGTCCATGGTCAGATATCAGTAATTTCCTATCACCTGTTGTTGTCACGCCAAACGGGGCGCAGGGATTTTACCGGATCAAGCTTCAACAATGAACCGGATAAGCCAGAATCAACCAATTCGATGGCGCCGTTGCCTCTCACTCGTCTGCTCAATGAGTTTTGGCCTGGTTGTGTCCTTAAATGCCCAAACCTACACTCCTCCCGCCAGCCACCGAACGGATATTGTTTTGGATTCCAACTGGCGGTTCATCCGACAGGATATAGCAGGCGCGCAAGCCGTGGGCTTTGATGATTCGTCGTGGACGAATCTGAATTTGCCGCACACGTGGAACAATCTCGATGGTCAGGATGGTGGAAATAATTATTATCGGGGCATCGGCTGGTATCGGGCGCATTACACGGTGGATGGCAGTTATACCAATCGGCAATTCTTCCTGAAATTTGACGGCGCATTTTCCGTTGCCGATGTCTATGTGAATGGCAGCTTTGTCGGAGAACATCAAGGCGGATTCGCCGCATTTGCCTTTGACGCCGCTCCGTATTTGAATGTCGGCGCGGACAATATCATTGCGGTGAAGGTCAACAACGCCGTCAACACCAACATTCCGCCGTTGAACGCGGATTTTACGTTTTTCGGCGGACTCTATCGTGACGCGCATCTGCTGATGACTGATCCGGTGCAAATATCGCCTTTGGATTACGGCTCGCCGGGAATTTATTTGAAGACGACGGGTGTCAGTTCCAATTCCGCCAATCTCCAAGTCACCACCGTGGTCTCCAATTCCACGGCCTCAGTGCAGACAGTAACCGTTCGCGCCGTCGTGACCGACGCGGCCACGAACATTGTGACGACGCTGACTAATGTAGTGACGCTCGCGGCTTCGTCGGTTTCCAATGTGGTGTCGAGCACGGCCATCGCCAATCCACACCTATGGAACGGCCTGACTGATCCGTATCTCTATCAAACCTTTGTGGAAGTGTGGAATGGCGCGAGTGCGGTGGACGTGGTAGCGCAGCCGCTGGGCTTTCGTTATTTCAGCGTGGACCCCACCAATGGATTTTTCCTCAATGGCCGGCATTATGACTTGCACGGCGTGAACATGCATCAAGACTGGCTGAATTGCGGCTGGGCCTTGACCGACGCGCAGCGGGACACGAACTTCATATTTCTCAAGGAAATTGGCGCCTCCTTCCTTCGCCTTTCACACTACCAACACAATGACTACACCTACCAACTGGCCGATCAAAATGGCATTTGCGTCTGGAGTGAAGTTCCGATTATTGATTACATCACTGAATCACCGGCGTTTTACACCAACTCGCTCCAGCAACTCCGCGAAATGATTCGCCAGAGATACAACCATCCTTCAGTGATATGCTGGAGTGTGTATAATGAAATAACGCTCCAATCCGGTCCAACACCGACCGACCTCATCAGCCAGGAAGTTCAACTCGTCAATCAGGAAGATTCAACCCGGCCTTCCACCGCCGCTGCCAACTCTAGCGATGGCGATCCTTCCACCTTTTACACCCAAATCATCGCCTTCAACAAGTATTACGGCTGGTATTCAAGTCCGCTGAACGGTATTGGTTCATGGGCTGATAACATTCACGCCAATTATCCCAACCGTTGCATCGGGGTGAGTGAATATGGCGCGGGAGCCAGCATCTACCAGCATAGTGAAAATCCCACTTTCCCGGCCAATACCGCCACCAGCTTCCATCCCGAAGAATGGCAGAACATCGTCCACGAAACCAACTGGCAATTGATGGCCGCCCGCCCGTTCCTCTGGTGCAAACTAATCTGGAACGAGTTCAACTTCGCTGTGGATGGCCGCAACGAAGGTGATACCCCAGGCCGCAACGACAAGGGCTTGGTGACTTACGACCGGCGGACGCGCAAGGATGCTTTCTACTTTTACAAAGCCAACTGGACGACCAATCCGATGGTTTACATCACGGGCCACACTTTCACAAATCGGCTGACTAATGCCGTTACAGCCAAAGTCTATGCCAACTGCGATTCGGTCGAACTTTTCTTGAACGGCATTTCCCAAGGCGTCGTCACCAGCACTAATTGCATTTACACGTGGCCGGTCACGCTTCTGCCCGGCACAAATGTCGTCGAAGCTGTCGGGACCAAAGGCAGCACCGATGTGACCGATTCGTTGATTTGGATTGCCCCCATCACACCGCCTTTGGTCTCGGTCATAACTCCGGCGGGGGCGATCGCCTATCTCAAGACCACCGATGACACTTTGGAACTGTCCGTCAACGTCACGAATCCGATGCCGGCCACTGCCCTCGCGACAGCCTGGTCTCAACTCGGCGGGCCGGGCGCAGTCACTTTTGGCAACAGCAACGCACTGACCACGACTGCCAACTTCAGCTCAAACGGCGTTTACAGTTTGTATTTCACCGCCAACAATGGAGGGAATACCACCGTTCCATTTACTGTGGTAGTGGGTTCCAGTGCCGCCATTACCAACGGCCTCCTCGCTTGGTGGAAAATGAAAGAAACTGGTGGAAGCACAGCCGCCGACTCCTCGGGCAACGGACGCACGGCCACCATCAGTGGGGCGGTCTTTACCAATTTCGTCACGGGCTATCCTTCGAATGCGCTGCACTTTAACGGTTCGAGCAGTTACGCCAGCTTCTCCTCGCCGGGTGTGACACAGTTGACACTCGTTGCCTGGGCGCGCGCCACTGATCATGGCAACAGTGCTTATCCGCGCATCTTCGACACTCCGGGATACCGGCTGTTTTTCCGGTTTGATAGTCAAGGCACCAACGGTTTCGACTTTGCCACCTACTCCACGGGAAATGGCGATTGGTTTTCCGGCCAGAGCACGATTCACACCAACGCGTGGTATCACGTTGCAGCCAGCTATGACCTCTCGAGCCTGACCAATGTGCCGATGGAATATGTCAATGGAGTTTCCATTGCCGCCACCACCGTAATCACGACGCCATCAGGCACCCAACCTTCGAGCGCAGGCACGGGTTATCTCGGCAATGTAGCGGCCTCGAGCCGGGGCTGGAGTGGCGACTTAAGCGACCTGCGCATCTACAACCGCATTTTGAGTGGCGCTGAAATCCAAGTCTTGGCCAACGCGCCGTTTATCAACTATGCGCCGTCTGTCAATGCCGGCAGCAATCAAACCATCATCTGGCCGGTTGCCGCGAATCTCGCCGGCACTGTGACTGACAATGGCAACCCGCCAGGAACAGTTACGACAACTTGGACTGAACTCGGCGGCCCCGGCATTGTTACTTTTGGCAGTTCCAACGCCCTGTCCACCGTCGCCAGTTTTTCCGCAATCGGAACTTATCAATTGCAGCTTGCCGCCAGCGATGGTCAGGCGACAACCGTCAGCGGCTTGATGGTAAATGTCATCAAGCCGGCGCTTACCCTCTCGCTGTTGCCAAACGCACTGCAATTGTCGTGGCCGTTGAACGGCAGCAACTGGTATTTGCAATATCAGACAAATCCGCCCTCAATGGGATTGGGGGCGAATTGGATAAATGTTCCCGGTCCGCCCACCAATCCATTTGTGATGCCAGTTTATCCCGGTGTCGGGTCTGCCTTTTATCGGCTGGTGCACACCAATCAATGATACCAATTGAAGAAAAATCTGGACTTCATCGAAATCAAAACCTGTAATTGGGGCATCGTCAACAAACATAAAGTTTCTGATCGTTTGCCTGACCGCGCGGGCTTGCGGCTTGCGCCAGTCCTTCAGTTGTTTTTTCTTTCCGTTCTAATCGTTGTCAGCCCGGTTGTGTTGGCACAAGAATCGGGCGGGCTTTTGACGAACGCCATGGATGTCATTTCCCTGTCGGCGGAACAGGCGTCGCGCTCGCTCAAGGTGTCTTTGACCGGCGTGGTTACTGCTGCCGATCCGGTCTTGAAGGGGCGATTTTTTGTTCAGGATTCAACCGGCGGAGTGTTCGTGGACAATGTAAATGGCCGCCGTCCCGAACCCGGCGACGCGGTTGAAGTTTCAGGGATAACCTATGCCGGTGCTTTTGCTCCAACTGTAACCGCGCCCAGCGTGCGTAAAATTGGCACCGCGCCCTTGCCGCCGGCAAAACCGGTTTCCGTCGAACAATTGATGTCAGGCTCCGAAGACAGCCAGCGGATCGAGATTTCGGGCATTGTCCGGGATGCGCGAACCGATGGTTCGCGATTGACGTTGGATCTTGTCACGGGCGGATACCGCTTCCGGGCTTATCTGTCGGTTGCCCCCGATTTTCAGCCTGAAAAATTGGTCGGCGCGCAAGTGCGTGTGCGCGGCACGGCCGCCGAAGCTCACAACCGTTCGTTGCGGCAGTTGGTTGCGGTGGAGATTTACATTCCCAACCTGGCGGATTTGGTGGTTGAGAAATCCGAGTCGGTCAGCCCGTTTGACGGCCCCGTGATTCCACTCGACAAACTCGCCCAATTCCGTCGGGGCAATTCTCTTGCGCAGAGGGTTCATGTCCATGGCGTGGTTACTTTTCAAAAGCCGGGCGAGTATTTGTTTTTGGAAGATGGGATTTACGGCTTGCAAGTTCAGAGCCGGCAACGGACGGAGTTGTTGCGGGGGGAAGTGGTTGACGCGGTTGGTTTCTTGAATTTTGAAGGTTTTCTTCCGGTTTTGCAGGATGCCGTTTTCCGAGACACAGGCAAATCCCCGGCTCCGGTCAAACCCCAACCCGCGACAATCGAAGAATTGGAGAGCGGCCATTACCACGCGGATTACATTTCGCTTTCGGGCAAGTTGATCGAACTTACGGTCAACCGCGCGCGGCAAGGAACCGCCTCATCGGGACCAACCACCCTGGTTTTGCAAACCAGCAATTTTACCTTCACGGCCACAGCCGATAATCTGGCGGGTCAGGCAGCACTGGCGGCTATTCCAATCGGAAGCGTTTTGGCTGTGAGCGGGATTTGTCTCACTCATATTGACAGCGACGGCAAACTGGAATCCTTCCAAATCCTCATCTCGAATCCAAAGGATGTCTTGATCATCGAGAAACCAGGCTGGCTGACACCGCAGCGTCTCTGGATTGGATTTGTGATTGTCTGCTCCGTGCTGATTGTGATTATGAGCTGGACCATCATGCTGTCGCGGAAAAATTCCGCTTTGAATTTCCTCGTTGCCGAACGTGAAAAAGCGCAGCTGGCGTTGCAACAGGCCAACGACCAGCTTGAAGGAAGAGTCAAGGAGCGAACGGCGCAACTGAAGTTTGAAATTACGGCCCGCAAGGAATCGGAAGTCCAGTTCAAAGCCGTGTTGACGGAAAGAACGCGCCTGGCGCAGGAACTTCACGACACGGTCGAGCAAACGCTCACAGGCATTGCCTTGCAACTAAACGCGGCGTCGAAGCTGCATGATCGCAGTCCTGAGAACTCGTTGCGCCATCTTGAACTTGCCCGCAGTTTGATGGCCAAAAGTCAGGTGGAAGTCCGCCAGTCAGTCTGGGATTTGCGCAGCCGGGCGCTGGAGCAATTCGATCTTGCCACCGCCTTGACTGACGGAGGCAGGCAGATTACTTCCGAAACGAATGTTCAAGTTCACTTTGAGACCAAAGGCGAGCCGCGGTCCTTGCCGGAAGTCGTTGAAGAAAATCTTTTGCGCATCGGACAAGAGGCGCTCGCCAATATCGCCAAACATTCCGGCGCAACCAGTGTGAACATAGAACTGCAATTTGAACGCCAACAGGTCAGTTTGCAGGTCAAAGACAATGGAATCGGTTTCGACCGCGAAAAAGTCGCAGGACCAGGCGAAGGGCATTTTGGTTTGCTCGGCATGTCCGAGCGCGCCAAGCGGCTTGGCGGCCGGTTCATCCTTTCAAGCAAACCGGAAGAAGGAACACTGGTTCGCGTTGAAATCCCTTTAAATCCGTCACTGGAATTTCAATCCCCATCGGCCACTGACGATGTGGTTGTCATATGAAAAAAACAGGGAAGATTCGCATATTGATAGCCGACGACCATTACATTGTTCGGATGGGTTTGGTTGCACTTGTGAACACGGAGCCGGACATGGAAGTGGTTGCGGAAGCCGCCGATGGCAATCAAGCGCTGGAACTCTTTGCCAAACATCATCCCGACCTTGCGTTGCTGGATTTAAGGATGCCGGGTAAAAGCGGGATACAAACTGCGATGGAGATTCGGGACAAATTTCCATCGGCGCGAATTCTGATGTTAAGCGCCTTTGATGGCGATGAAGATATTTACCGGGCGCTTCATGCCGGGGCGCAAGGATACGTGCTTAAAAATGCCACGGGTGATAAACTCGTCCCTGCATTGCGGGCCGTGGCGGCGGGACAAAATTGGATTCCCAAGGAAGTTGCCAGCCAACTTGCCTCGCGGAAAATGTTGGAAGAATTAACGTCCCGCGAAGTGGAGGTTTTGAACAAGCTGGCCAAGGGGTTGACCAATAAAGAAATCGCCGTCGCATTGAACATTACCGAATATACGGTGAAGGACCACCTGAAAAATATCCTTGGCAAACTTCGCGTTGCCGACCGGACGGAAGCCGTCACGACTGCAATTCAACGCGGGATCATTCATTTGTGAGTGGTTGTTGAACCCGGTCAGACCGCTTCGTGTGTCTTTGCATTTTGAAAACCGCCTTATCACCCCTCGAAAGAGGGATGAAAATGATTCTTGCAGATTTTATCATTTCCCCGTTCAGGTGCCATCTGATGTCCTCTTTAACTTGGTTGAGGCTCGATGTTAACTGCGAAACTTTTACGAATATCATCAAAATGAACCAAATGTCTGTTTACCGCTCATATGTTGCTTTGACCGCCGTTTCGTTGAAAAGAGCGCTTTTGGTTTGCCCGCTGATTCTTTGCACGGCATTTTCGCTGGCAGCCCGGAGTTATACTCCCCCCGCCAGTCACCGGGTGGATGTGATTGTGGATTCCAACTGGCGGTTTACGCGACAGGATATCGCTGGTGCGCAAGCCATTGAGTTCGATGATTCGTCATGGACAAATTTGAATTTGCCGCACACTTGGAATAATGCCGACGGTCAAGACGGTGTGAAAAATTACTATCGCGGCGTAGGCTGGTATCGAAGGCATTTCGCGGTGGACAAGAACTTTACGGGCCGCCATTTCTTTCTGAAATTTGATGGTGCATTTTCCGAGACCGATGTCTATGTCAACGGTAATTTCGTCGGTGAACATCAAGGTGGGTTTGCAGCGTTTGTTTTTGATGTCACCCCTTGCCTCAACGTCGGGGCGGACAACGTGATTGCGGTGAAAGTAAACAACGCCGTGAATACAAATGTTCCACCGCTGTCAGCCGACTTCACCTTTTTCGGGGGATTATATCGTGACGTGCATTTGCTCGTGACTGACCCGGTGCAAATCTCGCCATTGGATTATGGCTCTTCGGGAATCTATTTGAAGACGACCGGTGTCAGTTCCAATTCCGCGAACCTCCAAGTGACGGCTGTTCTTTCAAACGCCACTGCGACGGCACAAACTGTGACTGTCCGCAGCGTTATCACCGATGCGGCGACAAATATCGCGGCCATTCTTACCGATGTCGTGACGCTTCAGCCGGCGACAACATCAAACATTGTTGCGACAACGACGATTAAGAAACCGCATTTGTGGAACGGACTTTCCGACCCATATCTATACCAGATCTTTACTGAAGTTCGGAAAAGCTCGAAAGTGATTGACTTGGTCGCCCAGCCGCTGGGCTTTCGCTATTTCAGCGTGGATGCGAACGCGGGTTTTTTTCTGAATGGACGGCATTATGACCTTCACGGCGTTAACATGCACCAAGACTGGCTGGACCACGGCTGGGCAATCACGGATAGGCAGCGGAACACGAATTTCATGTTGCTGAAGGAGATTGGCGCCACGGCTGTCCGTCTGTCGCACTATGAGCACGGTGATTATACTTACCAATTGGCGGATCAAAATGGGATTATTCTTTGGAGCGAGATTCCGCTGGTTAATCGTATCACTGAATCACCCGCCTTTTACGCCAATGCCAAGCAGCAGCTTATCGAACTTATCCGGCAGCGCTACAATCATCCATCGGTGGTTTGCTGGGGTGTGTTCAATGAGATTACCATGAAACCCGGGCCGAAGCCGGTCAATCTGGTCAGCCAACTGGCGCAGCTTGCCGAGCAGGAAGATACTACACGCCTTTCCACTTCCGCCGCCAATGCCAGTGACGATGAGCCATCCAATTGGTGCACCGAGTTAAACGCCATCAACAAGTATTTTGGCTGGTATAATGGCAAGCTCGGAGAATTTGGAACTTGGGCCGACGAGATTCACGCGAAATACCCCAACCGCCGTCTTGGCATTAGTGAGTATGGTGCTGGCGGTAGTGTTTATCAGCACAGTGAAGAGCCGGTGACCGAACCTGCCAACGGTGGACCGTATCATCCGGAGGAATACCAGAACCTTTTTCACGAGACCTATTGGCAAGAGATGCAGGCGCGGCCATTTCTCTGGTGCAAATTCGTTTGGAACATGTTTGATTTTGCAGTCGCCGGTCGCAACGAAGGTGACACACCGGGGCGCAATGACAAGGGACTGGTCACTTACGACCGTCAGGTGCGCAAGGACGCTTTCTACTATTACAAAGCCAACTGGACAATGAATCCGATGGTTTACATCACTGGGCACACTTTTACCAATCGGCTGACCATTGCCGTTACCGCCAAAGTTTATGCCAATTGCGATTCCGTCGAACTTTTCTTGAACGGCAATTCGCAAGGCGTTCGCACGAGCACCAATTGTATTTTCACCTGGCCGGTAAAGCTGTCCGGTGGAACAAACGTTGTTATGGCGATTGGCAACAAGGGCGGAGTTCGGGTTAGTGATTCGTTGGCATGGGTCTCGCCGGCTTCGATGCCAACCACCGAGGCAGGTCGCACTCTGCCGGTGTCAAACACGGCCAGTAACGCCATGGTTTCGGCAATCCCTCGAAGGGTTAATTAATGAGTCTAAAGAGTGAAACAGCCAATTGTCACTTCGTTCGAGGTGTGCGCAGCTCGTATTGGTTGATGCTCCTTGCCCGAGCCGCAGTCTGCGTCACGGTGTCATGCGCCGTCTTTGCGGGCGTTCAAGCACAGACCAACCAGGTCAATGCCGGTGCTGCGTCTCCGGGATATTTGGGTAAACCCTACCACGGTGAAGCGAAGCCGATTCCAGGCATTATTCAGGCGGAAGAATATGATGTTGCGCCGGGTGGGGTGGATGGAATTACTTTCCACTACACTGGGCAGGCGAGAAACGCAAATTTACGCGCCACCGGCGATGCCATCGCACTGGCCAGATTCGGGGACGGCCACATGACCCTCAAGGGCGAGCCGGAAAACCCGGACCAGGTTTATGTCGGCTGGACCGAAGATGGCCAATGGATGAAATATTCGGTGCGCGTGAGGAAAACAGGCATCTACCGGCTGGGCGGGCACTTCGCGGCAGCAGAAACAAATGCCACGTTTTCCGTGACGTTCACTGCGGACATCAAGACCGGGCCGATTACGCTTCCGACGACCGCCGGTTACCAGC
>Ga0265337_1001114_pt1 | contig 13754 bp, 12 predicted proteins | sample 42122metaG_FD_192441 | JGI IMG/M metagenome (GOLD analysis project Ga0265337, IMG submission 192441) | Rhizosphere microbial communities from Carex aquatilis grown in University of Washington, Seatle, WA, United States - 4-21-22 metaG | ecosystem: Host-associated > Plants > Roots > Rhizosphere >... | reverse complement strand
GCCACACCAGATTGGCATAAACATCGAGGACCTGGTTCACATCCACGCCCTGATAATTGTAGCTGTAACCGGCCACTTCCTTTTCCGGCGCGGCGGCGGCGGGCGAAACCGCCGGCATTCTCGGTGTTGTTGATGGAACGGCAGAGGCTGTCGCCGGCATCCCCGCGGGCGTGCCCGCCGTATTGTTGGTCGGGGCAGGGAGCCGCATTTGCAACTGGCTCATTTGAGCCGGCGTCATGGGCGTTGGCGGCGTCTGCGCCCAAAGACCGCGGGCGGTTAAAAACAGGATCAGGACGAGCGTGGTCGTTTTCATTTTGCGTTTGCGGTTTTGGTTTTCACATTGGCCGGGGCGTTTCTCTGGTAGCTGGCGACGAGCTTGATGTTGGCGTTGAGCTTTTGATGCGGCGGGTCGGGCTGAAGTTCCAGGTCGAGCACGCGGATCATCGAAACATCGGAGCCGAGTTTGTAAAGGAAGTCCACCAGTTGATCGTCCGTGGCGCTGACATTGATGTTTTGAATCTGCTGGACGAAAAAGGCGTCGTTCGTGCGCGTCGTCGGCCGCGACATGGTGCTCATACCGACGCCGCTGGCCAGCGCCTGCGACTGGATGGTGCGCAGAAAATTGATGGACATGTCCTCGGTCGCGACAAATTCGCCCTGGGTTTCAAACCCCTTCACCTGCGCCTCGTAATTTGATGTCTGCAAAACGGTCGTCTGATAAAGCTTCAGCTTCTTCTGCGCCTCTTCGAGACGGTTGCGCAGATTGCTCCAATCACCGTAATGCGGCCAGATGAACACCCAGTTCAGAACCAAAATCAAAACCACCAGCACGCCGACAGCCAGACGGCGTTCCAGAGGCCGGAGTTGGGCAAAGAATTTTTTCATGGCACAGCCTCCGTGTGTTTCAGTTGCAGCGTAAAGTGCCAGTTCGCCGTGTTGCCACTTACATTCCAGATGAGTGGCTCAATCGCCGACGGCTCAAATACGTCCTGGCCGTTCAGCTTCGCCTTGCGAACCGCGTCGTAAAATTTGCCCTGATCCGAAATCTGGCTGATCTGGTCCGGCGCGCAGATGCCGCTCAAGGTCAGTTTCTGGCCTTCTACGAAGCTGGAGCGTTGAAGTGTGCGGCCGGCGGGCAGTTGCTCGGCGACAATCTTCAAGCAATCCAGCGCCGCGTATTTCAATTGCTGCCGCACCACGAGCACCTCGTAACGCGCCTTGAGTTGCAGCACGTTGGTGTAACTGTCGCCCAGTTGCGCCGCCTGCTGCTCCACAGCGATGGTCTTGTAATTCAGGACGGTGGTTGCGCAAAAATAAATCACCACACCGATCGCATACAAAATGCCCGTCGTGACCAGCCCGCGCAGCCAGAGCCGGTCCACGAACTGCTGGTGGTAGCGCGCGGAAAATTCCGCGGGCAACAGCGCCGCGCCCGACGACGCCGCGGCCCGGCGTGCCGTGCGCGCGGCCAGTTCCGCCGGCGGCGGCGGCTCCACCACCCGCACCGGTTCGTCCACCGCCTCGCGCAGAAGTTTTTCCCACTCGGCGGCGTTGACCGGATCTGCCACCAGATGCCATTTCGGCGGCCCGGTCAGCCAGCCTTCCATCTCGCCCGCCCAGCAAAGCTGCGCGAGCTGGTCCTTCAAACTTCTGGCGCGGTCGCCTTCGGGCGGCAGGACCATCAGGCACAGGTTCCGCAGCGCGCCGTTGCTCCGCCATGCAACCAGCGCGGCGTCCTTCCCGCGCGTGCCGGCGTAAATCCACGCGCCGTCCTCCGTCGCGGGCGCCGCCTCCAACTGGTCGAGCATCGGCGCCTCGAGCCGGTCGGCGAGATAACCGTCCTTCTCCAGCCTGCCGAGAAATTCCTCCACCGCCGGGCGCCCGGCGATCACGACGATGACGCTCTGCAGATCACCGGCCGCCGCCGCCGGCAGGAGATGAAGGGTCCAGACAATCTGGGCGACGGGCAGCGGCGAGAGTTTTTCCAACTGCAACTCCACCATGGCCTGCGTTTCCTCGAAGGAGCTTTTGGGCAGCTCGATGACGCGCAGGTAGACATTTTCCGGCGGCAGCCACGCGACGTTCAATTTCGGCTGCCAGAGCGAACTCCACGATTTCGCGACCAGCCGCGACGGCAGTGGTTGGCCGCCGGGGATTTTCTGCTCGCGGTCCAGGACAAAATTCCCGCCTTTCGCGTCGAACCGCCAGAGGCGGTTCGCGTCGGGCGCGACTTGCAGAACGTTGCAGGAATTCCAGCGGGGCATCAAAAAATGGGGTGATGGATTGTTGGATTGTTGGATTGTTGGATTGTTGGATTGGCCCATCTGTCCGCTAATCCACCAATCCAATCATCCAGTAATCCAATGGGGCTTTGGGTTTTCATTGGCGCCTGATAAATTGCGTTTTGTCGTCGCTGCCGAGCGCGTCCATGTGCTCCTCGATTTGCGTGACGCGCAGGACTTCCTCGATGGTCGTCTCGCCGTTCTTCACCTTGGTCCAGCCGTCGGTTCGCAGCGTGCGCATGCCCTGTTCGATGGACCGTTGGGCAATCGTCGTGGCGGGCGTGCGGTTCAAGATGAACGGGCGGATGGCCTCATTGACGATGAGCAACTCGTAAATCCCCTTGCGGCCCTGGTAGCCAAGTTGACGGCATTCCTCACAGCCGGCGCCGCGCCAGAATTGCGCCACGCCGATTTCGTCCTCCGGAAATCCGATTTTCCGCAGGTAATCCGCCCCGACCTTTTGCTCCGTCTTGCAATGGGGGCAAATCGTGCGCACGAGGCGCTGGGCCATCACCGCCTCGACCGACGACGCCACGAGGAACGGCTCGATGCCCATGTCAATCAGCCGCGTGAACGCGCTCGCCGCGTCATTCGTGTGCAGCGTGGAAAAAACCAAATGGCCGGTCAGCGAGGCGCGGATGGCAATCTCGGCGGTTTCCATGTCGCGGATTTCGCCGACCATCACCACGTTCGGGTCCTGGCGCAAAATGTGGCGCAACCCCATCGCGAACGTCAGGCCGATCTCCGGCCGCACGGCAATCTGGTTGATGCCCTTCAATTCATATTCCACCGGCTCCTCGATCGTGATGATGCGCTTGTGGACCGAGTTGATGGCGCTCAAAAAAGCGTAGAGCGACGTGGATTTGCCGGAACCCGTCGGGCCGGTGACGAGGAAAATCCCGTGCGGCTTGATGATGATTTCGCGGATCATCGCCTCGTCCTTCGGCGCAAAACCCAGCTTGTCGAGGCTCAGGAATATTTTCCCGCGCGTGAGGAGGCGCAGTGAAACGCTCTCGCCATAGACCGTCGGCACGGTCGAAACGCGGATGTCAATTTCCTCGCCCTTGATGCGGACATTGATGCGGCCGTCCTGCGGCAGGCGTTTTTCGGAAATGTTCATCCCGCTCATCACCTTGATGCGCGAAATGAGCGCGGCCTGAAACCGTTTCAACTGCGGGGGCATCGGCGTCTGGTGCAGGATGCCGTCAATGCGGTAGCGGATGCGCAGCTCGTCCTCCGCCGGCTCGAAATGGATGTCCGTCGCGCGGTCCTTGTGCGCTTCCCAGATGATCTGGTTGACGAATTTGATGACGCTGGCCTCCTGGTCATCCTCTGTGATTTCCTTGTCGGCGATGTCGAGGTCCATCGCCTCGCCCTCGCCCAGCTCGTCGAGCGTTTCGGCGCCGACGCCGTAGTATCTTTTCAACGCCTTCTCGATTTCGGTTTTCGGCGCGAGTGCGAACTCCACGGGCATTTGGGCGTCGAACCGCACCGCGTTCATCATCGCCGCGTCGAACGGATCGCTGGCGGCAAGCTGCAACATGCCGTTGTTGACCGCCGCGGGGAGCACGGAATACTGGAACGCCACCTTCGTGGAAATTTTGTTGCGCGCCTCGGCCGGCACCGTGTGCTTGTGCAAATCCACAAACGGCCAGCCGATGGCCGCCGCCAGCTTTTGCAGGAAAACGTCCTCGGCCACGCCGCGTTCGCGGGCGATGAACGTCAGCAGCGGTTCGGTTGAACCGCCCGTCGCCGCGGCGCGCCACGCCTTGCGCCAGTCGTCAAACTGGGCGGGCGTCGCTTCCGCGGCCGTCGTAATCAGATTTTTTGCCGAGTTGAAAGCCATTTGTTACTCCAAGTTCAACATCCAATTCCTCGAAAGGTTGCCGAAATTCGCGAAATTCTCAAATCAATTCTCTCCCGGCCCCGAAATTATTGATCTCCCGGACGGTTGCCGGCAGGAACGATTCTACCTCGCAAATCCTTTTCATTTAGCTCCGTTTCGTGTAATACGTCAGTGTCAGCAAATGAAACAATTCGCCACCGTCACCGTCATCGGGCGCGACAAGACAGGCGTCATTGCGCGCGTCACCAATTTTCTTTTCGAACAGCACGCCAACATCGAGGCGCTGGAGGAACAGGTCACGCGCGGCCAGTTCAGCATGACGCTCCAGGCGTCGTGGAAAAGCGCCGAATTGAAACTCGATTCACTCCGCGCCGGCCTGGAAAAATTGGCGCATCAACTCGGCATGGAAATCAAGGTCCGGTTCACCGAACCTGACCGTCGCCAACGCTTCGCCATCCTGGTCACAAAGGAAACGCACTGTTTCGAGGCGTTGATGAAGTCGAAATTGCCGGCGGACACCGCACTGGTCATCGGGAACTATGCCTCATTCGCGCCGCTGGCCCAAAAGCACCGGTTGCCGTTCGTGCATGTTGACTGGCAGGATCGTGCGAAGTCGGAGGCGCGGACGCTGCAACTGCTGGAGGAGCACGAAATTGATTTCGTCGTGCTGGCGCGTTTCATGAAAATCCTCTCGCCGAACTTCGTGTGGCGCTACAAAAACAAAATCATCAACATCCATCCGTCGCTCCTGCCGAGTTTTCCCGGCCCGCAGGCCTACCGGCAGGCTTACGAGCAGGGCGTGAAAATCGCCGGCGTCACCGCGCACTTCGTCTCCATGCGGCTGGACGAGGGACCGATCATCGCGCAAGGCTCGTTTGCCATCACGCCCGGAATGGGGCTGAAGGAAATTGTCGCGCGCGGCCAGAAAGTTGAAGCCGCCGTGCTCGTCAAGGCCGTGAAACTTTATCTCGGCCGACGGCTGGACGTTTATTGGGGCGTGGTGAAGGAGGTTTGATGTGAACGCGTTTGAACAGCCGCTTTTTGTCTCGCGCCGCACCCCGGCGAGCTTGTGGCAGGAATACCGGATTTTTCCTGACCGGCTAGAGCTCCAATTCTGGCTTTTCTTTCACCCAATTGTCATTCCCGCAAACGAAATTTTGGAAATCGAGGTCCGTCCTTCCTTGTTTGGTGGTCGCAAAGGAATTACTTGGGGCATCAAGCTGGATATGACGGATCTGCGGCGCCACGTTTTGGTCAGGAGAAAAACCGGCTTCTGGAAACGCATCGCGTTCACGCCGGACAATCCCGACGAGTTCGTGCGCATCTGCAAATCCATCATGCTTGACGGAACCGGTGCCAGAACCGCCTGAACCCGCCGTCCTTTTTCTTTTGTGTCAGCGGGAACCGGCCGGTTCAATGAACAATGATATTTGATTTGTCGGCGTTTCAGGCGTAGTTTTTCTTTCAGGCTGGAGCTTCAGTTTGGCAGCCTTGGAAAGGAAGAACTTATGGCAAAGAAAACAAACACAAAGCGCAGCACCAACGGTCGCACGCAAACCTTTTCGTTTCGTGCGCCGGAAGCGTTGAGCGTGCAATTGGTCGGCGACTTCACGCATTGGCAGGAACGTCCCGTCAATCTGCAAAAGGGCGGAGACGGCATCTGGCGGACAACGGTGAACATGGAGCCGGGGGCGCACCACTACCGCTTTCTCGTGGATGGTGAATGGCGCAACGACCCGGAATGCACACTGCGCACGCCGAATCCCTTTGGCAGCGAAGACATGATGCGCCAGGTGGCGTAAGCCCGGGTGACCGCTTGCGTCTCGACTCGGCAAGCTGGAATGATACGTTGTCGGCGTGAGTGATTTAACCATCGGACTTTTGGGAGCGCTGTTGGCGACAAACCAGCCGCTCGCCGTCAGCAATCTGGTCGAGCAACAGACCGGCGTTTCAGTTGCGATTGCGAATCCAAACGATCCGGCGGAGAAGGAGTTGCAGCAATTGATGGAGAGCGACGACGCGGCGCTGGCCGAGGTGGACCAATGGATTCAGACGAACAATGCCCTCATGGCGACGGGCATGGGCGAGTCAAAAGAGGCGTTGAACCAGCGCATCCGTGTGCGGCTTGACACGGTTCGCACAAATTACGCCAGCTTTCTCCGGCGCCATCCGGATTCGTCGCGCGGCTATCTGGCCTACGGCACTTATCTCGATGACATCGGCGACGAGGAGGCGGGCAAGGTGCAATTTGAAAATGCCTCGCAAATTGACCCGAAAAATCCGGCGGCCTGGAACAACCTCGCCAATTACTACGGCGAAAACGGCCCGCTGACGAACGCCTTTGCCGATTACGCACGGGCGATTGAACTGGACCCGTCCGAGCCGGTGTATTACCAGAACCTCGCGACGACGGTTTATCTTTTCCGCAAGGACGCGCGGGAATTCTACGGCATCAACGAGCAGCAGGTTTTTGACAAGGCGCTGGCGCTGTATCGCAAGGCCATGCAGCTCGACCCGGATAATTTCGAACTCGCGACGGATTACGCGGAAAGTTACTACGGCATCCGCCCGTTGCGCACCAACGATGCGCTCGTGTCGTGGACGAACGCGCTCAACACCGCGCACAACGACGTCGAGCGCGAAGGCGTTTTCATCCACCTCGCGCGGGTCAAAACCATCGCCATGCTTTTTGACGAGGTCCGCCCGCAGCTCGATGCCGTGACCAATGCCTTTTACGCCGACATAAAAAAGCAGCTGGAACGCAATCTGGTCGAGCGCGAAAGCGCCGCGACCAACGCGATGAACAGTTCCGCCAACATGACGGCCATTTCCACCAACGCGCCGGCGTCCGCAAAGTAGACTTGGCGGCGTCTCGGCGGAGCGCCGCAAATTTCTGAAAATGAAAAAGTGCGGCTTTCTGCCGAAAGGCGCCACGCCACCGCGTGAATCGCAAATCGCATATCGTAAATTCAGGCTTTGTGTCCCGGCGGCTTTGTGATGATATATTGGCGCATGAGCTTTTACGACCAGTTGAAATTTGACGCCAACGGCCTGATCCCCGCGATTATTCAGGAGCAGAAGACCGGGCGGGTGCTGATGATGGCGTGGATGAACCGCGCGTCGCTCGAAAAAACCATCGAGACCGGCAGGACCCATTTCTGGAGCCGCTCGCGCAAAAAATTCTGGATGAAGGGCGAGCAAAGCGGCCACACGCAGACGGTGAAAGACATCGCGTTCGACTGCGACGGCGATACGCTGCTGATTCAGGTCGGGCAAATCGGCGCGGCGTGCCACAAAGGTTACCAGTCCTGTTTCTTCCGCTCGGTTGAAAATGCGGGAAAATCGTTTAAGGTGACGGAGGCCCAACTCGAAACATCGGAGCAGATTTACGGAAAGAAATGATTTGGCAGGGACGCCGCGCTGCGGTGTCCGGTCGGCGCAGCGCGCCGGCCCTGCCTGGTATTTATGGATGACATGTATTCATTTGGCAGCCACGAGTATTTTTTGATGCTCGCGCTGCTGGCGTTTTCGCGCGGCATGGATTTCATGAGCACGTGGATCGCCACGCCGAACCTCGTGCTCGAGGGCAATCCCATCGCCAAAAAGCTCGGCTGGAAATGGGGCGTGCCGCTCAACGTCGCCATTTGTCTCGCGCTCCCGCTCTGGCCGTTGTCGACGATTGTCGTCGCCACCGCCAGCGTGCTGGTCGCCGCGCGCAATTTCCAGTCCGCCTGGCTTATGCGCTCGCTGGGCGAGGAGATTTACCGCCGCTGGCACATCGAACGCGTGCGGGAAACGCGCGTCACGCTTTACCTGTTCTGCCTCGCCGGCAACACGCTGCTCATCGCCGCAGTGGGCGCGGCGTTGATTGGGTTCAGCGATTTGCGGCTCGTGCCGTTCGCCATCGGCATGGGCATGATTACCTACGCCATTGCCGTGGCGTTCTACACGCTGCTCGCCATCTGGCGGATCCATCGCGCGGCCAAACGCGAAGCCCGCGAAATGGCGGCGGTGCAAAATCCACAGCCCAATGGCCGTGTCGTTGTGGCCGAAACTTGCTCGCGCCCGCCCGGGCAAATCGTTTAAGCTGCCGTTTTGACGATTTTACTTGTTAAAGCAGTCAGAAACTTATAAAAGCAGGCTCATGAAGCTGGGTGTCCTAATCATTGGTTTATGTTTTCTAGTTTTCTCACAAAATATTCTTTCTCAGACAAACCAGACGGAACGATTGCTTCTTCCATTTTTGGACAAAGAAAGTCAAAGCAACGTTGTCGTCACTCATAACTTGTCAGGAGCGGGCGAACCTTGCCCATTGAAATACACAAATGTGCTTTCAAACACAAACCTGTTCACTTTGGAGGAGCAAAAAACCATTCGAGAAGTTTTCACGAAATACAAAGACGTGACCACGAATTCAGGGCCAGCAGGAACTGAATTGATCGGCTTATATAAAACGAATTTCTTCGTTAAAATTATGAACAGAGAGGAGCCCATCGAACAGTGGGTGGCGAATTTCCAATACGTTAATTCAAAGTCGCGAGAGGAGATTCGTTTTGGAGGACATGGTGTCCTATATGCCAGCTTTCGCAGCGAGTCTGGCGACGGTTACAATGCTGGCTTTAGCAGCACGGGCAACGGCCCAAGCTTGCTATTCACCGAGGTTAGAAATGGTTTGGAAAGTGGCATACTTGCTGATTTTGAGAATATCCATCAATCTTGGACGAATGATTATCGTTATGCCAAGTTCGCCGGTTCCCCTGTTGTGGTATATAGGCAAATTACCAATGGCCTGATTCTTGGAAAGTATCTCATGTGGAACCCTGAAAATAACCGTTTGATACTAGAAGCCGAATTCAAGGAGCCTTACGATTTTGAAAAGCATCGAACTGACCAACAAATGTTTAATGGTCACTAATTTCTCTGCGGCTTCCTGCTTTTGTTTTCACCGTGGTTCGGTTAAAGATGGGGCATGTATTCGCCGACGCTGGATGAATTTTTGAAGCTCGCCGCGCAGGGAAATCTCATTCCCGTCACGCGCCGCATCCTCGCCGATCTGGAAACGCCGCTGTCGGCCTATCGCAAAATCAGCGGCCCGGGCGAATCGTTCCTCTTTGAATCCGTCGAGGGCGGCGAACACATCGGGCGCTACTCGTTCGTCGGCTGCAACCCGCGCGCCGTCATCAAGCAAACCGGCAATCGGGTCGAAGTCATCGAAAACGGGAAAGTCGTGGAAAGATTTACCGTTGCCCCCTCAACCCGTCCTTCTCCCCCAGTGGGGGAGAAGGTGGCGCAGCCGGATGAGGGGGAAGCCGTTCACGACGGCCTTGAAGTCGTCGAGCGCGTGATGAAAAAATATCGCGCCGTGGCCGTGCCGGGATTGCCGCGCTTCACCGGCGGCGCGGTCGGTTTCATCGGCTACGAATTCATCCACGATGTCGAACCGGTCGTGCCGCGCCCGCCGCACGATGAATTGGAGACGCCAGTGATGTATTTCCTCGTGGCCGACCAGCTTTTGATTTTCGACCGTGTGCAACAGACGATCACGATCCTGGTCAATGCCATTCTCGACGACGCGGAAAGCCCCGCTGACGCCTACGAAAATGCCGTCGGCGAAATCGAACGCCTCGTCTCGCTGCTCGAACAGCCCAGCGAACACCAGCCGGTGAGCGTGCCGGACGAAATCCCGCCCGTCGCGTTCGAGTCGAACCAGACAAAGGAAAAGTTTTCCGCCAACGTCGAGGCCGCGAAGAAATACATCACCGCCGGCGACATCATCCAGGTCGTCGGTTCGCAGCGGTTTTCCGCGCCGGTCACGGCGTCGCCGCTGGACATCTACCGCGCCGCGCGCACCATCAATCCGTCGCCGTATATGTTTTTGCTGGAGCTGGACGGATTTTCGCTGGTCGGCGCGTCGCCGGAAATTCACGTCCGCTGCGAGGAACGCAAGGTGGAGATTCGCCCGATTGCCGGCACGCGCCGTCGCGGCAAGACCGAGGCCGAAGATTCCGCGCTGGAAAAGGAACTGCTCGCCGACCCGAAGGAACGCGCCGAGCACGTCATGCTGGTGGACCTCGCGCGCAACGACATCGGACGCGTCTGCGATTTCGGCAGCGTGCAGGTGAAGGATTTGATGTTCATCGAGCGCTACAGCCACGTCATGCACATCGTGTCGCAGGTCGAAGGGAAACTTTCGGCGGACAAGACAAATTACGACCTCATGCGCGCGACGTTCCCAGCAGGGACGGTCAGCGGCGCGCCAAAAATCCGCGCGATGCAGATCATTGCCGAACTCGAACAGACCGCGCGCGGGCCGTATGCGGGCGCGGTCGGCTATTTTTCCTTCAACGGCAATCTGGACACCTGCATCACCATCCGCACCGCGCTCATCAAGGACGGCCGGGCTTACGTGCAGGCCGGCGGCGGCTGGGTGAACGACTCGACGCCCGAAGGCGAATTTCAGGAGACCGTCAACAAATCCATGGCCATGCGCAAGGCCGTGGCGATGGCGGAAAGTTTTGCCAAGCCGTGAATGGAAACCGGAAATCGCAGTCGCTGAATCTGTCAAGTGTGAGGAATGCAGTCAGTTTGGCGCGATTGAAATGGGTGGCAAATTGCTTTGCCCGGATTGTTTGTCCAACAGCGCCTCCAGTTGCGCCGGGTCGCCGGACGACGACGGCTGCTGAATTGTTTCAGGATTCCATCTGGTTCAATTCCACCTTACCCAGGACAGTCAGAGGCAATTCACCATGCCTGCCGCAGACGGAAGAATTGTGTGCCGGAAGGTGGCACTAAAATGTTCACCGAACTCCCATTGATAACCGGCAGATTGGTGACGGCGGTCCAGTGAGCATCTGCGCCGAGCGTGCTGCTTTCCTCCAAAATGCCCGCCGCCAGGCCGTTCGGCCAGCCGATGGCAAGTTGCCCGCCGCTGCTCGCCGGGTTCAGGATCATCGGCGTGGCAATCACAATGCTGCCGCTTGCGCTCGCGGTGGCGTTGGAGGCGGTCGCGGTCACGCTCCACGAGTAAGTTCCGGAAGAATTGTAGGCGTGCGCAGGGAATTGATTGGCGTCATGCGGCGAGCCGTCGCCGAAATTCCAGTTGAACGTCACCGCGCCGGAATAATTCGTCACCGCCGGCACGGCGGCAAATGCGACGGGCCAGCCGACCGGATAATTCGTCGGGACATGCGCGACCACGCCGAGCGAATAAGGCCCCTGCGCCACGGTAACGGTGCCGGTGGCGAGCAGGGAGTTTTTCGAGCCGTTCCACGCGGTGTAGGTGAACACGTCGGCGCCGGCGAAGCCCGCATTGGGGAAGTAAGTCAGCACGTTGCCATTCACACCCAGCAAGCCGTTGGCCGGCTGTGAAATGATCCTCAACGTCGCGGTCGTTGGCGTGACGGTGACCGGCAGGTTCAGCGGCACGTTGTTTGGCGTGCTGCCGGAAACGATGTTCACCGTCGGGGCCGCGTTGGTGTTGAGGTTGTCGTTGCCCGGACCGTTGTGGCAGTTGTAGCAGCCGATCAACGCGCCGCGATACAGGTTCAACGTGACGCTGCCGGCATCGAAACTGGCCGTCAGGGTGCGGGTCGCCTGCACGCGGGAAAGAACGGTGCCGCGGAAATCCAGGCCGTGGCAGGCCTGACAGGCGGCAACGCCACCGGGCATGGAACCGATAAAATCGTGATGTCCGGACACCCAATCCTGGCCGACCGGATGCATCCCGTGCGGGCCGCTGGCAGCGGTGCTTGAATTCACGGACATCGAAACATGACAGGCGGTGCAATCCACCATCACACCGGCGTGGCCCTGGATTTCCTGGTTGCGCACGTTGTCGTTGACGTGCGTGCTGGGAAATTCCGCGTGCGTCGAGCCGTGGCAGGCCTCGCATTGCAGCCCGCCGTGGCCGGCGGAGAAGCGGAACAGCGAAAGGCCGGTGGCCGGCGTGCTCGGTTGCGTGGAGAAAGTCTGGTTGGTCGGCGCACGCACCGTGTAATTTGTGTCGGTGTAAATGGAGGTGTAGCGAATCTGGCCGTTGTTGCTGGTCGCGGTGCCGGTGTGGCAGCTTGCGCAATTCGGTTCCATGAACCAGCCAACGCGGTTCGTCGAGCCAACCGTGCTCATGTTGCCATGGCAACTCTGGCATTGCATCTCCATCGAGCCGTCCGCCGCAATCGCCCCGCCCATCGCGCCGCGCAGGCAGCGGGTCGTCGAGCCGGGATGGCAACGGTAGCACGCGGAACGGTTCGCCGTGTTGTCGAGCGTAATGTTGGAAAGCGGGTCCATGACGTGGGCGTGAAAACCGTGGACCGACGCGGTCAGCGGTGGAATGGTGCCGTAGCTCGGCGCGGCCAGCGCCTCGCTCGCGTGGCACGCGGCGCAGAGCACCGGTTTGTTATCGGCCACCACGCCACGGTAAAGCCCCTGCGGATTGAACCCGCGCGCCGCGAGCGCCGCATTGTAAAGCGCTGCGTTCGACGCGAAATTTTTCTCGTCGTGCAATCGCAGAATGTTCAGGCGAAAATCCCGTTCCTGAATCCCATCCCACACCCAGCCGGCAGCGGGCTTGGCGGCATCCTGCGAGCCGGACGCGTGGCAGGCGCGGCAATCCATTTCATCGGACACCGGCAACACAATGTCATTGGTGGCAATGACCTGGTTCAAGGAATTTTTCGCGATGAGCCGCATCATCGGATACGGGTTTTTTGCCCCGGCGTCGTCGTAAGGAGTCAGGGGCACTCCGTAGGCGTGAAACCAGTTGACCGGCGTGAAAACACCGGCGGCAGGCTGGTCGGTCTGCTCAAACTGCATCGTCTGCGGGGTGTTGTTGGTGCCGGGCATCCAATAGGACTCCGGTCCGGGAAAAGCCAGGCCCTGGTCTCCCGCCACGGCGCCATAGATCTGCGGCGCAAATTGCAGCCAGTTGCCCTTGCCAATGGACGTTTTATTGATCGAACCGGAAGGGTCGGCCACGGCTTGATAGGTCACGGAATAGCCCGTGCCATTGGTGACCAGCGCACCGTTGACGATGAGTTGCGCCTGGATCGTATTGTAAGGCGGCAGCATGCTGAACACCGAGTAATCGCTGTCCATGCAGTGCATGCCGAGGTTGTTCCAGCCGAGGATTTGGTTGTTCGCTCCCTGGCCGCTTTGCAAAGCCAGCAGAAGGACGGTGCCGGCCAGAATGGCCCGGCGCGCAAAATGAAAATGGCGTGCGTTCATAGACAACCGTTGTATCCGCAATTTCCCACCCTTTACCGTAAAACGGTTTTGCCATTCGACAATCCACATTTCTTGGCAAAATAATCCCAAGAAAAGTTGAGCTTGTAGGAAGTAATCCGACTGAACGGAGCACTACAGATTTGAAACTATTTGTCCCGTGTTGAAAATCGAGCACCGATCATTGCGTTGCCACTGGCCGTTACAAATTGACTCCAAGCCCAATGTGCATACGCTTCGGCGCGATAATGAACGCCCATTTATCAAAGGAAACCGCTTCGCCCGCCTTGCGTCCGTTGCTCCCGTTTCTGCTTTTATTGTTTTTCGGCAGCGGTTGCGCCGCGCTGATCTACGAAATCGTCTGGTTCCAGATGTTGCAACTGGTCATCGGCTCCTCGGCGGTGTCG
>Ga0265337_1001111_pt1 | contig 13799 bp, 9 predicted proteins | sample 42122metaG_FD_192441 | JGI IMG/M metagenome (GOLD analysis project Ga0265337, IMG submission 192441) | Rhizosphere microbial communities from Carex aquatilis grown in University of Washington, Seatle, WA, United States - 4-21-22 metaG | ecosystem: Host-associated > Plants > Roots > Rhizosphere >... | reverse complement strand
GCCATTTTGGCGCCGGCAAAGCCAGAATATACTCCAAGCCGTGGAGTCAGAGCCCGCGGGCCGTTCCGGCGAGCCGACCCTGGACCTGCCGATCCTATTCGTCAGTGACGCCTCGGCGGAGACCGAGCGACTGACGTCCGCGCTCCGTGCGCGGCGCTACGTCACCATCGACGTTCCCACGGCGCTCCTCGCCGGCCGCGTCGCGGTCCAGCGTCCGGATCTCATCCTGTGCGACGCGGACGAGGACGGCGCCATCGAGGCGCTCGACAAGGTTCGCAAGCTGTCCGCGGATCGACCCATTCCCGTCATTCTGATCGGCGAGGGGGATCGCGCCCTCGCCACGATGAACCTCGACGTGGCGCACGCCGTCTTCACGCGTCCACTCGACGCAGAAGCGTTACTGGCGACCGTCGCGCGACTCGTGGGGACGCCCCGTGATCCGTTGATGTCATTTCCGCCGCAAGCACGCGGCGCGAAACCGCTGAACTCGAGCCGCCCTCCTCTCGGGCGACATCCGTCGACCGCATCGTCGAGCCCCGGTGAAAATCCGAAGCAGCGCTCCGATCGCGACGGAGGCTCCGTCATGCCTGGAATCACCGGCGATTCTTCAGGAGATGCGTCGGTTCCGCGCATCGGAGAGACGCCGACGGTGGAACTCGCCGAAGAAATTCGGCGTCTCCTCGCGGACGCCGAAGATCGACTCGGCGAACGGCGACCGGATCTCGGCATCGATGCACCGGGCCCCGAGGAAGACGTGGACGGAACGTTGCCGCCCGAGGTGCTCGCCGCGCTCGACGAGCCGCTCGACGACGAAGACGGCAGCGACGAAGGGGGCACCGGTGAGTCCGCGGCGGAGAACACCGGTGCCCTGGCCGCGGCGCGCGGGGGCAAGCGCGGCATTACGCAGATGGGTGGAACCGGAACGGGACTCGGCACGGATGTGCCCGCGAGCAGCGCCGGACGAGACGATGTCGGTACCGGTTCCGACATCGGGAATCCCACTACGTCACTGCTCACGCGCCCGGGCGATCAACGACCGACGGAGCCGCCGCCTGGAACCGACGACGCGCGCCGCGCGCGGCAGCAGGCATCCACGCCGAAGCCGCCGAGGCCGGATCACGACGACGACGCACGGGCGAGCTCGCGCGCGCCGTCGGCGCGACACTCCGCAGCGCCCGAGACCAGCGCCGAACCCCACATGGTCGAGGACGTGCAACGTCGAGCACCGACCCCCTCGCGCGACTCTCAGAGTCCACACGGGACCACCGGTCTCACCGGGCTCGACGAAGCCCAGGCCGCCGAGCTCCGCGAAGGCGCGGCCGCGTCCACGGCGCCGCCCCTTCGGCGCCGGAGCGATCGCGCGTTCGACGAGGAAGTGGTCGAACGCATTCCCGATGCGCGGCTTCCGCGAACCGCGACCGCGCAGAAGCCGGCGCGCGCCGCGGAAGGATTCGACGTTCCGGCGGTGCTCCGGGCGGGCGACGCGGTGCTCTTGCTCGCGAAGGTGATCCGGACGCGCTTCACCGGCTCGCTCGCCTTCGAAGTGGACGAAGGGATTCGCCGCGTGGTGTTTCGCGAGGGCGATTTCGTCACCGCCGCGTCGGGCGTTCACGCCGAGTCGCTCGTCGCGTTTCTCGCCGGTCGCGGGGATCTGCCGGCCGAGGTGGCCCGGCAGGCGCACAAGCTTCCACCCCATGGCCGCCGCGCGGGCGCCGCGCTGATCGCACATGGTCACCTCGCCCAGGACCAGCTCTGGTCGGTGCTGCGCGCGCACGCGGAGTGGCTCATCGGGCGCGTGGTGCGGATCGAGCGGGGCAACGCGAGCGTCGAAGACGAAGCGCTCGGGCGTCTGCAGGACGAACCCGCCGTCTTCGGCGGGGCAACGGGCGCAGAGGTGCTCGTCGAAGTGGTGCGGCGCGCGGTGCCACCGAACGAAGCCACGGCGCGGATCGGAGGGCCCGAGTCGACGCTCACGCTCGGCCCCGCGAAATCGCTTCTCGGAGAATGCGCCCTCACCACGACCGAGACGGAGCGGGTCCAGCACGTCGGCGGCGGGTCGATCGGCGAGATCGTCGAAGGCGTGGACGATCCGTCGTTCGCGTCGGTGCTCTACGCGCTCGTCGCGCTCGACATCTTGGTCACCGAAGCCGCGCGGGCGCGCCCGAAAGGCGAGCCGGACTCGCGGGCGTTTCGGGACGAGCTCGACGACGACGCGCTCAGGCTGCGCATCCTCGCGCGAAAAGCGCTCATCGACGACGGCGACTATTTCTCGGTTCTCGGCGTTCCCCGCGACGCGACCGGCTACGACATCCGCCGTGCCTACACCACGCTCCGTCGTGAGTTCGAGCCCAGCCGGGTGCTCACCGGCACCACCGCAGATCTCGGCGACGTCCTCGACGAAATCGTCGACGTGCTCGAAGAAGCGTACGAAATCCTGAGCGATCAGAGGCGGCGTGATCGGTACCGGCGCGCCATCGAAGCGACCCCGTGAGCGGCGACTCGCCACGTCGGCGAGTCGCTGGCGGACATTGCCCGACATGCGGCGCGGCCCCCCGCGAGCGAGCATGGCCGCGAGCCAAAACCGGATGCGGCGCAAGCGAGTTCATGAGCGCGTGCTAGGTTTTTTGATTCATGCAGGCGGCTTCCGCAGTGTCACGACGGCCCCCGCAGGTGCGCGTCCACCACATGAAGGTGTTCGTGGAGCACCTGACCCGGCTGCCCGCGGAAGACCGACGCTCCATTCGAAACCGCGTGCCGGAATCGACCTGGCACCTGGTCGAAGCCGCGGGCGCCCTCGGGTGGCTGCCGATGGATGTGAATCTCGCGTGTACGCGCGCCGTGGCCATGCACCTCGGGCCCGAGCGCTCTCACGAATTTTTCCGCTCGCTCTTGCTCGGCAGCATGGAGGGTTCGCTCCTCCGCGGCCTCGTCAACGGCGTGCTGCGCGTCGCGGTTCCCGATCCCGGCCTCTACCTGCCGTGGGTCACGAAGGGGTTCGAGCTCTTGTTCAGGAACGTCGCGGTGATGCGCGTCGTCGACCGATCGCCGGGCAGCGCGCTCACGGAGATGCGTGAACTGCCGCGGGAGTGCACGTCGGACGACGTCTGGCTCACGTCGGCGGCAAGCTCGTTTTCGGCGCTGCTCGAGCTCGTGAATCTCGAGGGCTCGGTCGTCCTCGAGGACATGGACGCGAACGCCGGGGTCGCGAGGCTCCGCAGCCGTTGGAACATCGGTCGGCCGCACCCGCGCTGAGTCACGCGCTCGCCGCCGGAAGGCGTCGTCGCGACCGACCCGCGTTCACCACTTGCCGACGTTCGGCATCGAGATCCACGGCTCGCGGGGCGGAAGCGCCGCGCCGCGCTGCAGGAGCTCGACGGAAATCTCGTCGGGAGAGCGGACGAATGCCATGCGGCCGTCGCGCGGCGGACGATTGATGACGACGCCTTTTTTCTGCAGCCGCTCGCAGGTTTCGTAAATGTCGTCGACCGCGTACGCGAGGTGGCCGAAGTTCCGGCCGCCGCCGTACTCGTGCTCGTCCCAGTTGTAGGTGAGCTCGATTTGCGCCGCTTCGTCGCCGGGGGCCGCGAGAAAGACGAGCGTGTAGCGACCCGCCTCGTGCTCGGTGCGCCGGAGCTCGGCGAGCCCGAGCGCACCGCAGTAAAACGCGAGCGACCGCTCGAGGTCGGCGACACGCACCATCGTGTGCAGGTACTTCACGTCAAAACCCCCGAAGGTCCGCGAAGCGCCGGCGATGGTATGCCGCGTCGCCGAGCGTGATTTCGAGAGCCTTCGCGCGCTTCATGAAAAAGCCGATGTCGTGCTCGTCGGTCATGCCGATGCCGCCGAACATCTGGACCGCTTCGTTCGCGACGAGTGAAAACCCGTCGGAGGCGCGCGCCTTGGCGATGGAAACCAGTTCCTTCGCGTTGGGCGCGTGCTCGTCGAGCGCCCGGGCAGCGGCCATCACCGCGGACCGCGCGAGCTCGACCTCGATGAAGAGCCGTGCGGCGCGATGCTGCAGAGCCTGGAACGTGCCGATCTTCACGCCGAACTGCTCGCGTTCCTTCAAATATTGAAGCGTGCGCTCGAGGGCCTCGGCCATACCGCCGAGCATTTCGCCGGCGAGCGCGACGGTCGCCCCGTCGATCACCGTCTCGAGAACGCCGAACGCCTTGCCGGCCTCGCCGAGCACCGCGGCGTCGTTCACGTCGACGTTTCGGAGGGTGAGCGTCGCGGCGTTCGCGCCGTCGACGCGCCGGAGCGGCTGGACGACGACGCCCGGCGCGTCCTTGCTCACGACGAAGAGCGACAGGCCTTCGGCGTCCCGATCGCCGCCGCTGGTTCTTGCCACGACGCAAAGGACGTCCGCGCCGACGCCGCCGAGCACCGGCGATTTTTCGCCGTTCAGCCGATATCCGGTCGCGGTGCGTTCGGCGCGACAGTGCGCAAAGCGGAGATCGCCCCGCGCGCGAAGCTCGTCGTGCGCCAAGGCGATCCTCGATGTTCCTTCGAGGGCCGGCGACAGGTAAGCGGCCTTTTGCTCCGCGGTTCCGGCGAGTGCGACGGTCCGCGCGCCGAGCATCACCGACGGCACGAACGGCTCGGGCGCGAGCAGACGGCCGAGGGCCTCGGTGACGACCACGACGTCGGCGACCCCGAGCCCGAGACCGCCGTCGGCTTCGGAGAACGGAATCCCGGTCCATCCGAGCTCGACGATCTGCGCCCACACCGCGGGCGAAAACGAGAGCGCGTCGCCGGAGTCGCGAAGTTTGCGGAGCCGCGCGAGCGGCTCGGTGGACGCGACGAAATCGGTCGCGGTCCGCGCGAGCATCAACTGGTCTTCGTTCAGAACGAGTTGCATCGAGGTCTCCGTCAATCCGGCAAGCCGAGCACACGCTTGGCGATGATGTTGAGTTGCACTTCGCTGGTACCGCCTTCGATCGAGTTGCCTCGCGAACGCAGCCAATCGCGAGCGAGCGCGATCTCCTCGTCGTTGTAACCTTGGCCCTCCCACCCGAGCGCGTGCTGGCCGGCGAGTGCGACGAACAACTCTTGCCGTCGTTGATTCAGCTCGGTGCCGTACACCTTGAAGAACGAGGTCTCCGGGCCCGGGCGATGGCCGGCTTTCACGGCGTCGCGACTCCGCTGCATGGTGAGCTCGAAGCACGCCTGGTCCGCGAGCAACTGCGCGATGCGATCGCGGAGGATCGGATCGGGCAGCGGGCCGCCGTCGGCTTCGAGGTATTTCCGCGCGAGATCGACGACCCGGTCCGCGTTCTTCGAGCGCGTTCCACTGCCGAAGAGCGCAGCGATCATGGTCCGCTCGTGACCGAGGAGCGCCTTGGCGACCGTCCAGCCCTGGTTGATTTCATGCACGACGTTCCGCACGGGGATGCGGACGTTCTCGAAAAAGCTTTCGCAGAAAGGGGACGCGCCGCTGATCAACCGAATCGGCTTGATGGTGATCCCCGGGGCGTCGAGGGGCGTCAGGATGAACGTGATGCCCTGCTGCTTCTTCGCCCTCGGGTCGGTCCGGACGAGCACGAACATCCAATCGGCGAGATCACCGTAGCTCGTCCAGGTCTTCTGTCCGTTCACGATGAACGCGTCGCCGTCGCGCACGGCCGAGCACGCGAGCGACGCGAGATCGCTTCCGGCGTTCGGCTCCGAATAACCCTGGCACCAGCGGATTTCCCCGCGCGTGATCTTCGTGAGGTGTTCGCGCTTCTGCTCGTCGGTGCCGTACTCGAGAAGCGTCGGCCCGATCATCGTCAAACCGAACCCGACGAGCGGCGCGGGCAGTCGCTTCCGCGCGATCTCCTGCTCGACGATCTTCGCCTCTTCCTTGGTGAGGCCGCCGCCGCCGTATTCGCGAGGCCACGCGGGCGCGGTGAACCCTCGCTCGGCGGCGCGCTCGAGCCACGCGCGGGCGTCCGGCGTCGCGTACTTCGCCTTCTTGCCGCCCCAGAGCTCGTAGTCGTGATGTCCGAGCTTCCCCAGGAGGGACGCCGGCGCATTTTTTTCGATCCAGCCCTGGACTTCGGTCCGAAATTTCTCGAGGTCGGCCATGGTCGTCGCGAGTTTCATAGCACGCGAGACGAACGGTCGTCCCAGTCGGAAAACCTAGCTCATGGCGTCGCTCGATCGCGCGAGCGACAGGCAGCTCAGTTCCCGATTTGCGCCGCGGGTTTGCCGGCCACGATGTCGCCGAACCACTGAGCGATCGTCGTGCCGTTGATCGACTCCGTGTAGAAGGTCGGGCCCGCGATCCAGGTGTGCTGCGTGCTCGCCGGGTAGTACGTGCTGTAGTTCGGCGTCACGGTCTGGATGAAGGTCCGGAAATCCACGAGGCCGGCGTCGTACGTCGCCGCGGGGACGGGCGTCGTGAAGCTCCCGGTGCAGTTGTTCGTTCCGTACCCGTAGAAGAGCGAAATCACGCCGTCGTCGTTCGAGTCGAGGAGGCCGCCCTCGACCTTGAACCCGGCATTCGTCACCGAATCGATCACGAATTTCGTGTAGTCGAGCTCGTAGTTGTCCGGATCTGGGCAGGCGGTCCCGCAATCCTTGAGGATCGAATCGTCGAAGCCCCAGGTCGTGCGCCATTCGTGCTGGAGGCACGTGGGGATGTACTTGTCGGACATGGGCGGACCCGAGTCGTCGATCGACGTGACCGGGATCTTTCCGAACGCGCGCTGCACCAGGTAGTAGTCGCTCGCCGCGCCGAAACCGCCGGCGCTGACGCCGGTGAGCACGACCTGAGTCGCATCGGGGAACGTCGGTACGATGCGCTGCAAGTACGCTTCGATGTTGTTGCGCCCAACGAAGTGCTGTTGCCCCGTGACGCCGGTCACCATGCCGTTGTCGATGGTTCCGACGTGCACGTCGCCGGTGCAATACGGCACGAAGACCCAGTTCCAGTCCTTCATCGGGTTGTCGGCGTTGGTCCGATCGAACACGCCCGCCGAGCCGCCGCCCAGGGTTTGATCCAAGGCCGCGGTCTTGACAGCGGTCGGGTTCGTCGCGCACGTGAACGTGTCGAAACACGCGCCGCCGCCCTGAAGGAAGATCATCACGTTCTTCGACGTGCTGCTCATGTTGACGGAGACGCCCGCGGTCGAACCGTCGCGACAGAACGTGTTCGGGAAGTCGACCCAGGTCCACGTGCTGTCGGCGCCGGTGAGCGGCGCGCCGGTCGTCGGATACGCGGGAAGCGGAGTCACCCCACCCGTCGTCGCTTTGGTCCCTCCGCCGCTGCTGTCGCTGCCACAGCCACAGGCGAGGAGTGCAGCGAGCGCGAGAGAAACCGGAGTCGCGAGAGAGGCCGTAAGCTTCGTCATGCGCGCAAAGGTCTCACGAAGCTCGCGCATTCGCAAACGTCGCGATGACGCCGGCCAGGCGTTTCGAACGCCGACACCCTTCGGCGCGACACGCGACGCGACGCGCAACCCCGGCGATGGCATGGTTGCCAGGGTCGCTGTCGCGAAGCAGGTGCGCGGACTCCGTCGACTATTCCGCCGCGGTGACGGAGCCGGTTCCGCTCGAGATGCGCACCTGGATCTCGCCGTCGCTCACGACGACGAGCTCCGCCACCGATCCGCTCTCGAGTTGGCCGCGCAGGATCGCTTCGGCGAGGGGCGCCTCGACCAAACGGGCGATCGTGCGCTTCATGGGGCGAGCGCCCAACGTCGGGTCATACCCCCCGGCGTCAAGAAGGCAGTTCACGACGCTCTCGGAGAAGTCGACGCGCACGCCGCGCTCCAAAAGGAGCATGTCGCGGACGCCGCCGAGGAGCCGCCTCGCGATTTCGCGCACGTCGGCTTTGCCGAGCGGCGAGAAGACGAGAACCTCGTCGATTCGATTGTAGAGCTCGGGCGGGAGAGCGGCCCGCGCGGCAGCGACCACCCCGCGCTCTTCGGCTCCGTCGTTCGCGCCGGCAGGACCGGCGCCGAACCCGACTTTGCGTCGCGACGTTGCGGTCGTGACGTCGGCGCCGATGTTCGACGTGAGGAGCAGCACGGTATTCGTGAAATCGACGGTGCGACCGCGCCCGTCGGTGAGCCGCCCTTCGTCGAAGACGGCGAGGAATGCCTGGAGCACGTCCGGATGCGCCTTCTCGATTTCGTCGAGGAGAATGACTTGATACGGCCGCTTTCGCACCGCTTCGGTGAGCTGGCCGCCCGCTTCGTGCCCGACGTAACCGGGCGGCGCCCCGACGAGGCGCGCGACCGCGTGCGCTTCGGCGTACTCGGAGAGATCGAGACGCGTCATCGCGTTCTCGTCGAAGAAGAGAACGTCGGCGACGGCCTTCGCGGTTTCGGTTTTTCCGACGCCGGTCGGGCCGAGGAGCAAGAAGGTGCCGATCGGACGGCGTGAGCCGAGGCCGGCGGCGTTTCTCCGGAGAATGCGCGCGATGCGTCCGATCGACGCCTCGTGTCCGACGATGCGCTCCGCGAGAAGCTCTTCGAGGCGCAGCATGCGATCGCGATCGGTCTCGAGGAGCCGCTCCATCGGAACGTCCGCGGCCTCGGAGACGATCTCTGCGACCACTTCGGCGGTCACTTCTGGCAGGCCACGGCGTCGCGCCCGCGCCCCGGCGAGGTCGACGATCGAGACGGCCTTGTCCGGCAGCGCGCGCCCCGGCAAGTAGCGAACCGACCAGCCGACGGAGAGCGCCAGGGCTTCTTCGGTGTACCGCACGCCGTGATGCTTCTCGAAACCCGGCGCGAGCGCGTCGAGGACGAGGTACGCGTCCTCGCGAGTCGGCTCGAGCACCTCGACGACGGTGAAGCGCCGCGACAGGGCCGTATCTTGGTCGATGGTCTTCACGTAGCTCTCACGGGTCGTCGCGCCGATGCACGGGAGCTCGCCGCGCGAGAGCGCGACCTTCAGGTCGCCCGTGATCTCGTCGGCGGCGTCCCCGGTGAAGAGCTGGTGGATCTCGTCGAAGAACAAGACGACGCGCCCCTCGGAGGCGAGCACTTCCTTGCGGATCGCCGCGAACCGTTGCGCGAGCGCGCCGCGCACCGGTGTCCCCTGAATGAGCTCGGTCATCGGCACTTCGATGATGATCCGATCGTCGAGCGTGAGAACGTCTTCGGCGTCGGCGATGCGTTGCGCGAGCGCGCGGACGACGCTGGTTTTACCGACCCCGGACGCCCCGACGAGGCAAGGACTATTGCCCTGACGCTTCGCGAGCACGTCGAGAGCTTGCTCCACTTCGGCCTCGCGCCCCACGACCGGGTCGAGCTCGCCGGCGGCGGCCGCGAGCGTCAAGTTCCGGCCGAGCGTCGCGAGCGTCGGGAAGCGTTTGGCGTCGAGCATGAACCGCGCCGGCGCGACGCGCTTCTTCGGGACGGGCGTGGGGCGCTCCACGCGCTCGGGCGCCGGCGGAGGGACGAGCGCGAGGGGCGCTTCTGCCCTGGGCTCTTCGACGACCACGGTCTTGGCCGCCGATCGCGCAGTCGACGCGGGCACGATCGGGACCGTCGTGCCCGACGGACGCCGCGACACGGCCGACGCCGCGACCGCAGCCCGCTCGGCTCCGTGTCGCGTCACGATGCGGCGACGACCGACGAGCCCGAGGCCGACGTTCATCGTCGCCACGCGCAATCGGTTCACGTCGACCCCGCATTGGTCGAGGGCGCGATGCGCCGCGGACTTTCGCTCGCTCATCAGCGCGATCAGCAGATGGACGCCGATCGGTTCGGCCGCGTTCATTCGCGAGCCGATCTCGCGAGCGCGCTCGATGGCGCGACGGAGCGGGTCGGCTTCGTCGTCGGTCGCGGCGCGCGCGGCGCGCAGCAAGCGTTCGGCGGTGAGCGTGCGCTCCTGGAGCAAGTCGGCGGCGGGGCCTTCCCGCGACGCGATCGCGGCGAGCAGGTGCGCGCTCGTGACGCGCTCCTTTCGCCCCGAGGCCAGCTCCTCTGCCAACTTCCGGAGCGCGACGAGCTCCGGTTCCTTCCGTAAAGGCTTCATGAGGGGGAACGTCCGAGTTTCGAGATTCGCCGGCCGCTCCCCGATCGGCCAAGTTCCCGATACGCCGCGCTTACTGAACGATCCCGCCGTCGGGCACGCCGTTCGAAAATGCGCGACGGCCCGTCGCGATTTCGAAGACCTCGAGACTCGTCGGGCCCCCGACGGCAACGAGGTCGGGATCGGCCGAAACGGCGAGATTCCGATCTCGCGTGAGGCGCGCCAGCCAATCGTCGCCGAGCGACTCGTCGGCGGGAAGCTCGACGCGACAGGCTCGACGGCCGCCGACGTCGAACACCTCGAGCACGAAGCGCCACGGCGCGTCGTCGGGCTCGCGGAGCTCGAGGCTCGCCAGGTACTTTCCCGCGGCGGCCATTTCGAAAGCGGGCTCCTCGAGCACGACCTGCGACACGCGCGTCGCCTTGCCGCCGACCAGGAGATAGAGCGTGACCGTCCGGTCGTGCCGCGCGACCCAGACGGTGTCCGGACGCGAACCGGGAAGGATCCGGAAGACGCCGTCCGGCGAAATGGACAGCTTTTGATGTTCGCCCTCGCCATAGAATCGCTGCAAGTCCTTGTCGGTCGTGTAGACGAACGCGCCGTCGCGGAGCGATCCGAGCGCGCGCCGATCGTAGTCGGGCAGGTCGACCCATTCGGTCGGCAACGACACGACGTCGGTAGAGGGAACGGCGTCGTACGCGAGCAAAGTCAGACCAGGTGGCAGCACCCAGAAGCGATCCGGGTTCGTCCGATCGGGAAGGAGCGCGGCGCCCGATGTGAGCGGCGCGGGCGCGAACGAGCGCGCGCGGTCGTCGGCCGGCAAGAGCCGGTAAATGCCTTCGCGGCCCGTCGCGACGAAGCTCCCGTCGGCCATCGTCACGAGGCCGGTCACCGTGCCCATCGCGACGTGCGCGACGTCGGCGAATCGTGACGTGTCGATGGCCTCGAGGCCGCCGGGGGTGAGACGGCCGAGTCGGCCTCTGCCGAACGCGAGCGTCGAGGTGTCGGCGCGCCGCGGACCGATTTTCATTTTGCGCCGCGTCGCGAGGTCGAGCTCGACGTGCGGAGGTTTTTCGGCTCCGGCATCCAAGAGACGCTTGCCGAGGAGCGTCTTGTTCTGGGCCGACGACAGGGGCGAAGGTCCGGCGGTGCGCAGCTTGCTGCACGCCGTCAAGACGATCGCCAACGCGAGGACGATCTCCGTTTCCCACCGTGACCTCGGACGGATCGAGCGATATGAAGGACGCGGCCGTGCCCTCGGCGCCGGCCGAGCCCCCCATGAAGACGGCACGCATTTCGTCCGGAAGTAGCGAAAGGAAGGCATGGGCCTTTGCCGGAGCCGTTGTCGGCGCGCTGGCGCTCGTAGGGTGCCAGCGTTTCGGAGAGGAGCGACAGTGCCGTGCGGTCGCGCGCATCGTCAATCCCGTGCTCGCCACCATCGACGACGAGCGACGGAAGAACCCGATGAGTGCGCCGGCTCACCGCGACATCGCCAAGCGATATCAGGACCTCGCATTAGCGCTCCCGACGGCTTCGCCTACCGATCTGCCGTTCCGCAATGCGCTCGAGGGGTACCGCGAGGTTTTTCGCGAGGCCTCGCACGACGCGCAGATGTTCTCCTCGGCGCTCGATTCGACGGATCCCCGAAGAATCGCCGCGGTGCGCGCGTCGGCCAATCGCACCGTGAAGCGCGAATCGGCGCTCACCATCGAGTGGGATTCGGTGTGCTTGCCGCGCTGAACCTCAATTTTTCTTCGCTTTTTTCGGCTTCTTCACGTGCTTCGCGTTGCGCTCGAGCTCGCCCTTCGCGAGGCGTCCCCAGGCGTACGTCACGAGCCGTCGGAAGTGGCTCCGTTCATCGCCGCCGTAAACCCACAGGTAGCGGGGGTCGTAGTCGGTCTCGACCGTGGGCACGTAACGACCGCTGGCGGCCCAGCCGAGCGCCTCGGGTGCGTCGAGCGACAGGCGCACGATGACGGCCCCGCATCCGCGCCGCGCCGTCTCGTTCGTACAGCCGCCGCCGATGACGAGCTCCTCATTTCCGATGGGATGCCAGAACCAGAGATGCGACACGCGGAACGTGTCCTGTCCGTGGAGCTCGGCGACGGCTTCGGGCGGAAGCGCGGCCTCGACCCGACGCGCGAGCGCTTCCGGCGCGGGGATCCGCTCTTCGAGGGGCGGCTTGCGCTCGACGTGCAGCTCGACTTCGGCCTCGTTCGCCGGACCCGCGCAACACCGAAATCCGATCGCGGACGACTTCGCTCCCGGCGCGCGCCCGATGGCCATGGCGCATCTTCCCGCGAGCTCGCCGGCGGGCGCGTTGCCCCCGCGCACCGAAAAGAGCGTCTCGCGACTTCCGCGTCCCCAGTGGCTCGCGGTCCATTCGCCGATCGAGCCGTGCATGTCGCGTACGCCGAAGTCGCTTCGGCACGCGACGTGTAGGCCGCTCGGCAGCATGCGCGCCGCGCCGCCGGTACCGCACACGTCGGCGCGATAATGATCGCCGTACTCGTACGTGTGGTTGTCGGGGCCCTTGCAAGCGCGCTCCCACTCGAGCTCGGTGCAGAGGCGCTGCTTTCTCGCCTCGCAGAGGTTCTCCGCGTCCGCCTGCGTGACGCTCGCGATCGGAATCCCCCCTTCCTCGTCGGGGTACGGATAGATCGAAATGAAGAAGCCCTTCAAGATGACCTGTTCGCCGGGCATTTCCTGATCGGCGATGCGCGGCAAGGTACCGGCCGGGGTGCCCGCGACGAGCGCGCCGGGCGGGATCCACACCATGCCGTCGGGCGCCGCTGGCGGACGTTGCTCGACGTTCCACGGCGGCGGCGACGCAGACGCCTCGGCGCTGCCGAGCGCACTTCCGAACGGCGACGCCGCGGCTCCGACCGACGCCGACGCCGACGGCGCGGGTTTCGGATGAGAGCGCGGCCGGTGACAACCCGACGCGAGAACGCCGAATAGCGCGAGCGCCGCAAACCGAAGCGTCACGACTCGGTGCGTTCGTCGCGTTCCCGGAGCCCGAGCTCCTTCATCTTGAGCTGGAGGCCCTTGCGCGAAATTTTGAGGAGCCGCGCCGCGTGCGTGACGTTGCCCCGCGTCTGCTCGAGCGCGCGCACGATGAGCTCGCGTTCGAGACGCGACATCGCCGCTTTGACTTGTTCCTTGAGGCCGTCCGCGGGCGTCGTGGTCTGCGCGGGCGAGACGCTCGGCGGCGCCGGTCGATCGCCGCGGATCTCCGGCGGCAGATCGTCGAGCCGGAGCTTCGGCGCGTCGCAGAAGAGCACGGCGCGCTCGATGACGTTCTCGAGCTCGCGGATGTTCCCCGGCCACGGATAGGTGACGAGCACCCGTTCGACGTCGGGTTCGAACCCTTCGACGGTCTTGCCGAGGCGCGCGTCGAATTTCTCGATGAAGTGCCGAGCGAGGAGGAGCGTATCGCCCTCGCGATCGCGCAAGGGCGGCAGATGGATCGGCACCACGTTGAGCCGATAAAACAGATCCTCGCGGAACGTGCCCGACGCGACTTCCTTCTTCAAGTCGCTGTTCGACGCGGCCACGAGGCGAACGTCCACGCGGATCGTCCCGATGCCGCCGACACGCTCGAGCTCGCCCTCTTGAATGGCGCGGAGGACCTTCACCTGGATCTCGAGCGGGATGCTGCCGATCTCGTCGAGGAACAAAGTGCCGCCGTTCGCGAGCTCGAAGCGGCCCGGCTTCGCGGCGACGGCGCCGGTGAAGGCGTCCTTTTCGTACCCGAAGAGCTCGCTCTCCATCAGATCGCGCGGGATCGCGGCGCAGTTCACCTTGATGAACGGCCGTTCGCGGCG
>Ga0265337_1001109_pt1 | contig 13811 bp, 12 predicted proteins | sample 42122metaG_FD_192441 | JGI IMG/M metagenome (GOLD analysis project Ga0265337, IMG submission 192441) | Rhizosphere microbial communities from Carex aquatilis grown in University of Washington, Seatle, WA, United States - 4-21-22 metaG | ecosystem: Host-associated > Plants > Roots > Rhizosphere >... | reverse complement strand
TCGCGCCCTGCGTGCTGATGAACACCGCCGCGATGCCGAGGTCAATCAGCTTTTTGTAGGTGTCGTTTTTGTTGATGAGGATGGCGTTGGTGGTCAGGTAAACGTCCTTGAGGCCGGCCTTGTTCACGGCGTAATCCACCTTCTGCAAAATGCCCGGGTCCACGAGCGGGTCGCCGACGACGGGCGTGAGATCGAGGCTCCGGCCGCCGAGCGCCGCCCATTCGTCCACGGCCTTCTTGAACACCTCGAAAGACATGACGCCGGTCTGGAGGGTCTTGTTGGCGACGACCTTCGGGTATGCGCAGAAGGTGCATTTGGCGTTGCAAATGTTCGTCACGCCGGTCACGAGGTAGGCGGACGGGGCGAGCTGGCGGTGCGCAAAGAGTTCCTCCGGCGTGATGTGGTGCTTGGAAAAACTGTTGTATTGCCGCGCGCGGAAAAAGTTCTGGACGTAATAGGCGCTCCAATAAACAAAGTCAGCCGTCACGCCGTTCGTGTGAACGAAGTGGTAGATGCGCCAGCCGATTTTGCGGGCCAAACCTTTCATGCAGTCAATGTGACAGTGGAAGGCTACCCTGCCGATGGGTGACAGTCAAACCGTCCGGTGTGAGGTAGTGTCCTAATTTCGGTAGGGCGGGCAGTCCTCTGCCCGCCGCAAATGCGAAGCACGGCGCGCACGGAGTGATACACCCCTACCCGCAAATTATGAAATTAGGACACTACAGGTGCGAATAACAACGATGCACGGACCGGATTAATGGGGTTGCAGGTCGCTACTGACCATGCTTCAATCAGCCGCTACGGTGAATGAGCAATCCAAGATTTCAGAAACATGCCAAAATACATTTTATTGAATGAATGCCTGTGGGTTTATGGCGAGGCCATTTATCAGGGAACACCCAATGCGCGGCCGGAAATTGACGCCTTGCAGCCCCGCGGCGCAAAGGTTTTCATGCTCAAAATCGGCGCGGACGCGGATGACCTTGAGCAACTCCGCCGTTTCATCTGGCAAAGCGATGCGCACCTCATCCTGACCCGTCTGCATCCGAAGGAATTGATGGCGATAAAACCGATTCTGAAGGAACGGAAAAACTTTTCGATCTTTTGCGACGACTCGTGCATCACGCCCCACTGGTTTCTGCGCGAAGCGGATTATGTCGTTTATCGGTGTTACAACGGCGTGGCCGTTCGGCTGGGAAAACCTTGGACGATTGATCCTCCACCGCTGTTGTTCAATCCATTGATCAGTCCGTCAAAATACGCCTTCGCCGCCGCAGCCCTGCGGATACCGGCGCTCGCGGTTTCTCCCGTGATGAGCGTGGTGAATCATTTTCGCCGGCAGATGGAAAACACGGACCCGTCCCGGTATTTGTATTTCCCGCACGCCGTCATCGCCGCCGACCTGCCGCTCAAAACTGATGTCCAATACAAATATGATTTTGCCAACACGGGCGGCATTTGCGGCATCTGGATCATCCGCGACCCTTTCATGCCTTTTCATCAAACTTTCACGAATCTCTATTGCGACCGGCTGCGGTTGATGCGGATGATTCAATCATTCGAAGGAAATCCGTTCACGTTTTATCATAATCAGGGGAAAAGTTTCCCTTGGAACACTTACGTGGAACGGAGCTCCGAGAGCCGTTTTGTCATCAACACCGGCGGCCTGCAGGACAACTTCGGCCCAAAATTTCTTGAATACGCCTGCATGGGAATTCCAATGATCGGACGCGGCGTGCCGTTTGAAGGCCCGTGGCTTGACGAATGCCTGTTTCCCGTGGACATCATGCACACGACGCGCGCCCAATTGAAACCCCTGCTTCACGAAGCCCTGGAGCGCCATTCTGTTATGCGCGAAAACTGCCTGAAATGGCGTGACCGGTTGTTGAAACTTCACGACCCGCACATGATATTGGACGCGTTGCAGGCGCAATATGACGGCAAACCGATCCCGCCCGGCTACCTCAAGGTGGACTTGAAAAATCCACCGGCAAAATAAATCTTCGCGGTCCGCAGTTTGATTTTTGCGTGCAAACCGGCGCCGGCGCGTTTTTAATATGCCGATGATTTACGAATTGAGCAGCCTGCGCCGGGCCATCCGCAATGGCGGCTTGAAGTGCCTGCCCGCAATGATGGGGCTTTACCTGCGCCATATCGGCTGGGCGCTGCGCTACTTTCGCCGCCGGACGCCCCAAGGCACGTCGCCCAAGGAAGTCCTTGATTTCACCTTCGGCCCGGCCGGGCAGTTGATTGTTCCCTCCCAGCTTTGGTCTGAAATCGAGCCTTTGCTGACTCTCCTCCACCAAAAAAAACCAAAGGTAGTCGTTGAGATCGGCACCAAGTTCGGCGGCACGCTGGCGATGTGGTGTGCTGTTGCCCACCCCGAAGCTACGATTGTGAGCATTGACCTGCCCGGCGGCATTCACGGCGGCGGCTATGCTTACTGGCGCACGTTCATCTACCGGCGGTTTGCCCAGCCGAAGCAGACGATTCATTTGCTGCGCCGGGATTCGCATCTTGCCAGCACGCTGGAAGATTTGAAAAAGCTGCTGCCGCCCGGAGGAATTGATTTTCTGTTCTGCGACGGCGACCACACTTACGAAGGCGTCAAAAAAGATTACCAGATGTATTCACCGCTGGTTCGCAAAGGCGGGCTGATGGCGTTTCACGACATCTGCACCCATTCGCCCGACCAGGACTGCGAGGTGGACAAATTCTGGCGCGAAGTGCGGACACAACACAGGAGCTGGGAATACATTGAAAATCCCGACCAAGGCATGTATGGAATCGGCGTGCTGGAACTTTAAATCGCTGCGAACCGGCAATTTTTCTGAACGTGGCCAGCCGGCTCAAGACTCCGTGAACTCCGTTGGAGCTTGCAGCGCGCGGGATTTGTGCTTGAGGAGCGTGATGCCTTCCTAGAAAGTCTCCGCCTTGATGAGCCGCCAGCCCCCAACCGATGACAAGCCATCCGGCCCGCAACCCGGAAAACTTTTGCAGAGCGGCATCATTTTCTCCACCATCAGTTTTGTGACCGGCCTCGGCAACCTTGCCTTCCAAGGCGTTCTGGGGCGGCACCTGAAGGCATCGGGCGACTACGGCGACGCCAACAGCGCACTGGGCGGCTTGATGACGTTGCTCGCCCTCCTGCCGGCGATAGCCACCATTTCCGTCACGCATTACATCGCGCATTTCCATGCCAGCGGTGACAGCGCGCGGTTGCAGGGACTTCTTCTGGGCTGCCGGAGATTTCTTTTCCGGTTCACTATTGCCGGTTCAGTGCTGGCGGTGATTGCCGTCAAGCCATTGAGCGTTTTTTTCCATTACCGCGAAGGACTGATGCTGGTCACACTCGGCTGCACTCTGCTGGGGTTGTGGGCGTCTTTTGCCACGGCGTTGTGCCAAGGAATGGCGTGGTTCAAGCGGCTCGCGCTGATCGGGTTTCTGGCGATGGTGCTGCGGATTTTGTTCGGCTGGTTCGTCACGCTCAAATGGCCGTCGGCGGAAACCGCAGTGCTGGCAACAGCCTTCTCGCTGCTGGCGTATCTCATCCTGTTTTTCTGGCGAAAGGGTTTGTCGCTGCACGGCGAACCGGTTCCCCCGTGGAACCGCGAACTTGCCCACTACTTCGTCATCAGCGCGGCCTTTGTGGTCGGCAGCTTCTGTTTTTTCTATGGCGACTATCTGGTCGCAAATAAATTCTTCTCCAAAGGAGATCTCGATGCCTACGTCGCCGCCGGAATTTTGGCGCGGGCGCTGCCGATGACCGTCGCGCCGTTGCTGACGGTTTTGTTCACCTCGCGCTCCAGCCAGCGCAGGGGCGGTATCGTGGTCGAACAATTGAAATTGATGGGGCTTTCCACCCTCGGCCTGGTTTTCGGCGCCATCTGTCTTTTTGTCCTGCGGACGTTCTGCCTGAAACTCATCGGCAGAAACACGCCGGATGCCGCCGACATGATCGGCCAGTTTTCCATCACGATGGTCTTCGTCGGGTTGCTACAATCGCTCGCCTACTGGGCGCTGGCCAGCCGCTGGATTAAAATTTCACTGCTCTACGGAGGACTCGGAATCGGTTACTGGCTGACGCTGCTGTTTCTCGGCAAATCACCTGCCACCTTGCTGCAAACGATGCCCGTCGCCGCCGGGCTGGCCTTCGGTGCGCTGTTTCTGGTCTGGCTCGTCGCGATGCGCGCGCGCAGAACCGGCGAACCGGCGCAAAGCTGATTGGAATTTGTCGTCCCGTCAGCCACAATGGCCCCGTTCTGTCCGGGCCGGAATATCTGCCGCGTGTTAGCATTTATAACCATGCTTCAAAAATCCAAAAACAATCCACTTGTGGCATTTTCAACCTGCTGTTTTAATCAGGCGGTGTATGCCTGCTAAACTTCTTAAAAACGAACTGCCCAGCCACGCCACTCTTCCAGCTACACCCGAGGCGGCAGAATTTCGGCTTCGTGACCGGCATAAGCTGGCTTTCAACTGGCTTCCCGTTGGTTGCGAACGAGTGCTGGATGGCGGATGCGCGTTTGGTTATGGAACCGCGCCGCTTGCGGCCAAGGCCAAAACCGTTTGCGGGTGCGACCCAAGCCCCGAGCTGATTGAGCGTGCGCGGAAAAATTGTCCCGGCATCCAGTTTGAGATTTGTCCGCTGGAAAAAATGCCCTACGCCGGTGAAAGTTTCGACGCGATCACATTGACCGATGTTCTGGAACACGTCGCTGACGAAAAGGCGGCGCTCAACGAAATGTTCCGCGTGCTGAAACCAGGCGGACGACTCATCATCACCACGCCGCACAAGGGGTTGTTCGGGTTCATGGATCCGGACAATTACGCGTGGCACTTGCGGACAAATTTTCCGCGCCTTTATCGCCGGCTTTTTCGGATGAAACACGGACGCGACCCCGCGCCCAAGATTGGCTACGAATCCAAGCACCGGCATTACAGCCTCGACGATTTAACCGCGTTGTTAAGAGGTTCTGCGTTCGTCGGTCATTTTGAGATCGAGAAAGTGTTTCGCGGCGGACTGTTTTGCTATGCGTTTGGCAGCAACCTTTTTGAAGCCCTGTCTGTGCTAACCGGCGTGCGCTTCGCCAAATGGCTGCTGCGACCGCTTGGACAATTGTCTGACTGGGATTATTTCATCAATTACGGTAAGCTTTCCTACTGCATCGGGATTCTCATAAAAAAAGTGTGAGCGAAATTCCGCGCCGCGAATTGTCAAATCAAGTTGTTTGCAACAGCAAAGATGTTTACGATTCTGATTGACGTCATGTTTGGCATCGGAAAGTTTGCGTTCGCTGCCCCAGTCAGGGTTCCGTTTTTTGGGGATTACTCAAAACGCCTTTCCACTTGGAGCGATGTCTTAAAGACGAGAGCCGGGGCAGCGGACAAGGAGTGGATTAACTTCTCGCGCAAAGCTGATTGGAATTTACGGCGCTGTCAGCCACACTTGCCTCATGCCGTCCGATTCGGAAAGTCTGCCGCGCGTCAGCTTCATCATGCCGACGCTGAACGCCGAGGCGTTGCTCGACAACTGCCTTGCGTCCGTCGCGCGCCAGACGTATCCGCGCGACCGTTACGAAATCATCCTGGCCGACGCGCACTCCACCGACCGGACGCGCGACATCGCTAAAAAATACAACGCGATCGTCCTCGATGACGATGGCAACAACATGGAGGAAGGCAAACGCCTCGCGCTCCAGCACGCCACCGGTGAATTCGTCGTGTTCGTGGACGCCGACAACGAAATCACCCATACCGATTACATCGAACTGGCTGTAAACGCGCTCGCCGCCAATCCGCAGGCGCTCGGCGTCGAGAGCTATTATCTGCCGTCGGCCAAGATGAGTTCGTTATGCGCCTACCTCACGCATTTGTTGCACATCAGCGACCCGATTGCGTGGCTGATGAGCGCAAACCCGAAACTTGTCGCGCGCGACGGCGAAGTCGAGCGCTGGACTTTGCCCGGCGATTCCCTTTCGTATCCGCTTGGCGCGAACGGCTTTGTTTTCCGCCGCGCGGATTTGGAATCCGTGAAAGCCGGCGAACATTTTCAAGACACGCACGCGGCGCTGCATCTCATGCGTGCGGGCAAGCGCGAGTGGCTGCGCGTGCGCGGACGCGGCGTCCATCATTACTACGTCCAGACGCTCTGGGGCTTCGTAAAAAAACGCCGCCGCGCCACGGTGCATTTTCTCCGGGTGCAGGAAGAAGCGAAAACAAATTGGATGAAGGAAAAACCGCCCGTGCCGCTGTGGCTGGCGGGAGTTTATTGTGTCACGTTCATCGGGCCGATTTTTCACATGCTGCGCGGAATTGTCCGCGACTGGCGCTGGCTCTGGCATCTGCCCACATGCTGGGGCAGCGTGCTCGGCAACGCGTGGGGTGTTTGGACTTACAAAACGCGGAAGCATGAAACAAATCTGGTAGCAAAATTGAAGCCACCGCAAAATTTGAGATAAATGGAAAGCCACGTCGAACGTTTCGGCCGCACTGACGGCCAGCCGCTGATCAGCATCGTCGTGCTGAATTGCAATGGCGCGAACTGGCTGCCGAAATGTTTTGAATCCATCAAAACTCAAACCATCATCGGTCAAATCGAGACAATTATGGTGGACAATGATTCCTCGGACGATTCGGTTGCGGTCACCCGGAAATTGCTGGCGGATTTTCCGTCTGCGTGCATCGTGCGAAATTCCGAAAATCTCGGGTTCTGCGAAGGCAACAATTCGGGCGCGCGCGCGGCAAGAGGCCGCTGGCTCTTGTTTCTGAACAACGACACCTGGCTCGAAGCGGATTGCATGGAAGAGCTGATAGCCGGGACGGAAAAACTCGGCGCGGTCGCTTCCACGCCGCTGGTATTGAATTACCCGGACAATTCGTATCAGGATTTTGGGTTTTATGGTTTCGACATTTTTGGCCTGCCCAGTCCGTCGGCAATTGCGACCGGAACGCGCGAAATTTTCATAGCCGGTGGCTGTTCCTATTTGATTCGAACTGATGTTTTCAACAAGATCGGGATGTTCGATGCGGAATATTTCATTTACTCCGACGATGCCGATTTGTCCTGGCGCGTATGGCTTGCCGGCCACAAAGTCGCCGGAATTTTTGAAGCGAAACTGCACCATCGCGGCGCGGCGGGCGTGAATCCATCCGGCGGAATCACGACCGTGGAATTCCGCACAAATGACCGGAAACGGTTTTTGACGAATCGCAATTGCCTTCTGACGTTGCTAAAAAATGGACAGCACATATTGCTGCTGCCAGTCTTTCCACTCGTTGCACTACTGTTTGTGGAATCGCTTGTGGGCAGTTTGTTATTGCGGCGCTGGTCATTCGCACGCACAAGCTTCTGGAGCGTGCTGCATGATTGCTGGCGGCTGCGTGGCCACGTTTCACGGCAACGAAAAATGGCTGCAACGTTCCGCAAACATTCCGACTTCTGGATGCTGCGCTTCTTCAAATTACGATTGAATCGCTGGGATGAGGTCAAACGGACTGTCAAATTCGGCCCGCCACGTGTGGATGCGCGTTAAGTCTCCCTGAATCTAAAATGAAAATTCTTGTCAGCGGCGGCGGCGGTTTGCTGGCCCATTGCCTGCAGGAATCCGCCTCGGTGGATCGCGTAGATCATTTTGTTTTCCTCGGTCATGCCGAATTCGATTTGACCCGGCCGGATTTGATGGCAGAACGGCTGGCGCAGTTACAGCCGGATGTGGTCATCAACACCGCCGCCTACAATCTCGTAGATCGCTGTGAAATCGAGCGCGACCTCTCATGGTCGGTCAACGCCCTCGGTTCGGAGACGCTCGCCAGACTTTGCGCGGAAACAAATGCGCGGCTCGTTCACTACGGCACCGACTACGTTTTCGATGGTGAAAAAAAATCCCCTTATGCCGAAACCGACCAGCCCAACCCGTTGAACCACTACGCCGCCGGAAAGCTTTTTGGCGAGCAGGCCGTGTTGCGCGCGTCGCCCAAAAATCTCGTGCTGCGACCAAGCTGGGTTTTCGGCTCGCATCCGACACAGACGAAAACATTCATTCACACGGTTTTGCGCGCGGCACGCAGTGGAAATGGTTTGAAAGCCACGACCGATCAAATTTCCGTGCCGACTTATGCGCCCGACCTCGCGCAGTGGACCCTCGAACTGCTGCGCCTCAATGCCAGCGGATTGATTCATGCCGTCAATGATGAAGGCGTAAGCCGTTTTGACTGGACGCAAATCATTTTGGAAGAAGCGCTCCGGGCGGGACTGCTTTCCAGCATGCCGCTGGCTGAACCGGTGACAACGGCGTTCTTCAATTCCGCCATCCGTCGCCCGGATTACACGGTGTTGAGCAACGGAAAGCTGGCGAAGCTGCTTGGCCGGCCGGCCGGTTCCTGGCGTTCCGGCCTGAAGAAAATGCTCGCCCAAATGAAGTAGGTTTGGATAGCTTGGGCGGACATGTCCACCGTCTGGCAGCAAATTGAAGTGCGTGGGATTTGCGAAATTCCCGGGTTGCCGGGCGTGCGCGTGGAAGCATTGCCGGTTTTCAAGGATCCGCGTGGCAGCCTGCACGAATTGTTTCGCACGGATGAAACCCCCGCCGGCTTCAAGCCCTTGATGGCGTGCTCGTCGTGGTCGCATCCGGGCGTGACACGCGGGCCGCACCAGCATGTCGGGCAGGACGATTATTTCACTTTCGCCGGGCCGTCGGATTTTCGGGTTTATCTTTGGGATGACCGTCCCGGCGCGGCGGGCGCGGCCAAAGGCTGGTTCATCAATACCGGCGAACAGGCGCCAACACGCATTTATGTCCCGCGCGGTGTCGTTCACGCCTACCGCAATGTCGGAAATTCCTCCGGCCTCGTCGTCACGGTCACCAGCCTGCTGTTCAAAGGCGAGGGCCGGCACGATCCGGCGGACGAAATCCGCCACGAACTGAATCGCAATTCACCCTACCGACCTCCACAGCCATGATTCAAGAACGCACGCATTGCCGCACTTGTGGCTCAAAAAATCTCAAGTTCATCCTCGACCTTGGCAAGACGGCGCTGGTGAATGATTTTCTCAAGCCGGAAGATGTGGCCGGCTACAAAATCTCACTGCCGCTGCGCGTAGTGCTTTGCCCGGACTGCTCCCTTGTGCAACTGGCCGACACGGTGGATCCGAAAATCCTTTACTCGCACTACGCTTACGTCACGTCCACGTCCAAGACGATGGACTCGCATCTGAACAAGATGATGACGCATCTGCTTTCTACAGCCCGGCTCGGCATCGGCTCAAAAATCCTGGAGATCGCGTCGAACACCGGCGTGTTCCTGAAAAAATTCAAGGAGCAAGGCTGCGAAGTTCTCGGCATCGAACCCGCCGGCAACATCGCCGATGTCGCCCTCGCCACGGCAATCCCGACGCGCAAGGAATTTTTCAACGCAGCCAACGCGCGAAACCTAAAAGCTGAATGGGGCGCGGCGGATTTGATTCTGGGCCGGCACGTTTTCGCACATATTGACGATTTGCGGGATCTGGTCGCAGGCTTGGCGGCGGTTTCGCATGCGGAAACCTTGATTGCGTTTGAAGTGCCCTACCTCGTTGATTTTTTTGAGCATACGGAGTATGACACGATTTATCACGAGCACCTTTCCTACATTTCCGTCCGCGCGATTGAAGCGCTGGTGAAGGATTCGGTGTTCATGCTGTCGCGCGTGGACCATTATCCGATCCACGGCGGCTCGATTTTATTCCACCTGCGGCATCGTTCTTCAAAAGCCAGGCCGCACGAGAGTGTGGCGCAGGCGCTGGAAAAGGAAAAGCAGATGCGCCTCGCCGAACCGGCTACGTGGGACGCCTTCGCCCAACGCGTAAACCACATCCGCACCGAACTGCCTGCGCTGCTCCGCAAATTGAAAATGCAGGGCAAGCGCATCATCGGCTACGGCGCGTCCGCCAAGGGCAACACGCTGTTGAACACCTGTGGCATCGGCACGAAGGAACTGGACTACATCATTGACAACACGCCATTCAAGCAGAACAAGGTCGCGCCCGGCTCGTGGATTCCGGTGCGCCCACCGGAAAGTTTGCTGGCCGACCAGCCGGATTACGCGCTGCTGCTGGCGTGGAATTTTGCGCCGGAAATCATCAAGCGCGAAATTGAATTCCAGAAGCGTGGCGGGCGGTTCATCGTGCCGATTCCCGAACCGAGGATTGTTGATTGTTGTCAACCAGATCAGGACAGAAAGTGATTGTGTTGACAGCGATTCCGCCTGCGTTTTTACTGCCGGCTGGAATGATTGTCGGCTGCGCGCTGTTGCCGCGACGTTGGTCGTTCGCGCGCGCGAGTTATTGGAGCGCGCTGCATGATTGCTCGTGGTTGCACGGCCACATTTCGCGGCATCGAAAATGGCTTCGATATTCCGCAAACATTCCGATTTCTGGATGTTGCGGTTTTTCAAACCGTGCTTGAACTGCGAGGATGAAGTCAACCGACGGTCAAATTTGGCCCGCCACACGTGGACGCACATGGAGCGAAAACCACAGAAATCTTGATACATTACAAAAGTAAGTTAGTTTTGCAGTCGCGCCCGAGCGGAAGCGACAGATGATAGAGCATGAACAACTCAAAATATGATTTGGCCGTGGCTTATCGGATTTATCCAAAGGTGTCCTCTCATCCTCCTCCGATTTTCGCCAACGACAAACTTAAGCTGGCCGAGTTTTGCTTGAACTCTTTCAAAGCATCCTTGGGAAATTTAAGGGTGAAATTGTGGGTTTTGCTGGACAACTGTCCGCCGGCTTACGAGGAAATATTTTTGCATTTGTGGTCGCCGGAAGATTTGGTGCTGATGCGCTATCCTGGTGTGGGAGACGCGGCTACATTTCGCGAACAGGTCCGTATTTTGATGGAACAGACAGATGCCGATGCTGTCTACTTTGCCGAAGACGATTATTTCTACCTGCCAAATCAATTGCCGTTGGCGGTTGATTTTCTGAAGCAATATCCCGATGTTCATTTTATTTCCCCCTACGATCACCCGGATATTTACACGACTGAATTGCATGCCACGACACGTCAAACACGGACGGAAGCAGGGAAAAACTGGAGTTGCTGCTTCAGCACGACCCACACGTTTTTGACCACCCGCATTACGCTTTCCAGGTGCCGGTGGGTGTTTCTGGCACCTTATGGGCGTGTCAGTCCTGATCTGGCGAAATGGATGGCACTGACCAAAAAGCACGTGTTTAATCCGATTAACTTTGCGCGGTGGGCTATTTCGCATCGTTTTTGGGCGGGCAGTATTTTTTACGCCTGGTATTTTTGTTGGCGGCAAATTCTGTTTGGGCAAAAATACACCCTTTGGATCCCCCAGCCATCCATCGCCACACACATGGTTGCGGGGATGGAAGCGCCGGGCATTGAGTGGCAGAAAGAATTTAAGCAATAATATGAACGACGAGTTTTACCGGCAAAAATTTGCAACAGGACAATACGGCGGTGGTATTTATGATTTAAATTCGCTCTTGCCATTTTTGAATCCGCAGGCGGATTACCGCTACTTCGAAGTTGGCGTTGGCACGGGACGCTTTTTGCTGGATTTCGTGAATGCCGTCAAAACAAAGCCAAAGCGGATCTGTGCTGGTGACTTGGAAAACCGTCTCCAACCATTCATTTCTGAACTGGGAATGCCAGTAGAATTTCAAAAGATCAATCTTGGGGTGGTTGCGTTGCCTTATCCAGATCAATCATTCGATGTGGTGGTTTGCAATCATGTCTTGGAGCATATCTTCGAGACCGAATGTGCGCTGCGTGAATTGCGACGGGTGCTGGCACGCGACGGTCTTTGCATCGTGAGCGTGCCGAACATAGCCAATTGGTGGAGCCGATTCACATTTCTATTTTGTGGTGAACTGCCGGTTGGGCTTGATACAGGCACGGAAACGGCTGATGACGGTCATACGTGGTTTTTGCGGCGGCGGTTCAAGGACTGCAAACCCAGCGGGCACATTCGCGGATTCACGCCGCGCGCACTACGCGACTTGTGCGAGCGCTGTGGATTCCAGTTCGTCGGATGGTGGAATCAAAATTTAGGTTGGCGCAATAAGCTGTTGGAACCAATGATGGGAATCGTATTGAAGATTGAATGAGTTTGGTTTGCACTTTGTCCTCACAAGTGCTTGCGGATTTGACCTTTTACCGCGGATCATTGCCGCCAGCGCACATAAGCACAAGGAGCGTTGCGCTGGGCGTGGATTGATAGAAACTTTCGGGCAGGATCATACAGAGGCTTGGATTTTTCAATGGCGGCAGCCGCAATTCTATCCAAAATTAATTCCCATTCAGCTTTTGGAAAGCGACGCCCATGACGGGGGTAGATTTTTGCGGATTTCGATTCCCTCAAATAGTTTGCCCTGGCGCGCGCCGGCTTTTTTCGCCCAGGCCGCCATTTTTGCCACGCCTTCCTCGAGCGAAACATTTTTAATCAGATCGCCAAAGTGGTTCCGGACCTTTTCGTGCGCGGAATAGGCATGGACGACTTCATTGCGGGCATCCAGGTGTTTGATTTCTGATTTTGCTCCCATTGCTTTCGCCACGACGTTTGCAAGTTCGCTCACCGAATAGGGCTTGTCCGCGCCGACGTTGAAAACCTGGTTGTAACTTTTCGGGCGCGCGATGCTGGCGGCGATGACCGGCGCAACATCGTCAATGTAACTGAACGCGCGGGTCTGCTGGCCGTCGCCGAAAATCGTCATCGGCTGGCCTTGCATGATCTGGTTCATGAAAATGCCGATGACGTTGCGGTATCGGTCCCCGATATTTTGAAATTCGCCGTAAACGTTGTGCGGCCGGAAAATGACGTAATTCAATCCGAACATTTCGTGCGTTTCCTTCAAATCCAGCTCGACGGCGTATTTGGCGATGCCGTAAGGATCTTCCGGCTGCGGCACGGCGTCCTCGGTCATCGGCAATTGGTTCTTGCCGTAGACCGCGATGGATGACGTGAACACAAAACATTTCACGTCGTGGTTCACCGAGGCGTTGATGAGGTTGATGCTGCCAAGCAGGTTGTTGGTGTAATTGAAATGCTTGATGAAATGGCTCAGGCCCTCGGCGGCATAGGCGGCGAGATGAAAAACGTATTCGAAATTGTTTTCCGCGAATAATTGTTTCACGAGTGCGGCGTCTGACACCGAGCCTTCGACAAATTTCACTCTCTCGGGAACATAATCGCGAAACCCACCACTCAAATCGTCCAAGCCGATGACCTGATGGCTCTGCTTAAGCAAATGTTTGCAGACGTGCGAGCCGATGAAACCCGCTGCGCCGGTGACCAAAATCTGTGAATTCATGCGAAAAGCTTAAAGGAAGAGGCATCTGGGGGCGAGGATTTTCAGAATGCGAACTCGTTGCCTTGACAGCGGGCGTGGGGCAAATGACAATCTTTGTTTAATTTTCGGACAAACCGCCACATTATGAAAGTTGCCAAACCAAAAGCCGCGGCCACCGCCGCCGCGATGCCGCGCGGACTTTTCTTTACCGGATTGCTCGCAATCATCCTGGCCATGCTGTTCTGGACAAGTTTTCTGCCGGGTTATGTTCATTTCTCCAACGACGGCCCGCTTGGCCAGCAAAATGCCGCCTGGGCCCGGCTCCCTAGCGCTTTTACCGGAATTTGGGGCGACTTGAACGACATTGGCAACAGCGGCGGCTCGCTCGCGCCGGATTTGTGCACGCTTCTCCGCTGGCTCCTGGGTCCCGTCGGTTATTCAAAATTCCTAGCGCCATTTGCGTTGTTCGTTCTGGGGCTCGGCGCCTGGGCTTTTTTCAGGCAAT
>Ga0265337_1001105_pt1 | contig 13850 bp, 9 predicted proteins | sample 42122metaG_FD_192441 | JGI IMG/M metagenome (GOLD analysis project Ga0265337, IMG submission 192441) | Rhizosphere microbial communities from Carex aquatilis grown in University of Washington, Seatle, WA, United States - 4-21-22 metaG | ecosystem: Host-associated > Plants > Roots > Rhizosphere >... | reverse complement strand
CTTTCCCTTCGGGGAGCTCCAGGATTCCTCGGGAATCTCCCGTGTGTTGATCTTCTTCATGGTCGGTATTGCGGAGGCCCAGGGGCACGGGAAGCGCCGCAAGGGGCTAAGATTGATCCTCCTCGATATGAAACGAATGCACGATGCGGTGGAGGACCGGCGACAGGACAATTGCCACGGCGGAAAGAAAGACCACGCCGCTGAAAAGCGCGTAGGCCGACGCGAAGAGCTTGGACGGCGTGTCCTTCATCGGGTCGACCGGGCCCATTCCGGCCAGAATCATCGAGGCGTTGAGGAGCGAGTCTATCCAGGAAAGCCCGGTGACCAGGTGGTAGCCAAGAACGCCGGCCAGAAGCGAGACGGAGACGACGGCGAGCGTCAGAGCGAACGACAGGGCCATCCTTCGCGCGAACTTCGGCCACGGCAGCAGCTTGTCTCCCTTTTTTTCGAACATGGTCTTCGGGCCGCCGGCGGACGGCTCCATTAATGAGTGGCATCAATGCCTCCCGCCTTCAAAGCCATATTGCGCCGGCAGATGGATGCAATCTCGGGTTTCCCCTCAGATCGGCTCAACCATAATGTAGCTGGCTGCCGCATCGCTCAAGGCTATGCGCGTCTCGCATAACTGGCAGATCAGCATCCTCTTCCCGGCGATCTTCTCTATAACCGCCGACTCGCAGAACCCGATCTCGCGAAGGCGCACGCAGACCTCGGGCTCCCCGGCAAGCTCGCATACCCGGCCCGCAGTGCCCGCCGGAAGGTCCGTGAGCCGCATCCTTTGAAGGCGGGGTGCCGGGAAGATGCTGCGCTGCATGAGAAAAGCCTGCGACCGCGCAAGGGCATGCCAATCCTCTTCACTGCGCATACCTTGCGGAAAGCTGGGCGTTGCTTGCCCCCTGCCTGCCGTCCGCGGGTAGGTTAACGCCTGCAGGTCACCGATATGGCTCCCTGGCGCCCGCAGCCGGGTTTTAAATTGAGTTTCGCGGCGGGTGAAACAATCTCCCGCGGTATAGCCACCCCTGCTACACCGCCCCCAATCCATCCCACTGCCTCGGCGAGTGACAAGGAAGACCCCTCGGGTCTCTTTACCGCAAAACGGTTGAGCAACCACAACCGCGCCGAGATGCGGGACATCTTTGACCGCGCGATCAAGCTCGCGGAGCAGGACAGGCTGCGCCTGCGCGTTCCGAACGAGATGAAGCAGGTGCAGAACCTCAGGGGTATGCACTACCACTACCGGCCGGAGTTCTTCCTCCAGCTGCAGGGCCGCACAGATTTTAATTTTCCGAAGGATTCCTTCACCCTTAGCCCTGATGAGATCTGCATTATTCCCGCGGGTGTGCCCCACGGCGAGTATGTCCACTCCGAGGGGGCTCTGCCGTTTCGTAATCTGGTCGCCGGGTTCTACAACAACACCCTGAGCCTGCATTTCGCCTACGAGGCCCGGCTGCATCACCCCGACATCGATGTCATTGAGTTCTTTGACGCCCCCAACCTGGACGTCTTCCTGACGCTGGCCAACAGTCTCACCCATACGTTTCACTCGCAGGGACCCGCGCGCGGGTCCGTGCTCAAGGGACTTAGCATCGCGCTCCTCGGCCTTTTCCGCAACATCGTCGAGACGGGAACCGGGCAGCTGAACAGCGACATCGGGAAGGTCTTCCGCGCGAAATGCCTTGTGCGCGAGCAGTTCGCGAACCCCGAGCTGAGCGTGCAGCACATCGCGGGTACCCTCGGTTGTTCCGCTGACTACCTCTCCCACTTGTTCCACACGGAGACCAAGGAGCGCCTGACTCACTATATCCAGCGAATCCGGATCCAGGGGGCCATTCTCGCCCTCGAGTCGACGTCGCTCAACATCTCGGAGATCGCCTACGCCGGCGGCTTTGCCGATCCCGCGTATTTCGCGAGGATCTTCAAGCAGCACAAGGGCATGACGCCTCAGGAATACCGCGCTCAGCTCGACGCCAGGCGCAACGAGGTCGATTCAAAGCCCAAGACCGTTTTCTTCGATCACCTGGACTTCACGCACGGCCAGCCCAAGCAGGTTGGAGGCGGCGAGACGGCGGCGCCGGTCAAGGGGCCCGCACCCCTAGGAGGGGCTGGCGGCAGGGTGGGAAACAAACGATAGCGCGCCCGCCGCAACCAGCAGGGAGACGCCGCCGGTGACGACGGCGGGAAGCGCGCGACCGTCGAAGAGATGCTTGACCACCGGGCCCAGCAGCGTGGACGCCACGATCTGGGGTAGCACGATGAAGAAATTGAATACCCCCATGTAGAAGCCCATCTTTTCGGCGGGGATCGCGTCCGCCAGCATCGCGTAGGGCATCGATAGGATCGTGGCCCACCCGATGCCCACGCCCGCCATCGAGATCAGCAGGTAGTGATGGTTCGTCCAAAGACAGGTCGATATGAGCCCGAGGCCCGCGCAGACGAGCCCGATGCGGTAGAGAGCCCGCGTCCCTGTGCCTCCGCGTGAGAGCGCCACGAGCCCGAACGACACGAGGAACGCGAAGAAGCTGTACGCGGACACGCACACGCCGCCCCATTCGACGCCCTCCTGATAGGCCGCGGAGCCGGGTTCTCCGTGGAAAATCTCCCTGCCGACGGCCGGCGCAAAATAAAGCCACATGCAAAAGAGGCCGAGCCACGTGAAGAATTGGACCACGGCGAGCTGCCGCATCATGCGCGGCATCTGAAAGATGCCCCTGACGATCTCGAGGAAGGCCGACCACCCCGAGCTCGCGGCCGCCTTGGCGGACGAATCCGGCGGTATCTCGGGCGTCGTCACGATGGTGTAGAGCACCGAGCCGAGGAAGACCGCCGCTCCCATGTAGAAGGCGAGATGGACCGAATGGGGAATCGACCCCCGCGCGGTCGGGCCGCCTCCAAAGCCAAGGTGCGTGATGAGCCAGGGCAGCGACCCCGAGAGCACGGCGCCAAGGCCGATGAGGAGGCTCTGCATCGAGAATCCGAGCTGGCGCTGCGACGAGGGTAGAAGATCGCCGACAAACGCGCGGAACGGCTCCATGCTGATGTTCACCGACGCGTCCAGCACCCAGAGCAGGCCGGCCGCCATCCAGAGGGATGATGCATTTGGCATCACCACAAGCGCGGAGCTGGCGAGAATCGCCCCAGCCAGGAAATAGGGCCGGCGCCTGCCAAGGCGCGTCCATGTATGGTCGCTGTAATACCCGATGATCGGCTGCACGATCAGGCCCGTGACCGGGGCGGCGAGCCAGAGGATCGCGAGGTCGCTCTCGCTGGCGCCCAAGTACTGGTAGATGGCGCTCATGTTGGCCATCTGCAGACCCCATCCGAACTGGATCCCAAAAAAACCGAAGCTCATGTTCCAGATCGCGGCGAGCGCAAGCGGGCTGCGTGAGGAATTCATGAGTGAGTGCTGTGGTTCGCCGGGGGTTCGCTGTAGTCGCGCACCATTCCCTCCCCGCAGCGATCGTAAAGTTTGATCCAATGCCGAAGCGTCTCGAGCCGTTCACTGACCAGGCGCTCCAACTGGGCGTCCGTGTAGCGCCACTGCCAATTGCCCTCGGCCGTTCCCGGCTGGTTCAGCACACTCGCCGCCGGCAAGTCGAGCAGATCCTGGATCGGTATGACCGCGAGACGCGAGACTGTCGCGAGCGCGGCGCGGATAACGGGCCAGGCCGAGAGCGTATTGCCGAGCTGGAAATACTCCCTGACCTGCGCGGACGCCCCATTCGGCATGCTCTCCAGCCAGCCCCGGGCCGTGTTGTTGTCGTGGGTGCCCGTGTACACCACGCTGTCCCGCGTGTAGAAATGCGGCAGGTTGACGTTGCCCGCGTCGTGTCCGTAGGCGAACTGCAGGATCTTCATCCCCGGCAGGCCCGCCGCGTGCCGCAGCGCCACGACCTCCGGCCCGATGTAGCCCAGATCCTCGGCGATGATCTTGGCTTCCGGGATTGCCTTGCGCACCGCCTTGAAGAAGCGCAGTCCCGGACCCTTGCGCCACTTGCCGCCGCACGCATCCGAGGCGCCGGCGGGAACCTCCCAGTAGTTTTCAAAGCCCCGGAAGTGGTCGAGCCGGATGATGTCGTAGAGCGCAAACGCGGCCTGGATGCGGTCGATCCACCAGCGGTAGCCGGTGCGGCCAAGGTAGTCCCAGTCGTAGAGCGGGTTCCCCCAGAGCTGGCCCTTGTTGGAGAAGTAGTCCGGGGGCACGCCGGCAACCGCGAGCGGATCCCCCTTCCCGTTGAGACGGAAGACCGCCCGGTTCTGCCATGTGTCCGCGCTGTCGAGCGCGACGAAGATCGGCACGTCGCCGATGATGCCCACACCCCGGGCCGCGGCATAGCGGCGCAGCCTCTCCCATTGCCCGAAGAACAGGTACTGGTAGAATGCGTGCCTGTCGGCATCGATGCGCACGGATTCCGGAAGGCTCGCGTGCAAGTCCTTGCTCCAGCTTCCGAAAGCCTCCGGCCACGCGGTCCAGGGACGTCCGCCGAAATGGGCCTTTAGGGCCATGAAGGTCGCGAAGGGCTCAAGCCAGTCGGATTGCTCCCTGCGGAACAAGGCGAGCGAACCGAGGCCGTTGATCTCGTCCCTGCCCGACGCTGAGAACCGGTCATAGGACCGCGCCAGGACGCGCCAGAAGTTCTCGTACAGCTGCCCGTAGTCCACCCGGTCGTTCGGAAGGATGCACAGCGGCGCAAGGTCCTCGTCATTGAGGAGGCCAGCAAGCGCAAGCTCATCCAGGTCTATGAAATAGGGGTTGCCCGCCCGCCCCGAGAACGTCTGGTAGGGGGAATCGCCGAAGCCCGTGGGACCCACGGGACATATCTGCCAGTAGCGCACGCCGGCCCGTCCGAGAAAGTCGACCAGGTTCCGGGTTCCTGCGCCCAGGTTACCTATGCCGTAGCGGCCGGGCAGGCAGGAGATGTGCGCCAACACGCCCGCGCAGCGGGTAGTCAGCCATGTGGGAGGCTTTGAATCCATCTATGTGAGAATCCGATCGAGCGTCGAAGCGGCATCAAGCTGAGGGTGGGCTCGGCAATTGGGAAACGAGGCCGCGCGCTGGCAGGCCGATCCGGAAAGGGCCAGCGCGGCGATTCAGCCCCCCGGCTAGAAAAGCGGCCACCAGAGTTAATCCGGTGGCCGCATGACTTGGTTCTACAGACCAGACGCCCCTGTCTGGAAACGGTTAGAGTTAGAATCTATAGGACACACCCGTGTTGTAGGCTGCGCCGTATTTCTGCCAATTCGCAAGCTGGCGCGGATCTCCACTGTTATACGAGATGAGGGGGGCATTGTTCAGGTTCGATCCCTCAATGAAGATGGCCACGCCCTTTAACGGACCGTTCTTGAAGCCGTACTCAAGATGGGCGTCGATCTGATGGAAGGGTATCACGATTGAGTAGCCGTCGCCGGGCGTCCCCAGTGAGGCGAAGGTCGGCGCGCCGAACTGCACGATGTAATCCCTCTCCTGCCCCTGGTAATGCTCCTGGAGGCGGGCGGAGAAGCCGAAGCGCTCGTAGTAGAGGGTGATGTTCGCCTGCTTCTTCGCCATGTCAGGGAGCGGCGCGCTCGGATTGTTCGGCCCCCAGGGCTGGATGTTGCTGTCGATGACGGCCGCATTCAGCTGGATGCCGAATCCCTTGATCGCCCCGTTGCTCAGGAGCTCGCTGGTGATCTGTACGTTGGCCTCGACGCCGCTCAATTTGCCGCCCGAGCCGTTCACGAACTGTGACCCGACGCCATAGTTGATGATGGGCGGAGTCGAGCCCGTGTAGGGGTATCCCGCGAAGCTCTCCACCGTCTGCGCATCGTAGATGTAGGTCAGGAGCTCCTTCTCGAAGAACGACAGCGAGACGTAGCCGTTGCCGTGCGCGAAGTAGTGCTCGAGCGAGAGGTCGACGGAGTCGGAGAGCCACGGACGAATGGCCGGGTTTCCGGCCGTAGCGCCCCATGGGCTGTTGGTGGTCGAAAGCGCGTTTGTTGCGTTGTAGCTGTAGTCGCGCGCCGCCCTCATCTGGTACATCGTCGGACGCATCTCCGCGCGGCCCACGTAGAACCGAATCAGGTCCTGGGAGGTGGGCTTGAAGATCAGGTTCAGGCTGGGAAGGACATTGCCGTAACTCCCGCCGCCGGTGACGGGGAAAACGATGGGACCACCGTTGCCCGAGAATCCTGCGGAGTTCTGGTCCGCCCAGCTGTACATGACGCCGAAATTGCCATCGACCGGTATGCCGAACATCGTGGTCTTGATGTCGAACATGACGAACGGACGGGTGACCTCTTCCCAGACCCTGTAGTTGTCGCCATACCAGCTGCCCGGGTTCGGGTTTGGCAGGAACTTGACGAGCCCGCTGTTGTATTCGCTATTCGGGTCCCAGGCCACCGGAGTCAGGTTGCCGATGAAGGACAGGTTCGTCGTCCCTTCAAGGGGAGGCAGGGGAGCCGTGGGTTGGCCGTTGGCGTTGACCAGGTATCCGCTGGGATTCTGGCCATACTGCTTGAAGCGCTCGGTGAAGCTCACCCCCAACTCGACGTCCTTAAACAAGGCCCCTTCGAACTCGTGCTTGGTGGCCAGCCTGTACGTGTCCAGGACATCCTTCTCCTTGAAATACTTGAGGTAGCCTTCCATGCCGGAGACCGGGTACACGCCCGTCCCGTAACCATCCGGGTCGGTGAGGAAGATCTGGCCGCCGTTGGCAAAGGTCGTGTTGGAGGCAACCGTCGGGGGGTTCGGGCCGGCCGGATTGCTCACGACAAACGTGGCACCCTGGTTTGCGGGCTCCGAATTTGCGAAATAGAGGCCCGCGTAGGTTTCCAGAACCTCGTTGCTCTGCGTCGCCTGGGAGTAGCCCATCGTGAACTTCAACGGCCACGCCGACTTCTCGCCGATATCTAGGTTCCACACGCCCGAGGCCAAATGGGACAGCCATCCCGTGTCCATGGCCCGGAGGACAGGATTGACGTGGGTGAGTGTGCTTTGGGTGATAAGCCCGTTGGTTACTGTGTAGCCCGGCTGGAGGGTCGCGGGGCCCCATTGAGACATCGGGACTTCCATGCCCCGCAGCAGCTGATTCTCATTGGTGCACGAGAGGAACAGGTCGATCTTGCTGTGGATGAAGTCGTTCGGCTTGCTCTCGATCACGACGGTGCCCGAGTTGCTCTTGAGCAGGTCGTTCTGGTCGTAGATCTTCATGCCGCCCATGATCAAGTTGCCGTCGGGGGCCGTGGCGTCTCCCCAGGACTGGAACTGCTGGCCCTCATAGGGGTTCTCCCGGTGGGCGAAGCCAACGTAGATGCCCTCCGTCCCGTTGGCAAACTGGTCGATGTAGGAGGCGGAGTAGCTCTCGCCGCTCACTTTTTGTCCGGGAGTGAGCTCACCGAGATGCGTCCACTTGTAGTACGCGTCGAGGGCGATCACTCTGCGGTCAAAGCTGAGGGGGGACACGGTCTGCAGGTCGATCGTGCCGCCGATGCCGCCCACCATGTCGGCCTCACCCGTCTTGTAAACGGTCACGCCGCCGACAAGCGAGGAGGGGTATTGGTCGTATTGAAAATCGCGGTTGTCGCCCGTGGTGGCCTGCTCGACGCCGTCGAGCGTGCCAACGTTGAAGTCCGGATCCAGGCCGCGAATGGTGATCTCCTGATAGCGCCCGTTGACGCGCTGGCTGGTCAGGCCCGCCAGGCGCACGAGGTCGTCTGCGATGCTGACATCAGGAAGCTTGCCGATGTCCTCGGGCGCGATGACCTCGACGACGGAGCTTGAAGCCTGCTTCAGGTTCGCCGCCATCTCAAGGGCGCCTGCATAGGACCCGTTGACGGTGAATTCATTGAGGACGACCACATCATTGGCCTTATTCGGCTGGGTGGTGGTCGTGGTGGTGGTCGTCGTGACCACCGGCTGGGCGCCGCCGGTCGATGTCTGGTCGGTCGAGGTCGACGGCGGGTTTGCCGTCTGGGCCAAAGCCGACATTGAGGCGGCCAGCGAGATCAGGCCGACAGCAACGAGCCGGCGGCGGCTCGCGCGTGAACTTAGGTTCGTATCTTCGGTGTGCATGGTAAGGTAATTGAATCTTGGAGACACAGCGGGTGCGGCTTGCGAAGGGACTGCTAGGATGGTTGGTGACGGCTACAGTACAGGGTGGAGAGCCAGCTTATGCATGGCTCAGGTGCATTTAGCATCCGGCCGAAGGCGCGGTTCGCTACTCCCAAACCAGTCAAAAAACCGAGATGACCCGGAAAAAACCTTGAAAAGAGCCTGCTAGGGCCCCTTCCCGCGGCCGCGACACAGGGGCTAGGTGCAATCCCAATCGCCACTTGCGCGGTTCGCCGCGCCGAGGTTTTGTCCGGTTTCCCTATGTATTTTCCGGGCGCCACTTTTTGACTCCGGAGTCCTTGGACCCACTCTCGCGGGCACGAGCCCCCGACCCATGCCCCCCCCATCTAAATCCCGCCTGCAATGGAGGCGCCTCGGCCGCCTCATCCCCGCCCTGCTGCTCGCCACCCTGCCCGCGGGACTGTCGCAGGCCGCCGCTGGTGCGCCGCCGGTTGTGAGCGTGCCCCGCTTTACCCATCCCGGTTCCGGCCAGGTGGTCTATTTCGTGCTGACGGACAGGTTCTGCAACGGCTCTAAGGCCAACGACACGGGTGGGATCGCGGGCGGTCCCGACACGAGCGGCTTTGATCCCACGCGGATCTCCCATTTCCACGGCGGAGACTTCGTCGGGCTCACGTCGAAGCTCGACTACATCAGGGGAATAGGGGCCACGGCCGTCTGGATCACCCCCCCGTTCAAGAACAAGCCTTTTCAGGCCGGCTCAGCTGGCTACCACGGGTACTGGATTCTCGACTTCACGAAGGTCGACCCCCATCTCGGCACGGAGGCGCAATTCAGGGAATTCGTGGCGCAGGCGCACGCCCGGGGCCTGCGGGTCTACCTGGACATCGTCGTCAACCACACCGCGGATGTCATTCAGTACAGGGACGGAACTGACTATCGCACCATGGCCGAGGCGCCCTACCGCGACGCGGACGGCAATCCCTTTGATCCCCACGCGGTCGCCTACAACGGCCTGGATTCGTCGCCCAGCTTCCCGCGGCTGTCCGTGGACCGGAGCTTTGCGCATGTGCCGTATGTGCCTCCGGCGGAGGCGCACGCCAAGGGGCCCGGGTGGCTGAACGACGTGACCCTGTACCACAACCGGGGCAACAGCACCTTTAAGGGGGAGAGCTCGCTGCACGGCGACTTCGGGGGGCTCGACGACGTGTTCACCGAGAACCCGGTCGTCGTGAAGGGGTTCATAGAGATCTATGGCCGCTGGATGAAGGCCTACGGGATCGACGGCTTCCGCATCGACACGGTCAAGCACGTGAACATGGAGCTCTGGCAGGCGTTTGCGCCGGCGATCCGCGCGATAGCCCTGAAACTGGGGCGGCCGGATTTCATCCAATTCGGGGAGGTGGCCAACAACGACCAGGACGTTGCCCTGATGAGCGAGTTCACAACGACCGGCACCCTGGACGCCACCATCGACTTCGGCTTCTACGAGGCCGCCCGCGACTTCGTCTCGAAGGGCCGCGGGGCGCAGGAACTCGCCGGACTGTTCGCCAAGGACGACTGGTACACGGACCATGACAGCAACGCGCAGACCGCCGCCACGTTCGTCAGCAACCACGACGCCGGCCGGCTCGCCTTCTTCCTCAAGCGGGACAATCCGCTCGCGAGTCCGGCGCAGCTGGGCGACCTCGTCCTTCTCGGGCACGAACTGCTGCTCACGGTCCGGGGCGAGCCCGTCATCTACTACGGGGACGAGCAGGGCATGGCCGGAATCGGCAACGACATGGGCGCGCGCGAGGACATGTTTGCCTCGCAGGCGCCGAGGTTCCGGGAGCTCTCGCTCCTCGGGACCCGCCGAAAGGGGGGCGACGACAAGTTCGATGCCGGCCACCCCTTCTACCGGACCATCCGCAGGCTGGCTGGGCTCCGCACGGCCCACCCCGGCCTCGCGCGCGGCGCCATGCTGTTGCGCGCAAGCGGCGAGCCCCACCTCTTCGCTTTCTCGCGCGTCGAGCGCGGGGAGCAGGTGGAGTACCTGGTCGCGCTGAACAACTCCCGGACCGACACCGCCGCCGCCGACCTGGCCACGTGCCAGCCCGCGGGCGCCAGGCTGCGGGTGATCTTCAACTCCAGGAGTCCCGACCTTCCGGGCGGCCCCGCGCTGACGGCGGGCGCCGACGGACGGGCCTCCGTGTCGCTGGACCCGCTGCAGTGCGTCGTCTGGCAGGCGGAGGCGCGGCTGCCCGCTCAGGCCTCCCCGCCTTCAATCACCTTTGCCGCTCCGGCCGCCCGGTCGGTCATGACCTTCACCGCGCGCAGCCTGGCCGGACACGTGATCCCGGAGCGCCAGGAGCTTCGCGCCGACGTGTCCGGCGGCGACGGCTTCGCGGAGGTGACCTTCGTGATGGCGAGGGCCTCTCGGCCCGGGCAGTACGAACTGCTGGGCACGGACGACGCCCCGCCCTACCGCGTCTTCTGGCGCCCGCCGGCGGACCTCGCACCGGACGACGAGCTGACCTTCATCGCGACCGTGGACGACCTGCGCGGGCACAGGGCGTCGGCCGAGGTCGACCGGGTGCATATAGCGCCCGGGTCCCTGTCCTTCGGGATCCGGGGAGCCTCGGTCCCGACGCTGACGCGCCAGCCTGGTCCCCTGGTCGGCGCAAAGGCGGGCGGCGACCTGACGCTTTCCGTGTCAGCCAAAGGCACCGGGCCCATGGAATACCGGTGGCTCCACGACGGAAGCGAGATCGCTGGGGCCTCGCGGCCGGCGCTCCGCCTGAGGAAAATCACGGCGGAATCCGCGGGGCGCTATGTTGTGCTCGTCCACGACGCCGAGGGCACAGCTATCAGCGCCGGCACGCTCGTCCGGATAGACCCCGAATAGCCCGGGCCGATGGACCCGGACGGCCGGATCGCGCGGGCGTCAGCGCGCCAGCCGGATGATCACACTGCGTCCGTGGGCGTGGACCCGCAGGACGCCGCCGGAGGGATCCCACGACATCGTGGCTCCCTCCACCGAGGCCGGGGCGGAGGACCCCAGCCTGAAAAGCTCCTCGGAGTCCGCATCGTACTTGTCATACCGGATCCGGGATCTCCCGTACTCGATCGACCGGATCACTGAGGACGTGCGCAGCAGGTGATCCTGGTTGGCCGGCGCCAGCCCGGGATCCGAGGCCATCGCACGGAGGTAATGCCGCACGAAGTCCCCGTAGCCGTCGGTGAGCCAGTTGTCGTCGCGCGGGTACTGGTTCTTCCCGTCGTCGTCCACCCAGTAGGTCGCCCAGTTGAGCTGCCGGATCGCCGCGTCCCTCGCCGACCCGTCCCCGGTCCTCTCGGCGTAAAGCAGCTCGACCGCCGCATGGCGGGACGTGTGGCTGTTGCCCGGCACCGGGTACTGCGTCTGCTCGTTGATGACGACCACGCCCCACTTGTCCGCCTCATGGTTTGCGAACCTTCCGTAGGACCAGTCGAGGATCCCCCTCGCCTTCGCCTTCCATTCGGGATCCCACCCGGGATGCTCCAGGATGTAGGCCGCGAGCGTGTCCGCATTGATCTCCGTATCCGAGTAGTCCTTCGTGCTCACGTCCTCGAAGAAGGGCCCCCAGCGGTTGTTCGTCAGCGGGTACCTCTTGAGCCAGTCTGAAACGAGCCGCGAGGTCTCCCGGTACCTTTCCGGCTGGCCCTCGTTCAGGGCCGCGAGGTCGTCGAAGAGCCTGAGCGCCCCGGTCCAGTTGGTCGTGTAGGAGGCCCTGTAGACGCGATGGTCGTTGTCGTTGCGCTCCTCATGGACCCGTCCCGTCGCGCTGTTCACGCGGAAGGGCCAGGGCGAATTCGCGTCGTCCCCCGGCGCCACGTTCCGCACCAGCGTGTCCGCAATCCGGATCGCACGATCCAGGTAGCGCCGGTCGCCTGTCACCTTGAAGAGGACGACGAGCTCCGCGCCGAAGCTCGCCGCCTTGTCAGGCTGAAGGAAGCCTGGGCCGGCCCTCATGTCGCCGTCATACAGGCCCGAGCGCTCGTCCAGGTTGTAGGGATAGGGAAGCCCGCCCCACATCTGGTCCTCCGGGGCGATGCCGTGGGCCATCCAATAGTCTGCCATCAGCCGCATGTTCGCGTGGAGCGCGGGGTCGCCCAGGTACCCGTAGAGCAGGTTCCACGACGAGAGTGCCATGTTAATCTGGTCCCCCCCGAGGCCCCGCGGGTCGTCCTTATCCGGCTTCCAGACCTGGTGAAGCAGGTAGTACGGGACCCCGTTCGGGCACGCCCTCATCGTGATCCAGAAATTCCAGACCTGCCGGATCACGTGGTCGTAAGCCTCGGACGGCCCATCCCCGTACCAGGGGACGATCCTTCCCTGCGGGTCCGTCCTCACCTCATGGTAGCCGAGGCGTTCGGCGGCGCGCATTCCCGCGGGCAGCAGGTTCGCCACCGCCAGCACCGCGCAGAGACGGAGGGCGGGGCTCCCCAGGCGCATTGTGAAGGCCGTCATGGAGTGCCGCAGCCCCGCGGGTTCGCCTGGATCATCCTGAACCAAGGCTCCATGGGAGCATCGCCGCGTCAACGCAATCATGGGCGCAAGCGGTCGGGCTCCAGCTGCGCCTCCTCAGGGGCGCTCGAGAAACTCCAAAGGAATCCCGACTCGCCTCGCCCACGAGGTCTCCGAGTGTTCGTCGCCGGGGAAGATGCGGCTCATGAAATCCTTTTCCGAGTAGCCCCTGTCGCGTACGACCAAATCGGCAAACGCCTGGGCCTCGCTGAACAATGCGTCGATCGTCGCCGTCCCCTGGTCAAAGTAGATCCTGTGTGTCTTCGGATCGGGCAGGTGCCCTTGCAGGTAGTTGAAGGTGGCGAGCGGGAAGGTCGCATTCTTGGGCGTTGTCGCAATCCATCCCGTCGACAGGCATCCCGCCCTGCCGAAGACCGCGGGATACTCGCACATCGCATATAGGGAAATGATACCCCCCATGCTCGAGCCCATCACGGTCGTGTGATCCCGGTCCGGAAAGGTCGCGTACCTTGCGTCGATCGCCGGCTTCAGCTCCTCGACCATGAACCTCAGGTAATTGTCCGCCTGGGGCTTTCCGGAAAGGTCAGAGCGGATGAACCTGTCGCGAAGTTCCTGCGGCACGAAGGGCAGCGCCTTTTCAGGGAAGTACTCACTTTGCCGCGTCGCACCGATCGACCAGATTCCCACAATGATGGTCCCCGGGATCTTCCCTTCCCGTATCAATTCGGTGGCGGTCTCCGCCATGTTCCAAGACTTCTTGTTCCACGTTATGCGGCCGTCAAAGAGCATCTGCCCGTCGTGCATGTACACAACCGAGCAACGATCCTTGGCACTGTACCCCGGAGGGAGCCAGACATCGACGTCCCGCGCCGAAACGAATCTGGATGGAAACGCGCTCGTGTGCTCGATGCGGCCGACGGTCACGACCGGCACCGGATCAACGGCCTGGGCACAAAGGCATCCCGCAAAGGTGCAGAAGAGGATCACGAGGAATCTCATCGTTGGGCAGTCTGTCTCCGCAACGCAGCATCCGCCATGTGGGTGGCGATCAAGAAACCGCGAAGACTCTCAAAAAACCTAGGAATGGCCTTGGACCGGCTGCGGAACCATCGGCCGCCGTATCCCGAGCCTCGCTTTCAGCGACAGGCTGTGCAGGGGCCTCGCTTGCCCGCTCGACACCAGCCGTGCGACCCGGCTTACCTTAGCGTTGGGATAGCATCTTCCCTCTCCCTAACTCCGAATTCAGGCAATCACGAACCGAAATGGACGCCATGCTCCCAGCAACCGAATCAA
>Ga0265337_1001103_pt1 | contig 13862 bp, 13 predicted proteins | sample 42122metaG_FD_192441 | JGI IMG/M metagenome (GOLD analysis project Ga0265337, IMG submission 192441) | Rhizosphere microbial communities from Carex aquatilis grown in University of Washington, Seatle, WA, United States - 4-21-22 metaG | ecosystem: Host-associated > Plants > Roots > Rhizosphere >... | reverse complement strand
GTGACGGTGGCCCCGGAAAGACCCGCCTCGCCGCTATCCTGAAGGCCGTTGTGATTGGCATCGACCCAGACGAAGTCGCCAAGGCTTGCGAATTTGTAGAAGCCTGCATCGATCGTCTGGTTGTATTCGCCGGGAGCAAGCACCACCACGTTCGACAGCAACGCGTCGCTGTCGACGGCCGTATTGCCCCCGGCATGCCGTGGGCTGACCGCATCGTAGCCCGCGGGCTTGACGAACTCGACCTGGTAATTGAGGCCGGGCGTCAGCCCCTTGAATTCGTAGTAACCGTTACTGTCGGTCGTCGTGACGGCTAGAATTTCATTGGCGTCGTTGATGTCTCCGTCGTTGTTGAGATCCCGGCCCAACTCGACCGTAGCGCCGGCGATACCGACTTCGCCTGCGTCCTGAATGCCGTTGTGGTTGACATCGTGCCAGACGAAATCGCCAAGCGCTGCCGCAGTCGTCTCCATGATGAGCGGCTGCACATTCTTTCCGAGGTCGAGAAGGACGGCGAGCTTCTGGCCGGCATCCGGCACATAGCCGTCATGTGTGACGGCTGTGTTGACAATATCCGTTATCCGGCCGATGTCCGATGGGCCGAGATAGGCGGCATTATTACTCAAGCCATCGCCGAGCAACTCATAGATCGCCTGCTGGACATCCCCGTAGGTGTAGAGGCCCCCAAGCCCGTCGACGGTGTAATAGTGAAGCGTAAAATCTTGCGCGGCGGCGGTGCCGACTCGAACATGCGCAACGTAGGTGCTGCTGCTTACCTGCAGATCCCCCAACAGCCAATTGACGATATCCAAATTCGCCAGATAGGGGTTCGCCGGATGGGCGATATCATAGGGAACCGACGGCAGCACGGTATTGGGAAGACCGTTTCCCAGCGTCGCAAAATCGGGATTTGCGCGAAGGATGTCGTAGTCGTAGCTCGAATAGACTTCGACTCCCGTATAGGTCAGGGGAACCGAAACATCGGTCGATAGATCTATGCACCATGCGTCTACCCGCTGCCCGGTCTGACTCACCGGGTAGTCGGGAGAATCCGAAGCCAGGATATTGAGGTCGAAGAGGCTCGGGTCGCCGAAATTCACGCCAGCGGCGTTCACTCTGACGGTAAGGGTGGGGTTATTGGCCATGTTCCATTTCCCAACTGTTCTATTTCGTGGAGCCGAGCTGATCTTGCTTGTCGGACAGGTTCACAATGTTAGTTAATGCGCATTCCGTTTGCCGATGACGCCGCCAAGGCGGGTGGAGGTGTCGCTGCTGTTGGACATGGAAGCGGGTAGGGCGCGCGTCCCGACATGTCCTTGGCCAAGCAGACATCTGCAAGCGCCATGCCGCCATCGGCGCCGTCCGGCCACTCGTTGATGTTGTTCAGGCAGTGCTCCCCCCCCCCCGCACACGAAAATCGTGACTTTCGCATCCTTTCGAATGGCGAATACGCTGATCGTCTGGTCCAGCGCCTCGAGCAAATATCGTCAGACCTGAGGCAGCGGATACAGGGTGCCGGTTCTGGGCTCTAGGTGATGTCCCTAGCGCCATCGGCCGATTAACGCCGCGACCTTCCGCAATGGCCAGCGCCGATACTCTCCTACCTCAACCGGCACTACTGGCAGGCCACCGCAGAAAAGTTATTCAGGGCACAACACGCTGAAATGGCCGTTGGGCAAGCAGTAGATCCCCTACGATACGTATCCTCGGGGATCTGCTGCTCAGCCATTGGCTACGCGCGAACGCGTTATTTCTTTTTGCGGCGAGCGATCAGCGCCGTGGCCAATCCAACTCCCAAGAGCGTCATCGACGCAGGCTCAGGAACGGGCACCGGGTTGGCAAGCGCCGGGGTGGCCGCAATCGACAACAACAGAATCGCCAGTGTGGTACGCATTAAAGTCCCCCTGTGGAAGGTTACTGACTGACATGAACAAAAGTTGAGACCGCGGATTTAGCGAACCGCGAATTGCCCCAATTCGTACAAAGCAAAATTTGTACCAATTTGCTACGCAATTGAATTCGCTCATATTCGATTTCGATTGCCCGCAGAGTGTAAGAAACACCGACAAACTTGGACGGCGGACATTGTTGACAGACGGCGTGCGTCCGGCTTGCCGTGTTGTGAGTAGATGTCGGTGAGACAAGGGTGTCGAAGAGAGACAGCGTCCGCGTAAACATCGCTCCAAACCGAGACACGGCTAGGATCAAACTCAAGCGCAAACAATCGGCTTGAGCATTCCCAAAGCATCGAACCGCGTGCGCGCCGGAGCGGCGCGCAATTTCCATGATCACGGAACGGAACTCCCTTGTACGCTACGCCGCACGCTGATCGCGTAAATTGCCCCACGACAGCCCAAAACTGCGGAGACCTTTAATAGGTCCTTAACTGATTGGCAATCGCAGAACTTACTTGCTCGAAAGAGGTTGCGCCGTGACTCCAGGTTAACAAATATGGTTAATGATTTGGCGTGTGTAGACACTCGCGTGGGCAGCGGTATTGGCGAAGTGTTTGATGAACATTGGTTTCCCGGTATCGAACGCGGTATTGTCGCGGCGGCTCTGAGACATTGTTCTTAAGACAATTCCTTGCGGACAAAAGACATGACACGGAGCGGAGCGGCCCTTAGGTCATTTTGGCGCAGCATCATCGGGGCGGCTGCTTTGGCGGCCCTGCCCGCGTTTGCTCAGGGTCAAACGGGGGAAGAGTTCTTCAAGACCCACGCGCTGACCATGTATGTGGGCTCAGGCGCCGGCGGCGGCTACGACGTGCTGGCTCGGATCGTCGCGCATCATTTGACACGCTTTCTTCCGGGGAATCCCAAATTCGTCATCAAGAACATACCGGGCGCATCCGGGGTGGAGAGCGCGAATTTCCTTTTCAATACGGCGCCCAAAGATGGCTCTGCAATTCTTGCGGGAACAAATACCTCTCTTGTTCTACCGCTCTATGGCGCGAGCGTCGCGCACTACGATCCGCGCAAGTTCGAATGGATCGGCAGCACCGACAAGATGCAGGCCGTGTGCGTGACGTGGCGGGGCGTTCCGGTGAAAACCCTTCAAGATGCGCAGTCGCGTCAAGCCACCGTAGGCGCCACGGGGGTCAGCGCCGGCCCCGGCGTGTACCCGCGGCTGCTGAATGCGTTCCTCGGCACCAAGTTCAAGATCATCAGCGGCTATGACACTTCGGGCATGCGGCTGGCCATGGAAAAGGGCGAGATCGACGGGATCTGCGGGCTGTCCTGGCAGACCTACAAATATATCAGCCCGGATTGGATCAGAGACAGGAAGCTGAACGTCATCGTCCAGATGGGCCTCGAGAAGAATCCCGATCTTCAGTCCGTGCCGATGGCCATCGACATGCTGAAGAAACCGGACGATCGCAAGGTGCTCGAACTCATTGTGCTGCCGCAGGAATTCGGCCGCCCCTTCGTCGCGCCGCCGGGCGTGCCGCCCGATCGCATGGCGGTCTACCGCAAGGCATTTCAGGCAATGCTGAGAGACAAAGACTTCCTCGCCGATGTGGCCAAGGTCCGCGGCAATGTCGAGGCGCTCGACGACAAGCAGATCATGGGCCTCTTGAACCGGGCCTATGCGGCGCCCAAAGCGATCCGCGATCGGGCCGCGGTCTACGCCGCGGAGATGAATTAAGCCGGCACGTTCAACCGGCCGGGTACGGACGATTTTCCCATTGCGGGGGCCGAAGCGCGGATGCGGTTGACCGCCGCCCAAAGCACGGCCTAGTTGCTGCTGACCACGGGTTTGGCGCTCGCGCTTTCTATGGCGGCAACCGCTTGGATTTGGGTGGTGTTGGTGCAACTGAGGAAGAACCCGTCCGCGTCCGGCCGGTCGTTGGCGAGCGCCAATTCGACCCAGTGCTCTGGCGGCACCGTGATGAAGCGATCGCCGCCGGAAAGGCCCAGCGCCAGATCGTGCACGACATCGAATCCGGCCTCGCGCAAATACGCGATCTCGTGATCGTTGGTGGCCTGCACATAGGGCGTGACCAACACAAGCTTGCGCAAGCCGAGCGCCGAAAGCGCCTCCACCACGGCTTGGGCGGTAGACATGGCTGGGATGCCGGTCTCGCTCCGGATCACGTTCAGGAGTTGCGCGTCGCCGTCCGCACCTTCCTTCATCGATGTGCCGGTGCAGTTGAACACGATCAAATCCGGCCGCGCATCGGTGAGCGAGACCGCGGAGCGTGCGACTTCCGGGGCAAGTTCGGGAATAGGCTGCGCCCATTTGCCCGTGATGCGGGCGCGTTGGAAATGCACGCCGAGCGCGGGCGGCGCGTAATACTGGAACTGCGGCTCGATCAGGCGGTTGCTGGTCGGGAGGATCACGCCAATGCGCGCGAGCGGCGTCGCGAGCCGCGGGTCAGGAATCATGGCGCAACCGTCTGGTCCCATCGGCATCGACCGACAGATCGCTTCTCAGCACCACCTTATATACAGAGCGGGCGCTGCCGGCGCCGATGTAGCCGTTGGCCAGATCACGGGCGACCTCCTCGGGATCGCGCTCTGCCGGACGTCCGAGGCCGCCGCCGCCGGGCATTTCGACGATCAGGGTATCGCCCGCCGGCACGATCTGCGTGCCCCGCGATTTGATCGGTGCACCCGATTTCAGCCGGACGGCGCCCGCGGCTCCATCCATGCCGCCGCGCCGCCCGCGTGGCGGGAATTCCACCCGCTGGAAGCGCGCGAAAATTGCGAAGGGAGCGTTTTCGCGGCTCGCTATTTCCATCGTCTGGCCCAGCCCGCCGCGGTGCTGCCCAGGTCCGCCGGAATCACGCCGCAGCTCTTTCTTCCAGATGACAAGCGGCGTCAGCGCCTCGGTGATCTCGATGGCAATGCCTTTTACGCCCGAAGGGAACGGCGTCGCCGACAGCCCATCCAATTTCGGATGACCGCCCATGCCGCCGCTCTGGAAGGTCTGCGCCATGAAGGCAGTGCCCTTCCCGTCGGGGCTCGGCGCAACGCCGGGACCGGCAGCGAGTCTCAAGGTCCAGCTCGCGGCCGTGCCTTCGGCCGGCACCATGCCGGGCATGGCCTGGTCGAAGCAGCCAAACACGAGGTCGGGCAGCATATGCCCGATCAGTGCGCGCGCCGTGACGGGAGCGGGATAAAGCGCGTTGACGACGCAATTGTCGGGCGCGGTCACCTTGATCCGCGACAGCACCGCCGCGTTGTTGGCAAGCCGCGGCGCGACCAAGCATTTCACGCCGAAGCTGGTGTAGGCGTCGGTGTAGCACATTGGGCAATTGATCCCGAATTTCGACAGCTTCGACGTGCCGGAATAATCGATGCCGATGCTGTCTTCGCCGATGGTGAGCGTCGCCATGAGATCGAGCGGTACATCGAACCCGTCGATGCGCATGGCGTGGGTCCATGTGCCCTTGGGCAATTTTGCGATGGCATCGCGCATCGAGCGGTCGCTGGTTTCGAGAATGTGGCGGCTCAACGCTTCGAGATCGGCGAGGCGATATTCCTCCATCATGCGCGCGAGACGGCGGGCGCCAGCCTCGTTGCTCGCAACCAGCGCGTAGATGTCGCCTTCGAGGCGGTCGGGCTCGCGGCTGTTGGCGCGCAGGAGACGCATGAGGGGCGCGTTCATCTCGCCATCCGCGCACAGCCTCATGATCGGGATGAAGAGGCCCTCCGCCAGCACATCGCGCGAGGCAGGATCGGCGCCATTGCCGCCGATGTCGGCGACATGGGCCGTACAGGCAAAAAACGCCACGAGCCTGCCATCGTGAAACGCCGGCGAAAGCACCGTCATGTCGAACAGATGCCCGGTGCCCTTCCACGGATCGTTGGTGATGAAGGAATCGCCCGGGCGCATGGTTTCGGCCGAGATTTCCGCAAGGAAGTGCTTCACCGAACGGGCCATGGAGTTGATGTGGCCGGGCGTGCCCGTCACCGCCTGGGCCAGCATGTCGCCGGACGCGTCGAACACGCCGGCCGAGAGGTCGCCCGCTTCGCGCACGACAGGACTGAAGGCCACGCGCATGATGGTGCGGGCCTGCTCTTCGACCAGGGCAATCAGCCGGTCCCACATCACCTGATTGCGGATGCGCTGAAACTGATCGCTCATGGCAGGGCTTTCCGCGTGAGCATGAGGTGGCCGCGCGCGGTAACCGAGCCTTCAAACGAAGGCGGTACATAGGTCGTGGTCTGGCTCTCGGTGACGAGGGCGGGACCGGCGAAGACCGATTCCGGCGGCAACGCTTCGCGATTGAGCGCGGAAGCGGTGAGGAACGCCCCGCGCTCCACATCGAAGACCTGTCGCGTGTCCGCGACGGGCACGGCGGGCGCTGTCGAATCGGGGGATGCTTGATCGCCAGGCGTGTCCGGAGACGGAGACGAGAGGATCAGCGTCCAGGTCAGCGCTTCCACGTTCAGAGTGGGGATCGTACGGCTGTAGTGCTTGCTGTATTGGCGATTGAACAGCTCGCGGAATTCCGCCGCATCGGAACCGGAATAATCCCGGACAGGCAATTCGACGTTCAGCTCGTGGCCCTGTCCGCGATAGCGCATATCGGCGAAGCGGCGTTCGGTTATGGCGCCGGAGGGGCGCGCGAGAGCGATGATCTCTTCGGCTTCGCGCCGAAGGCCGGCGAACAGCGCATTGATCGCGTCCGCATCGAAACGGTCGAGCGCGAGATGGCGCGAATGCACCGCCTCATACGCGATCGCCGCTTTGAGAAAGCCGTGTGCTGAGCCGACACCCGCGCCCCTAGGAACGACGATGGTGCCAATGCCGAGCTTCTCGGCGATGCGCGCGGCGTGGAGCGGCGCGGCCCCTCCGGTTGCGATCAGCACGCGCGATTCCACCTCATCGCCATTGTCGCTCGCGTGCACGCGAACGGCATTGGCCATGTTCTCATCGACGATTTCGGCGATTCCGGCCGCGGCCGTAGTGATGTCGGCTGCGAGCGGGCCGCCCACGAAGGTGACTATCGCCGCACGCGCAGCCGCCTCGTCCAGACTCATGCTGCCGCCTGCGAAGAAGCGGGCGTCGAGCTTGCCGAGCACGAGATCGGCGTCGGTGACAGTCGCGCGCCGCCCGCCGAGGCCGTAACAGGCGGGGCCCGGATTGGCGCCCGCACTCTCCGGGCCGACGACGATGCGCTTCAACGCATCCACCTCAGCGATAGAACCGCCGCCCGCGCCAATCTCGATCATGTCGATCACCGGAATGCGCAAGGGAAGGCCGCTGCCGGCAAGGAAACGGTGAATGCGTGCGACCTCCATGGAGCGGCTGTGCCGGGGTTCGTAATCGTTGAGGAAAATGATCTTCGCCGTCGTCCCTCCCATGTCGAGCGCGATGGCATGCGGAGCGTTCAGCTCCTTCGCGATGGCCTGCGCGAGAATGGCGCCGCCCGCGGGGCCGGATTCCACGAGGCGAATGGGAAAGCGCTTGGCCGTCTCCACCGAGGTCAGCGAGCCGCGCGACATCATCATCAGAAGCGGCGCGTGAAATCCGGCATCGCGCAAGCGCACCGCCAGATTGCCGAGATAGGACGCCATCAACGGCTGGATATAGGCGTTCGCAACGGTGGTGGAGGTACGCTCATATTCGCGGATCTCGGGACAGACTTCGTGCGAGAGGCTGACATAGAGGCCGGGGCATTCCTGTTTCAGTATCGCACCCGTGCGCGATTCATGCTCGGGCGAGCGATAGGCGTGCAGGAACGAGACCGCGACGGAGGCGATGTTGCTGTCGCGCAACGTCCGCGCGTGGGTGCGAACGGCGTTTTCATCGAGCGGCAACAGCACGCTTCCGTCCGATGCCATCCGCTCCGGCACTTCCAGACGCCAGGGGCGGCTCACCAGCGGTTCGGGGCGCACCATCTCCAGATCGTATTGATCGAAGCGGTGGCCGAAGGCGAATTCGAGCGTGTCCTTGAATCCTTCCGTCGTCAGGAGTGCCGTGCGCGCGCCCCGCCGCTCGATGATGGCATTGGTCGCGAGCGTCGTACCGTGGATGATCAACCCGATCTCATCGGGCGCAACGCCCGCATCTGCGAGCACGGACGCGATGCCGCGGAGCACGCCCTCATCGGGCGCATCGCTCGTCGTCAGCACCTTGCCGGAAAAGGACCGGTGCGGTGTTTGCAATACGACATCGGTGAACGTACCGCCGATATCGACCGCGAGCCGGCACTTCGCTTCCCCTCCTCCTCCTCGCATGGCTCCGCTCAATCGTGACAATGGCAGCGGCTTGCCTATGATGAGGCCGCAGGTTTCGCATCATAAGGGGCAATGACCGACCATAGCGCAAGACTGAAGCGCCGCTTTCCGACGGTCGAGAGCCTGAGGCAGCGCGCGAGGCGGCGGGTGCCGCGCTTTGCGTTCGATTTCGTGGACGGCGGGGCCAATGACGAGGAATGCGCACTGCGGAATGCGGCGGCGCTGTCGGCAATAGAGCTGCTGCCCCGCTATTGCATCGACACCAAGACCGTCTCGACCGAGGTCGAGTTGTTCGGCCGGCGCTACGCGGCGCCGTTCGGGGTGGCGCCGATGGGTTCGGCCGGCATGATGTGGCCGGGCGCCGAAGAGTGCCTCGCCAAAGAAGCCGAATGCCGGAACGTGCCCTATATCCTCGCCACGCCTGCCAATGCTTCGATCGAAAAGATCGCGGCAATCGCGCCGAACGTGTTCTGGTTCCAGCTCTACCGGTTTCCGTATGACGATCACGCCATCACCTTCGATCTGGTGCGGCGCGCGGAGGACGCAGGCGCGCAGGTGCTGGTGCCGACCATCGACAGCGCGGGAAAATCGAAGCGTCCGCGCGACATCAGGAACGGCATCCGCGTCCCGTTCCGGATCGAGCCGCGGATCTTCTTTGACGTTGCGGCATCGCCGTGCTGGGCGATGGCACTGTGGCGGAAAGGAATGCCACGGACCGAGAACATCGTTCCGTACACGGAAGGGGCGGCCACGCGGGATTCGACGGGCGCCGTCCTGCAGAAGCGGGCGCGCGGCAGCCACACCTTCGATGAACTTGCGCGGCTGCGCGACCGCTGGAAGCGGCCGTTCGTGGTCAAGGGGGTGCTGCATCCGGCCGATGCGGAGCGGCTGGTGGCGTTGGGCGCGGATGGGCTGATCGTGTCGAACCATGGCGGACGCCATTTCGACGGCGCCCCCGCGACCATCGACATGCTGCCCGCCATCGTGGATGCGGTGGGCACGCGCGCGACCGTGATGATCGACAGCGGCTTTCGGCGCGGGCTCGACATCGTGCGGGCGCTCGCGCTGGGTGCGAAGGCAGCGTTCGCGGGCCGGCCGTTTCTGTACGGGCTGGGCGCGCTCGGGGAAGCGGGCGCGGCGCACGTGATGGATATGTATTTCGATGAGCTGCGCACCGAATTCCAGCACGTCGGCGTGCGCTCGGTCGAGGAAGCCCGGTTCGTCACGGTGCGGCACACCGCGGCCTGGCGGATGCAAGGCTGATCCAGCCACTTGCGGCTTCCAGAAGGAATCGTCAGCCCCTCACCCTTCGACAAGCTCAGGGTGGGGAGAATACTCATTCCTCATGGCTCGCGCCTGTCGAAGCATGAGGGCGCTCCGATCCTCTGTGCTCTACTTGGCGGCGGCTTCCAGGATTTTGCGCACGCGCGACGGTTGCGGGTTCCGTCTTATAGATTTGTTCGACAACCGATTGGATGTCCGCGCCGGTCGCAGGATCGAGGTCGAGATTGCGTTTGGCCGCATCCGCCCGAAAGGCCGCGTCTTTCATCGTGTCGTCGAAGGCATGGCGCAGAATCGCGACCGTTGCATCGGGTACGCCCTGCGCCACCATATAGGGACGGCCGAATTCCTGCGTGGAGAGCACGAGTTGCAAGGCCGCGCGGTCGGCTTCGTTGTGCGCGTAGTCGAAAATCCACGGCACGTTCCGAAGCTCCTTGTGCCTGGTCAGGCCGAACTGCACCAGGACGCGAAGATGCTTGTCGCGCAGCGCAGCCCCTTGCGTCGCCTTTACGCTCGCCCAAGTGATGCCGCCATTGCCGTCGACTTCGCCGCGCTCCATGGCGAGATTGCCTTCGGCCGTTCCGGGGTAGCCTGCGACGAGCTTGAACCGCGTGTTGAGGACGCCGTTCAGCAGCATGGGGTAGATCGTCGTCGTGCCGCCCGAGCCTGCCACCACGAAGGGCTGGCGGAACACGTCGTCGAAGCTTTTCACCTTCGACGTGTACCAGGCGGTAGCAACATGGGTCTCGCGCAGCGCGCTGCCGACCCAGCGCACCTGCCTCGCATCGAACTTGACGCGGTCGGGATAGAACAGCGCGTCCGTGACGATGGCCGGATTGGGGGCGCCGATGACGGTGCCGTCCTTGGGCGCGGAGTTGGCGATGTAGTTGACGGCGGTGAGCGAGCCGGCTCCGGCCATGTCCTGCACGATCACTACCGGATTGCCCGGATTGTGACGGGGGAGATAGGCTGCGATGACGCGCGAATAGACGTCGAAGCCGCCGCCCGCGGAAGCCCCCACGATCAGCCTTATCGTCTTGCCCCTGAAGAGACCGGTGTCTTCGGCCGCAGACGCGTGAAAAGGCGCGGCAAGCAACACCAAAGCGAGCAGCACGCGGTCGAGATGCGCGAGAACGCCCAGCTTAGAAATCCGGCGTCTTGGTCTGCGGAATTGGAACCTCGTCCTCGCTGAAATAATTCGCGTCATTGTTTTCCGCGCAGATGGATTCCGAATCGGCGATCGGCAGATCGTGCTTGATGAAATAATGCAGCCCAGACCATTTCGTGGTGAAGGTGCCGGGATCCTCGACCGTCATGATGCCCTGCATCCGCTTGCCGCCGTCGAGCAGCTTGTAGCGCTCGACCACATGGAGCTTTTCCGTATGCGGCGTGTGGTACCAGTCGATGAAGGTCTTGGGGCTGAGGCCGATGGTGTCGATCACCAGTTCGTCGCCTTCGTAATGGCCGATGGATTCGCCGAGCCAGGTCAGCGCCGGATTGGAGCTGTGCTGCGCGTTCATATAGACGTGCCTGATGTGCGGCCCGCGCGAATAGAGGATGGTCACCTCCTTCGGCGTCTGCAGGAAGAAGGCGGGCTCGGCGGTGAACAGCATCATCCCGGGCACGCCGCCGGGCCAGCACCGCGACATGGCTTCGAAGGACTGCTTTCCCTTAAGGATTTCCTCGTTGGCTTTCTTCATCGCGGCCGCCGCCCAGGGCTGCAGGATCGGATTGGTGGTGTCGGCGATAGGCGGAATGATCTGATTGCCGCATCGGGGCAGGATGCGATTGCCGCATTGGGGATATTTGGGATCGTTGGCGATGGGCACGTATTTCTCCCCCGGCACGGGGAAGAACACGACCCCGTCGGACGCCCAGCCCATATTGTTCGAGGAGAAATCCGGAACACCGGAGGGAAGCCGGGGAGCGCCCGGCGTATCGGCCGCGAAAGCGAGCCCGGCAAGGATGCAGGCGCCAGCGGCACCGGCGAGAACCCGTTTCGCATGAAGCTGTGTGCGACGCATGGAAGCCTCCTCCCACTTGGCGTGGAGAGGATAATAGGCGCGCCTATCCGGGGGAAGGGGGCGGAATCGGTGCGTCCCTTCTCAGGCAAGGGCGAAATCTCAGGCGGAGTCGTGCCGCCTCAAGTGCCGCCACCAGCGCAGGCGCTCCTCCCATTGGGCCGCACGGGCTTCCATCTTCGACGCGCGGCTCAAGAGATTCTCGCTCGCGTGCCGATCTTTGATCAACTCGGCGCGCTCGCGCACTTCCGCGGATTCCAGGAGATTTTCTACGATGCCGGAAGCGATGTCTTCTTCGAGGGACACGGGGCCTAAATCACCGCAAAACCACATCCATCAGAACGTGCCGTGAATGGCGCGGTTCCGCGATTTGGCCGCTAATGCTTGGTCGCTTCGGAAGTGCCGGCGCCAGGACTGTAAGACGGCGGATCGCTGGCGGGGAACGATTCATCGCTCGCCTGATCGACCTTGTCCCAGTCGCGTACCGGCTCGTTGCGCATTCCGTCGGGCCCCGCCGCCCGAACCCGGGTGCCGGCCCCTTTGGCCTCTCGCTCTCTCTCCAGGCCCTCAAGCACGACGCGGGCGTGTTCTTCTTCACCCGTCGGAAAGGGACGATCCGGCGAGTCGCCTTCCTCTTGGCCACCCTTGAGATATTTCCAGCCCAGGACCGAGAGCCCGGCCAGCGCCAATCCGATTCCGCCTGTCCAACGCATGTTGCACCCTGAAGGTTATGCTTGGAAGGAAAGGCATTTATGCCCGCATTGGTTCCCTGGCGGGCATTGGCGTCAGCTTTGCGGCTTCGAAATTCAGCCGTGGGTCATCTTGGTGACGCGGAGACGCGCGCGGGTATCGAGCGCGTCCTGAAGAATCCGATTGTGATCGAAAGCGAGCGACAGACCGTTCCAATTCTCGACGAATTCAGCCGAGGCCGCATCGTCGCCGGCGATGGCTACCGCCTCGTGGACGAACACGAGATAGGCGACGCTGATGGTGTGATGACGGGGATCGCGGGCGGGATCGGAATAGACGCCGATCAATTGCGGATCGCGCCCTTCGATTCCGGTTTCCTCTTTCAGTTCGCGCAAGGCGGCCTCCTCGACCGTCTCACCCACATTCATGAAACCGCCCGGAAAAGCATACCGGCCCTTATAGGGCTCGTCCTTCCGGCGGATGAGCAGGAGCCGCTCATGCGCATCGAAGACGACGCAATCGGCGGCGATCCAAGGCCGATCCTGCTCCATCGAATTATCCGGAAAGCCTCAATCGTGGCCGGCTACGCGAATTTCCACCTCGCGCAAAACGGGCACGGGCATTTCCGCCCGCTCGGCGATCGGCGCCCAACCGATCAGGCGCTTGTATTCGGATTCGGCCGCCCCATAGATACCCTCAGCCCGGCGGATGAGGCCGGCCCGGTCCCGGACCTGGATCATCCCTCTTTGGGTATGCACCAACCCTGCGCGCTCGAGATCGTGCAGGGCAACCGTGATGCCCGCACGTCTGACGCCCAGGATGAGCGCCAGGAATTCATGAGTGATGAGGATCTCTTCGCCCTCCAGCCGATCCTGTGCCATCAGCAACCACCGCGCCAACCTGGGTTCCACGTTCGAACGGCCGTTGGCGAGCGCGGTAAGGGCGGTCTGGGTCATGAAAGCTTGAGCGAAGCGCAGCAGGTAAGCCCTGAGCGTCAGGCTGTGGGCCATGGCCCGGTTCATCGCCTGCGCATCGATGCGCCAGGCAAAGCCGGAAATCTGCACGAACACTTCGAGCGGGGAGCAGTCGTCACCCAGTATCACCGGCAGGCCCGTCATCCCCTCCCGGCCAACGAGGCCCACTTCGATCGGCGCGCCGCCCGCCTGGGCGACCGCGGATGCAAGCCCGCTTTCGAGGAAGTAAATGTGCCGGATCGGCTCGTTGACCCTTTGCAGTCCCTGCCGCGCATCCAATTGGACCTCCAAAAGATGCGGTGCCAGCAGATGAAGGTCTTCAGGATGAAGATTGGCGAGAAGATGATTGCCCGGCCTGTACCCCATTTCCATGGCCTCCCTCGCAGAAGCAGTGAACAGCGTCTTGAGGCCGAACCCCACCGCTCCCCAGGTCTGGAAACGACTTGGAATTCCCCGTGTTCTGCCCGATATGACGCAATCAGTTCGGTCGTGCGTGCGCTTAAACGCACATCCGAAGCGCTAGTTCCCCGAGTTCCAGAAATTTTCTGTCAAACTCGCCTGGCTGATCCCCAGGACGCACAAAACGGGACGGAACAGAGCTTCCCGCGTCTGCGTTCTCGTCGTGCAGAGCGTGGGTTGCGTATGGTGATCCCCAATTACGAACAGTATTGCAGCGAGGCGGAGTACTGCATGCAGATGGCAGACCG
>Ga0265337_1001102_pt1 | contig 13866 bp, 22 predicted proteins | sample 42122metaG_FD_192441 | JGI IMG/M metagenome (GOLD analysis project Ga0265337, IMG submission 192441) | Rhizosphere microbial communities from Carex aquatilis grown in University of Washington, Seatle, WA, United States - 4-21-22 metaG | ecosystem: Host-associated > Plants > Roots > Rhizosphere >... | reverse complement strand
GCGACGACAGCAGCACCCGCCGAAGCGCATTCCCGAGCGTCAGGCCGAAACCGCGCTCCAGCGGCTCAGCGACGATGGTCGCGGTTTTCGCCTGTTCATGACCCGCATCGACTTTGAGCTTCTGCGGTTTGATCAATTCCTGCCAATTTTTCTGAAACACTGTTCTTCCTCATCGTTTCCCGGACAGGAGCAAAAAGCCCTGCCCAATTCGTTCGATGGCTAGACCCGTGAAGCGCGGGCGCGAACGCGCGCGTAAGCTAAATTTTCAGACGCGGCGGCGCTTGGGCGCGCGGCATCCATTATGCGGGATCGGCGTCACGTCCCGGATGGCGGTGACGTTCAATCCCACCGATTGCAGGGCCCGAAGTGCCGATTCGCGGCCAGCGCCGGGGCCCGAGACTTCGACTTCGAGCGTGCGCATGCCGTGCTCGACCGCCTTCTTGGCGGCATCTTCGGCCGCGACCTGGGCGGCATAGGGCGTCGATTTGCGTGAGCCCTTGAAGCCGAGCGAACCGGCTGACGACCACGACACGGCGTTGCCCTGGGTATCGGTGATCGTGACGATCGTATTGTTGAAGGTCGCATTCACATGCGCGACCCCCACAACAATATTTTTCTTTTCCTTCTTGCGCGCGCGCGCAGCTGCCTTCGCCATCTTATTTAGTTACCTTTTTCTTGCCTGCAATGGCGCGCGCCGGCCCTTTGCGCGTGCGTGCGTTGGTATGCGTGCGCTGACCGCGCACCGGCAGGCCCTTGCGGTGGCGAAGCCCGCGATAACAGCCCAGATCCATCAGCCGCTTGATGTTCATTGCGATTTCGCGTCTGAGGTCGCCTTCGACGACGTAGTCGCGGTCGATGGTCTCGCGAATCTGGATGACCTCGTTTTCGGTCAGGTCACTGACCCGCCGGTCGAGCGCGATGCCCACCTTTTCGCAGATCACCTTCGCGTTGGCGGGGCCTATCCCGTAGATGTAGCGAAGCGCAACATCCACGTGCTTGTTGGTCGGAATATTGACGCCGGCGATACGCGCCACGGTGGCTCTCCTGTGGTTTCTCATTGGCCCGCGGACGCGCGGACGTTTGCCGGAATTTAAGGAATCCCGGCGCAAGGGCGCGGATTATAGAAATGGGGCCTCCCCAGTCAACACCGAAGAGGCCCCAAACTTCAGGAATTTCCGGGATGTAGAGGAATTTCGAACCCTGCCGGACAGATTCGGCGCCGCCCGGGCTCACATAGGGCCGGGCAAAGGCCGTTCGGAAGGTTCAATCCCGGGCAAGCGTCGTCGCCAGGCCCTGATAGAGGCTGGTCACGACGGGCGCATTCACCGATGCGACCGAGCGCTGCAGCGTGTCGTTCACGCAGGCGACATAAACGCGATGCATCTCCATCTGGCGGAGGTCGGGTGCCGGACCGCAGACTTTGGCAGCAGCAGCCCGCATCCGCTGGATGAGGATTTGTGCGCCGGCTTCACGCGAGAGGTCGAGGTCGGCATAGGTGACGGCGGTCTCTTTGCCGGCCGGGGCAAACTGAGACGCGGTCTGAGCCTGGCTCGCACCGGCGAGAACGGTCGCTGCGACGATGATGGAATAGAAAGCAGGGCGAAACATGGGGGGTCTCCTTCACATGAAATTGACGGCGGGGTGCGACGGCCGTGGTGAAAACCGTAAACCAGAAACATCCCTGCCCTTCGGTTCCAGGAGCCGTTCACATATACTGTGCCCGGTGATTTCCTGGTCCCGGTCGAAGCGGGCTGGGACTGAGAGGGGTCTCCCGTTCTTCTGCATCTCAGGCCTCCATCCACGACGCCGTCGCCCGCTGATAAAGCCGCTTTAGAGGCCAGATCGAAAGGACGGCGGACCGATGGTTTGCCGATGGAGTGCCGATGAATCGCGTGGAGCCAGCGAATTTTCCGATCGATCTCGCGCATACCCGCGATTTCGCGCTGGGGAACTATTGGGTTCGGCCTTCGGCCCGTGAAATCGAGGGACCTGGCTGGAACGAGGTTCTCGAACCCCGAATCATGCAGGTGCTGGTTGCTCTTGCGCAAACAAACGGGGCCGTGGTGTCGCGCGACGACCTGGTCCGGCGCTGCTGGGATGGGCGTATCGTCGGGGAAGACGCCATCAACCGCTGCATCGCAAAGCTCCGGCGGCTGGCCGAAGCCGATGGCGGACGGACCTTCACCATCGATACGATCCCACGAATAGGTTACCGCCTCCTCCGGACCGAACAAGAAGCCGCGGCTCAGCCGGTGGCCTCGCCGCCCCATCCTGTGGTGGAACCCGAAGCGGCCATCACGCCCACTCCGGCTGCAGAACCACCCCCTTCATCCCGGCGCACCATCACGCGCTCCATCGAGATCCGGCATCCTATGTGGGTTCTCGCCGGGCTCGCCGTTCTCGGCGCTACAATTATCTCAGCGGTGTTTTGGCTTTCGCCCGAGAAGCAGTGGACCGTCACAAGCGCGGACCCGCTGGTCGCCACGCCGTTGATCGAGCGGCATCCAGCACTCTCGCCCGACGGCACCATGCTCGCCTATTCGTCCGGCAAGGACGTCTTCAGCCGCCAGATTTATGTCCGGCGAATCGCGGGCGGCGATCCTATACGCCTCACCGACGATTCATTCGACGACGCGGCCCCGAATTGGTCGCGCGATGGAACCCGCATCGTCTATATCGCGGCGAAAGCGGGCGAGCCCTGCCACATTTTCGTCGTGCCCGTGCCTGCGGGACTTGCGCGCGAAATCGGCCGGTGCCTCACGGAGGAGCGCTCACGGGCCGATTGGGATGCAAATGGCCAAGCGGTCTATCTGTCGGACCGGACGACCAAGGACTCGCCCTCCCACATCTTCCGCTTCGATGTCGCCACGGGCGCGCGTATCGAACTGACCCATCCACCAGGCGACAGCGAGGGCGATCTCGAGCCCAGCGTCTCCCCCGACGGCCGCGAAGTGGGCTTTGCCCGCTTCCGCAACGAGGCCGAGCTGGAGCTGATCGCGTACAATCTCGCAAGCGGCAAGGAGCGGACCCTCTACAAGGGAGCCTCAGCCTTGTATCCGAGCTGGTCCTGGACCGATGATCCCAAGGCAATATTGATGGTCGACAACCGCGGCGCGGGCTACGTGCTTCGGCGCCAGGTCATCGGCGGAGAGGCCTCGGACCTTTATTCGAACTCCAACTTCATCGGCCGGTTGTCACGCGGGCCTGGCGGCCTTTTCGCGGTGGAGCTGACAACCTACCGGTCCAATCTCGCGCAACCGCCGGCCGAACCCGGCGACCGGCCGGTGCTGATCGATCCGGCGAACAACGAGACCTGGGGACTGAGCTTCGCGCCCGACGGCACGCTGGCGATGGTTTCGAACCGCTCGGGCGATTCGGCCATCTGGCTGATGCCGCCCGGCAAACCGGCGAGCGAACTCGTCGCTGTCGGCCGGGGAAAGCTGTTCTTCGCGTCGTTCTCGCCGGATGGCGGGCGCATCGCTGCGGTTGTGCCCGACCATGGCAATAACGCGATCCGCATCTTCACCGCCGGTGGCACGCAAACGGCCTCCATTCCTATCGCCTCGCCGGAAATCGGCGAACCGCAATGGCTACCCGACGGCAAGGCGCTCGTCTTTGCCATGCGCGATGTCAGCGGATTCCGCATCGTGCGCCTCGACCTGGACCGGCCGGATCGGGTCGTCCCCGTGTCCGGCTATGGCTGGAAAGAGGTGCGACTGCGGGGGAGCGACATGTTTGCGGTGAAAACCGATCAGCCCGGCGTCTGGCAGCTTGGCGAGACTCCGCGCCTGATCACGGCCAGGCAAATGGCCGATCACGGCATGCAATGGAAGGTTGCCGGCGATGACATCGTCTTCCTCGACAACAGCGACCGGGCGCACTTGCGTTTGCTTGCCCAGCCGATTGCGGGCGGGCCGGAACGCGTGCGGGTCGAGACGCCGGCATTCGGCGACAACGGCGACGGCGGTGAGTTCGCCATCAATCCGAAGAACGGGCAGGTGGTCTATACCAGCGCCGTGCAGGTGGACACCGACATCCACGTCCTGCATCTCGCACGGCGATAGAGCGTCAGCGGAACACGGTAAGAATGGCGCGGATCTCGGTTGCCACCTGCGGGATCGGCGCCATGCCGTCCACGCTCTTGAGCTTGCCCTGGCGGCCATAGAAATCGAGCAGCGGCGCGGTGTTCTTATGGTAGACCGCAAGCCGCTTCTTCAGGGTCTCGGCATTGTCATCGGACCGTGCGGAACTGGGATTTTCCTTCACCCGATTCTCCATGCGGCCGACCATCGCCTCGTCATCCACCTTCAGCTCGATCACCGCATCGATCCGGCTGCCGCGGCCGGCGAGCATTTTGTCGAGCGCTTCGGCTTGCGCGACCGTACGGGGAAAACCGTCGAACACCGCTCCCTTGGCGCAGTCGGGTTTGTCCAGCCGCTCGGCAATGATACCGACGACAATTTCGTCCGGAACAAGATCGCCCCGTTCCATGATGTCGTTGCAGCGGCGGCCGAGGTCGGTGCCCGCCGCAATCGCGGCGCGCAGCATGTCGCCGGTTGAAAGTTGCGGCAGGCCCCACTCGGCCTCAAGTATCTTGGCCTGCGTGCCTTTGCCCGCGCCCGGCGGACCGAACAGGATCAGGTTCATGAGTGTGGCTGCCCGCTGTGCCCGGCCGCTATTTGGTCCGCGCGCCCTTGAGCCGGGCCTTCTTGATCAGGCCCTCATATTGCTGGGCAATGAGATGGCTCTGGATTTGCGCCACCGTATCCATGGTGACACTGACCACAATGAGCAGCGAGGTGCCGCCGAAAGCGAATTGCTGCACATTGTAGGCACCGCCAATGATCTCCGGAATGAGGCACACGGCGGTCAGATAAAGCGAGCCCACCACCGTTATCCGCGTCAACACGTAGTCGATATATTCGGCGGTGCGCTTGCCGGGGCGGATACCGGGAATGAACCCACCATACTTCTTCAGGTTGTCAGCAGTCTCTTCCGGGTTGAACACGATGGCCGTGTAGAAGAAGCAGAAGAAAATGATGCCGAACGCATAGAGCAAAATGAACAGCGGCTTTCCATGACCCAAAAGCACAACGATGCTTTGCAGCCAGCCCGGAATGTTGGCCGCGTTGAAATTGGCCACCGTGGTCGGGAGCAGGAGCAACGATGAGGCGAAGATCGGGGGAATGACGCCCGCGACGTTGATCTTCAGCGGCAGATGCGAGGATTCGCCCCCGAAGATGCGGTTGCCTTGCTGTCGTTTGGGATATTGCACCAGCAATCTTCGCTGGGCCCGCTCCATGAAGACGACGAAGGCGATCAGACCCGCAAACAGCATGAACATGCCGATGATGAGGGCCGGATTGATTGCGCCCGTGCGAGCCTGCTCGAACACCTGGACCAGGAAGGTCGGAATGCGCGCAACGATGCCCGCCATGATGATGAGCGAAATGCCGTTGCCGACGCCGCGCGCGGTGATCTGCTCGCCAAGCCACATCAGGAAGATCGTCCCGCCGGTCAGGGTTATGACCGTGGAGAGGCGAAAGGCGAGGCCCGGCGCGATGACGACTGTTCCCCATTGTTCGAGTCCGATGGCGATGGCATAGGCCTGAACAGCCGCCAGCATCACGGTGCCATAGCGCGTGTATTGATTGATCTGCTTGCGGCCCGCCTCGCCTTCCTTCTTCAGCTGTTCGAGGGTCGGCGAAACTGTCGTCATCAGCTGGATGATGATCGAGGAGGAGATGTAGGGCATGATGCCGAGCGCGAAGATCGCCATGCGCCCGATCGCGCCGCCGGCAAGCAAATTGAAAACGTCGAGAAGACTGCCCTGCTGCTGCTGGATTTGCCGCGCAAGTTCCGACGCGTCGATGCCGGGCATCGGAATATAGGTTCCGAGGCGGGCAACCACGAGCGCGATGGCGGTGAAAAGGATGCGCTGCTTGAGCTCGGTCGCCTTGCCCAGCGCGGAGAGATTGAAATTCGAGGCTAATTGTTCGGCTGCTGAAGGCATGATCGACTCCGACCGGACCGGCGGCGCAAGTATAGCGGGGTTTTCCGGAAAACGGACCCCTACGGATATGGGCGTTACGGCCGCCCCTGTCGAGAGGCGGCCGGATGAAACTCGACCTTAGCCCGCAGCGGCACGCTTGTCGGCGGCGGCCTTGCGCCGCTGGAGCCGCTTGCCGGGCTGACCCTTCTTGTTCATGTGGACGGTCTTCTTGAAAGTGGTCTTGACCGACCCGCCCGCCTGTTCGACGGCGGCAATGGCCGACGCGGAGGCGCCCGCAACCTCGAAATCGAGCTTTGCCGTCACTGCGCCCTTGCCCAGGAGCCGCACGCCATTCCTGGATCCGCCCACCATTTTCGCCTTCAGGAGCGTCGCATCCGTGATGATTTCGCCGGTCTTCAGCTTGCCGGAATCGAAGGCTTTCTGAATCCGGTCGAGATTGATCACCGAGAAATCATTGGCAAAATTGTTGACGAAACCGCGCTTTGGAATGCGCATGTGCAGCGGCATCTGGCCGCCTTCGAATCCTTCGATCGAGGACCCGGCGCGTGCCTTGGCGCCCTTCACTCCGCGTCCGGAGGTCTTGCCGAGACCGGAGGACGATCCGCGACCGACCCTGGTGCGCGACGTCCGGGCGCCGGCATTGTCCGATATTTGGTTGAGCTTCATAACCTACTCTCCATCGACCGCGACAAGGTGCGCCACCTTGCGGATCATGCCGCGCACGGAGGGCGTATCCTCGAGCACCTTCTCCTTGCCGATCTTGCCAAGCCCCAAGCCGCGGAGCGTCGCTTCCTGGGTATAGGGACGCCGGGCCTGGCTTCTGACCTGCCTGACAGTGAGCGTCTTCTTTGCCGGGTTTTCCGCCATGTTCATGCTCCTGCCGCGGCTTCCGTCTTGTCTTTGCCCGGTCCCTCGCGCCGCTGGATGATTTCCGACACGCTCTTGCCCCGGCGCTGAGCAATGAGACGCGGGGATTGCTGCTGTTTCAGCGCATCGAAGGTGGCACGCACCATATTGTAGGGATTGGACGTTCCGAGGCTTTTGGCCACCACGTCGCCAACGCCCAAGGATTCGAACACCGCGCGCATCGGGCCGCCCGCGATGATGCCGGTCCCCTGCACCGCCGGACGCACGATCACTTTGCCCGCCCCGTGGCGGCCAAAGGTCTCGTGATGCAGCGTGCGGCCATCCTTCAGCGGTACGCGGACCATTGAGCGCTTGGCGGCATCGGTCGCCTTGCGGATGGCTTCGGGGACTTCGCGCGCCTTGCCATGACCGAAGCCGACGCGGCCGCGCTGATCGCCGACCACCACGAGTGCCGCAAAACCGAAGCGCCGTCCGCCCTTGACCACTTTGGCCACGCGGTTGATGTGGACGAGCTTATCGATGAACTCGCTTTCGCGGTCTCTATCTTCACGCTCGCGGGGTTCACGTGCCACGGAAGGTCCTTTCCTTAAAACTCGAGGCCGCCCTCGCGGGCCGCCTCCGCGAGCGCTTTCACGCGCCCATGATACAGATAGCCGCCCCGGTCGAAGACGACCTGCTTCACGCCCTTCTCGATAGCGCGCTGGGCGATGAGCTTGCCCACGGCCGCGGCGGCGGCGATGTTGTAGGTCTTAGCCGCCCCCCCGTCTTTCGCCGCTTCGCTCGAATTCGCCGAGGCGATGGTGGCGCTCTGCCCATCGTCGATCAACTGGGCATAGATGTGCCTGCCCGACCGGTAGATCGAAAGGCGCGGACGGCCGCCGCTCACCTGAGCGATGTGATAGCGCACCCGGCGCCGGCGGCGTTCAAAGAGGTCTTTCTGGTTCGCCATCGCGGTTCTCGAATTCGTTTCTTTCGGGTCCATCATCCTTCGACAGGCTCAGGATGGGCTTCATTTCAATTATTCCTCATGCTGAGCTTGTCGAAGCATGAGAGCAGAAAACAAAACTATTTCTTCTTGCCTTCTTTGCGGCGGATGCGCTCGCCGGCATATTTCACGCCCTTGCCCTTGTAGGGTTCGGGCGGCCGGTAGCCGCGGATTTCCGAGGCCATCTGGCCGACGAGCTGCTTGTCGATGCCGCTGACCGTGATCATGGTCGGCTTTTCGCAGACGATCTGAATGCCCTCGGGAATTGGGTGATTCACGTCGTGTGAAAAGCCCAATTGCAGATTCAGGTTCTTGCCCTGGACGGCGGCGCGATAACCCACGCCGGAAATTTCGAGCTTCTCGGTAAAGCCCTCGGTCACGCCGCGCACCAGATTGTTCACCAGCGTGCGCTGCATACCCCACATGGCGCGGGCCCGGTCGGTCTGCTCGCGCGGCGTAATGGCGATACCGCCCTCACCGATCGCGGCTTCCACTTCCGGCACCAGCCGCAGCTTCAATTCGCCCTTGGGGCCCTTGACCGCAACCGTGCCGTTCGTCACCTGTGCGGTGACTCCCTTGGGCAGCGGAACCGGCCTTTTGCCGATACGGGACATCAGACTTCTCCAATCTTCAAATCAGAACACGCGGCAGAGAACTTCGCCGCCGACATTCTTGGTTCGTGCGTCGGAATCCGACATGACGCCTTGCGGAGTCGACAGGATCGAGATGCCGAGCCCGCTGCGGTGCGGCTTCAATTCGTCGACCGAATTGTAGACGCGCCGGCCCGGCGTCGAGATGCGGGTGAGTTCCCGGATCACCGGCCGGCCTTCGTGATATTTCAGCTCGATTTCGAATTCCCTGGGCTTACCCTTCATCTCGACTTCGGCATAGCCGCGGATGAAGCCTTCGGATCTCAGCACGTCGAGCAGACGCGCACGCAAATTCGACGCCGGCGTCGACACCTTCGCAAGGCCTCTCATCTGGCCGTTGCGGATGCGCGCGAGCAGATCGCCAATCGGATCGTTGATCGCCATTTCGGGTTCGCCTCCTACCAGCTCGCCTTGGTCATGCCAGGCACCTGGCCGAAATTCGAAAACTCACGAAGCGCAATGCGCGACATCTTGACCTTCCGGTAATAGCCCTTCGAACGGCCCGACAACTCGCAGCGATTGTGGATGCGCGAGGGCGACGAATTGCGCGGCAATTTGGCGAGCTTCAGGCGCGCGGCAAAGCGGTCCTCGCCGGGGATGGATTCGTCCTCGGCCCGCGCTTTGAGGGCGGCACGCTTCTCCGCATATTGGGCGGCCATTTTCACGCGCTTGTTGTTCCGGTTGATCTGGCTCAGCTTGGCCATAGGCCTTTTCGCTCCTTCGAATCTCAATTCATGAACGGCAAGCGGAAACCGGCGAGAAGCGCCTTGGCTTCGTCATCGGTTTTGGCCGACGTCTGAATCACGATATCCATGCCCCACACGGTTTCGGTCCTGTCGTAGTCGATCTCGACGAAGACGATGTGCTCTTTCAGGCCCATCGCGTAATTCCCCCGCCCGTCGAAGCTCTTTCCCGATACGCCGCGAAAATCGCGCACCCGGGGCAGCGCCGTCGTGATCAGACGGTCGAGGAATTCATACATACGGTCCTTGCGCAGCGTGACCCTGACGCCGACCGGCCGGCCCGCGGTGATCTTGAACGCCGCGATCGCCTTCTTGGCCCGCGTGATCACCGCCTTCTGGCCGGCAATGGCCGTCAGATCGTTCTGCGCGCTCTGTATCTTCTTCTGGTCGGCCGCACCCTCGCCCGCTCCGATATTGAGCACGATCTTCTCGATGCGCGGCGCCTGTAGCTGATTGGTATAGCCAAACTGCTGCATCAGCTGCGGGCGCACGGTTTCGAGATAATGCTTCTTGAAGCGCGGCACGTAATTGGGATCGCGGGCAGTCTCGCCCGCGGCCGGTCCTTGCGAGCGGGCAGACTTCGCCGCCTTCGCCTCGGCCTTCTTGTCGGGGGGCTTGCCTCCCCCTCCACCGCCTTGAGCCTTTTTCGAAGCTTTCGCTTCCTTTGTGGTTCCAGCTTCAGACATCGAGAACCTCTCCGGACTTCTTCGCAAAACGCACGCGGCGCCCGTCTTCCAGAACCTTGAAACCGATCCGGGTCGGACCGCCGGTCTTGGGATCGACATGGGCAATCTTGGACTGATGGAGCGGCGCTTCCTTGTTGATGATGCCGCCTTGGCTGCGCGCGGTCTGGCGCTGATGGCGCTTGACCATGTTCACGCCCGCGACCAGCACGCGCTCTTCCGACGGATAAACGCGCAGCACCTCGCCGGACTTTCCCTTGTCGCGGCCCGCGGTGACGACCACGCGGTCGCCTTTTTTCACTTTAGCCGGCATCTCTAGAGCACCTCCGGGGCCAGCGAAATGATCTTCATGTGGTTCTTGGCGCGCAGCTCGCGCGTGACGGGGCCGAAGATGCGCGTGCCGATCGGTTCGTTCTGAGGATTGACGAGCACGGCCGCATTGCCGTCGAAGCGGATCAGCGAGCCGTCCGGACGGCGCACCCCATGAGCGGTGCGCACGACAACGGCTTTCAGCACCTCGCCTTTTTTGACGCGGCCGCGCGGGATCGCCTCCTTCACCGACACCACGATGGTGTCGCCGACATCGGCATATCTGCGGCGCGAACCGCCCAGAACCTTGATGCACATGACACGACGCGCGCCGGAATTGTCGGCCACGTCGAGTTCGGTGGTTGCCTGGATCATGGTTTACGCCTTCCCTTCGGCCGAGCCAGAGGTTTCGGCCGGCTGGATGACCACTTCCCAGCGTTTCAGCTTGGAAACCGGTTTGCACTCGCGGATGCGCACGATGTCGCCAACCTTGAATGCCTTGGCTTCGTCATGGGCGTGATATTTCTTCGACCGGCGGATGGTCTTGCCCAGGGTCGGATGCATAAAGCGGCGTTCCACCTCGACCACCACGGTCTTGGCATTCGCATCGCTCACCACCACACCCTGCAATACGCGTTTCGGCATTGCCGCTTCTCCTATTTCTTGCCGCCGGCGCGCTTGGCCGGCTTCTTGGCCGGAGCTGCCGCTTTTGCGGGCTCCGCCTTGGGTGTGCGCTGGCTCAGCACCGTCATGATGCGCGCGATGTCGTGCCTGACGACACGGAAGCGCGCAGTGTTCTCCAACTGGCCGCTCGCCCTCTGAAAGCGCAGATTGAACTGCTCCTTCTTGAGCCGATTGAGATCGTCGTTGAGCTGATCGACCGAGCGATCGCGGTATTCGGAAACCTTGGTCATGGCGCGCTCTGCTCCTATGCCTGGAGCCGGGCGACGAATCTCGTCGCGATCGGCAGTTTGCCGGCAGCCAGGCGAAACGCCTCCTCGGCCACATCGCGCGGCACGCCGTCCACCTCGAAGAGGATGCGGCCCGGCTTGATCTTGCAGACCCAGAATTCGGGCGCGCCCTTGCCGGAGCCCATGCGCACTTCGGCGGGCTTCTTCGACACCGGCACATCCGGGAAGACGCGGATCCACACGCGGCCCGCGCGTTTCATGTGGCGGGTAAGCGCGCGCCGCGCGGCCTCGATCTGGCGGGCCGTGATGCGCTCGGGTTCGGTGGCCTTCAGACCATAGGAGCCGAACGCGAGCGAAAAGCCCGCCTTCGCCGCGCCATGGATGCGGCCCTTGTGTTGCTTCCTGAATTTCGTACGTGCCGGTTGCAGCATGATCCTTGACCTTTATTACCCTGCCGCCTGCGGGCGCTGGGCGCGGCTCGCGCTTTCCGCGGCTTCGTTCAGGCGCTTATCCTGGGCCATGGGGTCGTGCTCCATGATCTCGCCCTTGAACACCCACACCTTCACGCCGCAAGTGCCATAGGTCGTCTTCGCGGTGGAGACGCCATAGTCGATGTCGGCGCGCAGCGTATGCAGCGGCACGCGTCCCTCGCGGTACCATTCGATGCGGGCAATTTCGGCGCCGCCGAGCCGGCCTGTGCAATTGATACGGATGCCCTGGGCGCCCAGACGCATCGCCGATTGCACCGCGCGCTTCATGGCGCGCCGAAATGCGACGCGGCGTTCGAGCTGCTGGCCGATATTGTCGGCGACCAGTTTCGCGTCGATCTCGGGCTTGCGAATCTCGACGATGTTCAGATGAATTTCCGAGTCGGTGAATTTCGAAAGATCGGATTTCAACTTCTCGATGTCGGCGCCCTTTTTGCCGATCACCACGCCGGGCCTCGCCGAATGGATGGTGACGCGGCACTTCTTGTGCGGCCGCTCGATGAAGATGCGCGACACGCCAGCCTGCTTCAGCTTGTCCATCAGGTAATTACGGATCTTGATGTCTTCCTGGAGGAGCTTTCCATATTCCTTCTTGTTCGCGTACCAGCGCGAATCCCAGGTGCGGTTGACGCCGAGCCTGAGCCCGATCGGATTGCACTTCTGACCCATCAGGCCTGCTCCCTTACTTCCGTTGCGGCCGGCTTGGCCTTACGCCGCCCCGGGCCTTTCTTCGGCGCTGCGGCCTTTGCTTCTTCCTGGTGCTTCTCGTCGACCACGATGGTGACCTGCGAGAAAGGCTTCTCGATCCGGGCACCACGGCCGCGCGCACGCGCATGGAAGCGCTTCAGCGTCAAATTCTTGCCGACCGATGCTTCGGTGACGATGAGATCGTCGACATTGAGATCGTGATTGTTCTCGGCATTGGCAATGGCCGATTCCAGAACCTTCTTCACCAACCGCGCGACTCGCTTGGGCGAAAAGGTCAGCGTCGCAAGAGCAGCTTCCGCCTTTTGCCCGCGGATCGACTGCGCCACGAGATTGAGCTTGCGCGGAGAGGAACGGATATTGCGCCCGATGGCCTTGGCCTGGGTTTCCGAAAGCGAGCGCTTCTTGGATGGCTTGCCCATGATCAGCCCTCCTTCTTTGCCGCTTTGCGGTCGCCGGAGTGACCGTGAAAGGTACGGGTCGGCGAGAACTCACCGAATTTGTGGCCGATCATGTCCTCGGTCACGTTGACCGGGATGTGCTTCAGCCCGTTATAGACGCCGAAGGTCAGCCCGACGAATTGCGGCAGAATGGTCGAACGGCGCGACCAGATCTTGATCACGTCCTTGCGGCCCGAATTGCGCGCCGCGTCGGCCTTCTTAAGAATGTAGCCGTCGACGAAGGGGCCTTTCCAAACCGAACGAGTCATCGCTTACCCTTTGCTCTTGGCGTGGCGCGAACGGACGATGTCGCGCGTGGTGCGCTTGTTCTTGCGCGTCTTGCCGCCCTTGGTGGGCTTGCCCCAGGGCGTCACAGGATGGCGGCCACCCTTGGTACGGCCTTCGCCGCCGCCATGGGGATGATCGATCGGGTTCATCGCGGTGCCACGCACCGAAGGCCGGCGGTTGCGCCAGACATTACGGCCGGCCTTGGAGAGAACCTCGTTCATGTGGTCGGGATTGGAGACGGCGCCGACCGTCGCCTTGCATTCCAGGCGCACACGGCGGACTTCGCCCGAATTGAGCCGGAGCAAAGCGTAACCCGCGTCGCGACCGAGATATTGCGCATAGGCGCCGGCCGCACGCGCGATCTGGCCGCCCTTGCCGGGCTTCATCTCAATATTGTGGACGATGGTGCCGACCGGAACGGCGGCAAGCGGCATCGCGTTTCCCGGCTTCACGTCCACCTTCTCACCGGAGACCACCGTGTCGCCGGCGGCCAGCCGCTGCGGCGCGATGATATAGGCAAGCTCGCCATCGCGATATTTGATCAGCGCGATGAAGGAGGTGCGATTGGGATCGTATTCCAGATGCTGAACGGTCGCCGGCGCATCGTGCTTGGCCCGCTTGAAATCAATGATGCGGTAGGCCTGCTTGTGCCCGCCACCCTGCCAGCGCACCGTGATCCGGCCAAGATTGTTGCGGCCGCCCGGACGCTTTTGGCCTTCGGTCAACTTCTTGACCGGCGGGCCTTTGTGCAGCCCCGAGCGGTCGACCAGCACCAATTGGCGCT
>Ga0265337_1001095_pt1 | contig 13915 bp, 11 predicted proteins | sample 42122metaG_FD_192441 | JGI IMG/M metagenome (GOLD analysis project Ga0265337, IMG submission 192441) | Rhizosphere microbial communities from Carex aquatilis grown in University of Washington, Seatle, WA, United States - 4-21-22 metaG | ecosystem: Host-associated > Plants > Roots > Rhizosphere >... | reverse complement strand
GGTTTTGCGATCGGCGAGGAATTGATTGCCAGTTTCTTTGACGCGGGAGGAGCAGCATGAGTCTCAAGGATCACTACGATCTGGTCATCTTCGATTGGGCTGGCACGATGGTCGACTTCGGGTGCGAGGCGCCGGTCAAGGCCCTGATCGAGGCGTTCGATGCCGAGGGCGTGCTCATCGACGAAGCTGCCGCGCGCCGGGATATGGGCAAGGCAAAGCGGGATCATGTGCGCAGCCTTATGATGGACCCTTCGGTGGCGGCCGCCTGGCAGGCTCGCCACGGTCGCGCCGCCGATGACAGCGACATGGAGAGAATCATGACGCGTCTCGGGCCGCTGATGCGTGAGCACGCGACGCGCGCGTCCACCCTGATCCCCGGGGCGCGGGACACTTTCGATCAGTTGCGTGCTGCCGGTCTCAGAATTGCCTCGTCCACCGGATATACGCGCGACATGATGGAGCCTGTTCTGGCACAGGCAGCCGAGCAGGGTTATGTGCCGGAGCATGTTGTGTGCTCCGGCGAGACCGCGGCGGGCCGGCCTTCGCCCCTGATGATTTACAAAGCCTGCGTGGACCTCGGTGTTTGGCCGTTGTCACGGGTCGTCAAAGTAGACGACGCGGAAGTGGGAATCGCAGAAGGCAAGGCCGCTGGCGTGTTTACGGTCGGGGTTGCATCCGGCAACGCACTCGGGCTTTCGCTGGAGGCCTTTCAGGGCTTGTCCTCGTCCGAACGCGCCAACCGGATCGCGATCGCACGGCAGGGGCTGCTCGACGCTGGAGCCGACCTCATTATCGATTCGGTCGCGACTCTCATACCGGAGCTGGAACGGGCGTCGGCGCGCCACATGGCGGAATTGGAGCGTGGTTCCTGATTTCGTGGAAGACACAAAGAGCGCACTCTCAAACGCCGGCGAGCGCCGATAGAAATATCCCATCGCGCGCACTTGTTCGCCGCCAACGTCGATCTGAAAGGATACAATCGGAACCCGGCACGGCGGGGACCCCGTTCCCTGCGTCCGCGGAGCGTCGTCAGATCTTCGGCCGTACGAAAGTCCCGACAAGCGCCGTCGCGCCTTTTGCGTGCCCCTTAATTCGGCCTTGCAGCTCCTCATAGGTCAGGCCGGGCGGCAAATCTTTCGGGTCGAGATCGGTTGCGACAACCTTGAACACGTAATGATGCGGCGCCGTCCCGGCCGGTGGACACATTCCACGCCAGGTGAAAGTGTTCCAGACATTCTTGCCGCCGACGAATTTGTCGGAAGGCTTGTTCAGGTCGCCTTCCGCGAAGGACGTCACGTTGGCTGGAATGCCATAGGCCACCAGATCGAAATCGCCAACCCCGCCGCCACCTTCCTGGTCGACCATGGTCAGCGCGTAGCTTTTGACTCCCGGCGGCGGATTCGACCACGCCAATTGCGGCGATATATTTTCGCCGACACAGAAGGGAACCTGGGCAGTCTTCGTGAATGCGATCCTGGCGGGCAACATCTCGCCGTCTTTGAACGTTGCAGATGTCATCATGAAACCGGTCTGGGGCGGGGCTTCTACGGCTTTCGTGCCGGGGGCGATGGCCGAAACAGCCAGTACAGCCGCTCCGGCGCCTACGGCAAATTTCGTCTGGCGCTTACCGAACATCCCGACATTCCTCCTGCAAGATCGAAGTTCTATGGATTGGTATAGAGGCCGACAATGACGGCCGCATCCAGCGCGTGACCTTCGAGCCTTTTGACAAGCTCGGGATGCGTCAAACCCGGCGGCAATGCTTTCGGGTCAAGGTCGGTGGCGAACATCTTGAAGAGATAGTGGTGCGGCGCCGAGGCCCCGGGCGGCGCACACATCCCCCTCCAATTGGTCTGGCCGAAACGGTTCTTGCCGCCAACGTAATTGGGAGAGGGCTTGCTGAGCTCGCCCTCCGTAAGGGACGTCACGCTCGCGGGAATGCCATAGACAACCAAATTCACGTCGCCGACTCCATGGGAGTAGTCGTTCATCCATGTGCCCAGTCCGGCGCCGCCCTCCTCGGAATACTCGACAATCGCGAAACTCTTGGTCCCCGCAGGCGGATTCGACCAGCCCAGTTGAGGCGATATATTTGGCCCTTTGAGGCCGCAAGGAAGACCGGCCGCCGCTTTTCCTGGCATCATCCCTCCGTCCTTGAAGGACGTGGATGTCAGCATGAAACCGGTCAGTCGCCGTTCCTCGCCGCTCGCAAGCGAGCCCGCACACAACGAGGCCAGCGCCAGCCCACCGGCGGCGAACAGAAGCCTGCACTGACGCTTACCGTGCATCACGATTCCTCCCTTGAAGGCGAGATGCCATTCTTTTGCCTGATCGCGAAGGAAAGGCCGACGTCAATTCATTGCGGCCGCACGAACACACCGACAATAGCAGCCGTCCCTCTGAGGTGCCCCCTCAGCCTCGCATCCAACTCGGCCGAAGTCAGACCCGGCGGCAACTCCTTCGGGTCCAGATCCGTGCCTCTGACAATAAAGGCATAATGGTGTGGCGCCGTGCCCGGCGGCGGACACATCCCCCGCCACGTCGCATCGCCCCGGCTCCCCCTGCCGCCGACGAATTTGTCCGAAGGCTTGCTGAACTCTCCTTCCGCAAACGATGTGACCGCGGCGGGAATGCCGTAGGCGACCAAGTCCGTATCGTTCTGGATATCTTCCAGATCGAACATCACGACCGCGAAGCTCTTGACCCCCGGATAAGGCTTTGACCACGACAATTGCGGCGAAACATTCTGGCCGACGCAGTTGGGAAAATTAGCCGCTTTGGTATAGGCGGTTCTTGCCGGCATCATCCCGCCATCCGTGAAGGTGGAGGACGTAACGTTGAATCCGGTCGGCGCCTCTGCCGCGTGCGCAGTAAACACCATGTACGACGACGCCAGCATTAGCCCGCTGGCCACCAACAGTTGTTTGAAGTGACGTTCGACAATCATCACGTGTCCTCCCGACGGTTGCAGCCACCCCGCTCAGATGCCTGGCAATTCTGATTCGAACTGAGCGGGTCGTTGCACGAACGCCCGTACCTCAATAGATCCTTCGATCCCTAAGCAAAGAAGTGGCGGTGACTCGTTTCTGACGAACAGGCTCGATTGATAACCCAACGGGCCCTCCCCTTCAACCAAAGCTGGCTCCTTCGCACTGCTCGATTTGTAATCCTCGCATAATTTGTGCGCGATTGCTTTCGTTTTAACTTGCGGGGCCGCGAATCAGATAAGAAGGCGGCAGCCGGCTAAAAAAAATCCGGGAGGACGGTCATCTAGGGGAGGGTCAAAATGAATCCAGTTGCGTCCAGAATTTCCACGCTCATGGGGACGGCTTCTTTATTTGCGATGGCAAGTGTCATCGGGGCTCAGGCACAGACGGCGCAAGCACAAACGGCGCAAGTCAGCCCAGAGGCTCCTCCCGAGCAGGTGCTGATAACGGGATCGCTCATTCACGGCGCCGTTGCGGTCGGCGTGCCGGTGACGAATCTGAGCCTGCAGGATTTCCAGACAACCGGCGCGGCCAAGATCGGCGACCTGTTCAAGAACGTTCCCGCCGTCAGTATTCCCACACTCTCGGACGCCATCAACAATGGCGGACACCAATCGAGAGCGGTGCAAATCAACATTCACGGCATCGACGAAGCCCGCGCGCCACGATCGCTGATGATGGTTGACGGTGTGCGCTTTCCGATTCAGGGCGATCATCTCAATTTACATGACCCTTCTGTGATTCCCTCGCTTGCCGTCGATCGCATCGACCTGCTCGCGGATGGGGCATCGGCGACTTACGGATCGGACGCGGTCACAGGCGTGATCAACGTCATTTTGAGGCGGGGCTATGACGGCGCGATTACCCAGCTGAACTTCGCGGCCGGCGACGGCCCCACGCACTATCAAGCCGCGCAATTATGGGGCCGTACCTGGGACGGCGGCGACATTACGCTGAGCTACGAATGGTACGACGACAAGCCGGTTTCCGGCAGCAAACATTCGGCTTACACCAGCGATTATCGCCCCTGGGGGCTCGACGATTTGACGCCGATCGGTTCCTCGATTCCGGGCACGATCAGTGTGGGCGCCACGGCCAATTCGGCCAATGGATTCAAGGCGAGCCTTGGCAGGAATTGCACCAATTGCTTTGCCATTCCGGCCGGCGCCGGCGGCGATTTCGCATCTTCACTGAACAATGGTCTCGGCCCGACCGCTCCCTCCAGCGCCCCCGGCGTGCTGAACTGGTCGACCTTCGCGGTCGCGGCCAATAGCGGCACCAACGGTACGCGCAATATCTTCGACCCCTTATTGATCTCGCAGGAGGAAGGCGGCCAGCAGCGCAATGCGGCAACCGCGACATTCGATCAGAGATTGATTCCGGGGGTTACCCTTTATGGCGAGGGTTTCTACAGCAATCGCCGGGGCCAAATCCTCAACCCGACGAGCGCCAAGCCGGTCAACACGCTGCTCCTGCAGTCGATCGCCGTGCACACCGTCAATCCCTATTATCCCGTGGGCGCGCCCAGCGGTTTGCGCGTCGCCTATAATCTCGGCATCGAAATCCCCCCCTACGTGGCCTATGAAGAATATGCCGCGCGCTATCAAGCCGGAGTGAAATTCGACCTGCCTCTCAACTGGCACGGCGACATATATTATGCGCGGACGTGGGACGACACCCGTATCGATGACACCCACCTTGCGAACGTGAATGCCGTTTCGGCAGCATTGGGCTGGACGATCGCCTCGACGCCCCCATCGGGTACCGCGCCTGGCATCTCGACATTCACCAAGCCAGCCGGCGTGCCATATCTAAACCTGTTCTGCGACCCGACCGCCTTCCAGTGCAACTCGCCGGATACGCTGAACTATATCCGCGGCATCATGAACGAGTACTCGGAATACGCTTCCGACGAAAGCAACGTGACGTTCGACGGTCCGTTGTTCGATCTGCCCGCCGGTCCTGTCAGGGCTGCTGTCGGCGGTGACTATAGAAGCGACGTCTTCAAGAACACGCTCTTGGTGAACTCCGGCTCGCCAAGCTTGGTCCTGTCGCCGATCCTCGCCTACAATCCCTTCCAGGTCTGGGCGGGGTTCGCTCAGTTGAACGTGCCGGTCTTCGGCGAGAATTTCAAAGCGCCGCTGATCGACAGGCTCGATCTCGAATTGTCCTGGCGCCACGACGAATATTCGGGCGATCTCCAGGGCAACACCAGCAACCCGAAAGTGGGCTTCACCTGGGTGTTGTCGGAGCTCTTGGGACTTAGTGCCAAAGGCTCGTGGAACTCGTCATTCCGGCTCCCCGAGGCAGGCGAATACTCGGCCGATTACGTGAATAATATTCAGGCCTTTAACCTGCCGACGAATCTGCAGCTCGGGACTTCGGCTTTTGCGCTTCCGTGCGTGAACAACGCCGCGACGCCGGGGTCGGCAGCAGCCGATCTGGTGGCGGCGTTAGGATCGAGTGTTTGCAACAAGAACCTGGGCGGCCTCTCGCCGGGCGGCGGTCCTCTGAAATCCCTCAGGCCCAACGGTTTCCACGGCGGGACCGATCTCGGCCCGGAGACGTCGATCAACTATGTCCTCGGAGGGGAGTTCGCGCCGACCACCTTCTTGAAGGGGCTCGACCTTCAGGCGACCTGGTTCAGCGTCAAGATCAACAACGTGCTGAACTCCTTCGGCGCAAGCGGATCGACCTTCTCCGATCCGAACAGCCGCTTCTCCTACATTCTTCCGAGCGATCTGGCCGGTATCGGCCTGCCCAACGATCAGGGCTGCGCCACGGCCAACGGCAACCCAACCGCCTGTGCGCCGTTCGAGGCGATGGTTGATTCGATCTTGTTCAACCCGAGAAATGCATCCGCCTTGCCCGCAGCCAAAACGCTGATCTACTGGATCAACGACGCGGGCGTCATCAACCACGGCTCGGAGAAGTTCACGGGCATCGACTGGCAGGCAAGCTACGATTACGACGCAGGCGATCTTGGCGCCTTCAATACCGGAATCGTGGGCACCTACTATATCAGCAAGACGCAAAACGCTCCGGGCCAGGATCCGATAGAAACCATAACGACCACCATCGCTTCCATCGGTGGACTTCCTATCAATGGCGTGTTGACGGCCCCGCGGATGGCTTATCGAGCCCGGTTGGGCTGGAGTGACGGGCAGTGGGATGTGACGGGCTTTATGAATTATCAGGGCCATTACTATTCCACCCAGCCATCGCCCCCCAATGTCAACAATCAATGCTCCGTAGCCGGCGGCACAACGCCGACGGGCACGTTTCCGTGTGCCATCACCGGCTTTACCGGCATAACGCCATCGCAGTACACGTTCGATTTGTCGTTCGGCTACAACACCGGCGATATGCCCACGAGAGATTCCCTCAAGAACATCCAAATCAATTTCGTGATCAATAACATCATGGACAGGCACCCGGCATTCCAATACGCGCCGGGCACTTCAGGCCACACGCCCACTGCCTATGACCAGTTCAAGACCGATGTGGGCCGCGTGTTCAACGTCGTTTTGACCAAGACCTGGTAGCAGAGACGGAACGGAAGGGGTTGCGCTCGAAAGAAGATCGCAGCCCTTTCCTGGCCGGTCCCGAACCGTACCTACCCAACGGTTCGGAGGCTTTCCGGTACACTTTCGCCACTTTTTTGGCGGAGCCTACCAAGGATAAAGGGGAAGGCTGCAATGTTTCGATCCGTCTCCAGCATACGGTCTCTCGTTGCGGGCGGCCTTCTTGCCTCGGTCGCCTGCATAAGCATCACGATGGCGGCCGACAGCGGCAATCCGAATGCCTCCATTCCCGATTTTTACGAGAATGGGATTGGATGGATCACCCGGAGCAACGACTTCCTGCCGCCCAAAAGCGGGCTTGGTCCCGTCAAAGACGATCCCGCCCATCCTTACAGGCCGAATGGCGCGCCCGGCGGCGGGACATTCCGGGTCGCGGATCTGAGCCATCCCGCCCTCATGCCGTGGGTCAGAGATGCGCTGAAGACTATCAATGACCAGGTTATGTCGGGAAAGCCGCTCTACTCGGTTGCCAATTCCTGCCGCCCGGCCGGCGTCCCGAACATGTTGCTGGTGCGCGCGACGCCGTTCTTTTTCGTCCAGACGCCGAAAGAGGTCTGGCTGATCTGGCAGAACGATCACATGGTACGCCGCGTGTTCCTGAATCAGGAGCACTCCAAGAACCTGAAGCCGTCCTGGTTCGGCGAATCCGTCGGCCATTACGAGAATGGCGATACGCTGGTTGTGGACACGATCGGGATGAACGCACAGACGACGGTCGACAATTACCACACGCCGCATACGGAAAAGCTGCATGTGGTGGAGCGCTTCCACCGGATTGGTACCACACTGGAGGTGGAAGTCACGATCGAGGATCCGGGCGCGTTCACCCAGCCCTGGCATGCATTGCAGAAATACGGCCGGGTCGATTTCAAATCCCGCCGTACGCCGGAACTCGGCAACATAGCGGCCGATGCGGAGCCCTTCTTGTCGGAGGAGATTTGCGCGGAGACAGCCGTTCAACCGGTGGACATCGGCATGCCGCCTGTTCCGCGGGCGGACAAGCCGGATTTCTGAATCTCAGGCGACGGGCTTTGACAGCGCCACCCCGAATCCGGGCACCGGGACCGACAATTCCGTGCGCAGCGTGCAATCCATGATGTCGACAAATTCAAGGCCCGCGCGCGCGGCAGCGGCGCGCAAGTAATCGGGGCCGTGGCGGTACCGGGAATTCGCGGTGAATTCCCAGCTCTCGCCGTCCCCGCTTTCCACCATGAAGAAGTAGAATCCCCCGGGCCTCAGGCGTCGTGCGACACCGGTCAGCGTGGGTGCGAGATCCCCGATGTAAATCATCGTGTCCGCGGACAGGATGAGATCATAGGAAGGACCGTCACGCATCAGCACCACTTCCAGATCGCCCAGGATCAGATCGTTGTAAACGCCGCGTTCCCGGGCCTTTTCGATCATCAGCGGGGCAAGATCGATGCCATCGAGGCATCCGCCGGCAGCAAGGTCCTTGAAGGCTTCGCCGACCAATCCTGTGCCGGTGCCGAGGTCGAGAATCCGCAATGGCGGGGCGATCCCGGGAACGACGCGCTCGGCCAGCTTGCGCAAATGCGTGTGGCCGACATAACCGAGCGTCTTCAGCATGTTGTCGTCGTAAAAGGTGGAAAACCGATCGAACAGATGTTGCAGGTAGACCGCCGGAGCACGGCTGGTACGGCCCAGCTTGAAGGAGACTTGCTCGCGGTTCTCCCTTGCTTCCTTCAGATCGGGATCGATCTCCAACGCCCGCTCGAAGTCTTCCAGCGCCTCGGCGTTTCGCTGCATCGCAGCGAGCGTGCTGCCGCGGTTATTCCAGCTTAGCGCGTGCCGGGGTTGAATCGCCACCGCAGTGTCGAAGGTTGCAAGCGCCTCGTCATATCGCTGCATCTCCTGGAGTGCGATGCCGCGATTGCACAGCGCTTCGACGAAATCGGGCCGGACGGCCAACGCGCGGTCGAAGCAAGCGAGCGCCTCACTATGACGGTTCATCTGCAACAGAGCGATGCCGCGCAGGCAGAGGCCGTCAGTAAACAGCGGGTCGATTTTCGACGCTTCGGCAAGGAGATATTGCGCCCGGTCGAACTGTCCATGGCGGAAATAGATGGCGCCGAGTGCGGACAGGGCCTCGAAGTGCCGCGGATTTGTACGCAGGATGCGGTGGTATATTTCGGCTGCTGCCGGCACCTGCCCACGCCGGGCAAGATGTTGCGCTTCCAGCAAGAGATCTTCTGAGGTCATAGGAATTTGTGGCTCAGAATTCGCCGGCGTTCCAGTACTTGCCTTGACCCAAATGCCCGGTTGCGCGCATATTTTCAGGAATAAATCGCTCTTGGTCGGTTCGTTTCTTTTTTCGTTCGCGCGCCGCGATTTCAGCCTGCTGTGAATGTCAGTTTTGCGTCGCGCCGACGTGCCGAAGGGCCCTGCGGTGGGTAATTCTGCCGGAGACAAAACGGAGCTGGGGAGGGTCGCATGCGAGACTTGGTGCACGCCTATATTTCAAGGAACCTCGATCGTCGTGGCTTCCTGAAAGGAATGGCCACGGCCGGCTTCACGGTCGCAGCGGCCGAATCCGTTTTGGCGGCTTTGGCGCCGATGGTCGAAGCCGCGGAAATGCCGACTGGGCGATTCCGCACCGTGGAAGGCACCGGCGGCTATCTTCTGGTGCAGCAGCTCAAGGCAGCCGGCGTCAAGCACGTCTTCTACGGCAACGGCACGGGTTCGGGGCCGATGCTCGATGCCATGGTGGGGGACAACGACATCCATCTGATCCTGGCGACCGAAGAAAACATCGTGACCGCGATCGCGTCCGGCTATGCGCTTGCGAGCAACGATCCGACCTTCGTCAACATCCATGGCGATGTTGGCACCGCGCACCAGATGCTGAACATGTTCAATGCCAAGAAGGATGGCGTCCCGCTGGTCGTGTCATCCTTCACGACGGGGCAGGATGATCTGGGGCATGACGGCTTCGAATCGGTAGACGACATTGTCGAGATCACCAAACAATTCACGCGCTGGAGTTTCGAGGTCCCGGCCCCCCGCCGTATCCCGGAAATCCTGCGCAACGCAATCCGGATATCGATGACGCCGCCTGGCGGCCCCTGCTACATGGCGATTCCGAATGGTGGCGCCGTCGCCAGGGCCGAAATTATCCCGAAGGAATATTTTACCCTTCCGATTCGCACGAAGCCCGAAGCGCGGCTGGTGGAGCAGACAGCGAAAATGCTGCTGGAGGCCAAGAAGCCGTTCATGACCGTGGGCCACGAAGTGTGGCGCTCGGATGCCTATGACGACGTGGTGAAGCTTGCCGAACTCGCGGGTCTTCAGGTCGTGCAGGGCATCAGCCCGTATACGGATTTCCCGACCGGACACCCGCTCTATATCGGCCAGACAGATAGGGCGGTTGCAGGTCTTCGGCCGCTGCGCGACGCCGATCTGATGTTGAACATGGGCGCGCACAATTTCTATCAGGGCGGTGCCGGGCCGGCGATTCCAAGAGAGTGGAAGCTCATCGATTTCCGCACCGCGCCCAATGACGTGGCGCTCGTCAACCCCACCGACCTTGCGGTGATCGCCGATCTCAAAGAATCCACCAAGATGCTCGTCGACGCATTGGGGCAATCGATGACGCCCGCGCAGAAGGCGGCGGCGAAGGGTCGCATCCAGGAATCGGGCGCTTTCAACAAACGAGTGCAGGCGGCCCGCGAGCAGGTGCTTGCAAAGCGGCGCGACGACGTGCCCATCGCCTGGGAGCGCGTGGCATATGAAGCCAACCTTGTGCTCGAGCAGGATGCGATCATCACACACGAGTTCAACTCGGCTATGCCGCGCACCTTGCCGTGGTTCGAATTCGGCCGCGGCAAGAAGGAGCTGTTCGGTCGCACGGTCGGGTCGGGGCTCGGATGGTCGGTTGGCGCCGCCGTCGGCATCAAGATGGCCAAGCCCGATCGTCAGGTCGTCTGCCTGCTCGGCGACGGCGCTTTCCTGATGGGCCAAGTCGAAGCGCTGTGGGCAGCCAGACGCCATGAGGCGCCCGTGATGTATATCGTTTTCAACAACCGAAGCTTCAACGATACGCGCATGCGCGTGATGCCCAACGCGCCGAGAATGCGCGAGGCTCAGCAGGACATGGGAAGCTATCTCGGCAACCCCGATGTCAGCTTCGAACAATTGGCCAAGGGCTTCGACGTCAAGGGGGCGACCGTGACCAAGCCGGCCGAGCTTGCCGATGCGCTCAAGCGCGGCGTGCGGGAGTTGAAGGACGGCCGGCCTTTCGTGCTCGACGTGGTGGCCGAACGTGTCGGCCCGCTCGCCGAATCGACGTGGTATCCGAAATACTCGGTGGCCGAGAGGCGCACGAAGCAGGTATGAGCCATCGAACGGCGCAGCAATTTCGGCTGGGCGGTTGTGAGGAGGAGAATTGGGATATGAGTCATCGTGCCGGCCGCCGTTTGGCGGGCATTTTTGTCTTTTGCCTTGGTCTCGCGGAGGCCGCGCAGGCGAGGGAATCCGATCCGCTGGCGAGCAAATTGCCGGATGGCGAGGGCCGTCAATTGGTGATCGAGAACTGTGCCGGGGCCTGTCATTCCTCGGATCGCATCCTAAATGCGCGCAAGACACCCGCAGAATGGCGCAAGACCGTTGAGCAGATGGTTTCCAACGGCGCTCAGCTGTTCCCTGAGGAAGTCGACGCCGTGACCAAGTATCTCACCGAACATATCGGGAATGGCGGTCCTGCAGGCGACAAGAAGTAGAGCGAGCCTCGCAAGAGGAGAGACGTTCGAGAGAAGCGTGAACTGATCGTCAGGGCTTCCCCGGTGCGGCCTCGCGAGAAGCGCCTTCAGGTCCGATGATATTTCGTGGAGCACGGCGCTCCAGTCCCCGCGGGCCGGTTGCGGGAACAGCCGGGCAGAAGGATACCACGGGCTCTGATGCCGCCGCGTCGCCTGACCATGTGGGCACGTCTGATGCGACATCGATTGCAGGATAATTCTTCACGCGCCCACGATATTCAAAATCGCGCCAGCCATCGTGGTCGCTCATGGCCACTTTGCAGAACTCGAAACAAAGGTTCCGGCTCCTCGGTTGTGAAGCATCGGTTAGGTCGGGGTCGCTTCTGCTCTATTGTACAAGATCGGGGGGGCGAATGAGCACGAATCGGCCGCCGTCGTTGCCCGCCCGTCATATCTGCGTTAGGATTCCGCAAAATGATGAAAACAAGAGGGGTCTTCCGGTGCTTGAATCCGTGTCGAAAATGAAGGTTCGCGCCCGCGTTTCGTGCCTGGTTGCGGGGGCCCTGCTTGCCTCGATTGCAAGCACCGGAGTCGTGCTGGCGCAAGGCGCCGCCAAGCCGGACAGTTCCATCCCGGATTTTTACGAGAACGGCGTCGGCTGGATTACGCGGAGCAATGATTTCTTTCCGCCGCACAGCGGACTTGCGACGGTGGGGGCCGATGCGTCCCATCCCTACGTGATGGAAACCGGCGCGGGCCGGGTGCAGACCTTCCGGGTCGCGGACGTGAACAATCCGGCCCTGATGCCATGGGTCAAGGACGTGCTGAAAAAACAAAACGATGTGGTCATGACTGGCAAGCCGCTCTACACGGTGGCCAATTCGTGCCGGCCCGCCGGTGTGCCCAATATGCTGCTCGTGCGCTTGACGCCTTTCTTTTTCCTCCAAACGCCGAAAGAAGTGTGGCTGATCTGGCAAAACGACCACATGGTGCGGCGCGTGTTCCTGGATCGGGAGCATTCCAAGAATCTGAAGCCAACCTGGTTTGGCGAATCCGTCGGTCACTATGAAAATGGCGATACGTTGGTCGTCGATACGATCGGTTTGAACGACAAGACGACCATCGACAACTACCATACGCCCCATACCGACAAGCTGCATGTGATCGAGCGCTTCCATAAGCTCGGCAATGCGATGGAAGTGGAGGTCACGGTGGAGGACCCCGGCGCCTTTACGCAGCCCATGCATGCTTTGCAGAAATACGGCCGCGTGGACTTCAAGTCGCGCCGCACTCCGGAGCTCGGCGAATTGGCCGGCGACGCCGAACCGTTTTTGTCCGAAGAGGTGTGCGCCGAGACTGCGCAGACACCGGTCAATATCGGCATGCCCCCTGTCCCGCGGGCGGACATGCCGGACTTCTAAGCCTCTTCGATCCTTGGTCCCCCGCGCCGGCTTGGCGACGTTGTTCGAGCGCGATCGCCGGATTATGCTATCCCCAATCGGCGGCCGGCCATCGGACCGGAACAGCCGTGAGCCATTGGAACGAAGGGGAGGTCATATGCCCAAATCCTTGCCGGCGAAGAAGCTCTGTGCCATCGCCTCATGCTTGGCTGCAAGCGGATTCCTTCTCACCGGGGCGGCATCCACCGTCGCGGCCCAAAGCGCCGGCTCCGTCCCCGATTTTTATATGGATGGCGGCGGCTGGGTCACGATGAGCAATGACTTCTTCCCCCCCAAGAGCGGCCTCGGGCCCGTCAGGTCCGATCCGAAAAATCCCTACGTGATGGAAAGCGGCAACGGGCAGCGGCAGACCTTCCGCGTGTCGGACACCAGTCATCCCGCGCTGATGCCGTGGGTGAAGGATGAGCTGAAAAAGGTCAACGACCAGGTGTTGTCCGGCAAACCGCTCTACACGGTCGCGAATTCATGCCGGCCCGCGGGCGTTCCGAACATGCTGCTGGTCCGCATCACGCCTTTCTTCTTCGTGCAGACGCCGAAGGAAGTCTGGCTGGTTTGGCAGAACGACCATCAGGTGCGCCGCGTGTTCCTGAATCAGGAGCATTCCAAGAATCTGAAGCCGTCCTGGTTCGGCGAATCGGTCGGCCATTATGAGAACGGCGACACGCTGGTCGTGGACACGATCGGAATGAACGCGAAGACCACCGTCGACAATTACCATACGCCACATACGGAGCAGATGCATGTGGTGGAGCGCTACCATATGATCGACAAGAAATCGCTTGAGGTGGAGGTCACGGTCGACGACCCGGGCGCCTTCACCCAGCCCTGGCATGCGCTGCAGAAATACCGGCATGCCGGCAACGAATCGGGCAACGATCTCCCATATCTCTATGAGGAAGTTTGCGCCGAAACGTCTGCCACGCCGGTCGACATCGGCATGCCGCCGATCCCACGTGCGGACAGGCCGGATTTCTAAGTCACTCGCGCGAGGACGCGGCGGTAAAGCCTTGCCGCGGTTCACCCCGCCGATGACGCTCCCACATCGTGATCTGCGCGGCTTCGAGATTGCGCGTGAACCGGGATGTATCGAAGAGCGCGTGCGTGTCGCGGTTGCGCGCCAGCTTCTCCTTGATCGCTGCAAGCGCTGCCGGATCGCGGACAAGCTTCAG